>Ga0070681_10005659_pt1 | contig 12077 bp, 9 predicted proteins | sample KBSC83BmetaG_FD_65650 | JGI IMG/M metagenome (GOLD analysis project Ga0070681, IMG submission 65650) | Corn rhizosphere microbial communities from Kellogg Biological Station, Michigan, USA - KBS C8-3B metaG | ecosystem: Host-associated > Plants > Roots > Rhizosphere | place: USA: Michigan...
GCCCCGAATTCCTCGCGCGCCAGCTGATAGCCCCAGTTCCGGAAGGCGCCTTCCGTGAACTTCATGATGTTGCCTTTGTGGACCAGCGTGACGGACACGCGATCGTGGTCGATCGCGTACTGAATCGCCTTGCGGATCAGCCGCTCGCTGCCCTCCTTCGACACCGGCTTGATGCCGATGGCCGAGCTGCTGGGGAAGCGGATGTTCGTCACCCCCAATTCACGCTGCAAGTACGAGATGAGCTTGTGAACCTCCGCGGAGCCCGCGGGCCACTCGATGCCGGCGTAGATATCCTCCGTGTTTTCCCGGAACACGATCATGTCCGTCTGGCTCGCGTCCTGCATCGGCGTGGACACGCCGGGGAAGTGCCGGATGGGCCGCACATTCGCGTAGAGATCGAGTGTCTGTCGTACCGCGACGTTCAGCGAGCGGATCCCCTCCCCCACGGGCGTGCCCAGCGGGCCCTTGATCGACACTACGAACTCGCGCAGTGCCTGCAGCGTTTCATCGGGCAGCGACTCGCCGTAGAGCTTCACCGCCTTCTCGCCGCTGAAAATCTCGACCCAGCTGACTCGGCGCCTGGCGCCGTAAGCTTTCTGCACGGCCGCATCCACGACGCGCCGCATCGCCGGCGTCACGTCGATCCCTATGCCGTCCCCCTCGATGAAGGGAATCAAGGGATCGTCCGGGACATTCAGCGAGGAGTCGGGGTTGACCGTGATCCGATGCCCCGAGGGGGGAAGGATGATGTGCTCGTATTGCATGACCTGCCTGCGCTAAACCGCTGAATCGTCTCGGTTTCCCCGCAGGCTGGCCGTCATTCGGGGGGACGGTGCCGAGGTGGGTCCGCGACGCAGGCATTTTATCAGCCCCGCGCCGAGGGCCCGTCATGGAATGTAGACGCGGGGAGGTGCGGCCCGCTCATAGCGGGTGCGCGCACCCGGGGTGCGTGGATCGCCTGTCGTGAATTTGCGGCTCACGGCCGCAAATGGGTTCCCTGCAGCGGTTCGCGCGTGTCAGTCGAGCTTTCGATACGCGCTCAGCGTGAGGAAGCTGGAGAACTCCTTCGCGGTCGTGATCTGGTCCAGCAGCGCCGCCGCCTCATCGAAGTGACCGTTCGCATAAGCGGCTGCCCCGAGCTTGCCTGCCAGCCGCTTCTGCTCCTCCGCCAGATACTCGCGGAACAACTCCGTAGTGACGCGGCGGGCATCCGTCAGCACTCCGGCGGGGTGGTTGATCCATTGCCAGATCTGGGCGCGGGCGATTTCTGCCGTCGCCGCATCTTCCATCAGGTTGTTGATCGGTACGCAACCGTTGCCCGACAACCACGCGGCCATGTACTGCAACGACACGCTGACGTTGTTGCGCAGTCCCTCCTCCGTGATCTGCCCTGGAGGAATCTGCAGCAGATCGGAGGCGACCACGTTGACGTCAGGACGCAGGCGCGTGACTTGATTCGGGGTCGGCATGAGGCGATCGAAGATCTCGCGCGCGATGGGCACCAGGGCCGGATGAGCCACCCAGGTTCCATCGTGGCCGTCGGAGGCCTCGCGCTCCTTGTCGGCGCGCACTTTCGCCAGCGCACGCTCGTTGGCTTCCGGATCGTTCTTGATCGGGATCTGTGCCGCCATCCCGCCCATCGCGAACGCCCCTCGCCGATGACAGGTGTGGATGCAAAGCAGCGAGTACGAGCGCAGGAAGTGCGTGGTCATCGTCACCTGATTGCGCTCAGGGAGCACGAAATCGTCGCGGCGCGCGAATTTCTTGATGAAGCTGAAGATGTAGTCCCAGCGGCCGCAATTGAGGCCGACGATGTAGTCCTTCAGCTCCCACAGGATCTCGTCCATCTCGAAGGCTGCGAGAATCGTCTCGATCAGCACCGTGCACTTGATGGTCCCGTGGGGCAGAGCCAGGCGCTTCTCGGCGAAATCGAAGACGCGCGACCACAGGGCCGCTTCTTCGTGGCTCTCGAGCTTCGGCAGGTAGAAATACGGCCCCGTGCCGCGCTTGATGAGCTCGTGCGCGTTGTGAAACAGGTACAGCCCGAAATCGAACAGTGCGCCGGGCACCGGCTGCCCGGCGAGCGTCACGTGCTTCTCGTTCAGATGCCAGCCACGCGGGCGAACCAGGAGCACCGCGGTCTGCGGGTTCAGCTTGTACTTCTTGCCTTCCGGGGAGGCGTACTCGATGGTGCGGCGCACCGCATCCCGCAGGTTCTCCTGTCCCGCGACAACGTTTTCCCAGGTCGGGGCCAGGGAGTCCTCGCAGTCCGCCATGAACACTTTGGCGCCGGAGTTGAGCGCGTTGATGACCATCTTGCGCTCGGTGGGTCCGGTGATTTCCACGCGCCGGTCGAGCAGGTCCTGCGGGATCGGCGCCACGCGCCACTCCGACTCGCGAATCTCGCGCGTCTCCGGCAGGAAGTCCGGGAGCTCCCCGGCATCCAGCCTTCGCTGGCGCTCCTCGCGAACCTGCAGGAGCTGCGAGACCCTGGGACCGAAGCGCTCGACCAGGGCGCTGACGAATTCCATTGCCTCGGAAGAGAGGATCGGCTGAAGTTCGGCGCGCACCGGCGCGCTGATCGCGAGCGAGGAGCTCATGGCGTGTGGTTACTCCGCAGAATCATCCGGCATGCAAGCACGAGTCACCAAGAAATTCACGCAGTTAAGCGTAAGTTCCAGAATAGGCGCAAAAATGGGCGAGACAAGATGACAGCGCTGTCATCGCAGCGAAAATGATCTGTGCTGTGCATGCCGCGAGCGGCGGTGGGGCTTATGTCCCGCCGGGCCATCAGGTAGCGCCGTCAGCCGCGCCGGCCACCGCTGGCCGCGCGTGCCTCACGCCCTCAGGCCGGGGCGGTCCGCTTCTCCGCCCGCCGAGCCTGGGAGCGCTCGGCGATGAGCATCGCCAGCTCGAGCGCCTGCTCATGGTTCAGCCGCGGATCGACGCTCGAACGGTAGGCGCGCTGCAGGTCGCTGTCGGTCAGGCCCCGCGCCCCGCCGGTGCATTCGGTCACGTCCTCGCCGGTCAGCTCGATGTGCACTCCGCCCAGGTACGAGCCCAGCTCGGCGTGGATCCGGAACGAAAGATCCAGCTCCTTCAGGATGTTCTCAAAGCGCCGGGTCTTGAGGCCTCCGGTGCTGGTCTCGGTGTTACCGTGCATCGGATCGCACACCCACAGCACCGTCTGGCCCGTCTGCCGCACCGCCTCGATCATCTTCGGGAGCGCTTTCTCCACATCCTTCGCGCCGAAACGATGGATCAGCGTGAGCCGTCCGGGAACGTTCTGGGGGTTGAGCGTCGTCACCAGTCCCTGCAGCCACGCCGTATCCATGGCCGTGCCGATCTTCACTCCCATCGGGTTGGAGATGCCGCGGAAATACTCAACGTGCGCCCCCTCGAGCTGCGCGGTCCGCATCCCGATCCAGGGCATGTGGGTCGACAGGTTGTACCAGCGATTCTGACGCGGAATGAAGCGCGTCTGGGCCTGCTCGTAGAGCAGGTGCAGGCCTTCGTGGCTGCAATAGAAATCGACCAGGGTCGCTTCGTGCACGCTGCGCCCGCTCATGCCCTCGAAGAAATCCAGCGCGTCCCCGATCGAGTTCACGATGCGCTGGTAGGCATCCTTCAGAGCTGCGTGCTTGACGAAGCCGAGATCCCAGTACTCCGGGTGATGCAGGTCGGCGAAGCCGCCATCCACCAGCGCTCTGACGAAATTCAGTGTCAGGGCCGCGCGCTCATAACCCCGCAACAGCAGTTCCGGGTCGGCCGCGCGTGCCTCCGCGGTGAACTCCGGACGATTGACCAGATCACCCCGGTAGCTCGGCAGCGTCACCCCGTTGCGAGTCTCCGTATCGACCGATCGGGGCTTGGCGTACTGGCCGGCCATCCGTCCGACACGAACGATCGGCTTCTTCAGCCCGTGCAGCAGCACCAGGCTCATCTGCAGCATGATCTTCAGCTTCTTGGCGATCAGGTCCGACTCGCACTCGATGAACGTCTCCGCGCAGTCACCCCCCTGCAGCAGAAACGCCTGCCCTCGCTGCGCTGCGGCGAGCCGCTCGCGCAGCGCCTCGATTTCCCACGACACGACGATGGGTGGGAGTCTGGAGAGATGCGCAACCGCGCGCTCCAGCGCCTTGGTATCCGCATAGGTGGGCTGCTGCTGGGCAGGTTTGCTTTGCCAGGCCGCAACGTGCCAGGCCGAGGTCTCGGGAGAGCGCATGGCCGCGGATGCTACACACTAGGCCGGGTGGGTTCCATCTGGCACCCTTTGGGGCGCAGAATGCGCGCCTTTTTTACGACCTGAGGTCCTCACATGCATCGCGTGCTCATCCTCGGGGCCGGCAAGATTGGCACTCTGATCTCCGGGTTGCTGGCGGAGTCCGGCAGCTACCAGGTGCAACTGGGCGATGTGGACGCGGCCGCCGCCGTCGCGGTGGCCAACGCTCATGCCTCACCCCAGCTCACGGCCCACGAGCTGGATGCAACCAACGCCCCCGCGCTGGCTGCGCATCTCGCCGCTCATCCGGTCGACGCAGTCATCTCGAGCTTGCCTTACTACTGCAATGTCGGTGTGGCCGAAGCCGCCCGCCAGGCCGGCCTGCACTACTTCGATCTCACCGAGGACGTGGAGGTAACTCGCGCGGTCAGGCGGATCGCCGCCGGCGCGGGCACCGCATTCGTACCGCAGTGCGGGCTCGCTCCGGGGTTCATCAGCATCGCCGCGGCCGAGCTCATCACCCACTTCGATGAGCTGCGCGCGGTGAAGCTGCGCGTCGGCGCCCTGCCCCAACATCCGAACAACGTCCTGAAATACTCCCTCACCTGGTCGACCGAGGGCCTCATCAACGAGTATGGCAATCCCTGCCAGGCGATCGTCGATGGCCGCAGTATCGATGTCGCGCCCCTGGAGGGGCTGGAGGAAATCGAGATCGACGGCACGCTGTACGAAGCTTTCAACACCTCCGGCGGCCTGGGCTCGCTCGCGGAAACCCACGGCGCCCACTGCGAGTCGATGAACTACAAGACGATCCGCTATCCGGGTCACTGTGAGCAGATGCGGCTGCTGATGAACGACCTGAAGCTCAACCACGACCGCGGCACCCTCAAGCGCATCCTGGAAAATGCGGTGCCGCAGACGCTGCAGGACGTGGTGATCGTGTATGCCGCCGTCACCGGCAAGCAGGGCGGCGAGCTGCGCGAGGAGAACTACGTCAACAAGGTCTACCCGCAACTGATTGCCGGCCGTCTGTGGTCGGCGATCCAGGTGACCACGGCTTCCGGCATCACCTCCGTCGTCGACCTGGTCCTGGAGCACCCGCGCAAGTACCAGGGGTTCGTTGCTCAGGAGCAGTTCCGCCTGACCGGCATCCTCGCCAACCGGTTCGGCCGCTACTATGCCTCCGGAGGAACCAAGGATGTCTCCGGAGAAGTCGTGGTGAGCGGCAGAACCGGACGGCAGCGGGGGCAGCACGAGGCAGCAAGCCGATGACCACCACTGATCTGCACTCGATACTGACGCGGCTCGGGCTCGCGCCGGAAAGCCCTGGGGCCTGGTCCGGGTCGCACGGCTGGTCCGTCTCCAGGGAAGCGCCGCTGCTGAACATCCGCAATCCCGCGGACGGCACCCTGCTGGCGCAGGTGCGCCCCGCGAGCGCCGATGACTACGAGAACGTCGTGTCATCGGCGGTGGCAGCAGCCGCTCTCTGGCGCCAGGTTCCCGCACCCAAGAGGGGCGAAGCGGTACGGCTCCTGGGTGAGGAGCTGCGCAAGCACAAATCCGACCTCGGCACGCTGGTGTCGCTCGAGAACGGCAAGATCCTCGCCGAGGGGCTCGGCGAAGTGCAGGAAATGATCGACATCGCGGATTTCGCGGTCGGCCAATCGCGGATGCTCTATGGGCTGACCATGCAGTCGGAGCGTCCCCGGCACCGGATGTACGAGCAGTGGCATCCGCTGGGCGTCGTCGGGATCATCTCGGCGTTCAACTTTCCGGTCGCGGTGTGGTCCTGGAACGCCTTGCTGGCAGCGGTTTGCGGCAACGTGAGCGTCTGGAAGCCCTCCCCGAAGACCCCACTCACCGCGCTCGCGGTGCAACACATCTGCAACCGGACGATGCAGGCGCATGCGCTTCCGCCGATCTTCCAGATGTTCGTCGATGCGGGAACCGAGCTGGCCACGCTGTTCGTCGATGACCCGCGCATCGGGCTGATCTCCTTCACCGGTTCGACGGCCGTCGGGCGCAAGGTGGGCGAGCGCGTCGCTGCGCGCCTCGGCAAGAGCTTGCTGGAGCTGGGAGGCAACAACGCCGTCATCGTGGATGAGACGGCGAACCTGGACCTGGCGGTGCCGGCCATCGTGTTCGGAGCCGTAGGCACGGCCGGACAGCGCTGCACCACGACCCGTCGTGTATTCGTGCACACCTCGCGCCTGGACGAGTTGGAGAAGCGGCTCGTGCATGCCTACGGGCAGGTCAAGATCGGCAATCCGCTGGATGCAGGCACTCTCATGGGCCCGCTGATCGATGCGCAAGCCGTCGAGCGCTACAAGGCCGCGATCGCCGCCGCGCGAGCCGCCGGAGGAGAGCTCCTCCACGGAGGCAATGTCCTCTCCGGAACGGGACATTTCGTCGAACCGGCGATCGTGCGTGCCCGCAACGAGTGGCCGCTGGTGCAGACGGAGACCTTCGCACCCATTCTGTATGTCATTCCCGTCGAGTCGCTCGAGGAGGCCATTGCACAGCAGAACGCGGCCGCGCATGGCCTCTCCTCGGCGATTTTCACTGATCGCCTGCAGAGCGCAGAGACGTTCCTCTCCAACGTGGGCAGCGACTGCGGCATCGCCAACGTGAACCTGGGGACTTCGGGCGCGGAGATCGGCGGCGCGTTCGGCGGGGAGAAGGATACAGGCGGCGGGCGCGAATCCGGCTCCGACGCCTGGAAGGCCTACATGCGCCGGCAAACCAACACCATCAACTGGAGCCCGGACCTGCCGCTGGCGCAAGGCATCGAGTTCAAGGTGTAGGAAGCGCCGGGCGGGCGCCGTGAACCGGCGCCTCGCGCGCGGGCAGTCGAGTGTGGCGGCGCTCAGCGCCAGCCGGGCGGTCCGCCCTGGCCGCAGATCGAGCGCCTAACGCCCCGGCAGTCGAATGGAGAACCGCGCGCCGCCCAGCGGCGATTCGTCGATGCTGAGGGACCCGCCGTACATCTCGATAGTGTCCTGAACCATCGCCAGCCCTATCCCATGCCCGGGGACATTCTCATCGGTCCGCACGCCGCGCTGGCCGACACGGCGCCGATCCTCTTCGGAGATCCCAGGCCCGTCATCCTCGATGACGACCTTGAGCCGCTCACGGGAAAAAGTGTAGTTATCGATGCTGACGGTGAGCCGCACGCGGCTCTTGCACCACTTGCAGGCGTTGTCCAGGACATTGCCGAGCAACTCCACGAAGTCCCCGCGGTCGCCGATGAACTGGCTCTCCAGCTCCACCGCCAGCTCGATGCTCAGATCCTTGCGCGCGTAGACCTTCAGAAGCGTCGCCCGCAACTCACTGGCCACGGCCGCGACATCCACGGGGGCCTGGCCGAACAGCGCGCCGCCGGAGGCGGCGGCGCGCTTGAGCTGGTGCTCGATGATGCCGCTCATTCGGTCGATCTCGGAGCCGAGCGCGGCCCCCGGAGAGCCGGCGGTCTTGACCTCGCCGGTGAGCGCCGAGCGCATGACGGACAGCGGGGTCTTCAGACTGTGAGCCAGGTTGCCGAGCGTGTCCCGGTACCGCGAGACGCGTTTGCGCTCCCCGACGAGCAAGGCGTTGAGGTTGGTGGCCACACCGCTCAACTCGCGCGGGTAACCGCTGCCGAGCGTGTCGGTGCGGCCTTCCTCGACCGCATGGATCTCCCGTTCGAGCCGGCGCAATGGGCTGAGCACCCAGCGCAGCAGCAGCGCGAGTGTGCCCAGCAGCAGCAGGGCCAACCCGCCGAAGATCTCCAGCAGTTGGCTGCGAAGGCGCCACAACTCCTTCTGGTAGGGACCCAGGCTCACGGCGACACTGAAGGTCAGGGTCTGGCCGCTCGCGGGATCGTCGCTGAACTGGATGCCACGGCTTTCGACGGCGACTTCGTCGTCATCCCTTTCGGTGGCGCGCGAGAAGGTGCGGGCTCCTGGAGGGAGCGCCGGTCCGAATGCGATCGACTCCCCGGCGGTGGAAGGCGATTGCCACACGGTGTTCACCCGCGGCGAACGGATCTGGGCGTACAGTCCGGACCCCGGAGTCGACAATGCGGATTCCAGGCTGCGGGCCGCCGGGGCGTAACTGCCGTTCGGCTGCAGCTCGGCGGCCGCGATGAGCTGCACCATCTGACTGTCCAGCACCTGCTGCAACGAGCGGTTGGACAGCTCGCGGAAGCTCAGGTCCAGCACGAACCCCATGACCCCGAAGAGCAGGAACAGCGGGATGGACACGCACAGCAACAGACGGCGGCTGAGGGAGTGCATGGCTAGCAGGCCGCGATGAACACTGGAAGCGAACGGCCTCCCGCGGCGCCAGGGCGTTCGGCAGCGCTGAGCGCTTCGCCCTCCAGAGCGGCCTCTAAGCGCTCTGGCGCGACAGGGCGAACCGGTAGCCCCTGCCGCGCAGCGTCTCGATCGGCTTCAACTCGTCCTGCGGATCGAGCTTGCGCCGCAGCCGGCCGATGAGCACCTCGATGACATTGCTGTCGCGCTCGAAATCCTCGTCGTACAGCCGCTCGGTCAGCTCCGTCTTCGAGATGACCTCCCCTGCGCGCAGCATGAGGTGCTCGAGGATCCGGTACTCGAACGTCGTCAGCTCGACGCGCTCGCCGCTCACTTTCACGGTCTGGGCGCGAGTGTCGAGCGTGATCGGGCCACACACGAGCTCGGGGCTCGCCCAGCCCCCGGCACGCCGCAGAAGCGCCTGCAGCCGGGCCAGCACCTCTTCGAAGTGGAACGGCTTGGGCACATAGTCGTCCGCGCCTGCCTGCAGGCCTTCGACCTTGTCCTGCCAGTTGTCGCGCGCCGTGAGGATGAGGATGGGGTAGGTCTTGCGCCCTGCCCGCAGGCGCCGGATGACCTCCAGGCCCGCCAGCTTCGGCAGGCCGAGATCGATGATCGCGACGTCGAGGGGATATTCCAGGGCCGCGAACAGCCCCTCCTCTCCATCGGCCGCCACATCGACCGTGAACCCAGCCTCGGTGAGACGGGCCTTGAGCATGTCGCGCAGCGCCGCCTCGTCTTCGACCACCAACACCCGCACGGTATGCCTTTCTAAGGTCGCTCGAATCAGTTACGCCGACGCGGCACCGAACCGTGTGCGCCTAGATCACGGTCCCCGTGGCCGCATCCACACGGACCGTCCACACCCTCCCGGAATCGTTCAGCAGCCGCAGCACGTAGACGGTCTTGCCGTCCTCGTCTTCCGATTCCGCACGCACCACCCGAGCCTTGTATTTCTGCTCGGCCATTTTCACGGCCTGCTCGATCGAAATCCGATTATCCGCCACGACGACCGCACGAGGGACGTGCGGGACGATTGTAATCGATTGTGCCGAGGACCACGAATGGGTGACGGCCAAAGCAAGGGCGAAGGCCGTGACCGCAGCGGCCGCGAGCAACAGACGGGAAAGGTAGGTGCGCCGGGTTCCCATGGTTTCCATGAGCGAGCGAGCTGAGTCTCGCCTCGAGCTTCCCTCGCCAGCTCATCCGGATGTTTGAAAATCGATGCGGGCAGAGGACACTAGTTCTGCCCGCACCCTCGTGGCCCGCCGGTTCGTCCGAGCGTGGGCCAGTAGCCGTGAATATCCGACTGGGGCCTACGATATAAAAGAAGCCATGAATGATGACTGAATGGGGCTGCGGTTCTTCAGCGCCGCGGACCGGCTTCACGCTTCTTGGCCTCCACCCACAGCTGTTCCCATTCGGCGGGGCTGAAGGACTCCAGCGCCCTGCCCTGTGCGCCGGCGAGCGATTCCATGAGGCGAAAACGGCGCTCGAACTTGCCGTTGGCCCCGCGCAGGGCTTCCTCGGCATCCACACCCAGGTGGCGCCCCCAGTTCGTCAAGGCGAACAGCAGATCGCCGAGCTCTTCCTTCACGTGCTCGCAGTCCGGGCGGCCTGCGGAGCCTCCCACGGCCTCGTCGGTCTCGGCGAGCTCTTCGGCCACCTTCTCGCGCACCTGTGGAGCGCTTTCCCAGTCGAAACCAACACGCGATGCGCGTCGCCCCAGTTTCGCCGCTCGTGTCAGTGCCGGGAGGGCTCTGGGCACATCCGCGAGCGTACCTGCATCCGCGCCCTCGCTGCGCTCGGCAGCCTGGGCCCGCTCGCGCGCCTTGAGCTCCTCCCAGGTTCGCGTCTGCTCCTGGGGACCGGAGACGCTGGCGCCGGCAAACACATGCGGGTGACGCCGAACCAGCTTGTCGTGAATCGAAGTAGCGACGGAGGCGAAGTCGAACCAGCCGCGCTCCTCGGCCATGCGCGCGTGGAACACGACCTGAAACAGCAAGTCACCGAGCTCATCGCGCAGCTTGTCCGGGCTGCCGTGCTCGATCGCATCGGCGACCTCGTACGCCTCTTCGATCGTGTACGGGGCAATGCTCGCAAAGGTCTGCTCGCGGTCCCACGGACAGCCGCCGTTCGGATCGCGAAGCTTCGCCATGAGCGTAATGAGCGCGCTGATGGCGCGTTCCGAGGCGCTCATGCGCTCAACGTCCGGTGCAGCGTCATGAGCATGCCCGCGGTGGCGCCCCAGATGTTCCTCTCACCGTAGGGAATGTCGTACACCTCGATCTCCGCGTCCCCGGCTCCCGGGAAGCGCCGCCGCCGGGGTCGCCGGTTGGCCGGCTCGAAAATGAAGCTCAGGGGAACCTCGAACGTGTCGTGGACTTCCTGGGGTTGGGGCAGCAGCTCAAAGCCGGTGCGTACGAATCCGACCACGGGGGTGACCCGAAAGCCGCTCAGCAGCACATGATCGGGCAGATAGCCGACGATGGAGACAAAGCGCTCATCCAGGCCGATCTCCTCCCGCGCTTCGCGCAAGGCCGCGGCCGCAGGCCCGGCGTCGGAGGCCTCGATGCGGCCACCGGGAAAGCTGATCTGGCCGGCGTGATTGCGCAGCTGGGTCGCTCTCTGGGTGAGCAGCACCGTCGGCTCCGGCTCCCGCTCGACCAGCGGAATGAGCACCGCCGCGGGCCGGGGCTCGGCCGGAAAGTAGGCCCGGTACTGCTGGCTCTCCTGGGCGGTCAGACCCGGCAGCAGCCACTCTTGCGGGGAGTGGTGGGGCTGGGAGCCTGCAAGGGCCTTCCGGATGCGCTCTCGCCACTCGATCATCAGCCGCCGCCGCTGGTGCCGCCCTTGATGCCGCCCTGGGTCAGCTCCGTCGGATCCAGCAGGCGCGCCAACTCGGCTCCGGACAGGTCGGTCATCTTCTCCGCGACTTCGCGGATGGGACGGCCCTCCGCGTAGGCCTTCTTCGCGATCGCTGCGCCCTTTTCATAGCCGATGACCGGGTTCAACGCCGTGACCAGAATGGGGTTGCGGTCCAGCGCCTCGGCGAGGCGGGCCTGGTCGACCTTGAATCCCGCGATCGCCTTGTCCGCCAGCGGCCGCGCCACGTTCGCCAGCAGCCGGATGCTCTCCAGCAGGTTGTAGGCGATGACCGGGAGCATGACATTCAGCTGGAAATTACCCGACTGGCCGGCGACGGTGATGGTGGCATCGTGACCGATGACCTGCGCGGCCACCATCGCGGTGGCCTCCGGAATCACCGGATTGACCTTGCCGGGCATGATGCTGCTGCCCGGCTGCAGCGCCGGAAGCGCGATCTCGCCCAGGCCGGCGAGCGGGCCGCTGTTCATCCAGCGCAGATCGTTGGCGATCTTCATCAAGCTCACGGCAATCACCTTCAGCTGTCCGGACAGCTCCACAGCGGTGTCCTGCGCCGAAAGCCCCTCGAAGTAGTTTCGACCGGGAGTGAAGGGAATGCGCGTGAGCGTGGCGAGCTCCTCGCAGAATCGCGCTCCAAAATCCGGATGAGCGTTGATGCCCGTTCCGACGGCGGTTCC
>Ga0070681_10005661_pt1 | contig 12076 bp, 4 predicted proteins | sample KBSC83BmetaG_FD_65650 | JGI IMG/M metagenome (GOLD analysis project Ga0070681, IMG submission 65650) | Corn rhizosphere microbial communities from Kellogg Biological Station, Michigan, USA - KBS C8-3B metaG | ecosystem: Host-associated > Plants > Roots > Rhizosphere | place: USA: Michigan...
TGGGGCAGTTGTATCTGGGTGGCGAGTGTGTAGGGCGTGGTTATGTGAGGCAACCAGCACTGACTGCGGAGCGCTTTATTCCGCATCCGTACAGCCGTGAAGCCGGAGCGCGGTTGTATCGCACGGGAGACGAGGGAAGGTATCGCGCGGACGGGAACCTGGAATACGTGGGGCGAGCGGATCAGCAGGTGAAGCTGCGTGGTTATCGGATCGAGTTGGGCGAGATCGAGGCGGTGCTGAGGCAGCACGAAGCTGTGCAGGACGTGGCGGTCGTAGTCCAGGAAGAAACGGGAGAGCAGAAGCGGCTGGTGGCGTATGTAGTGAGTGAGACGCAACCGACGACGAGCGAGTTGCGACAGTTCATGCAGCAGCGTTTGCCGATGTACATGCTGCCGTCGGTGTTTGTGTTCCTCGAGGCTTTGCCGCTGACCACGAGTGGAAAACTCAATCGCAAGGCTTTGCCGGCGCCCGACAGCAGTAACCGTCCTACGCTCGCTAAAGAATTTGTCTCACCGCGCACACCAACCGAAGAAGTAATGGCGCGGATCTGGACGCAAGTGTTGGGTGTAGAAAAAGTCGGGGTACACGACAACTTCTTCGAACTCGGCGGTCATTCACTGATGGCAACAACTCTGATTTCACGCATTCGCGCATCCTTCTCAGTTGAACTAGCAGTGCCTTACATATTCGAAGCACCAACGGTTGCCCAGCTCGCGCTGGCAATCACTCAGGGCCTGGGTGCGAAAGCTACCGTCCCTGCTATCGAGAGAATTGAAGACGACGATGAGCTCGAATTGCTCGCTCAGCTCGACGACTTCTCAGACGAGGAAGTCGAATCGATGTTGAGAGATCTAGCGACTGTTGATTCTTAAATCCTTCGGTTAACCCAACTAGAAAATTTTACCTGCAGCGTTTACGACTGCCTCGTTACTCGGATAACCAGGCAAGTCTTTCAGGAGGTTTTTCCATGGCAAGCTTGGCACGGCGCAAAATCACTATCATCGGGGCGGGGATGGGCGGCACTATGATGGCCATTTTTCTCGCGCGGCGCGGCTTCGAAGTCGATATTTATGAACGCCGCAATGACCTGCGAGTCCACAACGGCGAGCGCGGGCGTTCGATCAATATGACGGTGTCGATTCGCGGGCTTCGCGTCCTTGAAGAGGTTGGCATACTTAATGACAAGCTGCTGTCAAAAACAATTAAGATCAAGGGACGCATGATTCACAATGCGGACGGCACATCCATCTTCCAGCCTTACGGGATTAATGAAGATGAGGTGCTCTATTCCATCGTGCGCAGCGATCTCAATGCGGCGCTGATGAACTACGCTGAGTCTCATCCGAACGTCAAGTTCCATTTCAACACGCGGTGCGTGAAGATTAATAAAGACCTCGGCATGATCGACTTCGAAAATGAAATCACGAAGGAGGGTTTCTCGGTGTCGTCGGATTTGATCGTCGGTGCTGACGGCACTTTCTCAACCGTGCGGCAACAAATGCATCGCGGCGAGCGTGCAAATTTCCATCAGGAGTTCATGAGCCATGGTTACAAGGAACTGGTAATTCCTCCGGGCCGTGATGGCGAGTTCCGGCTCGATCACAATGCATTGCACCTGTGGCCTCGTGGACAGCGTTTGTTCCTCGCGTTGCCAAATTCCGATCATTCTTTTACCGGCACTTGCATTCTTCCGTTTGAAGGTGAACGCAGTTTTGCCTCATTGAAGACGGAAGCCGACGTGCTCGCGCTGTTCAATTCCGAGTTCAAGAGCGCGGTGCCGTTAATGCCGACGTTGACGCACGACTTCCTTCACAATCGTCTCGGCGAGTTTATAACGACGAAGACGAGCCACTGGTATCACAAAGACCAGATCGTGTTGCTGGGCGATTCATGTCACACCGTAACTCCGTTTTACGGCCAGGGAATGAACGCAGCTTTTGAGGATTGCCTGGTGATGAACCAATGCATCGGTCAGTATGGGGATGATTGGGAAACGACGTTCATGGAGTACCAGCGCAGTCGAAAGCGAAACACTGATGCGTTGGCCGATCTGTCGCTCAGGAATTTTGACGAGCTTCGCGAGAGCGTTAAATCGCCGTCGTTTGTCGCGCGCAAGCAGCTCGACATCATTTTGAACCGATTGTTTCCGAACACGTGGATTCCTCTCTACACTTTAATCTCTCACAGCGTCATCCCCTACGCCGATGCGATCGACCGAGTAGAGAGACAGCAGCGGCTCGTGAAGATGATGGGACTCGAGTTGATCTTGTCGACCTTTGCAAGAGCGATGAGTGTGTTGAATTTCATCAAGAACCTGCCGGTGTATTTCCGCGAGAAGATGACGGCCGACCGTTATCAGACTTTGCAACTGAAACCGTCGTCTCCGAAGCGAACGTTCAACACAAATCTCGTCACCGATCAATCCGAGCCTTTGTCATAACCAGCGCCGCTTCATCTGAAGGTTGCCGGCAAGGCATAGCCTTGCCTCACATCGGGCGGCGAAGCCGCAGCGGTTGAGCAAACAAACTTTTGCCGCAAAGCACTGCCATCAAACCCGACGACGACAACAGACCAGAAAGCCACGAGCATATGAACTTCTTTTCAGAGATTTACGGAACGATCTCGTTCATGGCGAAATCTTCGGAAGGTATCAAACACTCCCGAATCACTCTCGCCCTGGTGATCATCACCAGCATTACCACGGGATTGAGCAGCACTGCGCTCGTGGCCCTCATCACTCGTGGTTTGAACGGTAACAGCGCCAACATGCAGAGTCTGATGTGGCCGTTCATCGCGCTCTGCCTGGTCTTGCCGGCAAGCAGATCGGTCTCCGCCGTGCTGCTGAATCGCTTCGTGACGACCGCCGGAATGGAACTCCGGATGGAATTGTGTCGCCGCATTCTCGCTTCCCCGCTTCGACTCGTCGAAGAACTTGGTGCGCACCGCATACTCGCTTCCTTGACGGATGACATTCCCGCGATTACGGCGACTCTCGCAAGTCTGCCAGGGTTCTGCATGCAATTGACGATTGTGCTCGGATGCATGGCCTATCTCCTCTGGCTTTCTCCGAAGCTGTTTCTGATCGTGCTGGGTTTCGTCATCGTGGGCGCCGTCAGTTATCGGCTACCGCTCGCCAAAGCAATCAAGCTCTTTCGCCTGTTTCGCCAGGAGTGGGATGCACTGTTCAAATCGTTACAGGCGTTGATCGGCGGAATCAAAGAACTCAAGTTGCATCATCGACGCAGCGAAGCGTTGCTCTGGGAAAGCATCGAGCCGCATTCCATCGCCCACCGTAATTACAACGTCAGGGCAAACACCATCGCTACGCTCGCATCAAGCTGGGGTCAGATCCTGTTCTTTGTTCTGATTGGGTTACTGCTGTTTGGCTTGCGGCGTGGGGCCATCGTTAATCTCGAAGTCCTGACCGGCTACACACTGACCGTTCTCTTCATGATGGGCCCGCTCGAGGCAGTCTTGAACACCCTCGGTGGTTGGACCAGAGCGGCCGTCGCGATCGAAAGAGTGAAGGAACTGGGGATGTTACTACCAATACCTTCATTTAAATCGAGCATAGTTAGTAAGCCTTTGTTCTGGGAAAAACTCGAGCTGCAAAACCTGACTCATACTTATCACCGCGAAGACGAGAACACCGGCTACACCCTGGGCCCCATCGACATGACGATTCGTCGCGGCGAAATGATCTTCGTGACCGGAGGCAATGGCAGCGGCAAGACTACGTTCGCAAAATTGATCAGCGGTCTTTATGCGCCGCAGGACGGCGAAATTCTTCTGGATGGTCAACGCATCACGGATCAGACGAGAGGCCAGTACAGTCAAAACTTCTCGATCATCTTCTATGATTTTTTTCTGTTTGAGACACTGCTCGGTTTGCAGGAAGCGGAACTCGATACAAAGGCGAATGAGTATCTCGAGAAACTGAAATTGAATCACAAGGTAAAGGTCAAGGACGGTGCGTTCGACACTTTAGAGCTGTCGCAGGGACAACGAAAGCGACTCGCGCTGCTGACTGCTTATCTTGAAGATCGGCCTATCTACATTTTTGACGAGTGGGCGGCCGATCAGGACCCGTACTTCAAGCAAGTCTTTTATTTCAATCTCCTGCCGGAACTAAAATCGAAGGGCAAGACTGTGTTAGTCATCACCCACGACGACAGGTATTTCCACCTGGCGGATCGCATCATCAAGCTCACCAACGGCAAGATCGAATATGACCAGCTAGAGCATGGCCCTCAAGTTGGTTTGTTTGCGGATAAAGCGTTCGACCTCTTGCAAGCCGGTCCTCCACACACTGCATAGCTCGGTGCCCACGCAGCACCAACTCAATTCAAATAAAGGAGTGTTCATCATGAAAATAGTTACTTTCACCCTCGTAGTGATTGCGGTGTTCTTCAGTGCGGGAATAGTTTCAGCGCAGACAATGAATCCCGCGTCTGTCAACTCCGCGAACTCCGCAAACACGCCAAGGGTGTATCAGCTAGTCGGCGAGGTGATGGCGGTAGATAAAACCGCGAACCAGGTGAGCATCAAGACAAAAGGTAATGAGGTCGTGGCGCTCTCGTTGGACCAGAACACTGACTACAAACGTGTTCCTCCCGGTGAGACGACTCTGAACAAAGCCGTTGCAGTGACCATGGCAGAGATGGCGATCGGAGATCAGGTCTACGCTCGTGGAATGATCTCGGATAACGGAAACCGCGCACCTGTCCGTCAGTTAGTCATCATGTCGCACGTGGACATCGCACGCAAACACGAACAGGAGCGCACGGAGTGGCAAAAGCGCGGCATCGTCGGAAGTATCAAGGCGATCAATCCGACCACCAAAGAGATCGCAGTGACGGCGCGCGTACCGGAAGGCACTCGCCAAATCACGATCACCACCGGAGACGCCGTTCGATACCGGCGCTATGAACCGGAATCCGTCAAGTTCAGCAGCGCGCTACCGAGCTCGTTTACCGAGTTGAAAGTCGGCGATCAGATTCGCGCCCTCGGAGACAAGAGCGCAGACGGCACACACTTTACTGCGGAAGAGATCGTGTCCGGAACGTTTCGTACTCTCGTCGGCACGATCACCGAAGTCAATCCGACCACAGCCGAGATCAAGATTAACGAACTGAATACCAAGAAACCGCTGACCGTCGTCACGAAAGAGGAGAGTATGGTTCGGCGGATGTCGCCGGAACTAATCGCGATGCTCGTTCCGAAAAAGGGACAACCCGCTCCAGCAGCTCAAGCCGGTGCGCCACCTGCTAAGGCGTCCGAGCCTGCTGCGAACAAGAACGTCGAAGAAGAGCTCGAGAAACTAAAGACTCAGTCGATTTCGGAGCTACAGCCGGGCGAGATGGTGATCGTTACCAGCACGATCGGGAAGGACGCTTCACGACTGACCGCTATCGCACTCATCAGTGGCGTCAATCCACTCGTGAAAGCGCTACAGGCAAATGCACCCGCACCGTCCAAAGGTCCCAACCAGTTGAATACCGCTCTCGGTTTGCCGAGCAGTATGCAGAGTATCGGCATCGGTTTGCCCTAACTCACCCGCACCGCGCCTTTGCACAAAGAGTCACTTGTCATTGCTCGCCGCTTCGCCGTGTAGATCCCCCTGCAGCTTCGCCGTGTAGATCCGGCTGCGGCTTCGCCGTGTAGATCCGGCTGCGGCTTCGCCGTGTAGATCCGCTGCGGCTTCGCCGTGTAGATCCCGCTGCGGCTTCGCCGTGTAGATGCGGCTGCGGCTTCGCCGTGAGATCCGCTGCGGCTTCGCCGTGTAGATCGCGCTGCGGCTTCGCCGTGTAGATGCGGCTGCGGCTTCGCCGTGTAGATCCGCTGCGGCTTCGCCTGTAGATCCGCTGCGGCTTCGCCGCCCGATGTGAGGCAAGGCTACGCCTTGCCGGTCAGCTCTCGAAAAAGAGATTGGGCTGTGCCCCCGGTTCGGCCTTTGGCCCTGAAACTAAGCGGTTAGAGTCAACGGCGAGGCTGAGCCCCGCCTCACATCAGGCGGCGAAGCCGCGACGTCGAGCCGGTGTGCCGAAGTACAAACCATTATTCCGAAATAGGAGGCTACGATCATGCGTTGGTCTAAGAAATCATTTCAATTAGTTTTGCTCTTCCTCATCACTCTACTCCTCCTCGTTACGCCGGTGTATGCGCAAAAGCAGACCGGCGGAATCAAGGGACGAGTGAGCGATGAGTTGGGCGGACTAATTACCCAGGCCACGGTCACTGCTATCAACTCTGCTGGTGTCGAGCGTACTGCCGATACGAACGGTGAAGGGATGTATACACTCAGTGGTCTGGAACCGGACAAATATACCATTCGAGTTCAGTCAAACGGCTTTGCTAAGTTTGAGAGTCAAGTCGATGTCCGCGCCGGACATTTTCAGGAGCTCAACGTCACTCTTCAAGTAACGATTGAAGCCCAGAAAGTGACCGTCAATCAGGAGTCCGCCGTAAATACGGACGCTGACAACAACGGCACGGGCATCGTACTGAAAGGCAAAGATCTTGACTCGCTACCCGATGATCCGGATGGGCTACTCGCCGCTTTGCAGGCCATGGCTGGTCCATCGGCTGGTCCAAACGGCACTCAGGTTTACGTCGATGGTTTCACAGACCACGGTCGTTTGCCCCCCAAACAAACCATCAAGGAAGTGCGCATCAATCTCAATCCCTTCTCGTCCGAGTTTGATCGATTGGGATTCGGGCGCATCGAGATCACGACGAGGCCTGGCAGCGAACAGTTTCACGGGCTGGGCGAGTTTTATTACAACAGTGACCGCTTCAACTCGCGAAATCCGTTTGCCGCGCAACGAGCTCCTTATAAGGCGCAGTATTACTACGGCAGCGTCAGCGGGCCTCTCATCCACAACAAGGCCACCTTCTTTGCGGCGGTGCAATGGCGCGACATCGTTGATAACGGGATTATCAACGCTACTGTTCTCGATCCCGCATTCAGGATTACTCCATTCAGCGAGGTTGTCGAGGCGCCCAAGCACGAGATGTTCTCCAGTTTTACCGCTGACTACAAACTAAGAGAGAACCACACATTCACGTTTAACTACAGATATATGCCAACGCGTTGGAGACACATCGGCATCGGCGACTTTTACCTCAATTCGCGCGCCTACGATCTTAGTCACACAGATCAAGTCTTCCGAGTGACGGAAACCAGTGTGATCAATTCGAAGATCGTCAACGAATCGCGTTTCCAATATATGCACAGCCACAGGGAGCTGAAGGACAGCAACGATTCGCCGGCGATCAAAGTGCTCGACGCTTTCTATGGCGGCGGCGCGCAGGTGGGCAACTCGTTTTATAACGAAGACCGGTGGGAGGTTCACAACTACACAACCGCCACACTCGGCGCCCATGTTATGCGCGCCGGCGTGCGCCTGCGCGGAGTGAAGGTTCAAAACGTTTCGTTAAATAATTTTGGCGGAACTTATATCTTTGCCGGAGGACTCGCTCCGCGGCTGGACGCCAACAATCAACTAGTGTTGGACGCAAACGGGCAGCCGATCAACGAACTAATTACGAGTATCGAACGTTACCGGCGCACCCTGGTTTTTCAGCAGGCGCACTTCTCTCCTGAAGATATCCGCGCGTTTGGTGGAGGCGCCACTCAACTCACCATCGCTGGTGGTAATCCGGAGGCGACCGTCTCGCGCATCGATGCGGGATTTTTCGTGCAGGATGACTGGCGTGTGCGGCCGAACTTGTTGCTTAGTGCCGGAATGCGATTCGAATCGCAGAATAACATCAACGGTAAAATGGATTATGCGCCACGAGTGTCTTTCGCCTGGTCTCCTCCTACCAAAGGTAAGGAAGCGGCCAAGACCGTCGTGCGCGGCGGCTTCGGGATTTTCTATGACCGCATCAGTGAATCCCTTACTCTCCAGGCCAATCGCTTCAACGGAACGAATCAACAGCTATTCTCAGTCACTGACCCGACGGTTCTGAATCAGTTCCCTAACGTGCCTGCGATCGACACGCTAACAAACTTTGCGGTTCCGCAAACAATCTTTCGCATGTCAGATCAGCTGCGCTCGCCTTATACGATTCAGTCGGCTATCAGTGTTGAGCGGCAACTGCCGTACAAGACGACGCTGTCGCTGAGTTTCGTCAACACGAAAACGCTTCACCTTCTCCGTTCGCGAAACATCAACGCTCCCTTCACGAATGAAGCGGGCCAGTTAGTGAGGCCTGATTCTAATAGCGGAGACATCGTCCAGTACGAGTCGAACGGAGTGTTCAATCAACGGCAATTCGTCGTGAACGTGTCGAACCGTTTCAACAATCACATCTCTTTCTACACGATCTATTCATTCAACAAAGCCGATAGTGACACCGACGGCTCGGGGAGTTTTCCTGCCAACTCTTACGATCTGCGCGATGAGTATGGCCGGTCTTCGCTGGATATCCGCCATCGTTTTGTGTTCGGCGGTACCATTAACGCGCCCTGGAAGCTCGTGTTGAGTCCCTTCATCGTCATCAGATCGGGAGCGCCTTTCAACATCACGACTGGACGTGACAACAACGGCGACTCATATTTCACCGATCGTCCGTCCTTTGCAACGAATCTCAACGGTCCCGATGTAGTGGTGACGCGCTTTGGCGCTTTCAATCTCAACCCAGCACCGGGAGAGCCGATGATTCCACGGAATTTCGGTAACGGGCCGGGCTTTGCCGGCTTTAATTTGCGGATTGAAAAAACGTTTGCCTTCGGGACCGCACCGAAAACTAATGGACATGGTCCTGCATCGGAAAAGCCGTACAAGTTATCCGCGGCAATTTCAATTCAGAACCTCTTCAATCACACTAACCCAGGCCAGCCTATCGGCAACCTGAGTTCAAATCTTTTCGGTCAGTCGAACCAAACCAGTTCCGAAGGCTCCTTTGGAAACGCGACGAGCAATCGCCGCATCAGCCTGGTGGTTCGCTTCAACTTCTAAACCCGCACATCACGTCGACAAAACAGCACCTGTTGGTGAGGGAATATGAGTACTCACTTGACGAGTAATAATGCGCTGACTGCGGAAGGAAAGCGTCTACTGCTGGCCGAATTGCTTCGTAAGAAGGCACAGCGGCCGAAGCATTACCCGCTTTCTTTTGCGCAGCAGCGGATGTGGTTCCTGGACCAGATGGAGCCCGGGACTTCGACTTACAACATGCCGACAGCACTGCGGCTGAGTGGCGAGTTGAACGTCCGCGCGCTGGAACAGAGCCTCAATGAGGTGGTGCGACGTCATGCGATCTTGCGGACGGTCTTCGTGGCCGGTGAGGAGCGTCCGCAGCAAGTGGTGCAAGCGTTCAAGCCGAGCAAGCTGGCGGTGTTTGATTTGAGTGACTTGCCGAGTGAGCAGAGGGAAGCAGAGACAAGACAACTGATCGCGAGAGAAACACAGCAGCCATTCGATCTGCGACAGGGTCCGGTGTGGCGAGCGCGGTTGGTGCGGCTGGGAGCGGAAGAGCATGTGCTGCTGTTTACCTTGCACCATATCGTCACGGACGGCTGGTCCATGGAGATCCTGACGCGCGAAGTGAGCGCGCTGTATGCAGCGTATGCGAGCGGTGAAGAGTCGCCACTGGCGGAGTTGCCGATTCAGTATGCGGATTATGCAGTATGGCAACGACAGTGGCTACAGGGTGAAGTGCTGGAAGAGCAACTGGGCTACTGGCGTGAACAGTTGGTGGGAGCACCCGCAGTGCTGGAGCTACCGACCGATCATCCAAGGCCAATGCAGCAGAGGCATCGCGGAGCGCATCTGTCCTTTCAATTATCCGCGGACTTGACAGCCGAGTTGAAGCAGTGCAGCCAACGCGAAGGAGTGACGTTGTTCATGACGTTGCTCGGTGCGTGGCAGTTGCTGCTCGCGCGCTACAGCAATCAGCGCGACGTAGTGATTGGGAGTCCGGTAGCGAATCGAACGCGTTCGGAAGTGGAAGGGCTGATCGGGTTCTTCGTGAACACCCTCGTGCTGCGGACGAAAGTGGGCAGTGAACTGAGCGTGCGGGAGTTGCTGCAACGAGTGCGTGAGGTGTGTCTCGGAGCTTACGCGCATCAGGAAGTTCCATTCGAGATGTTGGTGGAGCAACTTCAGCCCGAGCGGAATATGAGTTACACGCCGTTGTTTCAAGTGATGTTCACCTTGCAAACCACGACGGCGACTGCGCGCGGAACAGCAGCAGGTGCGAATCAGAACCTGACCGTCAGTGGGATGGCAACGACCAACATGACGGCGAAGTTCGATCTGATATTACAGATGAGCGAAGCGCAGGGCATGCTCACAGGTCAGTTGGAGTACAACACGGATCTTTACGAGCGGGATACGATCACTCGGTTGGGAGCACACTACGGCCACTTGCTGACGGAGATGGTGACTGCGCCTGAGAAACAAGTTTGGGAGTTGTCACTGCTGAGCGAGGCGGAGCGCGCACAACTGTTGACGGAATGGAACGACACGGCGCGGGAGTATCCGGCTGAAGCAGGGCTGGCTGAATTGTTCGAGCAGCAGGTCGAGCGCACGCCTGAGGCGGTAGCGGTGGTTTACGGCGATGACCAGTGCAGCTATGCAGAACTGAACCAGCGCGCGAATCAGTTGGGCCACTACCTGCAATCGCTGGGAGTGGGACGCGAGACGCTGGTCGGGATCTGCATGGAGCGCTCGCTCCGGATGATCGTGAGCCTGCTCGGGATCGTAAAAGCTGGCGGCGTGTACCTGCCGCTCGACGCAGCTTATCCGCAACAGCGTTTGCGGTTGATGTTGGAAGACTCGCAGCCGCTGGTCGTGTTGACGGACGAAGCGCTGTTCGAGAAGTGCGCCGAGCTATCGTCGCCGGTGCTCTGTGTGGAACGTGAGTGGGAGAAGGTAGCCGAGTGCAGTGCTGAGAATATCGTCGAGCACGCTACTGGTGAGAACCTGGCTTATGTGATCTACACGTCGGGCTCGACGGGGCAACCCAAGGGAGTGGGTGTGCCGCAACGCGCGGTGAGCCGCCTCGTGCGCAATACGAATTACATCGAGATCGAACCTGGAGATCGAATCGCGCAGGCAAACAACTTTTCGTTTGATGCGGCGACGTTCGAGATCTGGGGCGCGTTGCTGAACGGAGCGCGGCTGATCGGGCTGAGCAAGGACGTGCTGCTGTCGCAAGAGTTAGGGATTCACCTTGCCGCGCAGGGCATCAACGTGATCTTGCTGACGACGGCTGTGTTCAATCAGATAGTGCGAGAGGATCCACAAACATTCGCCGGTTTGAAGTACGTGATGTTCGGCGGTGAGGCCGCTGATGTGAAGTGGGTGCGGACAGTGCTGGAGAATGGAGCGCCGGCCAACCTTATAAACGTTTATGGACCAACTGAAAACGCCACGTTCAGCAGCACATATCGTGTGGCAGAGGTTTCGGAGATAGCGACGACGATCCCGATCGGGCCCGCGGTTGCAAACACGCAAGTGTATGTGCTGGATGAGCGGCAGCAACTTTTGCCGATCGGCGTAGCGGGTGAGTTGTATGTCGGTGGTGACGGGCTCGCGCGCGGGTACCTCAATAGTCCAACGCTTACAGCGGCGCGTTTTGTGCCGCATCCGTTCAGTGCTGAGGCTGGTGCGCGACTGTACCGGACGGGAGACTTGGTCCGGTATCTCGCGAGTGGCGACCTTGAGTTTCTGGGACGTGTGGATGAGCAGGTGAAGCTGCGCGGCTTCCGCATCGAGTTGGGTGAGATCGAGAGCGTGTTGTGTGAGCACTCTGCTGTGCGTGAAGCAGTCGTGATAGTGCGTGAGGATGTCGTAGATCAGAAAGAGTTGGTGGGCTATGTGGTGGGGCAGGAGACGGTCGCGAGTAGTGAGTTACGTGAGTATTTAAAAGAGCGACTGCCGGATTACATGGTGCCGTTTTGGCTTGTGTGGCTGGCTGAGTTACCACTGACGCCAAACGGAAAACTGGATCGACGAGCATTGCCGGCACCGGAGAGAGTGAGCTCGGACTCGAGTACGGAAGAAACACGAAGTCCGATCGAGGAGATAGTGGCCGGGATCTGGAGTGGGTTGCTGCATGTGAG
>Ga0070681_10005662_pt1 | contig 12076 bp, 9 predicted proteins | sample KBSC83BmetaG_FD_65650 | JGI IMG/M metagenome (GOLD analysis project Ga0070681, IMG submission 65650) | Corn rhizosphere microbial communities from Kellogg Biological Station, Michigan, USA - KBS C8-3B metaG | ecosystem: Host-associated > Plants > Roots > Rhizosphere | place: USA: Michigan...
GGCCGTGGAGTTCACCCTCGGTGGCGCCGTATTTCGTGCTGTTCGAGGGCTGCGCCAGAAAACCACCGCAGGACGGCTCACCGAAATCGCCTACGCCGAACTGTTCGTCAACGGGGAACGGCAACTGCAGATCACCCCAACGAAACTCACCGAGAAGGTAACCCAGCTCAGCGGGCTCACCGGGCGGGCCTTCACCGGGGCATTCTTCATTCCCCAGAACCGGCTGCCGGTCCTCGCCCAGGGGACCCCCGGCGAAGTCCAGCAAGTGTTCGAGGAACAGACGGGGCTCACGCCGTTGACGCGTCGGGTGGAGATCGCCCAGCGAGACGCTAACCAGGCGCTGGCGGCGGCGGATGCCCTTCCGGGTTCCGCGGAGGCGGTAACCGCCGCCCAGCAGGCATTCGACGCTGCCCAGACCGAAGCAGCGCTCGCCCAGCGCCAACTGGAGACCGCGAAGGCAGCCGCGGACAAAGCGAAGGAGGCACTCGCCAGCATCCAGGCCGCCCATGACGCTTTGGTGGAGCAACGGTCGGCGGCCGAACAGGCCCGCCTCGATGCCGCCCGTACCGAGGCACGTGCCGCCAGCCTAGACGAGACGATCCGCGATCTCCGAAAGCAGGTCCGAAACCTCCCGGGCGGCAACCCGCGAGACGCCCAGGATCGCCTGACCCGACTGCGCGCCGCACGTCAGGCGGCAGAACACGCCGGCCGGATCGCGGACCTGGCGACGAGGAGCGTCCAGGACGTCCGCACACGCCATGACCGGGCACAGCGGCAACTCGGGCGGCTACCGGTCGACCTGGACGAGCGCCTCGACGGCGCCCGGAAGGACCAGGTCCGTGCCGAGCAGGCGGTAGGTCGCTTCGGGGGCGAATACAGCCGGCTGGACCGGGCCGTGCAGATCCTGCGATCCGCCGACCCGCGCGCTGCCCGCTGCCCCACTTGTAGCCAGAAAGTCGCCGACCTCGCGGGACTACTGAGAGATCTCACAGTGCAGAAATCAGACTGCGAGTCGGAAAGCCAGCGGGCGGTGGAGCACGCCCGAACCGCAGCCGCCAAGGCGACGAAGATCCTGGAACTCCTGCGCCAAAGAGAAGCAGCCACCGACGCGCTCCGACAGGCGGAATCCGACGTTCACGATGCCGTCGCCCGGCAGGGCGATGTCCTCGGCGAGGCCAAGGCGGCCTTCGATAACCTGGCGGCTCTCCTGCAAGCCACGGAGGATGACCGCGGCAAGATCTTGGCGATGGCCGAGCAGGTCGAGGACGCTACCGTCCAAGAAGTCAACGCTGCGCAATACGCCGCGGAGACCCGAACCCGGCTCACCAAAGCTCGCTCCGACCGGGCCCAGGTGCGGCGCACTCTCGACGAACTGCACGCTCGAGCAGACACCGCGCCCACCGTCGAAGATCTCGGCCACCTCTCTGGCAGACTGGCCGAGGCCCGCGAAGACTGGGAAACCCGCCGTGCCCGCCGCGTCGAGGCACAAACAGCGGTCGAGGTCCTCGCCGAACGCGGCCGGATGCTGGGGGCCGCCCGCGACAGCGAGCAAGAGCTTTTTGACCAGAAACTAGCCGCGCGGCACAGGGCCGACATACTTCGGCACGCTGGCCATATGCTTGCCGGGCTGCGCCGTGACCTGCTCGCCGAATACACTGCCACCGTGTCGGAGGCCGCCACCGACCTGCTCCGTCAGATCGGCGGCGAACATAACGCATTCCATATCGACCATCGGTTTGTCCCCGAGGTTGTCCTTAGCGACGGAGCCCGTCGGCCGTTGCGAATGTTGTCCGGCGGTGAGCAAGCCCGTAGTGCCCTGTGCTTCTGCCTTGGCATCTCTACACTGATCACCGGTGGCAGCCATACGGGCACGATCATCGCCGATGAGATCGTAGCCGCACACGACGATGAGACCCGGCATGCCATCATCGAATTGCTGCGCGATCTCGGCTGGCCATTGCTGATCGTCGCCCACAGCCCGGAGATCGCTGAGATCGCCAACCGCGTCTTCCGGTTCAATAAACCCGATGAGGCTAGCGGGACCCAAGTAACGTCAGCTCCGAACAGATAAATCGGATTGGTGGGCCGGTAGCGGTGGCGGCCCTGGTCACCGCCTCGAGGGCGCCGTACGGCATCCTGGCCGCGGCACCCTGGCGGACGCCGGGGTGCCGCGGTCGTGGTGTGCCAAGTGGTCCGGGCGGGGCTGGCGCGTCGGTCCGAAGCGCGGCACGTCGATGCCCGGCGCCGCCAATGAACGCCAGGGCAAGATGGACTGGCGTTCGGTGAACAGCAAGAACCGAAAGATCACACAACCCACTAACCTCGGTTACCACACTAAGATCAAGAGTTTTCTGATCATGCGGCTGAACTGCGGAAACGCTCTTAAGTCGCCTGAGGGCCCGCACCTTCAAGTGCGGGGTGCGTGAAGAGTTTTCGCAGGTAATCCGGGGTGCACGGGCGAGATTGTGACGAATCGATGACAATAGGAGATGTCCGCACTTCCAGGGGCTTGGCGGGGACACGCCGTCCGGTAATCAAGCGACAGCTCTCTACCTGGGGCATGATACGTAGTATGCAGCCGTGGCAAGGGACGCAGCAGGCTCCGGTGCCGGATGGTCAGTCAGAGCAGCAACAAGACTGGTTGCACCTTGCTCAACTGATCAAGGAGCGGCGATTGGAACTAGGATTGACGCAGGCTCAGGTGCACAGCGCCGGTGGGCCGGCTCCAGCCACGCTCTACCTACTTGAAAATGGATGTCGTACCTCTTTTAGTCCTCAGATCCTCCGTCGGCTCGAGCGTGCCCTGGGCTGGCGCGCTGGCAGCACCCGTCGCGTGCTTGCCGGCGGGCGGCCCGCGCTCAGCGGTGAGGACGCGAGCATCCCGTCGATTCACGTGACTCGAGCGGAGGTACCGGACAGCCAGGCATGGATGGTCGGCTTCCGTCAACTGTCCATATCGCCACATGAGAAGCTGTTGATTCTATCCCATTTGCTGGAAGAGATAATTGGCGGACTCAACGCAAATCTCATTGACGAATCGGCTAGTCCGGATCAGGCCTCTTAACCTCAGTTCCACCGCGTGTCGGTCCACGTCACCGAAACCGTCTACCGCCGTAAGATCGCGCTCGCCGTTCATGGGGGAGTGACCGTGATGGACGACGTCTCTGCAAACGGCTGCAGGCCGCCCGTCGTAGAACTGCTGCGCCAGGTCACTGACGCGCAGCCTCCACCAGACCCGTCCGGGGCCGGAAGCGGCGCCTTGCCCCATCCGGGGTGAAGCTCACGAAAGCCATGAGGTACCTCTCTTCCCACCGCGCCGGCCTCAAACGAAGGCCGGGCACGTATTCGGCACCGGCGCGAGAACGGGCTCTTTCGCTTGAAGACTAAATGGACGCGGTATTCGCTCGGGTCTTCTGGCCGGGCATTACGTGGCCGGCGTCCCGGCCGCCGGCACCTGTGTTGATGATGGGGAATAGCATATTTAGCATTCAGCCTTGCCTGGCCTGCGGTAGAGGCCCATACTGAGCCCTATACAGGGAGGGGGCGGGTGCTGTGGCCGACGCACCATTCGCATGGGATGACCTGGCTAGGTACAAGGCGGAAGGCCGGTTCCTCGACGGGTACCCCGAGGACCAGCGGACCTTCTTCGCGCCGCGCGACAACGTGCACGGGGTCCTGGTTGCGCTGCTGCAAAGCGCGCAGCATTCGATCGTCGTCAATATGTATGGCTACGACGATCCGGAGCTGAACAGCATCATCCAGGAAAAGCTGGCGGACGAGCACGTTTACGTGCAGATGAGCCTCGACCGCAGCCAGGCTTCCGGTGAGGCGGAAAAGAAAATTCTGGCCAGCTGGTCAAACAACGCCTTCGGTAACAGCATTGCCATCGGCACGAGCTCGGTGCATAACGCCATCTCGCACCTGAAGATAGTAATAGTGGACGGCGTCTACACCGTCAAAGGATCGACGAACTGGTCGTTGTCCGGCCAGCAGCAGCAGGACAACGAACTAACGCTCAGCCGCAGCGCGGTTGTCGCCGCCGAGACACGGGCGATCCTCGATCTCAACCATGACTTCATGCTCAAGCAGATGGTCGGCACCAAGCTGGACACGGCAAAGCTGATGGCTAAGCCGGCACAGCAGCCGGCGGCGCCTGCGCCGGCGAATTGATTTCAGCCAGGATGAGCTCATCAGCCGGATGGGTGGCAGCCCATCCGGAACGAAGCGGGCTGAACCGGCTCTGTGCCGTCTCGCGTTCGCGCACCCGTCACGCCGGATGACCGTCGTCGCACCCGGATCAGCGTTTAAACGCGTACTTCGTGGCGATCGCGAACGGATCCCACGTGGTCGGCATAGGGTCCGTCCCCGCGCTCGTGACCGTCACCGGTCTGGACTGGACGATGCAAACCGGCTCGCCCGCGCGGCGGTACTTGTCCAGTACCCACTCCACGTCGACTGGGTAGCCGTAATACCGTTCGACCGCCAGCACCGCCTCCACCACGGCCGCGATCTGCTCGTCGTCCAGTACCCGGCGATCGACGAGCCAGGCCGGCATATCGCCTTGGACGACACCGCCAGCGGCATAGTCGAATACCGAAATCACTTTCTTGGCCGCCACCCGGTAACGAAGGGTGCGCCCATCGGCCTTGCCGACCTCGATGTGGTCTGGAGTGACCAACCCCATCACCACCGCCTCGCCCCAGCCCCAATTGGTCTCGATGACAACACGGTCGGTCTTCCCCGTGACCGGGCTGGCAGAGAACGCCACCCCAGAGGCCTGGGCGTGGATCAGCTCGAGGACGCCGACGGCCATCGGCATGTCCCAGTGGTGCAGGCCGGCCCGCAGCCGGTAGGCGATCGCACGAGCGCTGAACAGGCTGGCCCAGCAACGGCGTACCGCCTCGAGCACCAGATCACCACCGCACACCCCGAGGTAGGTATCAAACATCCCGGCGAAACTGGCCGTCGCCGAGTCCTCGCCGATCGCCGAACTGCGCACCGCCACCGGGACGTTGACGCCGAGGCACCGCAAGCTCAGTTCCTCATACGCGCCGGTGATCAATTCGGCCAGGTCCGCGCCCATGTCCCGGCTGGTCAGCTCGGCCTGCACTGCCCGCGCGGCGGTCTCGATCCCGGCGGCCTCGGCGTCGGAGTCGAGCCCGCCTAGTGCCGCGTCGATGACCTCGTCCAAGCCCGTCTTAACGCAATGCCGCCGGTAAGCGTCGGCCGTAACGGCGAATCCCTGCGGCACTCTCACGCCGATCGGCGGCAGCTCGGCCAGCCCGCCCATCTTGGCCCCGCAGGCCCGGATCGCTCGCTGCGGATCGGTCGCGTCCAGCCAGGCGATGGCATCGAGCACCAGCTAGTCACCCTCCTGCCCGGCCGGAGCGGGCGGCATGCCGCCTGGCAGCGCGGCAGCGGGTCGCAGCACGGTCACCTGGCCGCTGGTGCCGTTTACCTCCACCTCGTCTCCATCGGCGATGAGCAGCGTAGCCACCCCGACACCGGTCACCGTGGGGACCCGGTATTCGCGTCCGACGATGGCCGCGTGCGACAAGGTGCCGCCGCCGTCACATATGCAGGCGGCGATCTTGGCGAAGGCCGGGGTCCAGTTCGGCGAGGTGGACTCGCACACCAGCACCTCGCCCGGGCTGAGCCGGTGCAGCATGCCGGGGTCGTGCAAGACCCGCGCGATCCCCCGCCCGACGCCCTTCGAGGCCGGCACCCCGGTCAGGACCTTAGCCTGGCCGCCCGAGTCCGCCCCGGCCACCACCTGCAGGAAATGGCTGTTCAGCCCGAAGATTTCGATCAGGATCGGGTCATTGACCAACTCCGGGATAGTGCCGACCACCTTGGGCAGCGAGGGTCGCCGATGCAGCCAGTAGTCGAAGTACTGCTTGCGCTGCTCCACCAGGCTGCGCAGCCCGGCATCGTAGCGCCTGCGGCCGGACGACACGTCCATGATCTCCTCCCAGAACAGGTACAGCGTGTCGTCCGGGTGGCCGGCCCCGACCCGGTCGGCGATGGCGTGGCACGCCCACCGCATCGGCAGCATGACCCGCAGGTCGATATAGAAGTTGTGGTCGTCCTGCCACCACGGGAAGTTCGCCGCCCGGCACGAGGCCAGGCCGCCGTCGAACAGCCGCTGCTCCTCTAGGGTGAGCACGGACCTGGCCGCGTCGACCGCCGTCTCGCGCTCCTCCACGGCCGCGGCCCGGGCTGCCTCGAAGTCGTGGTCGGTGTCCTTCTGCAGGAACGTCTTTATCATCTCAAGCACCGGCGCCGGGTCTTCGGTCCAGCTCGGCAGCGCGATGTCGGCCGGTCCCTCGGTCCGCCACCCGTAGACCTGCAGGAAGTCATCCAGCCGGGTCAGCCAGGTGCCGGCTGAGCCCCCGTGGGCGGCCAGCGCCGCCCGGATCCCGTCGGGCTCATGCGCCGCGAACACCGGCTCCAGGCCGGCCGCGCGGGCCGCGGCGGTCAGCCGCCACAGCTCCCGGTCGGTCTCCATGATCTTGGTGTCGTAGCCCTGCAGGAACTTGCCGATCTGGCTGGGATCGAGGCCGAGCTCGGTGCACATGCCGTAGAAACCGACGTAGTTGGCCAGCAGCGGGTACATCACCTGGAAGTGGATCTCGAAGGCTCGCTTGTGGTACTGGCGGGCCTGGATGAGGTTCTCCCGCAGGTCCTCGAGCGACAGGGCGGACAGGTCCACGCCGCGGAAGTAGTCCCAGCTCTCGTTGACCTCCTCCCGCATCCGGCCCCAGATGTCTTCGAAGTTCTGCAGGAACGGAGGCAGGTAGTGCTCGAGCCGCCTGGCCCGCTGGCCGATCTCCCTGGGATCGGTCACCGGGATGGAAGAGGCGTAGGTGTGCGTGCCGCCGAGCCGTGTGGTGATCCCCCGGCCGGGCGGCAGGGGCATCTGCTCGGCGGCGAGCTGCGTGCCCCAGTTGTAGCCGTCCTCGTTCCAGATCAGCCCCATCGGGGTGAGGCCGCGCGGCCAGTGGAAGTCAAGGAACCAGAACGCCTTCTCGTCTTCCTTGCTGAACGTCTTGACCGGGTCCACGTACCACGACGCGTGGCCGTAGCCAGGCTTGAATCCCGGATACCACTCGTCGGTGACGAACTCATCGACCGGAATGACCGTAGTCATCGCGTCTCCTAGAGATGCCTGCGCCACTCGCCATGGTATGCCCAGCCAGTCAGCGATGGTCAGCGAGGTCGTGCACCCAGCGCATACGCCTGGCGGCCGCATCGGGTGGTCGCCGAACTGCGGGTGCGCCGGGGACGTCGTCTCCCGGGAATGACTAGGGACATCCATGGATGCGGTGTCACGGGGGGTCGGCCGTAACGTGTAGCCCTGGAAGGCCACTGGTCACGGCGAGGCTGGGGCCGGAGGCGGAAGCGAGGCAACCATGACGGACAATAACCTGCGGCGCGACGTCGCCGCCGAGCTGTGCTGGGATCCGCGGGTGGACAGCGCGGCGATCGAGGTATCGGCCGCCAGCGGCATGGTCACGCTGTGCGGGACCGTGGCCAGCCTCGGGCACAAGCGGGCGGGGGGCAACGCCGCCGCCCGCGTCCGCGGAGTCACCCGGGTCGCCAATGAACTGAGGGTGCGAATCCCGGACAGGGACCGGCGCGACGACGAGGACCTGCGCGGCGACGTGCTGGAGGCGCTGATGCTGGAGAGCTCGGTGCCGATGACCGTCGATGCGCAGGCCCGGGACGGCTTCGTTACCCTGACCGGCACGGCGCAGTGGCACTACCAACGCGAGGCGGCCGAGTCCCGCACCGCGGGCGTCCCCGGTGTGGTTGGCATCGACAACGTCATCGCCTTGGCCCAGGCTCCCGATGCGCGTGCCGCGGGGGACGCCATCAGCTGCGCGTTCCGGCGCGATGCCGTGCTGGACGCGGACGGACTCTCGGTCGAGACCTTCTCCAGCGGGCTGGTGATCCTGTCCGGCACGGTCAGCTCCTGGGCCGCGCACGATCACGCGGTGGCCGCCGCCTGGTCCGCGGCTGGAGTTACCGATGTCGACGATCGCATCGGTGTGGAGTACGCGCCGTAGCGGCGTGAGATGTACCCAGGCCGGACCGTCGAGATCGGCGACAAGGCGAGCCTGTTGGCCGCGCCCCGCCATTCCTGTACCCAGGCACTGTGTCTCCTGGCAGGGCAAGGCGGTCGTCAGTCCCGCCATGCGGGTGTCTGTTTGTGATCCGGGAATGTCCGGGCAAGCTGGGCCCGGCTGGTGACGTCGAGCTTGCGGAAGACCTTGTGCAGGTGGTACTCGACAGTGCGGTCGCTGATGAACAGCTGACTGGCGATCTCCCGGTTGGACAGGCGTTCGGCGGCCAGCCGGGCGATCTGCGCCTCCTGCGGCGTGAGCACCTCTGGGCTACCGAGGCTGCGCGGGCGGGCCCGCTCGCCGGTGGCGCGCAGCTCAGCCCGGGCCCGGCCCGCGAAAGCCGTCATGCCCATCTCGTCGAACATCTCGAAGGCGCAGCGGAGCTGGTCGCGGGCGTCGCGGCGGCGGCGCTGGCGGCGCAGCCACTCCCCGTACACCTGGTGCGCCCGGGCCCGCTCCGGGACGAGCCTGCAGCGCTGCAGGTGGTCGATGGCCAGCTGGTAGTCCGCCTCAGCCTGGTCGTCATCGGCAAGCAGCGCCCGGCTGCGAGCCAGCAGACCCAGGGCCAGGTCGGTCCCGCTCGCCAGCGCCCAGGGCGTGAAAGCCTCCAGGGCACCAGTCGCGGCCTCGCGCTCCCCGCATCTGGTTCCGGCCTCGACCACATCTGCGAATGAAACAAACCCCAGTACATTCTGCTGCGGGACAGCGTCCAGCGCGTGGCGCAGCGCGGCGGCGTAGTTGCCCAGGCCCAGCTCGAGCACGGCCAGCGCACCCTGCACTCTCAAGACCTCATACCGGTCCCGTCCGGCGAACTCGCGCAGCAGCCGGGCGGCGAGCGGGCGGGCATCTGCTTCCTGCCCTCGCCGGGCCAGAGTCCACAGCTCCTGCCAGGCGTAGGGGCCCAGGATTGCCCGGTAACCCGTCGCCTCAGACAGCGCCCGCCCCTCCGCCAGCGTGGCCTCGGCGTCCGCGAAGCGGCCTTCTTGTACCTGGGCGCTCAGTTGGGTGCCGAGCGCTGGAAGCAGCGCCGCAATCGCGCCCCGGTCACGCAACTCCGCCACCCACCGCTTTTCCATCTGGTAGCGGGCCGAGTCGTCGTACAACATGCCGGCGGCTTGGGAGACGGCCATGAGGTGCGGCAAGGCGTCGTCGGGGATTGGCTGGCCGGCCGCCAGCGGCGCGATGGCCCGCCGAAGCAGCGCGGCGCCAGCCTGGTAGCGCCGCTCGCCCATGGCCGCAAAGCCGTCAAGCAGCAGGTCAGCCACGGTCGCCCGGGAGTCCGCCACCTTCGGCGCCGAGCGGATCGCCCGCAGGAACTCGGCCATCCCGGCCTCGGGCTGGCCTGAGGACTGCGCCGCCACGAACGCGTCCAGCAAGGTGTCGCGGGCCAGGCGGGTCTCGGATGGCTGGAGCATCCGCGCCGCGTCGAGCAGCACCGACGTAGCCTCGGGCATCTGCCCGGCCGCATACAAGCTCTTGCCCTCCAGCCGCCTGGCCCTCGCCCGGGCCGGCCCGTCCGCCAGGCGCGGCGTCGCCAGGCCCAGCAGTTCCCGCGCCGCCAATGCCTCCCCGGCCACGAGCCGGTTCTCGGCGGCGGCCAGCATCCGCCGGGCCTGGTGATCCTCGTCCGGGGTCAGCGCGGCCGCCCGCTCCAGGAAGGCGGCGCTGCTGCCCCAGCCGCCACGGCTGCGTGCCCGGTCCGCCAATCGCTCCAGCTCCGCGGCCACCTGCTCGTCCGGGCCGGCCGCTGCTTCGGCCAGGTGCCAGGCGCGCCTATCCGGATCAACCTCCGGATCGGTGACCGCGGCCAGCGCCTGGTGCGCGCCGCGCCGCGCCGCGGCCAGGGCGGCGTAGTACGCCGCCGACCGGATCAGCGGATGGCGGAACCGCACCCGCGGCTCCCAGGACACCAGCCGCTCCACTTCCGCAACCTGGCCCGCCTCAGGATCGATCCCCAGGGTCCGGGCCGCATTCCAGATCAGTGCGGGCTCCCCGGTCGGGTCGGCCGCCGCCAGCAGCAACAGCGTCTGTGTGCCGCCGGGCAGGGCCCGTACCCGGGACCGGTACAGCTCCTCCAGACGGCCCCGGAATCGCAGCGGCCAATCCAGCGGCTCCGCACCAGACAACTCGGCGGCGGTCAGCTCCGCGGCCAGCTCGACTAGTGCCAGCGGGTTACCCGCCGTGTCGGCTGCGATGCGAAAACTCACTTGCCGGTCAACCTGCGCGGCCGCCGACGTCGCCAGCAGCTCGTGCACTGCCTCTTCTCCTAGCCCGCCGATCGTCAGCTCCGGCAGTCCCGTCAGCACCACCGCCCGTTCCTCCACCTCCCGGGAGGCGAACACCATGCCTACCGGCTCCGCGTACAGGCGCCGGGCGACGAACCCGAGCACCTCGATCGACACCTGGTTCAACCACTGCGCGTCATCGACCAGGCACAGCACTGGCTGCGTGGCCGCCGCGTCAGTCAGCAGCGTCAAAGCCGCCATGCCGACCAGGAACCGGTCCGGCGGCGGGCCGTCCACCAGCCCGAACGCCGACCCGAGGGCCTGCCGCTGCGGCGTGGGAAGCCCGTCCAGCCCGCTCAGGAACGGGACAAGCAACTGGTGCAGGCCGGCGAAACCCATATCCATCTCTGCCTCTGCACCGGCTACCCGGGCTACCTGCACGTCACCGGCCTGCCTCGCCGCCCAGTCCAGCAGCGCCGTCTTGCCGACGCCCGCCTCACCCCGCAGGACCAGGACCCCGCTCAGTCCGTCCCGGATCGCTGCCAGCACGCCCTCCAACGCGTCGGTCTCCACCGCCCGGCCCAGCAATGCGCTAATCGCTCTGCCCTCCTCTGCGATCGGCTGGAACGGGCGAAGGTTTCCTGGCCCGACGACCATGCCTGAGTGCGCGACGTCTCAATTATCCCCTCAGGTTCTCGCCGGGACTCAGCGGCAGGTCCCAGCCCGCGCGCTCGCCTTCTCGGCTTCGGTTTCGGCGCAGCCGGCTGGCCGATCACTATGACGGTGGCGGTTCGGCAGTTCTGTTGGGAGCCGGCCCACGGCGTTGCGCCGCCGGGCCGGCGTTTCAGCGCGGGTCATCGGGTGGCCTGAACGACCTCGAGGATGACGCGGGTCACGACCGAACGCGATGGGAACGGTTAGCGGATCACCTGTCCGGCGGTCGCACCGACTAGCAGGCGGATCGTCCGGGCGGCCTGCCTCACCACATTCGGCGGCCGGCCCGCCTGCGCATGGGCGAGGCCGAACACCGCCCCGGGCGCGGCCGCGGTAATGAGCACGTGCATGCCGTCCCGAGCTTGGAGAACACCTTGCTTGGGTGGTATTCCGCGGTCCGGGGCTGATGAACAGCCGGGCGCCGATGTCTGCGCCAGTGTCCCTAGGGACCTACTAGGGATTCGCACGGACGCGATCCTCGTCGGCGAGCGCGACAGTGGTGCCATCGGCCGGCAGAACGCCAAGGCCACGAGCGACCCCGCGTCTCACCTGGGAGGATCCGATGACCACCCGTGCCTGTACCGACGGGCCAGCGCACCCGTCTGCCACCCGGGACGTCCTGCTGCGCCGTGGCGCCGACGTCGACGACCGCAGATCACCGCGCGCGTCGTGTGCCGGGCAATAGCCGACCTCATCCAGACGTGGCCCGACGCCATCGCCGGCATCGGGCCTATCGGGCTCACCGGCCGCCACTGGGCCACCGGTCAGACCCGTGTCGCTACCAGGCAGCAAGAGGAAACATCATGCAACAGATCAAGCCAGCTTGGACCAGGATCACACGCCGGGCCCACAAATACATCCCGGGTTTCGCCGGGAGGCGCGACGGCGGCACACAGGATGCGCGCCCGATCGTCCACGACCCCCGCCACCAGAACACCCCCAGCGACCATCCGCGGAGCAGTGGCCCGGCCGTAAGGCGGCTGGCTGCGGGAACGCCGCGGCGGGTTCGCG
>Ga0070681_10005664_pt1 | contig 12076 bp, 9 predicted proteins | sample KBSC83BmetaG_FD_65650 | JGI IMG/M metagenome (GOLD analysis project Ga0070681, IMG submission 65650) | Corn rhizosphere microbial communities from Kellogg Biological Station, Michigan, USA - KBS C8-3B metaG | ecosystem: Host-associated > Plants > Roots > Rhizosphere | place: USA: Michigan...
GCAGTATCCGGAATTGAGCGTCATCGGCCACCAGATCTCAGCGAGACAGGCCATCCTCGATGGCGAGATCGCGGTCTTGGATAAGGGCGGCGTCTCCAGGTTCTCACTGATTCAGTCCCGGATTGGGGTGGCCGATCCGAATGCCATCGCGCATCTGGCACGACGCACACCGGCAACCTTATTCGTCTTCGACCTGCTGTATCTCGATGGTTACGACCTGCGCGGCGTGCCTCTCGTCGAGCGCAAGCGCGCACTCGCCTCGATCATCCAGCCATCAGCCGTGATGCGCGTATCGGAGCACTTTGTGAACAACGGCGAGGAACTGCTCAACGCCGCGCGCGCTACCGGCCTCGAGGGAATTATTGCTAAGTGCGCTACCAGCACGTATCAGCCGAAGCGCAGTCGCGACTGGATGAAGATCAAAATCGTTGCGCAGCAGGAATTCGTTTTGTGCGGCTACACGGCCGGTGAGCGCGACCATTTTGGCTCCCTGGTGCTGGGCCTGTATCAGGAGGGCGAACTCGTTTATGTGGGCAACGTCGGAACCGGATTCGACAAGCGTCTCCTCGATACGATTTATCAGCGGATTGAGCCATTAACCACAGCGCGATCTCCCTTTAAGAATGCGCCGCGCATTGCCCGGGATGTTACGTGGGTCCGTCCTGAGGTAGTCTGCGCCGTAAAATTTTCGAACTGGACCGATGACGGCATGCTGCGCGCACCGGTCTTTCTCGGATTACGGCCTGACGTGGATCCAAAGGAATGTGTTCGCGAGACCACAGTTTCTGTAGAAGAAACCACCAAAGCGGGCGCGCGGCCCGTTCTGCTACCCGGCAAGCAGGACGAGGTCTCCATGACAATAGATAATCGCCGGCTGAAATTTACTCACCTCAATAAAGTTTTCTATCCGGCGGAAGGTTATACGAAACGTGACCTGTTGAATTACTACGATGCCGTTGCGGACTTGCTGCTTCCTTACCTGAAAGACCGGCCCCTGTCACTCAAACGTTATCCCGATGGCATCGCCGCCGATTTCTTTTTTCAAAAAGACACGCACGACCGTTTCCCCGATTGGATGCGTGTTGAGCCGATATACTCCGAGCACAAGAAGGCGCCCACGCGATGGGTGCTGGCCGGCGACCGTGCCGCCCTTCTCTATCTCACGAATTTGGGCTGCATCGATCAAAATCCCTGGATGAGCTGTGTCGGCTCGCTCGAGTGTCCGGACTTCATGTTGATCGATCTCGATCCGCAAGGCTGCGAGTTCGAGCGCATCATCGAGGCCGCGCAACTGGTACGCAAGAAACTCGACATACTCGGCCTCGAAGGGTATCCGAAGACCACCGGCGGCGACGGCATGCATATTTACGTACCGCTCGAGCCTCGCTATAACTACGACCAGGTACGATCGTTTGCGGAAATCATCGCACGCGTGGTCGCGACCGAGCGCCCGGACCTTTTTACGACGCCGCGGCCCGTCGCGCGCCGGGAGCAAGGCAAGGTCTATTTCGACTATTTGCAAATCGGCGAATCGAAAACCATTGCCGCGCCGTATGTGGTGCGCGCATATCCGGGTGCCCCCGTCGCCACCCCGCTTGCCTGGCGCGAGGTAAGCCCCGGTTTGATGCCATCGCACTTTCATATCCGCAATGTGCTGGATCGCTTTTCGCGCGTGGGAGACCTGTTTGAACCGGTATTGAAAAAACCTCAACGTCTGGAACCGGCCATGGAAAACCTGGAACGCCTGGTTCAGACAAGTGTGGGCAAGTAGGTGTGAAAAAATCGGGCAACCGCTCCGTACCGTCGCGGCTCGGTAAACATTTCGACATAATGGGCGGTCCAATACCGAGCCGGGACCGTCAGGCAGCGGTCCCTTCGTTCTCTGCGCAGAATAGAACAATGATCTCTTGCCGCAATCTGACGCGCAGCTTTGGCGAGTTCACGGCGGTGAACGGCCTCACCTTCGACGTTTCGGCAGGTGCGATTTGTGCGTTCCTCGGCCCGAACGGCGCCGGCAAATCTACGACCGTGAAGATGTTGACCGGGCTACTGGCGCCGTCTTCCGGAGAAGCAAGAGTTTGCAGACTCAACGTTGCCGAGCATCCGCTTGAGGTAAAAAAACGGATCGGCGTACTGCCGGAAGACCTCGGGCTGTTCGACGATCTTACTGTCGAAGAGCATCTGCTGTTGACCGGGAACGTGTACGGCGTCGACCGGCACGAGACTCGTTCGCGCACCAACCAACTGCTGCATGCGTTGACCCTGGAACATGGCCGCGACACCTTTGCCGCATCCTGCTCTCATGGAATGCGCAAGAAGACGGCCTTCGCCATGGCGCTCCTCCCCAACCCACAGGTCCTGTTTCTCGATGAGCCGTTCGAAGCGATCGATCCCGTGACCTCAAAGATCATGCGCGACATACTCGTCTCCATTGCCCGGCGCGGCGTCACGGTGTTCTTCACCTCGCATATTCTTTCGGTCGTCGAAACCATTGCTACGCAATTGGTGATGATCCGCAAAGGCGAAATCGTTTGGAATTCGCCGGCCGGCGAATTGCCGCAATCGCTCGAACAACATTACTTCGATCTGGTGGAAGCGCCGGTCGTCGAGGAATTGGAATGGCTCGGCTCGCGGCGGTCCTAAGAGCACTGGCACTCGCCTTCCGCCGGGATCAGAAGTCGTTCCAATCGGTGATCGGCAACAATTTTTTCTTCATCAGTGTGTACCTGCTCAGATCCGCCGGAGCTTTTGTGTACGTGATTATTGGACTGGTGCTGCTGTTCCCGATGAGTACAGATCCGCTTCGCAAAATTCCCGTATCGCGATTGGCGCTCTGGCCGCTCGAGACGCGTGAGCGCTGGCTGCTGCGCGCCATCAGTCCGTGGATCAATCCACTGACGTGGGTGCTGGCGGCGCTGGCCCTCTGGGCCGTTTATGGGACTTTCTCCAAGCAATTGTGGGCGCTTGCTGCAGGTCTGTTTGCGTCCAGTTTCCTGATTTCCTCATTCACTGGCCGGGCGGCCCTTCGCCCAAGCCAAGGAATGTGGCGCCGGGTGCCGAGTTTTCCAGGCCCGCTCAATCAATTGATCCGAAAAAATGTTCGCGAGATGCTTTCGACGCTAGATGTTTATTGCGCGCTGCTGCTGAGTCTTTCAGCGATTGTCTACCGTGCAATCGGCCGCCAGGTACCGCGGGAGGCGTATCTCGCGATTACGGTTCTGGTAGTGCTGGCGCTCTCGAGTTACGCACAGTGCCTGTTCGGTTTGGACGGTGAAGGCGGGCTCGCGCGCTATAAACTGTTGCCGTTGCGCGGCTGGCAGATATTGGCGGCGAAGGATGTAGCGTTCTTGTTGATCACGATCCTTCTGGCCTGCGCGCTCGCGCCACTGGCCGGGATCGGCGCGGCCCTGGTCGCATTGGCGCTCGGACATGCGACCTCCGTCCAACAGCCTCGAGCTCAGATACGATGGCGCTTTTCTACCGGGGCCTCTCTCATGCTGGGGTTCGGTCAGGCGATTTTGATGGCAATGGCCGCCTGGAATATTTTTTCTGGCGCCTGGTGGGTCATTCTACTTTGTGCGGCTGCTTGTGCCGTTTCAGTATGCTGGTATGGCAGGCGCATGGAGCAGGCGTCTGCGTGTGAGTAGAGGCGATGCACTTATGCCGCAGGATATTCTGGCGCGCGCACAGCAACAGGCAGCGCAATCGGACCCGGCGGTTCGGGCCGCGGCATTCCTCCATATCGCGCGCGTTTTAGCTGTTTTTGACCGAGAGGACGCGGTGCGCGTACTGGATAAGGGCCTCGCAGTAGCGATGGCATTGACTGGATTGGACAGGGAGTGCATCCTCAGCGAGGCCGTCGTACTGGCGGCCGCCGTACACCCGGAACGCGCGCTGCGTCTCGTGGATTCCGAATCCTCGATGCGTTTTCGCCATCACATCCCGGAACGCCTTGTTCAGGCATTGCTCGATTATGGCTACATCGAGCAAGCTGCTTCGTATCTGATCGGGGCAGTCAAAGACAGTGAGTATCCGTTTGTCGCGGTGCCCAACGTAATCCAAAAATGCAACGAAGAGACGATGCGAATGAACATTCTACGCAGCGCCGTACACGCCTGGAGGGAATTTCATCATGACCGGCCGGAAAGTGTAACCCATCAGTTTCTCGTAGTGTTTTCTCGTCACTGGCAAATGCTGCCACGGGAAGAAGCAACACAGCTAACGGCAGAAATCGTTTCCTCGATCATCGCGCAGCCAGACACGCCGGTCGGGGCGCGCATCAACGACGTTGAATTCAGTTCCATGCAAGCGTTCCACCTCTTTGAAATTCTCAATGTGCTACGGCAGTTGGCACCAGAACTCACCGATTCCCTGCTTCCAGCACGGCCGCAGTTGGCGGCAGCGGCGGCGCGGTATCCGTTTGGCAACGACTCGATAATGAACGAACCGCATCCATCGGCCCCGCCCGCGAAAGGCGAAGGCTTCGTAATGGGTGGCTTCGGCGGCTCCTCTAACGATCTTCCGCAAATGATTGCCATGTTTGAGGCTCAACGCCAAGGCAACTTTGAGCCAATGTTACGCGAGGCGCTGCGGCTGTACAGCGAAGACAGCGACGCAACCAGCCCCAACCGCGTTCCGCGAGCATGCTGGCCATCAACGCAGGCTTTCAGGGACTTGCTTTATACCGCCGGCAAGACCTTGGGTCGCGAGGCCGCCTCATATCTCGATCGCATCCCGGACCGCGACGTACGTCTATTTGCAGAAATCGAGTTCGCTGCGGCGCTCGCGGGTCTACGCCAGGTGAACGTCGTGCGATCGGTTTACCGGGCGTCGCCAGCCTTCGAGTAACGGGCAATGCACAGGCATGAATGCCTGTCCTACTTCACTGGCGATATACTGCGTCTTACATGCCGCAAATTGCTGTTCCCAAAGATCCGTTTGATGGGATTGTGGTGGGCTCCGGCGCTACCGGCGGATGGGCTGCCAAAAAGCTCACCGAGGCGGGAATGCGCGTTGTCATGCTCGAGGCCGGGAAAAAGATTACGCCGAAAGATTTCACCGAGCACAAGCCCTCGTGGCAATTGCCGTATCTCGGGCTATCGCCCAAGATCCGCGAGGAGCGGCCCATTCAGGGACTCTGCTATGCATGCCGCGAGTACAACTACGACTGGTTCGTGAACGATCGCGAGAATCCGTACACACAGGTGAAGCCTTTTTACTGGATTCGCCAGCGCGTGCTCGGCGGCCGCTCCATGAGCTGGGGCAGGCAGAGCTATCGGATGAGCGATTTGGATTTCAAAGCCGCCAGTCATGACGGCTATGGTGACGACTGGCCGATTTCATACGACGAGATGGTTCCGTACTACGAAGAGGTGGAGCGGTTCGTCGGCATCAGCGGCACCGCGGAACATCTGCCGCAGCTGCCTGACAGCGTTTTTCTCCCTGGCATGGATATGACTTGCGGGGAACAGGTTCTGCGCAAAGCCGTGATGGATAAATTTGGGCGGGTGGTGACGATTGGACGCGTCGCGATCCTGACTAAGCAGCATAATGGCCGCGCCGCCTGCCATTATTGCGGTCCTTGCGAGCAGGGCTGCGTCACATTCTCGTATTACAGCAGTCCATGGACAACCATCGCGGCCGCGCAGAAGACAGGACGGCTGACGCTCATGACCGACGCCGTCGTCAGCCACGTGATCATGAAAGACGGCAAGGCGGCCGGCGTGGCGTACCTCGATCGTCTGACCCGGGAGCCGCATGAGGTAAGGGCCAAGGTATTGGTGCTATGCGCTTCCACGCTTGAATCCACGCGGCTTCTCATGAATTCCGGTATCTGCAACTCGAGCGGCGCGCTGGGTAAATACGTGATGGACCACATTTATGGCGGCGGCGCGGGTGGCGTGATGCCCGGCCTCGAAGCCAAGCCATGGGCTGGTCCGCCGCGGCGTCCCAACGGGATTTATGTCCCACGCTTTCGCAATGTCAAAGAAAAAACGACCAACGGCTTTATCCGCGGTTATGGGTACCAGGGCGGTAGCGCGCCAGAGTTCAACTTCGGCGCTCCCGGTTTCGGCGCGTCGTATAAGCAGGCGATCCGGCAAGGAGACTGGCATATCAGTTTGGGGCTGTGGGCGGAATGCCTGGCACGCAAAGAAAATTACGCCGAGATTGACCGCGAGCGTGTGGATGCGTGGGGAATCCCGGTGCTGAAGATTACGGCGGAGTACGGCGATAACGAGAAGAAGCTCTTTAAGGACGGTAGCGACCAGGCGGCTGAAATGCTGGAAGCCGCAGGCGCCAAAAATGTGAAGACCTACGGCGAATACTCGGTTCCCGGTTTCTGCATTCACGAAATCGGTACCGCGCGTATGGGCAACGATAAGAAGACGAGCGTTCTCAACCGCTATTGTCAGGCGCACGACGTGCCGAACATTTTTGTTACCGATGGGGCGTGCTGGGTGTCGAGCGGCTGCCAGAATCCCACGCTGACGATGATGGCGATCACGGCCCGCACCTGCGATTATATTCAGCACGAATATGCGAAGAATATGGTCTAGATTTGGTGATGGTAGCTCATACACGCATGAATGCCTATTCCACTCACAAATTCATGTCTGCAGCTCAGTGGAGTAGGCATTCATGCCTGCACTTCAAATGTCGTGGCCTTGGCTCTTGATGGCTCCATCAACAACTGCACTACACAACGAAAGACCGATTCGTTGCCGCGAGCCGTTGCGCAGCCATTTTTGAAGGAGAAGACTATTGGCTACAGAGACGCGTATGAGAAAAATTCTTGTCCGCTTATGCGGCGCCGCCGTTTTGCTCGTGGGGCCGGCGTTCGCGGCTGACGGCGCGCGCCAGATTTTTGCGCGTGAATATCACCACACGTTCTCGCACACAAATCCGGTGCTCGACCATATCCAGCCCGGCGAGATCGTCTTCACGCGAACGCTCGATTCGGGCGGACAGGATGACAAGAGCGAGCATCGTTCGCAGCCGAGCAATCCGCTTACCGGCCCATTTTATATCGAGGGTGCTGAACCGGGCGACGGGCTGATCGTTCACTTCCGAAAAGTGAAGCTGAATCGCAACTGGGGTTATTCTGGATGGCGGCTGGCCCTGATTTCGCTCACGCCGGAATACGTCGAAAAGATTTATTCCAGCAAATACAAAGCCGACCTAGTGCGCAAAGGCCGCGACAATCTTGTGCCGTGGGACATCGATCTCACACGCGCGACGGTACACCTCCGCGAACCCGCAAGCAAGCAGGTACCCTTCGAATTTCCAGCCCGCCCCATGCTCGGCTGCGTCGGGGTCGCGGCACCTGAAGATTTCTCGCCGACATCCGGGCCCGCGGGTTCGTACGGCGGCAACCTGGACTACAACGAGATCGGCGAAGGAGCCACGGTCATTTTGCCGGTGTATCATCGGGGCGGTTTATTGTTCATGGGGGACGGCCATGCTCTCATGCCTGATGGCGAGCCAACCGGTACTGGGATCGAGACGTCCATGGACGTGGAGTTTTCAGTCAGTGTTCGTAAGAATGCGAAGCTCTCCGGACCGCGAGTGGAAACCGCGGAATATCTGATCAGTGTCGGCGCGCAGCCGGAGTTTGAAAGTTCACTGGATCGCGCTTTGCAGCTTGCCACCACGGACATGGTGAATTGGCTCACAACTGATTATCAGCTCCAACCATGGGCCGCACACATGCTAATCGGCTCCATTGGAAAGTACGATGTCGTCACCGTACAGGGCACCATGGCGCTGAAGATTCCGAAACGCTATCTACCGGCGCGGCCGTAGCACGGCTGCTGAAAAAGGGCTGCCGCGGCTCTGAAAAAATCTGACGATTCCGGAGAATAGGCCGAGCATGCCCGACCCGATTTATTCACAGCCCGGGAGCTAGCAGTCAATCTCTGATCTGAAACAGGCGCGGCAGGACGCGTTGGTAAGGATACCCTGCCGAGTCGCGGCCCTCGACTGCCACACGGAAGTCGGCACGTCGCAGCGGAAATGTGGCGAGGAACTCGCGGTCATCGGGGCCTTCCGAACTCGCCTGCACTTCCAATTGGTCCAGCGCCTCGCCTGCGGAGTTCAGCAGCCGAAATGCGGCTTCGCCGGCCGGCGCCGTAATGGCAAGCGCCAGCGTCCTGCGTTCACCGGGATGCATGGCGCCCTTTACGGGGAACAGACCCTCGTGCCCGATCCGGCCGCCAGGTTCCACAAACTCTGCCCTGTCAAGCGAGATCGAACTTTTCGTCTGCACCGTAACGAAAAATAGCCCTGCACCCGCGATGCGGATTCGCCAAGGTCCCGCCGGCGGCTTGGTGAGGATCAAGATTCGGCCGGAACGAAAGACATTGTCGTCGACATCCGGCTCGCCGGAATGGACATCAGTATTGGACGGTCGGTACACCGTTATCGATTGGAGGCATTGAAGGGTCACGGAAAGCATCAGGCTCTCGACGGTGGAGTCTACCGGAAAATTGAATTCGCGCGAACCAGTCATCAGCGTACCCGTCGAACGAAAGATCGTCTCATTGTGCTTGTGACTGTGCTGCACCAGCACCAACGATCTTGCGGCCTCGGTGCGATCGAAGAGGAATACCTGCCCGCCCGTCGCCTCTGCCGTTTGTACGTAAACGGGGTCGATCGCTCTTCCAGCGACGCAGGGCCATCCCGGTTGGGTTGATGGGACCTGATTCTGTGCCGAAAGATTTTGGATTGCGAGAACCAGAATGAGAGGTAAACTGGCCGCGATGCTGCAAAGCCGTCGCTCTGTTCGCATCCTTAGCATCGCTAACAATTGTCGCGGCGGCAACGAATGCGCGTCAACTTTACTGAAGTTAGCAGCTGTTCAACTGGCGTAAGGCTGCCATAATCTTTTCATGCTCTGCTGCATTCTTTTTGCGCTCCTGCTACAGGCCGGGCCTCCGCCGGCCGATGCTCCCAAACCTGCCGAAACGAAATCGGCTGAAAAGCTCAAGGAGTCCGAAGAGGAAAAGCCGGTTATCACGCGCCACGAAATGCGTGTGGGCGGCAAATCGCTCAAGTACACCGCCACGGCGGGGCTGATGCCGATTCGAAATGCGAGGGGCGAGACGGAAGCGCACATGTTTTTCGTCGCATATACTCTCGATGGAGTAGCCGATGCTCACCGGCGGCCGCTGATGTTTTCGTTCAACGGCGGTCCTGGTTCGGCGTCCGTGTGGCTGCACCTCGGGGCGCTAGGGCCGAAGCGCGTCGTGATGCTCAACAACGGCGAGATGCCGGCGCCGCCCTTTCATCTTGTCGACAATGAGTACACCTGGCTGGATCAAACGGATTTGGTATTCATCGACCCCGTAGGTACCGGATACAGCCGTGCGGCGAAGCCGGAGCTGAACAGAAACTTCTGGAATTTACGCGGCGATATCCAATCCGTGGGCGAATTTATCAGGATGTATCTGACGCGGAACGAGCGCTGGACCTCGCCCTTATTCCTGGTGGGTGAAAGCTACGGTACGACGCGCGCAGCGGGACTTTCCGGCTATCTGATCGATCGCGGCGTTGCATTCAACGGCGTGCTTCTGGTTTCGTCCATCCTCAATTTTCAAACAGCGAGCTTCGCGGCGGGAAACGATCTGCCGTACATTCTCTACTTACCTTCGTACACGGCCACAGCCTGGTACCATCACAAGCTCGCGCCAGAACTACTGCAAGACCTGCGTAAGACCTTAAAGAAGGTCGAGGCCTGGGCGGACACAGGTTATGCCGAGGCGCTCGCGAAAGGCGACCGGCTGGCCTCTGCCGAGCGGCAGTCCGTCATCGACAGGCTTGCGCGTTACACCGGGCTCGAGAAATCGTACATCGACAACAGCAACCTGCGGATCCCCATTTTTCGATTCACGAAGGAATTATTGCGCGCCCAGAAACGCACCGTCGGGCGCCTGGACAGCCGCTTCAAAGGCGTAGATCAATCGGCTTCAACCGAAGCGCCGGAGTATGACCCCAGCCTCTCCGGCATCCGGCCGCCATACACATCGACGTTTAATAACTATGTTCGTGGCGAGCTGGGTTATAAGACCGACCTCGAATACTATATTTTGGGCGAAGGCATTTCGAGCCCCTGGGAGTGGGGCCCTTCGAGCAGCCGCGAGGGTTTTCCGGATACAAGTGAAGACCTGCGCAGCGCACTCTCGAAAAATCCATATATGAAGCTCTACGTCGCGTCGGGGTACTTCGATCTGGCGACGCCTTACTTCGCGACGGAGTACACGCTCACGCATATGGGGCTCGACCCGAGCCTCCGCGGCAACATCCGCACGGGAGAATACCAGGCGGGCCACATGGTGTACATCGACACGAAGTCGCTCGAGAAACTCAAGCGCGAAGTCGCCTCGTTCCTCGAAAGCTCCTTAAAATAGCGATTTCCGTGAGTTTTCTAACAGTCATGCCTAATTGCGGCTCCGGCCTAATTGCGGTTGCAATTTCGCCTCAGTAGTCTGATGCATGGAGGTGCCAGGCATGAGAGGGTTAGTTTGGCTTGGTGCAGTAGTATTATTTGGAGGCAGTTGTTTTGGTCAGCATCTACCGGGCGCGCACTTCGCGCCGCCTGGTGGACACGGCACTGGACCCAGATTCGGCCCTGCAATATTCAACAGCGGCCAGTTGCCCGGTGGTTTTTTGGTTACGCCCCAGCGGACTTCATTCGATTTCGGAATCCCGCCGTTGAGCGCCATTCCGCCACTCGGTGTGAACACGCTTGGTGTGGACGTCCTGAGAGCGACTTTTCGGGGCTTTAGCGGTTTTGACCCGCGTTTCGGACCCCTGGGATTTTCCGGGTTCGGAGGGTTTCCGTTGCTGCCGGTCATGGCGGATGGATATGGCGCAACAGGCGAGCGCGTCATCATTCTCCAACCGATACAGATGCCGTATCAGGCGCCCCGTAAACCTGAAATCGCTCATCCCGCGATGCACGAGTACAAGGAGGCAGCCGAGACGACCAGCGCAATATCCGGCACCCAGCAGCCGGTCTTTACGCTCGCCATGAAGGACGGCACCACCACCCCTGCCATCTTGGTCTGGGTGCAGAAGGGCGTGCTGCACTATATCGATCCTGCCGGCAAAACTGTGCAGGTTCCGTTGAGCACCCTGGATCGTGATGCTACACAACGGCTGAACCGCGAGAAGAATCTCGAATTGCATTTGCCCGCAGACGGCGTAATGACAGACTGACGCGCTTGTCAGAACGACATCATTGTGATCTCAAAGGGCGGATCTTGAGATTGCGAAACCAGGCGGCGTCGCCGTGGTTCTGCAGCGAAATGGGACAGGATTTGCTGGGTTGCTTCGCAAGCATGCCGTTGACATGAGGTGCCGCACGCCAGCGCTTCTCGATCCCCTGCAGCGCTTGGGGCGCGTCCAGCGTGGTGTCGACGACCTTCACTCCGTTCAGCCAGTGTTCTACGTGATTCCCGCGCAAAACAATCTGGGAATGATTGAACTCGCCCACCGGCCGTGCTGTCTGGCTTGACGGGGCAACCATATCATAAAGAGCGCCCGCCGTTTGCCGAGGATCGATTTGCGGAGGGCTGTCGAGGATCTGATATTCGAAACCGATCACGTAGTCCTGGCCTCGCGCGGGCCGCCCGGAAACGCGATTGAGAAAAGAACGCTCGACGCTCTGCTCGAAGCTTTCGCCGGCGCCGGGCGGAACTACGAACAGGTGATCCTGGATCCGGTACTTAACGCCGCTGTTGCCGTGAAGCGAGATGCGCCAGTCGAATGCGAGTTCGAAGTCGGTGTAATTCGCCTTCGTAAAGAGATCCTCCACGATCCGCGGATGCGCGCTGGCTTTGAGGCAGCCGTCTTCGATGGTCCAGGCGTCGCCGGGCGGCGTTTTCGCGCGCGGATCATCCCAGCCATTCATCGTTTGGCCGTCGAACAGCAGTGTCCAGCCGGCGAGCTTTTCGTCGGGTGTAAGGGTGTTGGGAGGAGGTGCGCCGGCGCCTAACGCATCGGGTGCAATCAGCAAGATCAACCAGAAAGGTTGCGACGTGAGCATAAGGCAAGTTTAAATGCTCTCAGCGATCCG
>Ga0070681_10005666_pt1 | contig 12074 bp, 4 predicted proteins | sample KBSC83BmetaG_FD_65650 | JGI IMG/M metagenome (GOLD analysis project Ga0070681, IMG submission 65650) | Corn rhizosphere microbial communities from Kellogg Biological Station, Michigan, USA - KBS C8-3B metaG | ecosystem: Host-associated > Plants > Roots > Rhizosphere | place: USA: Michigan...
CGCTGAGTTGACCGCGATACCGGTGGTGCTTGAGAACGAGATGCTATTAGTATCGCCGATCCCTGGCAGGTTCTGAATGGTTGCCACTTGCAAGTTGCCGGTCACCGCCACGGCACTGTTGGTGACATTTATCGACGAGCCGCCAGCCTGAAGCTTGGTCGTGCTACCCGTGTTGGTCGAGCCGATAGTAACGGTCTGCGCGGCGCTGCTATTCGTGGCGATGTTGATAGTGTGAGCGCTGGCGTTGTTTGCAATGTTCACCGTACTGGCGTTAGCGCCAGCAATGCTCAGCGTGCCACCAGCCGAAGCAGTGTCGAGACTGGTCGAAAGTAGGCCGGCCGCCTGCAGCGTGCCCGCGAAGCTAGCGCCACCGGTGGTGTTCGAACCCGGCAGAGCGCCGCTCGGGCTACCAGCCGCCTTATCAGCGTAGCTGGTTACGTTGCCCGCAACGGTCGCCAGTTTAATCGGCGTACAGCTAGTGCCAGAACAGCGGTAGACGTTGTACTGGTAAGCGCCTGGCACGGCCGTCCAAGTAATAGTGTTGAAGTTAGTGCCACTCAAAGTAGCATTGCCGCTCGTCGTCTGCTGGACAGTTGAACCGGTGGTTTCACCGGTACCATCAAGTGCCGTCACCTGGTAGCGGTAGGTGGTCGAACCGCTCGTACCACTCACAGTCACCGTGCTACTCAAGGTTGGCGCTGCCAGCTGGTTGCTCACCGTGCCACCCTGGATGGTCAGCGTTGAGCTAGCCGTGTTGGTGCCGACGGTAAAGCCGCCGCCCTGGCTGTTGTTGATGGTGTTGCCGTTGGTGTCCTGCTGACCGGCGTAGACCGTCGCCGTGCCGCCATCCGAGAGCGCTTGGCTGCTGGCCCCCGAGAAGTTGTTGCCAGACAAGTAGTTGCCACTGCCCGAAGAGATGTGCAAGGCGTAGCCCGTGGAGGTGTTGCTGTAGGTAATCGAGTTGCCGGTAATCTTGTTGGTAGCGGCGCTCACCACAATGCTGTCGCCAGTGTTACTGTTACCGGTAATCGTGTTACTCCTGACTGTATTGCCAGCACTAGTGACTTTAATGCTGTTCGTGGTGCTCGAGGCGATGCTGTTGCTGTTGGCGTTGCCAGTCGTACCAGCCAGTTGGATTCCGTACTGCCAGCCGTAGATGTTGTTGCCGCTAATAACGTCGTTGGTGCCGGCATCGGAGATACCGATACTGCCGCTGCCAGAGGCGCCGTTCAAGGTATTGCCCGTCACTGCTGCCTTGGTGCCGCTCTCTAGGTAGATGCCCGAGCCGCTCGTACCGGATGCCTGCGTGAAGCTGTTGCCGCTAATTGAGACATTGGTGGCGCCAGCCACGTCGATGGCATAGGCTGCTTCGCCGTTAATTGAGTTGCCCGTCACGCTGACATTCGACCCGCCGCTTATGCTCACACCGAAGTTCCCACCAATCAGCACGTTATTGGCGAGCGTACCGTCTGTCAGGGAGGCGAAGGCCAGGCTTTGACCCGTACCGCTCTCTAGGAAGCTGTTCGTCACCGAGGTGTTGTACGCAGCGGTCGACGCCACGAAGTCCAAGTTAGCTACGTAAACATTCAAGTTGTTAGCCGTTATGCCAGCTACGTATGTCGAACCAGCCGTACCAACAGTCACACCGTTGCTGCCCGAGGTGTTAGCTAAGTTGCCATTAATATTGAAGTTCTCCAGTGTCACGTTAGTGACGGTTGTCATGGTAATTGCGGTCAAGTTACTGGTGCCGTCTTTTAGTTTCAAGACGGTAGCGTCGCCAGCACCCTGCAGAGTGACGTTGCTCGGCACGTTGATGGTGCCGTCCAAAATGTAGGCACCTTCTTCCAGGTAGACCACACCGCCACCGCTTGGCAGTGCCGAGATGGCGCTGTTAATGGTGGTCTGAGCGCTGGTACAGCTGGTGCTCACGAAGTCGGCGCCGTCCGGGTTGCTGCTCGCTACCGGTGAGCTGCCAGTACAGCCGGTCGCCGTACCCATAGCCACGATCTTGGTGGCAGTCGACTTGTCGCTCATCCACTTGGTGCCGTTGTAGGTCAGCAGCGTGTTGGTAGAGGTGTCGAAGTACATCATGCCCTTGGTTGGACTGCTGGGGCGGTTGGCCGTGGTGCCGCCGCTGATAGTAACCGTGTTGGCAGTTACCGCGCCGTTGATGGTCACCGTGTTAGCACTGGTGTCGGCCGTCAGCAGCGTCGTGCTGCCGCCAGTGTTCTGAATCTGGAAAGCCGTGGTACTCGTCTTAGCAATAGTCGTGGCATCGGTGAAAGTCTTTGCTCCCGCAAAGGTCTGGGCGCCAGTACTCACCATGCCCGGATTGGTGCCGTCAGCTACGCCAAGCGTTAGGGTGTTGCCGGTAATGCTGGCCCCGTTGGCGATGGAGGCACTGGAGTAGGTGCCGATTATGCTCACCCCAGTGCTCACCGCCGTACTGATCCAAGCACTACCATTCCAGAAGAATGAGGCACTCGTGCCAGCACCCATCACTACGCTGCCCACGGTAGTCGTGGCCGTACCGATGTTGGCGACGTAGATGATACGACCCGCCGTCGTGTCGGTGGGAGTTGGAATCGACAGCGTAATACCGGAGGTGGTCTGGTTCAGTGTAAAGCTGGTGTGGATGTCTACCGTAGTTGCCGCCGTACCAAGTGCACCGCTGCTCGTAAAGTTAGGGATTGCCGCTGCCGGGTTCAGCGTGGAAGCGTAATTGATGAACGTACCGCCAGAGGAGCCATTGCTAATAACTACCGAGCTGGGGGTCGCACTACTGCCGATGTTCACGCTCGTAGCGTTGGTTGCGCCGATGCTCAAGACGCTGGCGCTAGCCGTGTCGAACAAGCCGGCTTGGAAAGCAGTAGCAGTACCGGTGCCACTCACTGACAGCGCGCTGGCGGCCATCGTACCTTGCACCTGCAGTGCCGAGGACGGCGCCGTAACGCCACCGATGCCTACGTTGCCGTTGGACGCTACGACCACAGCTGGCGTGGTGCTTGAGCCGGCTTCGGTGTAGGTACCATAAATAGCCAAAGCTAACGCTCCCGGCGTGTAGCTCGAATCAGCCGTATCGGGGAATGGGCCATACGGGTTACCGTAGGCGTAGTAGGTGCCACTCGCGGCGGACGAGTATGAGAAATCATTGTACCCAGAAGCGGACCCATTCGTTTGGTACGCCAACCAGTAACTTGTATTAGCCGGCAGCGAAGCACTCACTGGCAGCGTATTAAATGTGTTCGGACTAAGTGTTCCTTCCAAGCTTTGTGCAACTCTTGTACCCGGCTTGCCGCCATTGTCGGTGTAGATAGCCAGCCGGAATTTATCGTTCGCCGGCGTCGGGTCAATGGCATTTACGTATATAGATATGCTCGTCAGCGTGCCTGGGTTTGAACCAGTCGTAAACTTACTGGCCGCAAAGAAGTTCGAGTCATTTCCGCTGTCCGCCGTGGTAGTAAGCATGCTACCAAACGTCGTCGACGTACCAGAGGTCGCCGTGGTGCCAAGAGTCACCTGGCCGTCATTACGGGCCGTAATTAGTGCCCCGCCAGCTGAGTTCTTGACGTCTAACGCGATACTCGAGTCGTCAGCGGTCGCGCCCATCACGCTCAGCGTAGCGGTTGGCGCGTCCGTGCCGATGCCGATGCGGTCGTTGGTCGTATCGACCGTCAGTACGTTGACAGTGCCGGCGGCGTTCTGCACCTGTAGGGCCGACGTCGAGTCGGTCACCGGCCGGATAGCCGGCGTTATCACAGCAGTGCTTCCCTGCAATGTATCAGCCACGCCACTGCCGCTTATATTAAAGTCACCGGTCTGCAGGCCGGTGCCGTTTTGGATGTAGTTAATGTCAGCTTGGTTGGCCGTCAGTAAGTTATACGTGCCGGCGGCGCCCTGGTCTTGGATAACGAAGTTCTGGTCACCGTTGTTGGAACCTTGGAAGGTCAGTGTCGAGCGGTTGGAGCCGTTGGTCGCCGCCAGCTGGCTGGCGCTAAAAGCTGCCGGCACGGACGTGAGACTTAAGAACGGCTTCATGGCGCCGTCCCAGCTGACGCTACCGGTAGTCGTGCCACCGATGTTCATGCTCAACCACATCTTCTGGTCCCACTTGATTGTCGATGGGAAGGCTGTGGTGCTGCCGAGGTTAGCCGACAGGTAGCCATTGACTGTCTTCAGCCCGTTACTGGCGCTATTCAGGTAGTCTTCGGTCCACTCCGTCGTACAGCTCGAGCCCGTAGTCGGGTCACAGCTAGTGCCGCTGTACAGTTTGAATTCGATGTTGTAGTTGCCATCCGGCACGATGGCACCAGAGGCGGATTGCAGACGGGCTTGGAAGTTTACGGTGTTTGCGGCAGCTGCGTGGGCAGTCGGTACAGAGCGCAGCTGGATCAAAGCCAATGAAAAAACACCGAAAACAGCGATAGCAACAGGTATGCACCTGCGCACAAAGAGTACTCGCTTTTTCGGTGTTGGTTTTAACATTTTGTTTGAAAAGTGTTGGTTTGTGTTAGACGGTTTTTTTGTTTAACACTCTTCTATTTTCCCCTTTTCGCTCCCCTGTTTCAAGGTAAGGCCGAGCAAATTCTGTCGCCAAGTCAGGGGAGCAAAATAGGTTTTTTCTACACCTTTATACGTTGTGTTAGATACATCAGTATTTGTACTCAATCTGTTAACGGATGCTACTTCGTCAGCGTCGCGCCCAGAAATGCGTATATTTTATATTGTATTGAATACAACACTTGCCTATTACCGCGTTACGTAGCCGGAGGTTATCCACAAGTACCGCACCCCTCCTATGCTCGACCAACAAAAATCCCCCTGCTTTTGGCAGGAGGATAATTGAGCGATTGGACCGTTAAGCCCGTGGGAGCTACCCTAGGCGATCTTGTCGATCTTGATGACCGTCTGCAGCTGGCGGTGGCCGTGCAGCTTGTGCACGCGCTTCTTAGCCTTGTAGCGAATCGCGGTGACCTTGTCGGCCTTAGCTTCGCCGTCAACCACGCTTGCGCTCACGCTGACACCACTCACTAGAGGAGCGCCAACAGTCGTCTTGTCGCCATCGATTACGAGCAGCGCGTCAAACTTGAGCGCCTTGTCGTCGCCTTTTAAGCGCTCGATGGTGATCGTTTCGCCTTCGGCAACAACGTATTGTTTGCCACCGGTTGCGATTACTGCTTTTTTCATTACGTATTATTCCTTAAGAATTTAGATACCAATTGATAGTAACAGATATGAGCGCCCCTGTAAAGACGTACGAGACAGCTGCAAGCAGGTTTCTCGCCCAAGCCGGGTTGCGGAATAAATCCGCCGACTCGGATTGCGCTTCCCGAGCCGCACCGCAGCCGACGCGAGCGGCCCAGCCATTCAGAGCCGCCCCGGCTCGATCTGTTCGGGTAAGCTACAGCTCATCCCGAAGGAACCGGAGCGATTCGTTTAAGCGCTAGCGAGTCGTCGCGACGGTTGTAGACTTGCACAAGAGCCGGCCAAGACAGTGGAGTCTGGCTGGGTGGTTTTGATTACTTTTGGCAGCAAAAGTAACATCTAGGCTTTGGCGAGGGCGATATGGACGGCGTAGCCCTCGACCTTGACATCGACAGCGTACTGCTCCGGCTCAGCCTCGTTCAGAGAAGCAGCCAGCGTCTCATGAGTAATCGTCTCACCGTGTTCACGCAGTGTCTGCAGCACCTCATCGTCGTTCGCCGTAACTGACAGCACAATACGGTCGTCGACATTCAAGCCGGCAGCCTTACGGGCCGACTGCACCTGGCGCACCAGTTCACGCATCAAGCCCTCACGCTTCAGTGCTGGGGTGATTTCAGTGTCGAGTGATACAACGGTACTGTCCACTGCCGTCACTTCCTTAACGTTCAGTTCTTCCAGGACGATATCGTCGTATGCGGCGTGATGGAGATTTTTCGGTACCGACACCGCACGTAACGGCTGGCGGACCTTCAAGTGATTAGCAGCGCGAAAGCTGAGGCCCTGATTGATGACTTCACGTACGTCGGCCATTTCCTGAACTACCTGCTCGTCGATAGCGCCTAGCTTCGGCCAATCCAGTAGGTGCACGCTGCTGCCGGCCTCGCCGCCGGTCAGCTTCAGGAACAGCTCCTCGGCCAGGAACGGCGTAAACGGCGCTAAAACCATACTGAGACGCGTCAGCACGTAGTGCAACGTGCGATACGCGTCATTCTTGTCAGCATCATCGCCGCTCTTCCAGAAACGACGCCGACTGCGGCGGACATACCAGTTACTGGCGTCGTCCAAAAACGGCAAGACCGGCTCCAGCGCACCCGGAATGTCGTATTCGTCCATACGCTCAGAGACATGTGCCTGCAATTGATGCAAACGAGACAACACCCACTTGTCGAGCGGATTGGTTACGTGCTCGGACGGATCGTCCAAGCTACCCTGCCACTCCCAGCCGTCAACCGCAGCGTACATGGTGAAGAAGTCGTACATGTTCCAGATCATGGCTAATTTGCGCTGCACGTCCTGGACGTCGCGGTCCAGCAGCGTGAAATCTTCACCCTTCATAACCGGACTGGCCAGCAGTAGGAAGCGCCAGGCATCGGCCGAGTAAGTATCCATGACCAGGCTGGGGTCAGTGAAATTGCCCCGTGATTTGCTGAGCTTAAAGCCGTCATTGCCCATCAGGTTGCCGGTCACGATGACGTTCTTGAAGGCGTTCTTGCCAAACAAGCCGACGTTTACGGCGTGTACGTAATAGAACCAGGCCCGCACTTGGCCGACGTACTCCACGATGAAGTCACCGGGGAAATTAGCCTCGAACTTCTCCTTGTTTTCAAATGGATAGTGGAACTGGGCGAACGGCATGCTGCCGCTTTCGAACCAGCAATCCAACACCTTGTCGATACGGGTGTAATGCACGCCGTCCAAATCAAATTCGATATCGTCGACCCATGGGCGATGGTAATCATCCAACTCTACGCCACTCAGTTGTTTGAGTTCGGCGTAGCTGCCGACGACCTTGATGTGTTCCTTGCCCTCGTGATCAACACCCTTCCAGACCGGCATGGCGCTGGCCCAGAAACGATCCCGGCTGAGGTTCCAATCGGGCGCCTGCTGGACGGTTTTCTCAAACCGACCGTGCTTCACGTGTTCCGGGAACCAATTGACGTTGGCGGCATTTTCTTCGAGCATCTCAGCCCGCTGGCCGTCAATGTCCATAAACCAGCTGGGGTGGGCGCGGTACATCAGGCGATTGCCGTTGCGCAGGTTGTGTGGGTATTCGTGCTGGATGTAGTCGATCTTCCAGACAACCCCGCGGCCCAAGAGAGTCTTGGCAATCGTCTTATTGGTCTCCCACACGTCCAAGCCTTCCCACTCGCTTTCGGTGTACTTGCCGTAGGCATCGAGCACATGCACCACCGGAATACCTTCCGTCTTGGCTAGCTCGAAGTCCTCTTCGCCGTACGCTGGAGCCAGGTGGACGATGCCGGTACCATTTTCCATGGTGACATAATCGGCGTGCCAAACTTTGTGTGCATTCTCGCCGCGATCCTCAAACAGCGGCTCGTAACTCTTACCGACCAGTTCGCTTCCCTTGAGAGTCCGATTCAATGTAAAAGGTACAGCGTTGTGCTTTTCGTCGGTAAGTACCTTAGCAAGTAACTCTGTGGCTATAATTACATCGCTGCCGTCTTCCAAGCGCACTTCGCTGTAATCTGCGTCCCGGTGTACCGCCACGGCAGTGTTACCTGGCAGCGTCCAGGGAGTGGTAGTCCAGGCCAGCAGGAATACATTTTCGTCTTTGAGCTTAAATTTCACATAAACGCTCGGATCGGTCACTACTTGGTAGGCGCCGGCATCCATGGTAACCTCGGCCTTGCTGAGCGGTGTGGCCCACTTAGTGTCGTACATCAGCACCCGCTCACCTTCATAGATCTTGCCCTTTTCATACAGCTGCTTGAAGGCCCACCAGACGCTTTCCATGTAGTCTTTGTCCATAGTTTTGTAAGCGCCCTTGAAGTCCACCCAACGACCCACCCGGTCGACGCTGTCTTCCCACAGGCCGCCGGTTTCTACCATGCTTTCCCGGGCCGTGGTGATGTAATCTTCCAGGCTGATTTTAGTACCGATGTCATGCCGGTCAGTTATGCCCAGTTTCTTCTCGACGAAGTTTTCGGCCGGCAGGCCGTGCGTATCCCAGCCCCAAACGCGCTCCACGCGCTTGCCCCGCATCGTCCAGTAGCGTGGTACCACATCCTTGGCAATGCTTGACAGCAGCGTACCGTGGTGCGGCACGCCGGTGATAAACGGTGGGCCGTCGTAGAACACGTACGCATTGTCTTCGGGGCGCTGCTCGACCGACTTTTCAAACGTCTTATCGGCTTTCCACTGACGCACCAAATCTTTCTCGTACTCTAGGGCCTTGCGGCGGTTACCGGCGGTAAATTTCATTTGTTGCTCCTATTACTGCTATTTTCTCGTTATAAACGAAAAATCACTTCCTTTAGACTCTGGAATCCGCTTGTCCAGCGGACGGTACCATCCAGATTCCAAAAGAAGTGATTCTTGAGTCCCCGTAAAACAGGTTTTATGGGAACCCCTACTCTTTTAGCGCTCAGTTATCGGTAGTCTTACGGGCTACTGCCGTCGAGATTTACTAAGGGTATGTGCCCTGTTCTGCTCGCTGCTTCGCGGGTGATAGCCGCTCATGTAGCTGTTGCTACAACGCATGTACGTTACCAATGGTAGCGTACGGCGGGCGTTTTTGGCAAGAGAGACCCTTTTTAGAAACGGGTTACTGGTAGTTGAACAGGTAGCCCGCCACATCGCCCATCAATGGTAAAGCGTCGCCCTGCCAGTCTTTGACGTAGTGACCGTCATCGCCAATCACGAGGATTGATGGCTGAGTCATCAAATCGTATAGACTGGCCGTGGCTGCACCTTCGCGGCTATCGTAATCAAGTACTTCCAAACGGTGGTCATCTACGCCGTGTTGGGTCTGCAGCCCACGCACAAATTCTTCTACCTGGCGGGCAAATTCGGATCGGGGCCGGTAGAGCACAATCACTTTCATAAGCACTTTAAGCATAGCATATTTGGCTTGCGCCGGCAGTAAAAATACCTGGGACGCGTATAGGTTGTGGCGGCTAGGACCAGGCCTCCCCGGCACACCAAAAAGGACCCTTTCAGAGAAAGGGTCCTTTGCTGTCCTTATGCGCTGAAGACGACTTAGGAGCAGCCGGTGGTCGAGCCACAGCTCGAACAGACGTAGCAGCTACCAGAGCGCTGGGTCTGGTTACCACAGTTGTAGCACAACGGCGCTGAGGAGTCCTTAACGGGCTGCTTAAGACTTGCTGCCGGCGCAGTTACGGCCGGTGTCTCCACAACAACTGCCTGGACCTCCGTGGCTGCAACCGGCTCGGTAGCTGGCGTCGTCGTTTCCAACAGACTAGTTTGAGCTTCCGGCATATCCTCGAAGCTGGCCAGACCAAGCTCCAGGCGGTCGTCGAAGCTCAGGTAGTCGAGGGCCAGACGGCGCATGATGTAGTCCGTGATAGAGCTGGCGGTACGGATGTCGCTGTCATCGGTGATGCCGCTTGGCGCGAAGGAGGTGCCGCGCAGTGTCTTAACGTAGCTCTTCAGCGGCACGCCGTACTGCAGGCCGTGGCTGACGGAGATCGCAAAGGAGTCCATCAGACCGGCCAGGGTTGAGCCTTCTTTGCTGACGTTGATGAACAGCTCACCGAGCGTACCGTCTTCGTACTGTCCGACCGTGAAGAAGCCCTTCAGGTCAGCCAAGTGGAACTCGTAGGTGCGGCTGGCGCGGCTCCGTGGCAGTTCGCGCTTGATAGCGCCCTTCACCAGGATGCGGCCTTCCAGCGTGGCGTCTACAGTCTCGGCAACCGAAGCAGTAGCCACGGCTGCTGCCGCCTTTTGATCGTCGCCGTCCTTTTTAGCCATGGATAGCGGCTGGGCAACCTTACAGTTGTCCCGGTAGATAGCGACGGCCTTGAGGCCAAGCTTCCACGCTTCCATGTGGAGCTGCTCGATGTCTTCAACGGTGGCCGTTTCTGGCATGTTGACGGTCTTGCTAATCGCGCCGGACAGGAATGGCTGCACGGCGGACATCATCTTGACGTGACCGAGGTAGTGAATGGAGTTGTCACCCATTGAGCACGCAAAGACCGGCTCGTGTTCACGAGCGAGGTGCGGCGCACCCAAGATGGTCTTTTCGGTGTCGATGTAAGCCACGATGTCGTTGACCTGCTGCTCGGAGTAACCGAGCGCCTTCAGGGCTCGTGGCACCGTCTGGTTGACGATGCTCATAGTGCCGCCACCGACCAGCTTCTTGACCTTGACCAGGCCGAGGTCTGGCTCGATACCGGTGGTGTCGCAGTCCATCATCAGCCCAATGGTACCGGTCGGAGCCAGCACGGAAGCCTGCGAGTTGCGGACGCCGTAGCGTTCACCAAGTTCCACGGCTTCGTCCCACGCTTGGGTCGCAGCCGACAGCAAGTCTTCAGCCACCAGGCCAGCGTCGATGTGGTCGACGGCGGCGCGGTGCATGCGCAGCACAGAGAGCATGCCTTCGCGGTCCTTGTGGAAGCCGGCGAACGGACCGACCTTACGGGCGATTTTGGCGCTGGTGGCGTAGCTGTGGCCGGTCAGCAGCGCCGTGATGGCAGCCGCTTGGGCACGACCCTCATCAGAGTCATAAGGCAGACCCTGGGCCATTAAGAGCGCACCGAGGTTGGCGTAGCCGATACCAAGTTCGCGGTAAGCCTTGGCGTTCTTGGTGATGCGCGGCGTCGGGTACTCGCTGTAGCCGACCAGGATTTCCTGAGCGGTAAACATCAGCTCCACGGTGTGCTTGAAGGCTTCGATGTCAAAACTGAAGTCATCGTTCAAGTACTTGAGCAGGTTGATGGATGCCAGGTTACAGGCACTGTTATCGAGGTGCATGTACTCAGAGCATGGGTTGGAGCCGTTGATGCGGCCAGCCACTGGTGTGGTGTGCCACTGGTTGATGGTAGTGTCGAACTGCAGACCTGGGTCGGCACACTTCCAAGCGGCCTCGGCGATCTGGCGCCAGATGTCACGGGCCTTCACCGTCTTGACGGTCGAACCGTTGGTCACGGCCTTCAGGTCCCAGTCAGCGTCGTTTTCGACAGCCTTCATGAAGTCGTCGGTGACACGGACCGAGTTGTTGGCGTTCTGGTACTGGACGCTAAAAATGTCCTTGCCGTCCAAGCTCATGTCGAAGCCGGCAGCCTGCAAGGCGCGGGCCTTGTCTTCTTCAATTGACTTACACCAGATGAACTCTTCGACGTCCGGGTGGTCAACGTTCATGATGACCATCTTAGCGGCCCGGCGAGTCTTACCGCCACTCTTGATGGCGCCAGCCGAAGCGTCAGCACCACGCATAAAGCTTAAGGGGCCAGAGGCCGTACCGGCACTCTTGCCAAGCTTCTCGTGACTAGAGCGGATCGGGCTGATGTTGACACCGCTGCCGCTACCACCCTTGAAGATCATGCCTTCGTCGGTGTACCACTGCAAGATGTCATTCATGGTGTCTTCGACGCCAAGGATGAAGCAGGCGCTGGCCTGCTGGGCGCGCTCCGGCGCACCGATGTTGAACCAGACCGGGCTGTTAAACGCGGCCCGCTGGGTAGCTAGTACGAACTTCAGCTCCTCGCGGTAGGTCTCCGCTTCGGCGTTTGATTCAAAGTAGCCTTCTTGTTGGCCTTGGCGGACGACTGTATCGACCACGCGGTTGATCAGATCCTTCAGGCTGGTTTCGCGCTCCTTGGTGCCGGGCGTACCGGTAAAGTACTTCTGCGCCACGATATTCAGCGCGTTCATTGACCAGCTTTCCGGAATCTCGACACCCTTTTGTTCGAACACCGCTTCACCGGTGAACGGATTTTTGATAGCCGAGTCGCGCTTAACCCATGTCAAGGCATCGTAGGCCTTACTCTTAGGCTGCGTGAACAGACGCGCCACCCCACTATTGGTTGCTTGTCCCATTAGTTGTTACCCTCACTCCCTGGTTACCACCCCTGATAACCAATGCTTAAAATTTTTTTGATATGTTTTTG
>Ga0070681_10005669_pt1 | contig 12071 bp, 8 predicted proteins | sample KBSC83BmetaG_FD_65650 | JGI IMG/M metagenome (GOLD analysis project Ga0070681, IMG submission 65650) | Corn rhizosphere microbial communities from Kellogg Biological Station, Michigan, USA - KBS C8-3B metaG | ecosystem: Host-associated > Plants > Roots > Rhizosphere | place: USA: Michigan...
CTTCGGGACCGGCGTTCGTGTCGGCTCGCCGGCCGCGAGTGTCGGCGGCTTGAGCGACGCCGTCGAGTCGCCGCGTTTCGCGACGGTGGTAGGTCTCGCGCTCTACGGCGGCCAGCGTCTCGCAGTCGGGGTACCGGGGGCAGCGTCGGGACGGCGACGGGGTGTGTCGTCGCCGGGCGTGGACCGATTGGCTCAAAGAGTAAAGACGTGGTTACAGGACTTTTTTTGACGCCGGGGAGCGGACGCTTTCGAGCGAAAGCCGATGGCCCTCCACCCGGGCCGCGGCTCTGCGACCCAAACTGATCGCGGGATGAGACCACCGGGCACTCGAAAAACCGGACCAGTACCGTCCCTTGGTCGCTGGCGCGTTTCGGAAGGGAAAGCATTATATTCCGTCCGAACTTAGGTCCCCTCTCTCGCCACTCATTAGGAGTTCCCCCCGCAATGATCTTCGAGTTCGAGGAGAGCACCTCCCAGAACGCCCGGATGAAGGTCGTCGGCGTCGGAGGTGGCGGTGGTAATGCCGTCAATCGAATGATCGAGGAACATCTCGAAGGGGTCGAGTTCATCTCCGTCAACACGGATGCGCAGGCCCTGCTGAACTCGAAGTCGGACGTCAAGATCCAGATCGGAAAGAAGCTGACGCGCGGACTCGGCGCTGGGGCGAGGCCGGAGATCGGGCGGCAGGCCATTGAGGAGAACCGGGACGAGGTCGGGCGCGCGATGACCAACGCCGACCTCGTGTTCGTGACGTGCGGCATGGGCGGCGGGACGGGGACCGGAGCGGCGCCCATCGTCTGCGAGATGGCGCGTGAGGCCGGCGCGCTCACCGTCGGCATCGTGACCAAGCCGTTTTTGTTCGAGGGACGGAAGCGCATGCGGCAGGCGGACTCCGGCATCGCCGAGATGCGCAAGTACGTCGACACGATGATCGTCGTGCCTAACGAACGGCTGCTGGCCGTGGTGGCGAAGAACATTCCGTTCGGGGACGCGCTCAAGAAGGCCGACGAGGTGCTGCTCCATGCGACGCAGGGCATCTCGAGCCTCATCAGCGTCACGGGGCTGGTGAACGTCGACTTCGCCGACGTCCGCACCGTGATGCAGAGCGGCGGCTCGGCGCTCATGGGCACCGGCATCGGCCGCGGCGACAACCGCGCGATCGAGGCGGCGCAGCAGGCGATCTCGTCGCCGCTGCTCGACAACATCTCGGTGGGCGGCGCGACCGGCGTCCTGATCAACATCACCGGCGGCAACGACCTGACGTTAGGCGAAGTGCACCAGATCAATGAGATCGTGCACGACTCGGTCGGCGACGACGCGGAGATCATCTTCGGCGCCGTGAACGAGCCCGCGATGCAGGGCGAGATCCGCGTCACGGTGATCGCGACCGGATTCGACCGGGCGCTGCACACGGGCGGGATCGTGGAGCAGGCGCCGCAGCGCGGGATGATGCCCGCGACGCCGGTGCTGCCGTTCCCGGCCCAACGCCAGCGCCAGCCCGTCGTGCCGCCGCGCGCCACACCGCCCGTCGAGCGGCGCGCGTCGCAGCCCGGCACGCCGTCCGACAAAACGTCGCAGGATCTCAGTGACATGGAGATTCCGACGTTCATCCGGAGGCAGATGGATTGAAGCGTCCGTCGCCGCGCGCGTTGACGACGGCGGCGATCGTGGCGCTGGGCGTGGTCGTGTTCTGTGTCATCTGGCCGCGCCGGTCGAGCCCCGCACCGTCCGCGGCGTCCGGCGGTCCGGACTCGGTCGCATCCGCCGGCGCTGGCCGCCTGCCTAACGGAAGCGATTCCGGCTGGACCGTGCGCGATGACACGCTCCACGCGGGCGAAACCCTCTCCGGGCTCCTCGAGCATGCCGGGATCCGCGCCGGCGACGCGAGCAGAATTCTCGCGGCCGCCACCCAGCTCGACCCGCGCCGCACGCCGGCCGGGCTTCCCGTGGCGGTACGCACGGCCCGCGGCGATTCCACGCCCTCGGAAGTCGTATTCCAGCTCGCCGTCGACCACCTGGTTCACGTTAGGCGGTTAGGCGACAGCGCCTGGACCGGCACCGAGGAGCGGTTGCCGTGGCAGACCGATACGCTCGCTGTCCACGGCGTGATCGCATCCAACCTCTACGCCGCCCTCGACGACTCGGCCGCCAACATGCTGCCCAAGGGCGCGCGCTCCGAGCTCGCGTGGTCGCTCGCCGACATCTACGAGTATCGGGTCGACATGAGCCGCGACCTCCAGCCGGGCGACGCATTTCGCGTGTTGTTCGAGCGCTCCGTTGGGCCGAACGGCGTGGTGCGCATCGGGAGCATCCTCGCCGCGCGCTTCGAGCTCTCGGGAAGTGAAACCGACGCCGTGAAATTCACCAGCGCATCGGGGCGCGCCGAGTACTTCGATCAGACGGGACGCTCCATGCGCGCCGCGTTCCTGCGCGCGCCGCTCGAGTTCCGCCGCATCTCGAGCACGTTCGGGCGCCGGCTGCACCCGATCCTCGGTATCTGGCGCAACCACACGGGCACGGACTACGCGGCCCGCGAGGGCACGCCGGTGCGCGCGATCGGCGATGGCGTCGTCATCTTCGCGGGGCGACGGGGCGGATACGGCAACATGATCGACATTCGTCACCGAAACGGCATCGTGAGCCGCTACGGGCACCTGCACGGATTCGGGCACGGGATACGTCCCGGCCGCGTGGTCACGATCGGCCAGACCATCGGCTACGTGGGGATGACGGGACTCGCTACCGGACCGCATCTGCACTTCGAGATCCTGATCGACGGCCGGCAGCGCGACCCGCGCACCGCGCTCAAGCGCGACACCGGTCTCCCCATCGCTGCCGCCGAGCAGTCGCGGTTCGACGCCATGCGCGACACGCTCCTGGCGAAACTCCAGGGCGCCGTGGGGTAGGGAAGGGACCTCCACGGGTCTCCTTCACCGTCTCGTCCGGCATCGCACGCATCCGTGTTCTCCTGGCTCATCGCCGTCGTCATCGGGGTGGGGATCGCCGTCTGGCTGTATCCGCGGCGGTGGTTCCTGGCGGCGCTGCGCGCGATTGCGGTTGCGTTAGGCCTGGCGCTGCTGCTCGACGCGCCGGCGGGGCCGCGCCACCCGCTGCCGCCGCTCGTGGCGCTCGATGCATCGGAGAGCTGGACCCGCGACGGCGACACGGCACTGTGGCATGACGCGCGTCGCCAGGCGCAGGCGCTCACGCCCGACTCCGTGCTCCTCTTCGGCGACAGCGTGCGGCGCGCGGCGCGCGCGCCGCAGCCGGTCGACGTGTCGACCCGCGCCCGCGCGCTCGCCGAGCGTGCGTTAGGCGCGGGCCGTCCGCTCGACCTCATCACCGACGGCGAGATCGACGATCCCGCCGCGCTGCCCGGATTCCCCGCCGGCTCGCGCATCGTGGTCTTCCAGCATCCGCCGGTGCGCGACGTGGCCGTCGTGTCGCTCGAAGCGCCGCGCGCAGCCGTGAGCGGCGACACCGTCGAGCTGCGTGTGGGTGTCCGCGCCGACTCGCTGGCCACGCCGGGCGGTACGCTCCGCATCCTGCTCGGCGGACGCGAGCTGTCGTCGACGACGCTCGACTCGATGCCGGCCCGCGCCGAACGCACGCTCACCGTGCGCGCGCCGATCTCCGGGCCCGTTGGGCCGTCGGTGCTCGCCGCGGTCGTGGCCGTACCCGGCGACCGCGAGGCGCGCAACGACACGTTAGGCGTGGCAGTGGATGTCGCGCGCGCGGCCGGTGCGGTGCTCGCGTCGACGTCGCCCGATTTCGATGCGCGGTTCGTGCTGCCCGTGTTGCGCGGCGCCGTCGCGCTTCCCACACGCGCGTACTATCGCGTCGCGCCGGGACAGTGGCGGCAGGACGGCTCGCTCGCGCCGGTGGACGAGCGCACGGTGAAGGGCGCAATGCACGACGCGCCGCTCTCCATTCTGCACGGCGACACGAGCTACTTCGGGCCGCCGCGCACGGCGATGACCGGCTCGCTCGCACTCGTCGTCCCGTCCGGCGATACCACGGGCGAATGGTACGCGATCGACGCGCCGCCATCGCCGGTCGCCGGCGCGCTCGCAGGCATCGTGTGGGACAGCTTGCCGCCGATTAGCGTCTCGGCGCGCGCGCCAACCGGCGAGTGGGAGGCGCTCTCGGTCGCACGGGCGCGGCAGTACGATCGGCGCGCGGCGATCGCCGGCGGCTCGGCCAACGGACGGCGCGTCGTGGTGGTGAGCGCGTCGGGCTTCTGGCGATGGCAGTTCCGCGGCGGCGCGAGCGCCGACGCGTTCGTCGCGCTGTGGGGAAGTATATTTGATTGGTTGAGCGCGGAACGTCCCGATCCGCGAGCGGCGATGCCGGCTGAAGGCGTGGTGCGTGCGGGCGATCCCGTGCGCTGGCGGCGCGGGACAGGCGCGGCCAAAGACAGCGTGGTGCGCGTGGTGCTGCGACGCCGTGGTACGCCGCGAGATGATTCGCTCACGCTGCGCTTCGGTGCGGGCGCAACGGTTGCGCAGACGGATCCGATGGTGCCAGGCGTGTACGACGTACGCGTCACCGGCGGCGCCGCGGTGCTCGTCGTGAATCGGTCGCGCGAGCTCCTGCCGCGCGCGAGCGGCGTGCGGGCCGGCCCGGTGGGCGGCGCGACGTCGTTCGGCGACCAGCCGCGCCTGCGCGACATGTGGTGGAGCTACGTGGCGCTCATCGCCGCGCTGTGCGTCGAATGGTTGATGCGACGCAAGCGCGGCCTCAGGTAGCCGTGCGCTTCGCCTAACGGAACCGGACCTCGAACCTGGTAGCCATGCGCATTCTTCGCCGCGCCGACGACGCACCGCGACGCTCCCTCTGGGAGCGCCTCAGGGACATCGCGCTGTTCGACGTGGGCGTGCTCGTGCGCGGCGGCGTCGACGCCGGCTCGCTCGAGCGTCTCGAGGAGCTGCTGCTCGACGCCGACTTCGGCGTGCCGGTGAGCGTGCGCCTCGTGGGCGACGTCGAGTCGGCGGCGAAACTCGGCTACGTGCGCACGCAGGACGAGTTTCTGGACGCGCTGCGCACGGGCGTCGAGAAGTCGCTGCGCGGGGGCAAGAGCGATCCCGCGGTGACGTTGGGCGCCGTGCCGACGGTGATCCTCGTGGTTGGCGTGAACGGCGCCGGCAAAACGACGTTCATCGCCAAGCTCGCGTCGCGGCTGCGCAAGCAGGGCAAGCAGGTGGTGGTCGCTGCCGGCGATACCTACCGCGCCGGCGCCATCGACCAACTGCGCGTGTGGGCCGAGCGGGTGGGCGCACAGTTCGTTGGCAGCGCACCGGGAAGCGATCCGGCCGCGGTCGCCTACAACGCCATCGATTCGGCCGTGGCGCGCCGCGCCGACATCGTGATCGTTGATACCGCGGGCCGTCTGCATACGCAGGACGACCTCATGACCGAGCTGCAGAAAGTCGCGCGCGTGATCGCCAAGCGACTTCCCGGCGCGCCGCACGAAACGCTGCTCGTGCTGGACGGCACCATCGGGCAGAACGCCGTGGCGCAAGCGCGCTCGTTCTCGGCGTCGGTGCCGCTCACGGGTATCGTGATCACGAAGCTCGACGGGACCGCGAAGGGCGGCATCGTGGTGGCCGTGCACGAAGCGCTCGATGTGCCGATCAAGTTCGTGGGCGTCGGCGAGAAAGCCGACGACCTGGTGCCGTTCGACGCCGCGCAGTACGCCCGCGATCTGTTCGCCGAGTAGTGTGATCGCTCGCACCGGTCACGTCCGGCTGTGTCCGCCTTCCTCGCCTAACGCGTGCCCGGTCTCGATACCAACGTCGCGTATCTGAAGGGCGTGGGTCCCCACCGCGCCGAAGCGCTGCACCGCCTCGGCGTGCGTACGGCGCGCGACCTGTTGTACCACCTGCCGCACCGCTATCACGACGCGAGCACCATCGCGCGCATCTCCACGCTCACGCCGGGCATGGACGCGACGGTCATCGGCACAGTGATCTCGAAGGGCATCATTCCCACGCGAAAGGGTCTCCGGATCTTCCAGGCCGTGTTGAAGGACCGCACGGGGCTCATCGAAGCCGCGTGGCCGGGGCAGCCGTTCCTCGATCGCGTCGTGAACAAGGACGACACGCTGCTCGTCACCGGTCGCGTGCGATTCTTTCACGGACGGCAGCTGCAGCCGCGCGAGATGGTGAACCTGGGCGCCGGCAGCGATACCGACGACCTGGGTTCCGGCCGCGTGCTCGCCGTGTATCCGGCCACCGAAGGATTGTCGTTCAAGCAGATTCGCGCGATCGTGCACGCGCACCTGGACGCGCTGCTACCGTTAGTCCGCGAGTCGCTGCCGCGCGAGCTGATGGAACGCGCGGGCGTGCCGCCGCTGCGTGAGGCGCTGCGTATGGTGCACCGTCCGGCGACGCTCGAGGAAGCGGAGCGCGGGCGGTCGCGGCTCGCGCTCGAGGAAGTGCTGTTCGTGAGTCTGCTGCAGCAGCGCGCGAAGGAGCTGGCGCGCGAGCGGCGCGCCGGCATTTCGTTCGAGAACAAGCGCGACCTCACGAGCCGCCTGAAGCACGAGCTGCCGTTCGAGCTCACGGGCGCGCAGGCGCGCGCGATCCGGGAGATCGTGGCCGACATGTGCGGCGATCGCCGCATGCACCGGCTGCTGCAGGGCGACGTGGGGAGCGGCAAGACGGTGGTGGCGCTGTTCGCGGCGCTGCTGGCGGTGGAGAACGGGTATCAGGCCGCGATCATGGCGCCCACCGAGCTGTTGGCCGAGCAGCACGCGCGCACGTTCGGGCGGCTGCTCGCTCCGTTAGGCATCGAGCCCGTGCTCGTCACCGGGAGCCTCTCGGCCGCCGAGCGGCGGGCGCGGGCCGCGCGTCTCGCGGGGCGGTCGCCGCTCATCGCGGTCGGCACGCACGCGCTGGTGCAGGAGGACACGCGGTTCGGCCGGTTGGGCTTCGTGGCCATCGACGAGCAGCAGCGCTTCGGCGTCGAGCAGCGCGCGGCGTTAGGCGCAAAGGCGGCCGACGGCGCGCCCGCCGGCCGGCCCGACGTCCTGCTCCTGAGCGCGACGCCCATCCCGCGCTCGCTGGCGCTCACCGCCTTCGGCGATCTCGACGTCAGCGTGCTGGACGAGCGGCCGCCCGGCCGCTTGCCCGTGAAAACGCTGCTGCGCCCGTCGTCGCGGCGCGCCGCGGTCCTTGCTTCCGTCGAGCGCGAGTTGGCGGCGGGCCGTCAGGCGTACGTCGTCTATCCGGTGATCGAGGAATCCGAGAAGACGGACCTCAAGGCCGCGACCACGATGCACGCCGAGCTCGCCGCCGGCCCCTTCGCGCACCGCCGGGTGGCGCTGCTCCACGGCCGCCTCCCGACCGAGGAGCGCGACCAGGTGATGCGACAGTTCCGCGACCACGAGGTCGACATCCTCGTGGCCACCACGGTCGTCGAAGTGGGTATCGACGTGCCCAACGCGACGGTGATGGTGATCGAGCACCCCGAGCGCTTCGGCCTGTCGCAGCTCCACCAGCTACGCGGCCGCGTCGGCCGCGGCGGGTCGGCCAGCTACTGCATTCTGTTAGGCGACCCCGGCCCCGAGACGCGCGCCCGCCTCGAGGTGCTCGTCGGCACCGACGACGGCTTCGAGATCGCGCGCGCCGACCTGCGCCTGCGAGGCATGGGCGACCTCTTCGGCGCGCAGCAGAGCGGCGAACCCACCTTCCGCATCGCCGACCCGCTCAAAGACGAATCGCTCTTTGCGATCGCCCGCGCCGCCGCGGAAGAAATCCTCGCGTCCGACCCCGACCTCCGCGGCCGCGAACACGCGCCGCTCCGCGCCGCGTTAGGCGAGCGGTATCAGCGGGCGATGGAGTTGTTTCGGGTCGGGTGAGAGCTCGCCTTCGCCTTGCGATGCGGGAGCCGCGGAAGCTCGCATGGAGATATCTACGACAAAGGCTCAAAGGATAACTACAAGGATAACTGCAGAGATGACTACAGGCATCGCTCGGCCGAGGGGCGGGATCGACGCACCGTGCGACCATCGCTCCTTTTTTGAAATGCGCGCGAATCGATTTGCGAGGAATGGGCCGGCGTATGCAGTTGTCAAAAAAAATCCGCAAGCCGATTCATAGGAACGTTCTTCTCACTGCAGACGAGCGATGCCTGTAGTTATCTCTGCAGTTATCGTTGTGGTTATTCTTCAAATCTTGGTCGTAGATCTCTCCATGTGGGCGAATGTCTCCCCATGCGGATCGATCACGGTGTGCGCTCCTGCAACCGCTTCTTGATCCGCTCGAGCTCTGCGTTGGTCTTGTCCAACTGATCGCGCAGCGCCTTGATCTCCTTCTGCATGTCGTCCTCCCGCTCCTGCGCCTTCTGCGCATCCGCCAGCCGCGCCGAATCGTTGGACGCGACCACCGGCGCCCGTTGGGCGAGCGAGTCCAACTCGGCGGCGATGCGGCGCAGCGTCGCCGCCTCGGAGCGGTGCAGGGAGGTCGTCGTGTCGGCGAGATATTCGTCCAGGCGTTCGGTCGCCGCGCGCGGACTGCCGCCGCGATTCGCCGGGTCCAGCTTGAACAACGCGCGCCAGTACGTGGCTTCGCGCGCCTCAGGGCTCGACGGGTAGCGCTGTTCGAACTCGTACAGCGCCTTGTCGGCATCGTCGAAATGGCCTAACGCAACCTGATTCTTGGCGGCCGTGATCGTGCCGATCCAGTCGTCGGCGGCGGGCGGCATCGTGCGTCGAGCGGAGGTCGTGGCGCACGCGGCGGCGATCAGCGTGAGCCCGACCCAACACCATCGTCTCACGCCGGAACTCCGAGAATCGGAGTGCGGGGTCGCTCGTGCACGCGCCCACCCGCGCGGAGCGGGAGCGTGAGATGGAACGTCGTCCCCACACCCACGATGCTCTCCACCGAAATCTGGCCGCCGTGCGCCACCACGATCTGGCGGGCGATCGCGAGTCCGAGTCCGCTGCCGCCGTGCGCCGCGGCTTCCTGATTGTCCGCCTGGAAGAACTTCTCGAATATGTGCGGCAGCTGCTGCGGCGGAATGCCGGCGCCCGTGTCGCGAACGTCGAGGTGCACCTGCTGGTCCATCGCATCCACGAGCAGCTCCACCGACCCGCCGCGCTCCGTGAACTTGAACGCGTTCGCGACCAGGTTGCCGAGCACTTCGCTGATGCGATCCGGATCCCAGAGGACTTCGGTGGGGAGCGGGCCCGCACGCTCGATGCGGAAGTCGACCCCGCGCTGCATCGACAGCACCCGGAACGTCTCCTCGATCTCGGCGAGGAACACGTCGAGGTTCGTTGGGCGAAGATCGAGTTTGCCGCCGCCCGCTTCGAATCGGCTCACGTCTAACAATTGATGCACGAGCCGCGACAGCGAGCGCGTCTGCGAATCGAGCGTACGCACGATCTCGTGCATCTTGGGAGACACGGGTCCGTACACTCCCTCGTCGATCAACTGCAAATAGCCGAGGATCACGTTGATCGGCGTCTTGAGCTCGTGCGATGCAACCGACACGAATTCTGCCTTGAGCCGGTCGAGCGCTGCCAACTGATAGGCCATCGACTGGAAGCTTTCCGCGAGGTGGCCGAACTCATCGCGTCGTCGCGGCGTCACGCGCAGGCGATAGCCGAAGTTGCCGTCGGCAACTTGCGCCATGCCGTGCTCGAGGTCGCGGATGGGACCGCCAATGGTTCGCCACAGGAGAATCGATATGAAGAGCGCGAGCGTCGCCGCGACGAGCAGCCCGAGTGCGGCCGCGTTGCGCGCTTGTTCGGTTTCCGCCGTTGCCGCTGCCACCAGGCGACTCGATCGGTCGCGCAGAACGCCTTCGGCCGACGTGAGCTCGCGCTCGGCGACGGCGATGGCGGGGATCAGGTGCTGTGTGGACACCGAGTCCGCGATCTTCGCGTGACCCGACGCGGCCGCTGCATACTCGCTCGGCACGAACGACGCGATCTGAGCCACCGCGCCGCCGATCCGCGTGGACGCCACCTGCATGCCAAGATGCGCGAGGGAGTCCGACGTGGCGGCCAGCACCGTGAGCTGCGAATCCATCGACGCACGGATCTGCGGCTGGTGCAGGAACACGAGCGAGAGGTCGAGGCGGCGCAGCTCGTCTGTTCCGGCGCGCATGCGGTTGAGCAGCAGCGACGCCGCGAACTCGCGCTTCTGTAAGGCGGTGGTAATGGAGTGCAGCTCTTCCAGCGACTGAAGCGCAAGCAGCAGTGGGACCAGGAGGACGAGCGCGATGGCCAGGAGGCCTGCGCCTAACTTTGACCGAATGCTCACGGGCGCGACCGACGGGTCGTTGGGCGAGCGTGACGGCCTAACGCGACCGTCTGGCCTGGGCCGGCCGCTGCACGCATGGTGTCATCACCGTGGCAGCATGGCCACTGTGCTTGGAAACGTTGCGGCATCAAGGCCTGAAAGTGTCTCGTAACGGCTGGCTTCGCAGCCGGGATCGTGATGGAGGTGCTCGAGCGCCGCACGAACCGACGACAGCGCAACCGGGTCATACACCGCGCGGCATGCGCCGTGCCTGAACGGCGCCGACTGGCACCACGTTCATGCACAAGGATGACTGCCGACGCGCGTGTTATCGCCACAATCCACCCGCTCGCCTCATCGTATAACAGCGGGGCAGTGCACGCCAGCGGGGAACGTCGCTGATTCGTAGGAAAGTTGACACGTCCGTCAGTCGTTCGTAGCTTGCCGATTCTTTGCCGTAACTCTAACCGTTTCAACAACATTGAGTACTCCCCGCATTGACGAGCTGAAACAGCACGTCGGCCGCACTGTGACCGTTCGCGGCTGGGTAACCCATCTGCGCTCCTCCGGAAAAATCGCGTTCGTCGTGATGCGCGACGGTACCGGACAGATTCAGGGCGTCCTCGTAAAAACGCAAATCCCACCCGAGGTTTGGGAACGTTTCGCCGCGCTAACCATAGAGACCTCGGTCGCCATGACCGGCGAGGTGCACGCCGAGGAACGCTCGCCCGGCGGCATCGAGATGGCGGTCACCAATCTCGACATCATTGGGACGAGTTCCCTCGACTATCCGATCCAGCCGAAAGAGCACGGCATCGATTTTCTCCTCGACCATCGCCACTTCTGGCTGCGATCGCCGCGGCAGCGCGCCATCGCGCGCGTGCGCAACGAAGTCGAGCAGGCAACCCACGACTTCTTCTACGCACGTGGCTTCCTCCGCGTGGACACGCCCATTCTCACGGCCGCGATCGGCGAACGATCGGGGCTCTTTTCGACTGAATACTTCGACGAAGGCAACGCCTACCTCGCTCAAACGGGACAGCTCTACGGCGAGGCTGCAGCGGCGGCGTTCGGCCGGATCTACACCTTCGGTCCGACGTTCCGCGCCGAGAAATCCAAGACGCGCCGCCACCTCACGGAGTTTTGGATGATCGAGCCGGAAGTCGCGTGGAATGATAGCGATGACAACATGCACCTCCAGGAAGACTTCGTGTCTTACCTGGTCCGTCGCGCGCTCGACCGATGTGCGGCAGACCTCACCGTACTGGAGCGCGACACCACGCCACTGGAGCGCGTCACGCCGCCATTCGTGCGACTCGACTACGGCGATGCGATCGAGCTACTGAAGCGGAAGGGCAGCACGACTGTCTGGGGAGACGACCTTGGCGCCGAGGATGAATCGCTCATCGTCGCCGAATACGACAAGCCTGTTTTCGTGATGAACTATCCGCGCGAGGCGAAAGCCTTCTACATGAAGGAGAATCCCGCCGACCCGCGCACGGTGCTCTGCGATGACTTACTCGCGCCCGAGGGCTATGGCGAAATCATCGGCGGCAGCCAGCGCGAGGACGATTACGATCGTCTCCTCGCGCGCATTCGCGCCGAGCATTTGCCCGAGCAGGCGTACGACTGGTACCTCGACCTGCGCCGCTACGGAACCTTCGTCCACTCCGGTTTTGGGCTCGGCCTCGAGCGCACTGTTTCGTGGATCTGCGGCCTGCCGCATCTCCGCGAGGCGATTGCGTTCCCGCGACTCATGAATCGCTTGAGGCCGTGAAGGGTCCGGTTGCCCGCGTGGAGAGACCTACGACAAAGGGTTCA
>Ga0070681_10005673_pt1 | contig 12068 bp, 9 predicted proteins | sample KBSC83BmetaG_FD_65650 | JGI IMG/M metagenome (GOLD analysis project Ga0070681, IMG submission 65650) | Corn rhizosphere microbial communities from Kellogg Biological Station, Michigan, USA - KBS C8-3B metaG | ecosystem: Host-associated > Plants > Roots > Rhizosphere | place: USA: Michigan...
CCGCGGCCGAGCAGCACGTCGAGGTTCTCGAAGGGAATGGCGCGCGTGTGCGCGGCCAGCACGGCCTCGAGCGTGGCGAGATCGGCGCGCGCGGGACCGTGCCAGCCGATGCGGTCGCGGTAGGCGGCGAGGTCGACGCTCATCGGGGCGACGGCCCGGCATCGCCCGGGAGCGCAAATGTTTCGGCGCGAAACGTTGCGATACATCCCCGCGTCGGCGCCGCACGCCGCGCAGCCGTTCTCGCGGGGCCGGCACGCCGCCGGCTCACCGGGAGACTCGCATGATACGAACGACGACACTCTGGGCGTGGGTGTGCGCCGCGGCGCTGGCCACGCCGGCGCTGGCGCAGACCGCCACCACGGAGGCGGCGCGCGACGCCGCGCAGCAGCAGCGAATCGAGGGCGGCCTCCAGTCGGGGGCGCTGTCGACGCACGAGGCCGGGCGCCTCGAGCGCGAGCAGGCGGGCGTTGCGCACCTGCAGGCGCACGCCAATGCCGACGGCACGCTCACGTCGGCCGAGAGCGCGAGGATCAAGGCCGCGCAGGATCGCGCCAGCCGCTCGATCGCCACGCAGAAGCACGACGCGCAAACCGGCAATCCCGCCTCGGCGTCGTCGCGGCGGATGCAGGCGGACGTCGCGCGCAACCGCAATCAGCAGGCGCGCATCGCGCAGGGAACGAAGAGCGGATCGCTCGACAGCACCGAGATGGCGACACTCGAGCGCGCCCAGTCGCGCACCGACCGCGCCGAGGCGCGTGCCGCGAGCGACGGTCACGTGGGCGCGGTCGGCCAGGCGCGGATCCAGGGCCGCGACGACGTGCAGAGCGCGCGCATCCACAAGCACAAGCACGACTAGATGCGCTGGGACGTTGCGCGCGGAGGCGCCGCCGGTGGCCGCATCGGCCGTGCGCAACGCCCTCGCGCGTCGTTTCAAGGCAGCGTGTAGGCGGTCTTGACCGTCGTGTAGAACTCGACGGCGTACCGACCCTGCTCGCGCGCGCCGTAGCTCGAGCCCTTGCGGCCACCGAACGGCACGTGATAGTCGACGCCCGCGGTCGGCAGGTTGACCATCACGAGGCCGGCCTCGGCGTTGCGCTTGAAATGCGACGCGAGCTTGAGGCTCGTCGTGCAGATGCCCGAGGCGAGCCCGAACGGCGTGTCGTTGGCCGCGGCGAGCGCGGCCTCGTAGTCGCGCACGCGCAGCACCGCGGCGACGGGGCCGAAGATCTCCTCGCGCGCGATGCGCATCGCCGGCTCGACGTCGGTGAAGAGCGCCGGCGCGAGGTAATGCCCGGGCGTGCCGCGCACGAGTCGCTCGCCGCCGAATGCGAGCGTCGCGCCCTCGTCGCGACCGATCCTGATATAGGACTCGTCCTGCGCGAGCTGGCTTTCGTCGACGACGGGGCCGATCTGCGTGGCGGCGTCGAGCGCGTCGCCGATGTTGAGCTTCTTCATCCGCTCGATCACGGCGGCCACGAAGCGATCGTGGATCCCTTCGGTGACGATGAGCCGCGACGACGCCGTGCAGCGCTGGCCGGTCGAGTAGAACGCGCCGTTGACCGCGCACTCGACGGCAACGCCGAGGTCCGCGTCGTCGACGACGACCAGCGGGTTCTTGCCGCCCATCTCGAGCTGGAATTTCTTCATCTTCGCGACACAGGCAGCGGCGACCTTCTGCCCGGTCGGCACCGAGCCCGTGAAGCTCACGGCGTCGACGCCGGGATGGTCGAGGATCGCCTGGCCGACCACCGAGCCGCGGCCCATCACGAGGTTGAAAACGCCGGCCGGAAAGCCGGCGCGCGCGATGATGTCGGCGAGCGCGTGCGCCATTGCCGGCACCGCGTCGGCGGGCTTGAACACGACGGTGTTGCCATACGCGAGCGCGGGCGCGACCTTCCACGCGGGAATCGCAATCGGGAAATTCCACGGCGCGATGATGCCGACCACGCCGACCGGCTCGCGAGTGACCTCGACGTCGAGGCCGGGTCGCACCGAGGCGATCTTCTCGCCCGCGATGCGCAGGCACTCGCCGGCGAAGAACAGGAAGATCTGGCCGGCGCGCGCGGTTTCGCCGATGCCTTCGGCGAGCGTCTTGCCTTCCTCGCGCGCGAGCAGGCGCCCGAGCTCGTCCTTGCGCGCGAGGATCTCGTCGCCGACCTTCTTCAACGCATCGTGGCGCTGCTGGATGCCGCTGCGCGACCACGTCGGCAGCGCGGCGCGCGCGGCGGCGATGGCGCGCGCGGCGTCGTCCGCGCTCGCGCGCGTGAACGCGCCAACGATGTCGCCGGTGTTCGACGGATTGACGCTCTCGGTGGCGTCGGCGCCGCCGACCCAGTCGCCGGCGATGTAGTTGGGATGCGGTTTCATGACGAAGGGGTCCTTGTGTCGATCGGGGCGTAGCGGGTAACCGTTGAGCATACCGGGCGCGCATCGCGTGCCGACGCGTGCGCTTTGCGAAGCGTCAGCCGCGGTAGTTCTCGACGGTGCCGGCGGGACGCAGCGCTGCCGCGTCGGGGTCGTGGCCCGTCTCGCGCGCGGCGCGGCGCTGGCGCAGCAGGTCCCAGTAGCGATCGAGCTCGACGCCGACCGCGGCGAGGCGTGCCGAATCGGCTTCGTCGAGCGCGCCCTTGGCAAAAAGCCGATGCTCCTCGGCCACCAGCGTCTCGATATGCGCCATTACCTGGGTTTCGCGTTCGGGCTGTTTCATCGGGGTCTTTCGAGGGAGGAGGACGCCTGTCATCTTGCGCCGAGGCGGGGCGATACAACAGCCTTGACAATGATTGCCTAGGCCATATACTGTCGCTTCATGGGTGCCTTCCTCACCGACGCCGATTTCGCGATCGACAGCCCGCGCAACATCCCGCGGCTTTTGACGCGCGTGCGGTTCGCCGTCCTGGAAGCGCTCGACCGTGAGCTCGCACCCTTCGACATCTCGGCGGCGCAGCTGATCGTCCTCGCGCTGGTCGCCAATGGCGAGGCGACGTCGGCCTCGAGCCTCTGCAAGGGCATTTCGTACGATCCCGGGGCCATGACGCGGATGCTCGACCGGCTGGAGCAGAAGGGCCTGATCCGGCGACGCCCCGATCCGGACGACCGCCGCACGATCAAGCTCGAGCTGACCGACGAGGGGCGCGAGCTGTACCCCAAGCTCGCCGCCACGAAATTCAAGATCCAGCGGCAGTTCCTGAACGGATTCAGCGAGGCGGAGGTCGATACACTTTCGCGGCTCCTCAATCGAATGTACGACAACCGCTAGGCATATTCCGGGGCATTTTTTGGGCCAGATTGTTGCCTAGGCATCAACAGCTACAGCAATTATATGAATGATAACGAAATTTCACGATCACGCCGCTGCCGTCATACCGGGGCGGTCGCGCTGGGTGCGCTGCTGCTTGCGGGCTGCGCCAGCATGCATGGTCTCGCCCCGACCGGGGTCGCGCACGACGCCAGCAAACTCGCCGCGACGAAATCGCTGTCGGCGGTGCCCGTGAATACCGTGTGGCCGGCGAGCGACTGGTGGAAACGCTACGGCGACCCGCAGCTCGACGCGCTGATGGACGAGGCGCTGCGCACCAGCCCGACGCTCGAGATCGCGGCGGCGCGCACGCGCCAGGCGCTCGCCGCCGCGCAGGTCACCGACGCCGGCCGCTTTCCTCGCGTCGACGCCAGCGCGTCGCTGACGCACGAGCGCTTTTCCGAGCGCGGCCTCGTGCCGCCGCCCTATGCGGGCTCGTGGCAGACCGACGGCGAGCTCGCCGTCACGCTGTCGTGGGAGCTCGACATCTGGGGCGTGCATCGCGAGGCCTATGCGAGCGCGATCGGCGCCGAGCGCGCCGCGGAAGTCGATGCCGAGGCCGCCAAGCTCGCGCTGGCGACGTCGATCGCGGAAGCCTATGCCGAGATGCAGCACGCGTTCGCCAAGCGCGATGTCGCCAACAAGACCCTCGCCGACCGCGAGGCGATCCTCAAGCTCACGCGCGACCGGCAGGCCGCCGGCCTCGACTCGCGCGTCGAGCTGAAGCAGGCCGAATCGGCGCTGCCGGCGACGCGCGAGGAAATCATCGCGTACGACGAGCGCATCGCGCACTTGCGCAATGCCATCGCCGCGCTGCTGGGCGAAGGCCCCGACCGCGGGCTCGCGATCGCGCGGCCGAAGGCGGCACTCGTGCCGTTCGCGCTGCCGTCGTCGCTGCCGGCCGATCTCGTCGGTCGCCGTCCCGACGTCGTCGCGCAGCGTTGGCGCATCGAGTCGGCGTCGCACGCGATCGACTCCGCGAAGGGGGAGTTCTATCCGAACGTGAACCTCGCGGCGTTCGTCGGGCTGTCGGGCATCGGCGCCGGCAACATCCTCACGCTGGCGAGCCGTACCGCCGGCGTCACCCCCGCGCTGTCGCTGCCGATCTTCGACGCGGGCAGGCTGCGCGGCAACCTCGCCGGCCGCGACGCCGACTTCGACGTCGCGGTCGCCCAATACAACCGCATCGTCGTCGACGCCGTGCGCGATGTCGTCGACGAGGTTGCGGCATGGCGCGGCGTCGAGGCCGAGCGCGCGGAGCAGCGTGCCGCGCTCGCGACCGCGCGCGAAGCGTACGAGCTCGCGCTCTTGCGCTACCGGGAGGGCCTCGGCAACTACCTGCAGGTGCTGTCGGTCGAGCAGCCGATGCTCGTCCAGCAAGGCCTCGAGGCCGACCTCGACGCGCGCGAGCTCGCGCTGTCGGTCCGGCTCGTGCGCGCGCTCGGCGGAGGCTTTGCGCCGCCGCCCGCGCTCGCGCTCAATTGCGCGGCCGGCACCACCGGCGGCGACCATCACGACGGCGCGGCGGGTTGCCGCGGCGCCGGTGCCACGAAGGAAGGAACGCGATGAACGAAGCCACGAGCACTGTCACCAACATGCGCGCCCGCAAGCGCTGGATCGCGATCATCGGCGGCGTCGTCCTGCTGTCTCTCGCCGCGTACGGCGTCTGGTGGTCGACGGTGCTGCGCTACCGGGAGACCACCGACGACGCCTACGTCGCCGGCAACGTCGTGCAGGTGACACCGCAGATCGCCGGCACGGTCGTCTCGATCGGCGCCGACGACACCCAGTTCGTCAAGGCCGGCCAGACGCTCGTGCAGCTCGATCCCGCCGATGCGCGGATCGGCCTCGAGCAGGCCGACGCGAAGCTCGGGCGCACGGTGCGCGAGGTGCGCGGCCTGTTCGCGACGACCGCGCAGCTCAACGCCAACGTGCAGTTGCGCGAGGCCGACGCCGCGCGCGCGTCCGACGACCTCGCGCGCCGCGAGCGCCTGGCCGGTTCGGGAGCGGTGTCGGGCGAGGAGCTCGCGCATGCTCGCGACGCGCTGTCCGCTGCCAAGGCGTCGCTCGGCGCGGCACGCCAGGAGCTCGCCGCGAATCGCGCACGCACCGACCATACCAACGTCGCCGACCATCCAGACGTGCTCGCGGCCTCTGCCGCGGTGCACGACGCGTACCTCGACCTTGCGCGCACCACGTTGCCGGCGCCGGTGTCGGGTTTCGTCGCGCGACGCAGCGTGCAGCTCGGCCAGCGCGTCGCGCCCGGCGCGCCGCTGATGGCGATCGTGCCGCTCGACGACGTATGGGTCGACGCCAATTTCAAGGAGTCGCAGCTCGCGTCGATGCGCGTCGGCCAGCCGGTGGATCTCACCGCCGACCTGTACGGGCGCAAGATCGACTATCACGGCACGATCGCGGGCTTCGGCGCGGGCACCGGGTCGGCGTTCGCGCTGCTGCCGGCGCAGAACGCCACCGGCAACTGGATCAAGGTCGTGCAGCGCGTGCCGGTGCGCATCGCGCTCGACCCGGGCGAGCTCGCCGCGCATCCGCTGCAGGTGGGATTGTCGATGCAGGTCGACGTCGACACGCATCGCCGTGACGGCGCGCGCTTGCCGAAGGTCGCGCACGGTCCGGCGACGTACGACACGACGGTGTTCGACTCGGTCGAGCCGTCGGCGGATGCGCGCGTCAAGGCGATCATCGCCGCCAACGCGAGCGGCGCGCAGCGCCCGGCCGTGCCGGCCGCGGCCATGCGCCCGGTCGCGCATGAAACGGGCGACGCGCCGCTGCGCGCGCTTCGTGCGGCGAACGACAGGACGCCGTGACCACACCCGCGGCTGACGGTCCCGCGCCGCTGACCGGCGGCACGCTCGTCGTCGCGACGCTTGCGCTGTCGCTGGCGACGTTCATGAACGTGCTCGACACGTCGATCGCCAACGTGTCGATACCGGCCATCGCCGGCGACCTCGGCGTGTCGCCGAGCCAGGGCACATGGGTCATCACGTCGTTCGCCGTCGCCAACGCGATCTCGCTGCCGCTCACGGGCTGGCTGTCGCAACGCTACGGCCAGGTGCGCCTGTTCGTCGCGTCGGTGCTGCTGTTCGTGCTGGCGTCGTTCCTGTGCGGCCTCGCGCCGTCGCTCGAGCTCCTGATCGCGTTCCGCGTGCTGCAGGGCGCGGTCGCCGGGCCGATGATCCCGCTGTCGCAGTCGATCCTGCTGTCGAGCTATCCCAAGGCGAAGGCGGGCAGCGCGCTCGCGATCTGGGCGATCACCACGCTCGTCGCGCCGGTGGTCGGTCCGCTCCTCGGCGGCTGGATCACCGACAACGTCGCGTGGCCGTGGATCTTCTACATCAACGTGCCTGTCGGTCTCGCCGCCGCGGCGATCACGTGGAGCGTCTACCGCAAGCGCGACACGCCGACGGCGCGCACGCCGATCGACGCCGTGGGCCTCGGCCTCCTCGTGCTGTGGGTGGGCGCGCTGCAGGTGATGCTCGACAAGGGGAAAGAGCTCGACTGGTTCGCGTCGGGCGCGATCGTCGGGCTCGCGATCGCCGCGGCAATCGGCTTCGCGCTGTTCATCGTCTGGGAGCTTACCGACGCGCATCCGGTCGTCGACCTGCGGCTTTTCGCCCGGCGCAACTTCTGGACGAGCACGCTGGCGATGTCGCTGGCCTACGGCGTGTTCTTCGGCAACGTCGTGCTGCTGCCGCTGTGGCTGCAGCAGTACATGGGCTACACGGCGACCGCCGCGGGCATGGTGCTCGCACCTGTGGGCGTGCTGGCGATCCTGCTGACGCCCATGGTGGGACGCACGGTGAACAAGGTCGACCCGCGCATCTTCGCGACCGCGGCGTTCGCGATCTTCGGGCTCGTGATGTTGATGCGCTCGCACTTCACCACCGGCGCCGACTTCGACACGCTGATGGTGCCGACGATCATCCAGGGCGCGGCGATGGCGGTGTTCTTCATCCCGCTCGTCACGCTGTCGCTGTCGGGGCTCGAGCCGTCGCGGATTCCGTCGGCGTCGGGGCTCTTCAACTTCGCGCGGATCACCGCGGGCGCGTTCGGCACGTCGATCGCGACGACGGCGTGGGACCAACGCGCGAGCCTCCACCACGCGCAGCTCGTCGAGCGCTTGAGCCAAAGCGACCCGGCGACGTCGCATGCGCTGTCGACACTCTCGGCGGCGGGCGCCGACCCGTCGACGGCGATGGCGCTTTTGAACCGGCTCGTCGACCAGCAGGCGTTCATGCTCGGGGTCAACGACATCTTCTACGTGTCGGCGCTGCTGTTCGTCGCGCTGATCGGCGTGGTCTGGCTGGCGAGACCCGCGCGCGGCGGGGCGGGCGCGCCGGTCGTCATGGGCGACTGACGCTACGGCGCGCGGACGCCGGCCGCGAGGGCCGACCCGGGGCGCGGGGCGGGCGATTCCGGGCGGCGGGTGCGAGGCGGGGCGGGCGAGTCCAGGCGGACGGGTGCGCGGGGCCGGCGCGGACCGGCGCAGGGAGGGCGGTTTTCGGTGAACGGGCGCGGGGCGGCCCGCCCGCTGTCATCGCCTGCAGCGCTCGCGCGTTGAAAGTGGCAAGGACCCGACGTCGCCGCTATGATGGCGCCCGCGATGCCCGAGCCAATGCCGACCCGCCGCTCCCTTCGCCACGCCGTCGCCACCATCGCGATCACGTCGCTTTGCGCACCGCTCGGGCTCGCGGCGCCGCTGCCGGCCGCCGCCGATGCACCGCGCGACGTGGCGCCACCCACGTTGTCCGGGACCGTGGACGCGCTCGGCGCGCCCGGCCCGGTCGCGACGCCGACGCTGGCGTCGATCGCCCCTGCATCGCGGTGGGACGACGCCTTCGCCCGTTTTGACGCGGCCGACCGTGCCGCGCCGCCGCCGGAAGGCGCGATCCTGTTCGTCGGCAGCTCGTCGATCCGGCTGTGGGACGGCCTCGAGGGTGATTTCGGCGTCCGCAGGGTGGTGCTGAAGCGCGGCTTCGGCGGCTCGAAGCTCTCCGATTGCGTGCAGAACCTCGGGCGGCTCGTCGTCCGCTACAAGCCGTCGCTGGTGCTGGTCTACGCCGGCGACAACGACATCGCCGCCGGCAGCCGCCCCGACGAGGTGCTGCGCCGCTTCGCGGCGTTCGTCGAAGGCGTGCATCGCGCGCTGCCGGCGACGCGCATCGACTACATCTCGATCAAGCCGAGCCCGTTGCGCGCCGCGCTGCTGCCCGAGATCCGCGCGACCAACGCGCTGATCCGCGACTACATCGCCACGGTGCCGGGCGTTTCGTACATCGACGTGTTCTCGTCGATGGTCGATGCCGGCGGCCACCCGCGCGGCGAGCTCTTCGCCGCCGACCGGCTGCACCTCAATCGCGACGGCTACGCGCTGTGGACGTCGCTCATCGGCCCGTATCTGCACGAGGTGGCGCGCTGAGCGCGGGCCACGCACGCCGGCCTTCGGTCGCGATCCACGCCACCCCGTAGAGCGCCGCCAGCGTCGCCAGCAGCAGCGCGGTGTCGCGCCAGCTCAAGTGCGCCGGCGCGGGATCGGCGACGAACGCCAGCACGACGAGGCAGATCGCCGCGTGCGCGGCGAACACCGTCAGCGACACCCGGCCCATCCGCGCGACCATCGACGACTCGGCGATGCGCGCAATGGCGGGCCGCACGGCGAGCACCAGCGTCACCAGCGCGGCGAAGTCCACAATGCGCAGCGCGCCGAGGTGCCACTTGTCGAGCAGCAGGTCGACGATCGGCGGCGACGACGGCACCTGCCCCGCGAGATGGCGCCACGCGAAGAACGCGAGCGCGACCACTGCGGCAATGCCGATCGTGCGCCGCGACGCGAGCCCGGGCAGCGGATTGCCGTCGAGGCTGCGCGAGCCGGCCCAGATGCCCGCGGTCCACACCGCCTGCCATGCGAAGTACGAGAACGCGCCGGTCTCGCGGTAGGGCACGACCTCCGGCCAATGCGTCGTCACCATCGCGTAGACGTCGCGGCCGAGGCCAACCTGCGCGCCGAGCCACAGCAGCGCGCTCGCCACGCCGATCGCGCGCCAGCCATGCCGCTCGCCGGACTCGATCATGAAAGGCGCGGCGAGCATGAACACGACATACATCGGCAGGATGTCGAGCAGCGGCGGGTTGTAGACCAGCGCGAGGCCGGCGAGCAGCGCGAACACGGGATGCGCGAGGTCGAACGAGGCGAGGTCGGTGATCGGGTGCGCGCCGCGCGCGACGGCGATGGGCAGCACGACGAACAACAGGAACAGCAGCACTGCGGCATGCGCCGCGTAGATGACGCCGGCGCGCCGCCAGACACGGCGGCGCATCGTCGCGAACCCTTCCTCGCGTGCGACGCGCGTGTACACGGCGCCGACGAGGAAGCCCGACAGGAAGACGAAGCCTTCGGCGGCGGAGACGTAGCCGAACGGCTGTCCCATTGCCGCGCTGTACCACGTGGGCAGATGGGTCATGGTCATCAGGACCAGCATCAGGCCTCGCAACCAGTCGAGCTCGGCTTGTCGGTGCGCGATCGGCACGATGGATCCTTCGTGACAGCGGCGAGCCGGGCGCGCTGCGCTCGCCATGGCCGCGTGTGACACGCGGAGGTCCCGAATCGTTCCATCGTAGACCACAAATCCGCCCGCCGCTAAGGTAGGTCGGCGAAGGTCTTGTATCCTTGGGGTTTTCGGATGCGCGGCCGGCGTCGCCGAGGCATCCTCGCCATGCGTTCCAGGACCTTCGCAATCCCGATGACAACCCTCGCGTCCCGCGCGCGGTGGTCGCGCGCGGCACCGCAGCGATGAGCCGCAACGATCTGTGCGCCTGCGGCAGCGGCAAGCGCTTCAAGCATTGCCATGGACGGGTCGACGCCGGCGGCAACGGCGGTGGTGTGTCGCCGCCGCGGCTCGAGGCGCTCAACGCGCATCGCGCCGGCTCGCTCGGCCGCGCCGAGGCCCTTTATCGCGAGGCGCTGGCCGCCAATCCCGCCGACACCGACACGCTGCACATGCTCGGCGTCGTGCAGTTCGAGCGGATGCGCTATCGCGAGGCGCTCGAGCTTCTGTGGGACGCGGCCGAGCGCACCGGCTGGTCGATCGACGACGTCCGCCACAACGTCGGCCTCGCCGTCGCCAAGCTGATGTCGACGCGCGCCAACGCGCGGCAGGAAGCGCTGCTCGCGGCGTTCGTCGCGTGGCAGCGCGCGCGCGAGTCGACACCGCCGACGACGCCGCGCGTCAGCGTGGTGCTGCCCTTGTTCAACCATGCGCGCGTCGTCGCCGAGGCGATCGCCTCGGTCGGGGAGCAGACATATCGCGATCTCGAGCTCGTCGTCGTCGACGACGGGTCCACCGACGACAGTGCCGGCGTGGCGGCCGCGGCGCTGGCGACCCTCGCGATCCCGACGCAGCTCCTGCGGCGTGGCCACGAAGGCGCGGCCGCCGCCGCAAATGCCGGCGCCGCCGCGGCGAGCGGCGAGTACCTCGCCTTCCTCGGCGCCGACGACCGGTTCGTCGCGGCGCGCATCGAGCGACTTGTCGCGGAGATCGCGCGCGGCGACCCGCGATGGGGCTTCTCACGCGTTGTGGAGTTCGGCGACGACGGCCGCGACATCGACGCGGGCGCCGCGGCGATGCGGCCGCCCAATTTCCTCGGCATCGAGCCCGCGAGCTTCTCGCTGCTCGGCGCGGACGTCACGCGCTCGTCGGGCAATCTGTTCGTCCAGCGCGCGCTGTTCCTGCGGCTCGGCGGCTTTCGCGAGGACGCGGGCCATCGCGGCTGGGATTTCGCCTGGCGTGCCGCCGAGGCAGTCGAGCCCGTGGTCGTCGAGGCGCCGCTGTACCGGCACCGGCTGCACGCGGGCAATCGCTCGCGCATCGGCGCGACGCCGGCGACAGGCGCGCTCGATCGCACCGCCAAGGCGCGTCTCGAGGACGCCTTCACGCACGAGCGCACGGTGGCGAACGAGCTCTCACCGCAATTCCCCGGCAATCGCGAGCTGCTGCTGCGCGCGGAGCTGCGTGCCGGGCATGGCGACCGGGTCCCGGTGCCGGTGCTGCGCGCGGCCGCGGCGCGCTGGCGTGCCGAAGGGGCGCGGGCGCCGGCCGGCGCCGCTGCCGGCAAGCAGGGCGGCGCGGGTCGCAAGACCGCGCTTGTCGTGCTCGGCGTGCATCGCAGCGGCACGTCGGCGCTCGCGCGCGTGCTCAACCTCTGCGGCGCGTACCTGCCCGAGCGCGTGATGCCGGCAAAGCTCGACATCAACCCGAAAGGCTTCTGGGAGACCGAAGCCGTCAACGACCTCGATGCGCGCCTCCTGCATCATCTCGGCGGCGAGTGGAATCGCGTCGATTTCGAGTTGCCGCGCGAAGGCCCGCTCGTCGACGAGTTCCTCGACGACGCCGAGGCGCTCCTGCGCAGCGAATACGGCGACGAGCCGTTCATCCTGATCAAGGACCCCCGGGTGTGCGTGCTGGCGCCGCTGTGGCAGCGCGCGCTGGTGCGCGCCGGCTACCGGCCCGCGTACGTCGTGCCGCTGCGCAATCCGCTCGAGGTCGCGCAATCGCTCGAATCGCGCGGCGACATGCCGGTCGCGCAGGGATTGCTGCTGTGGCTCGCGTACATGGTGCGCGTCGAGGCGTTCGTCGTTGCCGGTGGCGCCGACTTCGTCCACGTGCGCTACACCGACCTCCTGCGCGACTGGCGCGGCGTGGTCAGCACCGTGGCAGGCGCGCTCGACGTGCCGCTCGACGTCGCGCGCGATCCGGCG
>Ga0070681_10005677_pt1 | contig 12064 bp, 9 predicted proteins | sample KBSC83BmetaG_FD_65650 | JGI IMG/M metagenome (GOLD analysis project Ga0070681, IMG submission 65650) | Corn rhizosphere microbial communities from Kellogg Biological Station, Michigan, USA - KBS C8-3B metaG | ecosystem: Host-associated > Plants > Roots > Rhizosphere | place: USA: Michigan...
GATTTACGAAGCACCGTAATGAACGGGAGCATGTAGCCCACTGCCGCTCCGACCACGCTGAGCATGAGAAAATCACTCATGGCGGCGCCGGAGGTCAGCGCGATAAACATACCGCCGAACGCCAGCGCAATGGCGAGGAAAATTCTAAGTCCCCAGAAAATCCGCACCGCGCGATTGCCGCGGTACCCTGCTTGATGCAAACGCCGGCTCACCAAATTGAACCGTTCGGGCAACTCGCGATCGCCGAAGAAGAAACTGGCGATCCGTTCCCAGATCGTGGTCTCCTCCGTGTCATGGAGCCGCACCTGGGCACGCGATTCGGTTTGCAGACCGATGTTTTCCAAGCGGCGCTGGATAGCGTCTTCCTCGATCGGCGCGCGCGACGCGATCACGAAGTAAACAATCGCGGTGATCAATCCAAAGAATCCGATGGCGATGAGCATTACCATAGAAAATTCCTAGATATGTATCTTAATGATCTTGCGGAACACGAGAATACCGCAGACCTCCAAGAACACGGCGGCCGCCAACATACTCCGCCCAATGGGATTCGCCATAAACTTATTCATCATTTCGGGCTCGCGAAGGAACATGAAAACCCCTAGGAATGGCGGCACAGAGCAAACCGTCCATGCACTGACTCGGTTCTGCGCTGTCAGGCTCTTGATCAGGCGCTCGATGCGGAAGCGGTCGCGAATGATATTCGACAACTTGTTGAGCAACTCGGCCAGACTGCCGCCGACTTCACGCTGCACCATCAAAGCCGTGTTGAAAAGCCGCACTTCCGGCAAATTCATGCGCTCTTCGAACTTTTTCAGCGCATCGCCCAACGGCAAGCCAAGATTGACCTCTTCGATGAACACGGAAAATTCGGTTCCCATCGGGTCAGGCATTTCTTTGGCGACAAAGACCATGGACTGGGTCAAGCCCAAACCGGCCTGCAGGCTCTGAGCGATCATGTCAAGTCCGTCGGGAAACTGCTCGAGAAACTTGCGCAAGCGCTTCCAGATGATGAACTGAAGATAAATGGACGGGCAGAACAATGCGATCAAACCAAAAATCAAGCAAACTGAAGTCGGCTGACCGAGAATAGCGGTCAGGAGAAATGCCACCCCGCCTGCGCCCACCGAGCACAAAAGAAACATACCGGGGGTCATATCCACGTTGGCGCGCTCAAGTCTAAGATCTAGACCATGGATAAACTGCCAGCGCGACAGGATCTCGTTGACCCACGGAATTTGGCTGTAAATCGAAGTCTTGAGGATACTCTGCATCTCGGCCCGCGAAACTTGATCGAGCCGGCCGATGGTCGTAAGCCTCCGCTTGATCCTTGCCTGAGGCGTGTCTTGGACCGCCATGGGCAGCATGAAGAGGATCACGATCAGCGATACTGCCGCCAGGAAGGAAAATATGCTGATGAGAAATAAACTCATAACGCCCTTCTTTTTGCTCCCATCGCTACAGGTAAGAAGTGGCTGTTGGGGATCTTGAAGCCGTAGCGCTCGAGCCTGTCCATAAACGACGGCATGACGCCGGTAGCTACGAACTCACCAACGATCTTGCCGTTTTCAACGCCACGCTGCTCGAACTTGAAAATTGTCTGTGTCGTGATCGTGGTGCCTTCCATGCCGGTGACTTCGGCAAATTCGACAACCTTTCTACTGCCGTCGTTCAAGCGCGTGAGCTGAACGATAACGTCAATGGCCGAGGCGGATTGCTCGCGCAAAGCTCTTTCCGGCAGACTGATTCCCGCCATCAACATCATGGTTTCCAGCCGCGAGAGCGCGTCGCGCGCGCTGTTTGCGTGGATCGTGCTGATGGAGCCATCGTGGCCCGTGTTCATAGCCTGCATCATGTCGAGCGCCTCGCCGCCGCGCACCTCGCCGATGACGATCCGGTCGGGACGCATACGCAAGGCGTTTCGCACGAGGTCGCGTGCGGTTACGGCACCCTGCCCTTCGATGTTGGGCGGCCGGGTTTCAAGCCGCACCACGTGTTCCTGCTGGAGCTTCAACTCGGCGGAGTCTTCGATCGTAACGATACGCTCGTTCTCGGGAATATAGTTCGACAAGCAATTGAGTAATGTGGTTTTTCCCGCGCCCGTACCGCCGGAGACAATCATGTTGAGGCGCGATTTTACACAGGCCGCGGCAACTTCCGCCATCTGCGGCGGAATGGAGTTAAACTGGATCAGATCATTGATCGTCAGGCGCTCAGCGCCGAATCGCCGGATCGACAGTACCGGACCATCCAACGCGAGAGGAGGAATAATGGCGTTCACGCGGGAGCCGTCCGCCAATCGGGCGTCGACCATCGGCGAGCTCTCATCGACGCGCCGGCCGACCCGGGTGACGATGCGTTCGATGATCTGCATCAAATGCGCATCGTCGCGAAAACGAACGTCGGTCTTTTCCAGCTTGCCGTAACGCTCGACGTAGATCTGACTCGAAGAGTTGACCAGGATATCGGAGATCTCCGGATCCTTCATGAGCGTCTCCAGCGGTCCCAAGCCGAAGACCTCGTGCTGCACTTCCATCACCAGTCGGTCGCGGTCGACGCGGCTCAGCGGAATCGCTTCCGTCATCACCATGTCTTCGAGAATACGCCGAATCTCGACCCGGACCCGCTCCATCTCCAGATTGGAGAGCTTGGAAAGATCCAGAGTGTCGATCAGTTTTCGATGAATGCGCAGTCGCAAATCCTGCAGGATGACGTCCGGGCTCGTCGCTTGGAGAGATCGAAACGGCGCGCGACCGCCTTCGCCGGCGCTGCGATCGGCGTCCCAGCGGTCTTTGTCTGACTCGAAAGATGGATTTTTCATAAAGAGCCTCTTACTTGATTAATCCGCGCACCGGCGGCAAAAGCCGGCCGAGCAAACCCGATCGCTTCTCGTCTTCACTCTCGCCGCGAGACGCGCCGGAAAACATGAAAGTATTGAGCACCGCATCGGTGAGCCCAGTGTAACTCCTGGAGATATCCGCCCTGGAATCGCACTCCTGTATTGAAAGCCCCTGGTTGACGGCGGCGATAGCTACCGGATAGTTATTCGGCAGCGTCCAAAAAACCTTCACGCCCAGCGCCTTTTCTACGGACTCCAAAGTCATCAGCTTGCTTTTTACGTATCGGTTCAGGATCAATCGAATCTTCTTATCGTAAATGCCCATCCGTTCGAATAGCTCCAGCGCGCGGTGCGCGCTCTTGAGCGACGGCACGTCCATTTCCGTGATGAACAGAATCAAATTCGCCTTATCGAGGACGAGCGCCAGCATGTCGTCAAATTCTTTCGGAGTATCCACCACCACAAAATCAAACGACTGCGCCAGCACGTCGAGAATCTCGTCGATATCGGCAGGCGTAATTCGGCGCGCATCCTCGGCGTAAAACGGCTCCGCCAGCACACGAATGCCCGAAGCGTGTTTGACCAGGGAGCCGTCGAGGAAAAGCGGGTCGATGCGCTTCAGATTCTTCACCAGGTCGAGAATCGTATAGGATGCATCGATATTGAGAAAGCTCGTCACCGATCCGAATTGCAGCACGAGATCGACCAGACAAACGGATTTCTTCTGCCCGACCAGACAAGCGGCTAGATTGGTCGCCGCAGTGGTCGAACCGACTCCGCCTTTGTTGGACGAAACCGCAATAATGTGTCCGCGCTCACTTCCCTTGGAAGTGTGCAGGTCGATCTTTTTGCGGATCGTATCGAAGGACTTGAGAACTTCGGACCAATTGAACGGCTGAGGGAGAAATTCTTCGGCTCCGGACCGCATCGCGCGGAGAATCGTATCCGGCGCGCCGGTCGGCGAGGTCATCACCAGGCGCACATTCGTCAAACGGAGCTTGATTTGCTCGGCGACAGTGAACGCCCTCTCCGGATCGAGATTGATATCGACCACGGCGACGATGGGACCGCTACGGGTCTTCAACCCATCAAACGCCTCGCCATACCCCATTATGCGGGGCTCGACCGAAACCGACGCCTCCTTCTCAAGCTGCTGTTTTAACGAAGCGAGAGCCAGGCTGTCTTCACCGATCAAACAAATGGGTAGCTTCATGGTTTCGTTTTAGCTCGATCCGTCATGACATCCCAAGGGTTCAACTCGCTGCTTATGGAATCGTCGCTCCTGGCTCCTTCTTCGCCGGTTCGGACCCGCCGGGCACCGGCACTTGGCGCATATCCGGATCATCAAATTTATCGTCGAGCGTGGGAACCTTTGGCTTTTCACCCGGCTTGAAGGCGCTAACGATCCGCGGCGTGATCACGAAGATCAACTCGGATTCCTGGTTGCGAAAACTGGTGCTTCTAAACAGCGTCCCCAAAATAGGTATGTCCCCCAGGATAGGAAATTTAGCCAGATCTTTGAAAATTCTACGATCCAACAACCCACCTATGATCAAGCTTTCACCTTCCTTCAATTCTACTCGGCTCAATGTCCGTTTGACATTAAATGCGGTGATACCGTTGACCTGCGTCGGCTCGCTGACTTCGGGTAGAACGAAAAGGTCGATCCGGTCAGACCAGGTTATCGTCGGAACAAACCCGAGCCGAACTCCGAATTCCTTAAACTCAGTCGTGGATGTGTTAGCGGTGACATTAGTTATGGGAAACTCGCCGCCGGACAGGAACTGACCCGAGCGGCCGTTTTTTATGACCAATTTCGGTTGTGCGAGAATTTGACTGATATCTCTCTGCTGTAAAAGCCTATACAGGGAAGCCAGGCTGAAGGCTCCATTAATATATGAGAACGCGCCATTAGGTCCTCCCTGCATGAATGCTGGTAACGAAACCACCGCGGGGGTGGTAGCAGTGGTTGTACCAGTCGTGGTATTTGCCGTCCGAACCTGCGTTGGCCCGTTATAAGCAAAACTAAACCCCACTTCCCGCAACTTAGAGAGCTGGACTTCGGCAACGACAACATCCAATTCGATTTGGCGAATTTCTTTGATCACAAGCAGGTCGACGATTCCTTCCGTCTTCCGATTGACGAACCGGTTCGCGGACATCATATCCGGTGCATCCTCGAAGGCGAGCTGACCTCCGCCGGTGAACCCGGAACCAAGAGCTGGTTTTGTACTCGTAGGATTAACCGTAACTGTGGTGCTCGCCCCTGCAACGGCGGCTGGTGGTCTAGGCGGAAGATATGTTGTCGCGATTTCAAGAACCCTATCGTACACCGTTTCGTTCGATACCTCGCCTCTCAAAACGAGAGCCGGACCTGAGGTGGATATCTCAATTTTTTCGTTCGGGAAGACTGACCTGAGTTGTGCACGCAGCGCGGAAATATCAGGAGCTACGACTAAATCGTAGTTCGACACTTCGCCCTTCTCATCAAAAATAATCAGCGACGTTGTACCAATGTTTTTCCCATTGATCAGCAGCTGACTCGGCCCCACAACCAATACGTCAGCAACCTCGGGCTGAGAGACCGACACACGCTTGGCTCTTTCAGCCAAGCGAAAGACCATCGACTTATTAATCGTTACCGTAATCGCTGGAGCGGTCTGCGCCCGCGCGACAACCGCCTGCGCCAGAACCGCCAACAAGAAAAAAGCGGTCGCTACGATTTTATTTAGCCGCCCCCGGACTAAATTTCCCATGAACGCTCCCCTTCCCATTTAGAATTCCACCACACTACGATTGCTGCCGTGAATAACTTCGACTCGATACTTATCCGGCGGCGGAGGCGGAGTCGGTCCGCCTGCTTTGTGCGGCACTGCCGCGATGGCAAGAAGATCCCGCTTATTGCTGCCGATGGTTGACAGTTGCGCATCGTCGCCGAGGCCACGTAAGGCCAAAGCGATCTGACCTTCTGAGGAAGCCAGCGACAGCTTCTCCGCTTCTTCCGGTGTTACTTCAAGCGTGATTGACCGTGCAAGCTGCGGTTTGCCGTCCTTTTGTTCCGTGCTCTGCGCAACGGATAAAACTCGCTTGTTCTGCATAACGATTTTCGAGATTTTCGTGTCCCCGGTGGCTCCCAGCGGCGTTGTGGTGAGGATCACATCAACGCGATCATCAGGGACGATAAAGCCGCTGACCCCAACGATTTCATTGACCGACAATGCTAGCGCGCGTTTACCCGCCTCCAATCTAACCGTCAGGCCAGCGCCCTCACCGGCAAGACGAGACTCCAGGATTGGCTCATTGGCGAGGATTTTAACTCGATTGACCTTCCCGACGATTTGCTGCTGCGAAGAGAACGCTCCCGCCGGTATCGAACTCTTGGGCCAAGGGGTGGTCTTGAGCAAACCTTTTTTCATCGTCTCTTCATTGAAAGTAGTTCCCGGGGGTATATCCTGCGCCGCAACGATAATGTTCTGGTTCGCTGCACGCAACGTCTCTTCCGCTTTTTGTCGCTCGCTGAGAAAATTGTATATCCCATAGGCCGCGATGAGACCGAAAAAAACCGCGACCACAAGAGCAATCTTCAATCTATTCTGCATAACAGCTCCTCATAAACCGTCATTTCTTTACTCAAAGTTACCGGGCGTCTCCCTAACTGCGTGTCGATCTATCGCAAAGTCGGATCAGAAACCAGCCCAACGACCGGCCGGGTCAAAATAATATGCGATTATTGTTCCAGCCGCGAAGGCAACCCCCCAAGGAACCGACTCACCACTCTGACCGGTTTTTACATGTACAGGCTCTGGCAACACACTTCCCATACTAATGATCGTTGTTTTGATATCCAGCCAGAACACTTTGAAGCGCGATAAACGAGCCATGCCCGTTGCGAGATAGCCGAAGGCGATCAATCCCGCGATTAGTGCAGAATAGAAAAAAACTCGAGGTAGCCAGGATGCTCCCAAAAGCGCGCCGAGAACACCGAAAAATTTCACATCACCGGCGCCGATCCAACCCAGCGCAAAGGGAGGAATCAGCACGACGATACCCACGGCAAAGCCGAGGAGACTCTGCAAGAAATAATGCTTTCCGTAAAAAGCATTCAACACAAGCCCCACCGATAGTCCGGCCACAATAAGCCAGTTAGGAATTTTCCTGATCTTCAGATCAAAAAAAGCCGCTAAACCGCTCACTATAAATATTACGGCGTCCGTGAGATTCAAAAGTTTAAAACGTTATTATTAATTAACCGTCAAAGAGTACACCGCGTACAATATCTTGTCAATTTTTTTCACACGGGGTGGACGATCGAGCCTTGGCCGACATCCGTACACTGGTGGACCAAGGCTCGATCGTAGATTGTAGACTACGAGGATGAATTGCAGCTTGACGGGGAACCCACGCAAGCCGTAACCCTGCTCCAACCGGCGGCCAAGCCACTACCAATGTTGGTGCTTTTAATAGCTACCCAAAAAACCAGGGCAACCAGAACAACGATCAAGGTGTATTCGACCAAGCCCTGCCCTTCTTCCTCGACTAACAAACGCTTGAAAAGCTCCATGTGTATTTCACCCCCTTTCCTGCTTCGAGCTAATACTGTTTAGGCCAGATTCAACTGCCGCAACGCACCGGGAACAAAGCAGCAATTGTGCCAATACGAGGACTGTCAGAAATTCAGCTAATTATACGTTCAAGCAGCCGAATCTCAGATTTTTGCTTGACAAAATTGACACCCGGTTTGAAGCCCGTGTCACAAAACCGTGAGTATTCTATCCCGGGGGCGACCGGGGCTCAGCGACGTATCTCTGCGCCATAAGGAGCCTAATTTCAGAAGATATCGACTTGTTTTCAAATCTCCGAACGGTTCACCGAAATTCAAATCATCCACCCCTTAAACACCTTAGCACCAGACTAACGAGTAAAGGTACGTAATTTGCAACCGACAAATATAGCGACTGGAAAAGTTGCTTTATTTTACCACTGACACGCGTTGAATTCCGTTGGCACGTCTATCTTAGCGAATGGGGAAGAATCCAAAGGACGACGAAAAAATGAGCGACGACAAAAAAGAGAACATTCCGCTGACGGTTTTGGTCATAGAAGACCATCCCGATCAGCGCGATCTGCTTGCTATTGTGCTTCAGCGAGAGGGATACAAAGTTATTACGGCTGGAAACGGGCTGGAGGCGCTAGAGAAACTCGAAACCGAAAAAGTCCAGATCGCTCTCTCGGACATCATGATGCCGAAAATGGATGGATTTGAGCTGATCAAGCGCATCCGCAGCAATCCCGCGTTGAAGAGTATCTATCTCATATTGATTACCGCGCGTATTCAGGAAGGCGATCGCGTACGCGGTCTGGACCTCGGCGCGGATGACTACATCACCAAGCCGTTTTCATTCTCCGAGCTGCTGGCGCGCATTCGTGTGGGCTCGCGCGTAGTTCAGTACCAGCAGCATCTCGAGTATCAAACTCAAGTGGATTCGCTGACGGGCCTTTTTAACCGCCGCGCCTTCGAGAAGAAAATCCACGAAGAATTCGAGCGCTCAAAACGATATCACAATCCCCTTTCGGTATTGATCCTGGACATCGACAACTTCAAAATGATCAACGACACCTACGGTCACCATGGCGGCGATGCCGCTCTCGTTAAGATCTCAGAGACCTTTCGCGAGAAAACGCGTCAGAGCGATTTTCCGTCGCGCTACGGCGGCGAGGAGTTCGTTCTCGTCCTACCCGAAACCGACCAAGAAAACGCGCTTCAGGTGGCGAGCAAGATTCATGAGTCAATACGCAGCTCTGCATTTGGAACAACCGCGCGTCCGTTCACGCTGACCGTGAGCGTCGGCGTTAGCTCCACGTCGGCTCGCTATTATGCGGACTGGCGCGAGTTGTTGGACGACGCCGACCGGGCGCTCTATCTCGCCAAAAACTCCGGCAAGGACCGCATCGAAATTTGGGAGCCCGAAAAAAAAACTAGCCAGATTCAGGCTTCCGTTCACCCATAATGTCGGCCCGTCGTATTACACTTCTGGCTGTTGTTATTACGCTGCTGACGGCCGGCTCCACCCTGTGGGCGGCCGATCTGTTTAACGGCGGGAGATTCATTTTAGAATTGGCTGCGGCGAAGGATGCCGCATCCCACTCGGGGGCGGCGAAGGGACGCAAAGAAGAACCTGCGCCGAATCGCTTGGACGCGCTGACAGAGTTGTTGGGCGATAACAAAGAGCTTTTCGTTTATGGCGCCATTGCAGCCTTCGGGATCCTCATGATGGGGCTGGCCATCGGCAGCGCGTCATCGAGCGCTAAGAGCAAAACCGATGCGCAACTAGCGCTGCTGAAACAGGAGAAGGAAAAGGCCGAGAATCTCGCCAAACTGAAATCGGAATTCTTAAACCAGGTTTCCCACGAGTTGCGCACGCCACTCGCCGTCATCATCGGCTACATCGAATGCATCACCGACGGCCTGTATGGAGAGGTCGAATCAAAACACCACGAAATTCTTCAAGTCGTCGCAAAACAATCGACCCACCTGAAGAACATGATCGATCAGATCCTGATTTACTCGCGCCTGGAGGCCGGCAAACAGCCGATTCGCATCGAAGAGCTGCAGTTGTCGAAGGTGGTCAACGATTTGCGGGATACGTTCGAATTCCTCTGCCGCCAAAAGGGGCTCGAGCTTCGTTGGGAAATTCCCAGGGATCCGTTAGCGATTCGGAGCGACGCGATCCGCCTGAAGGAAGTTGTCAGCAATTTATTGCAGAACGCGGTAAAGTACACGGATCGGGGATCAATCACGGTGCGCACGGCAAAAGATTCGTCGGCGGACGTCGCCACCGTGGATGTCCAGGACACCGGTATGGGCATTTCCGAGCAGCATCTGGCGAACATCTTCGAACCTTTCATGCAGGTGCACAAAACTTCAACTGAAAACTCGCGGGGCGGCATCGGCTTGGGATTGAGCATCGTGAAAAAGCACCTGGAACAAATCGGCGGCACGATTACGGTACAAAGCGAGCTTGGAAAGGGCTCCACGTTTCGTGTCGTGATTCCCAGAAACTACGACAAACAAAAATCCCGGAGAGGTTGGCTCAAGAGTTTGGTGCGATTCAAGCCGGCCCAACCTTCCATGCCGGCGGCCGCCTTAAATCCGCGCCTGGAAACCAAGGAGCGCGAAGTCGCCGACACCCGCAGAGCGGTGGGCTGATATTTCAACGTTTTTCGTCGAAAACCTCGCCGCTTTGCCCCTCGCACGGTCGGATCAGCCGATGACTCCGAACAGCGCTTCCCCCTCTGCGAATCCCCTTTCCAGGTTTCTCCTGCCCTCGATCGGCAATCTCGTATTCGTCGCGATCCTGTTTGTCTTGATCTTCAGTCTGGGAAATGGACTCCTTAACGACGGCGACACCGGCTATCACATTCGCGCGGGCGAGTTGATCGCGAAAACCTGGGAGGTGCCGCAGACCGATCCTTTCTCGTACCACACGCCGCCCCTCCGATGGACGGCCCACGAGTGGCTCTCCGAGCTAGTGATGGGGCTCATTTCCCGCGGATTCGGTCTGACCGGAGTGGTGGTTTTCTTTTCGTTCATCCTGGCGATCGCACACTGGCTGCTCTACCGGTCACTCCGCCAACTATCCGGCGATGTGCTGTTGTGCGCGCTGGTTACTCTGCTGGCCTGCGCCACATCGTCAACCCACTGGCTGGCCCGACCGCACGCATTTTCGTTGCTGTTCACCGTGATCTGGTGTGACCGCTTAAACAGATTACAGCCGGCCAGCCGAAACACCCTCATTCTTCTCCCGGCGATGATGTTGCTCTGGGTCAATCTGCACGGTGGCTATTTCATCGGCCTTATTCTTATTGCCGTCTATTTGGCGGGAAATCTCTTCGAAGCCATGGGTGCGCCTTCAGAAAAATCACGTCAGAAATCTAGATCATTACTCGCGTTGTTGATCGCTTGCATTGCGGTCTGCATGATCAACCCTCACGGTCCCAAAATCCTTTTGTTTCCCCTCCGCGTTGCGTCGGACCATTTTGTCATGAACTCCGTAACGGAATTTCTGTCGCCCAACTTCCACGACTTTTTACCATTTAAGTACATGTTGCTCGCCCTGATCGGCGCTCTCGCCTTATCGCGCTCGGGGTTAAGTCTGACAGACACGGGGCTTGCTGTTTTGTTGTCTTATATGGCGCTCTATTCCGTGCGGCATGTCTCTCTCTTTGCGATTATTTTGGCGCCCGTACTACTGAAAACAACGGCACGCGCTTTGGACCGACTCCCGCCTGGCGCCTCCCGCTTTTATCAAATTCGTAGCCAAAACATGAAAGCCGTCGACGCCAACGTCAAGGGTTGGGTCTGGCCGTCCGCCGCGGTCGCACTCGTCTTGGCACTAGCCGCGTCGGGCGCAATCAGCTATCGCTTTGACGAAAAGGTCTTTCCGGTCAAAGCAGTCGAATTTTTGAAAAGGGAATCGATTTCTGGACACATGTTCAATAACGACGAATTCGGCGATTACATCATCTTTGCAGCCTGGCCCGCCTATCGGGTTTATATCGACGGTCGCAGTGATATGTACGGTGAGAAATATGCCGGCGATTACGTCAAAGTAGCGCGTGTCCTCCCTGGCTGGAAAGAAATTCTGAAGAAATACGACATCGGCTGGGTTATTTTCGACACGCAGTCGCCGCTCAGTGTCGCGCTTAATGATCAGAGCGATTGGCGGCCGATTTATTCTGACCCGGTAGCGACAATCTTTGTCAAGAACGATTCGCGGTACGCGACTCTGTTGGCCAACTATCCTGCCGTGAAACCAGCCGGCCTGTGAGCGATCGAACAACGATCGGACATCCATCCATGTTCAGCGATGACAAATCTGTCGAGGCTCCCGTCTTTTTTGCCAGCTGCGGCGACCGGTTTTGACGGCACATCAACGCACCGGGCACCGATTGCCAACAAACTCAATTTTGTTCGCTGGCATATCCATTGCTCACTTCATGGCTCGATCGTCCAATTTGCGCGCGGTTTCCTTTGGCAATTTGCACATCCGGACGCGAGCCAGAGAACATGATCGACCCGATAAACCACAGCGTCGTTTCCAGTAGTGGAAACACAGAATTCGAATTGCGCCTGCGCCAGGCTCTCCTTTCGGCCAAGCACACAATGCCGCAGGTCGCCGTGTTGCTGTTTGCGTTCGACCATTCAACCAGCGACCCTGCCGACGC
>Ga0070681_10005678_pt1 | contig 12063 bp, 11 predicted proteins | sample KBSC83BmetaG_FD_65650 | JGI IMG/M metagenome (GOLD analysis project Ga0070681, IMG submission 65650) | Corn rhizosphere microbial communities from Kellogg Biological Station, Michigan, USA - KBS C8-3B metaG | ecosystem: Host-associated > Plants > Roots > Rhizosphere | place: USA: Michigan...
CTGATGCCGCTGCCGGCACGGACCATCCGGCGCCCACCGTATTTCTGAGCTATGCCTCGGAGGATCGCCAGGCGGCGCTGAGCCTGCGCGACGCCCTGCCTGGGTACGGGCTCGAGGTCTGGTATGACGAGAGTGCTCTGACCGGCGGGGACGCGTGGGACCAGAAGATCCGCCGCCAGATCCGTGAGTGTGACTTCTTCATGCCGGTGATCTCGGCACAGACCGAATCGCGGCCGGAAGGATACTTCCGCCGCGAGTGGCGCCTGGCCGTCGAGCGGACCCTCGACATGGCGGACGATCACACCTTCCTGCTGCCGGTGGTGATCGACGACACGCGCGAGAGCGGGGCGCGCGTCCCTGACCGGTTCCGCACCGTCCAGTGGACACGCGTACCGGAGGGCAAGCCGACGGCGGGCCTCGAGGCACTGTGCCGCCGCCTCGCCGCCGGCGAGCCCGGCCCGCAGCCGGCAAGGAAGGCCGGCGAGCGCAAGGTGCGCTCGCCCGCAGCAGCGCGCCACGCATACCCGCCTTTCCCCAAGCACGCAGCCGGCGAGCAGGGGAGCTTTTGGCTGAAGGTCACGGGATGGGGGCTGCACTGCGCCTGGATTTCGTTCATGCGCGTGCCCCGCTGGATCCGCTGGCTCATCTACGTGTGGCTGTTCGCCGCCCTGCTCGCGAAGGGCTGTAGCTCTTCGGACCGCCACAGAGACCGGGTCTCGTCCGCGGACGACCAGCGGATTAAGCAGATCGCAGCCGACTATCGGGGCAGCGCCGACGAGGGCGACGTGGCCAAGCTCGGTGCGCAGATCGCACGCGAGTTTGCCGACCGGGCCGGAAGCAGTGCTGAGGCAGGCGCAGGGCTGCTCGCGGTTCCTTTCAGCGCGCCCGCCGGCAATCCTGCCGCCCAGAAGGTCGCCGACTCCACCTTCGCGCAGATGTACGGGCGGGTCTCGATATCCCATCACGGGCGCGTGGGCTTGATGGACAAGGCGATGCCTACCCTCGACACCGCAGCGGCGGTCGAGCTCGGCAAGGCACGGCATTCACACTACGTGCTGTACGGCGGCGTCGACGGTCAAGCGACGCCGCCGAGCCTGGTGGTGAAGATTGCGACGGTAGCGGATGGCGCGGTCGCCTGGACTGAATCCTATCCGGTGACTTCGGCGGATCCGGCCACCATCGCGGCGACCGTGGACACCAGGCTCCAGGCGCTGGAGGACTCAGACTAGCCTGCAGCAAGCCGTGCCAGGCTGGTCGCCGCTGGTCGAGGGTCCCCTCGCGCGCCAGCGCCAGAATGGTATACACTGTATACATGGCAAGCCGTGGTACGGGCCGCAAGATCGCCGCCGCGGCGCGCCGTCTGCTCGACAAGGAGGGCGCCGAAGCGGTCAGCATGCGCCGGGTCGCACAGGCGGCGGGTATCACCGCCATGGCCATTTACCGGCACTATCCCAGCCGCGACGCCCTCCTGAATGCGGTGGCCGACGAGGGGTTCGAGGCGCTCAGCAGCTCTCTCAGGGGCCGGCGCTTTACCGGTGATCTGGCGACGCGCCTGACCAAGATGGCGGATCTCTACCTCGATCACGCGCTCGGCAATCCACGCCTCTTCGAGCTCATGTTCCTGAAGCCGCGGGATGGTGCGCGCCGCTACCCGCAGGACTTCAAGGCCCGCAAATCGCCCACGGCCACCCTCATGGCGGATGTCCTCGCCGAGGGCATGGCGAGCGGCGAGCTCAGGCAGGACGACGTGTGGGAGATCACCTTCGAGATGGGGGCGCTGTCGCACGGACTCATCATGCTCTACCTCGGCGGGCGCATGGACATGGCGCCCGCCGCCTTCCGCGCGCTGTACCGGCGCTCATTCCGGAGATACTTGGATGGCATCCGCAGTTGACGTGAGACGGTCGCTGCCCGGCATCGCTGCCCTGCTGGCGACGGCCGTGCTGATCTGGTTCGGTACGGGCCTCGACCCGTTCTGGCCCTGCATGTGGCTCGCGCCCGTGCCCGTGCTCTTGTTCGCCCTCAGCGCCACCTGGTGGAGCGCGGCCCTCGTGGCCGGCGCGGCAATGATCCTGGGACTTGTGAATCTCTGGGGGCTGCTGCACGGAGCGCTGAGGCTGCCGTTCGGCGCGCTGGCGCCGCTGTACATCACTGAAGGAGTCATGTTCGCGCTCGCGACCCTGCTGTTCCGCGCACTCGCCCGCCGCGGCGCGCTCTGGAGCGCGCTGCTGGCCTTCCCGGCCTTCTGGGTTGCCTTCGAATGGTCAATGAATCTGAGCGGACCGCACGGCACCGGCGGAAGCCTCGCCTACTCACAGCTGCGCTTCCTGCCCCTACTGCAGCTGGCATCCCTTACCGGCCCGTGGGGCATCACATTTCTGCTGTGCACCTTTCCTGCAGCCGTCGCGATCGCGATAGGGCTGCGCACGCAGGCTCCGCAGCAGGCCTACCGCATCCTCGGCGCCGCTACGGCGGTCATCGCCGCCGTCCTCCTGTGGGGCAGCGCGCGGCTCGCCTCACCGACTGCCGGGGCGCCGGTGCAGGTCGGCCTCGTGGCGTCCGACGGGCCGAACACCGCTGTGGCCGACGAGGGCGTACCGACCGCCCGGCTCCTGCAGGCGTACGGCGCGGTGGTTGCGCAGCTCGCCCGTCAGGGTGCCGCGGTGGTGGTGCTGCCGGAGAAGACCGGCGTGACCGTCGAGCCGGACCTGAAGAGCGTGGATGATCAGTTGCAAGCCCTCGCCGAGCTGAACCACGTGCGCGTCGTGGCGGGCCTGCTGCGGATCGTGCCGTCCGGTGGCGGCCAGCCGACGAGACTTCGCTACAACGAGGCACGCGTCTACACTCCGGGGGCGCAGGTCGAGCGCTACGACAAGGAGCACATGCTGCCGCCCTTCGAGTCCAATCTGACGCCCGGCACCGCCCTGACCCTGCTTACGGCGCGCGGCGCGAGTGCTGCCTGGGGGGTGGCTATCTGCAAGGACATGGATTTCACGCAGCTCGGACGCCGTTACGGCGCAGCCGGGGCCGGATTGATGCTGGTGCCCGCGTGGGACTTCAATCTCGATTGGATCCAGCACGGTCACATGGCCGTCATGCGCGGTGTCGAGTCGGGTTTCAGCGTGGTGCGCAGCGCGAAGGGTGGCTCGCTGTTCGTCAGTGACGACCGGGGGCGGATCCTCGGGGAGATCAGGAGCAATGCCGCGCCGTTCAGCTCGCTTCTGGTGGCAGTGCCCGGCGGACACGACCGCACGCTGTTCGTGCTCTGGGGAGACTGGTTCGCGTGGGTGGCAGTGGCGCTGCTGTTGCTGTGCCTCGTGCAGCTCGTGCGCAGCTACCGAGGCCGCAGATTGACGGGTGTGGATGCGCCGTGACCAGGCCGCTGATCGTGCTCGACGGCGGAACCGGACGCGAACTCATGCGTCTGGGCGCGCCGTTCCGTCAGCCCGAATGGTCGGCGCTGGCACTGATGCAGGCACCGGAATGCGTGACCGAGGTGCATCGGCGCTTCGTGGCAGCCGGCGCTGAGGTCATCACCACCAATAGTTACGCGCTGGTGCCGTTCCACATCGGTGCGGAGCGCTTCCAGCGAGAGGGGCGGGGGCTCGCCGATCTCGCAGGCAGGCTGGCGCGCTCCGCCGCCCATGAGGCGCAGCACCCGGTCCGCGTGGCCGGGTCGCTGCCTCCGGTCTGCGGCTCGTATCGGCCGGACCTCTTCGACGCGGCCCACGCACGTCCCGTGCTCAGGGCGCTCGTGCAGGCGCTCGAGCCCCATGTGGACCTGTGGCTCGCCGAGACCCTGAGCTCGCAGGCCGAAGTTACGCTCGTGAGCGAGGCGCTCGTGGGCACGCGGCAGCCACTGTGGGTGTCGTACACGCTCGCGGATCAGGCGACGCGCCCGCGCGGGCCGTGCCTGCGCTCGGGGGAGCCTGTGGCCGCGGCGGTCGTGCATGCGGCACAGCTCGATGCCGGCGCCGTGCTGTTCAACTGCTGTCAGCCGGAAGTGATCGGCGCGGCCATCGCGGCCGCCCTGGAGGCGCTGACGGGCATTCCGGCCGCCGCCGCGGGTGAGGATGTGCGCGTGGGCGCATACGCGAATGCGTTTGCGCCGCAAACCGCAGCCGCCGCCGCGAATCAGGACCTGAGCGAGCTGCGCACCGACCTCGGGCCGGCCGAATATGTGCGCTGGGTGCGAGGATGGATCGCCGGCGGCGCCGACATCGTCGGCGGCTGCTGTGGCGTGGGCGCGGAGCACATCGCGGCGATCCGAGGCGCGCTCGCTGGCGATCGGGATCACCGCGACCGGTAGCGTTCTTCGCGCCAGCTGCAACCTCGCCACTGCGCGGCGCACGGCGTTCTTGATCCGGAGCGGGGCCCTTGAGACACGTGGCTGCGCCGGCCAAGCCTGTGCCAGACTTGCGGCGCGCTGTGGATCCCTTCAGCTGGCACCGTGCCGCCGGGAGCAAACATGAAGGTCGGAATTCTTGGATCGGGTGAGGTGGGCAAGACGCTTGCGGCGGGTTTCCTCAAACACGGCCATGAGGTCGTGGTCGGCACTCGCGAGCCCGCCAAGCTTGCGGATTGGCGTCGTAAGCATGCAGCAGCCCGAGTCGGGAGTTTCGCGGACGCCGCGGCATTCGGCGAGGTCGCGGTCCTGGCGGTCAGGGGCAGCGCCGCCATCGATGTCGTCCGCGCGGCAGGTGCCGATGCGCTGGCCTCCAAGCCCGTCATCGATACAACCAACCCGATTGCCGACGGCCCCCCCGAGCACGGCGTCGTGGGATTTTTTACAGGTACGAATGAATCGTTGCTGGAGCGCCTGCAGAAGGAGTTTCCGCGCGTGCGCTTCGTCAAGGCGTTCAATTCCGTCGGCAGCGACCTCATGGTCAATCCGTCGTACTCAGGCGGACCGCCGACGATGTTCATCTGCGGCAACAACGCCGCAGCAAAGCGCACGGTGACCACACTCCTCGAGCAATTCGGCTGGGAGACCGCTGACATGGGGCAGGCCCAGGCGGCTCGCGCCATAGAGCCCCTGTGCATCCTCTGGTGCATCCCGGGCTTTCTCCACGACCAGTGGACTCACGCGTTCAAGCTGCTGAAGAAGTAGCCTAACCGCCCCGTTCAACAGGCGGCGCCCGCGAGCAAACGCTCGTGCACCTGGTGAGGCCTGCTCAGCACCCGTTGGGAATCTTGCCCTGTTCGCCGGGCCGCATGCGCCGCTTGGGGACGCTAGGGGCGCGGTGTGGCGTGCACGGTCGTGCCGGCACGCGTGAACTCGAAACCCAGCAGCCACTTGCGGGAGTCCTGCTCGTTCGCCGGCACGAATCTCCACTGCCTCGCGGCCTCCTTCGCCTGCCGGGCGAAATACGAGCTCGCGCCCGGGTTCTCGAGCAGCGCATCGAAGACCTTGCCCTGGCCGTCCACCATGACGAGCACCGCGACCTTGATGCGGCCGCGGATCGTGCTCAGGGCACTCCGTGGAATGGCCGGTGTCTGTTCGTGGAGCACCGATGTCACCGCCTCCGCCGGCAGCTGCTCGGATTGAACCGGGGCGTGCGCAGCGCTGCGCGCGGCAGACGGCCTGGAAGCCCTGGAGGAGCCGCCGCGTCCGGGTACCGCGGCTTGGGGAGCCGCCGCCGCATGCAGCGGCGCACTCGGTGGAGGAGCGGCCGGAGCTGCGGGCTGCGGTGCAGATACCGTGGCGGCGCCTGAGGCTGGCTGCGCGCCGGCGGGGCCGTGAAAGACACGCAGCGCCGCCCATCCCAGAACGAAGAGAGCCGTAAGGACCGCAGCGGCGAGGGGGGCACCGCCCCGGCCCGCCCGGGGCGGCTCCGGTGGCAGTGCCGGCCGGGTTTCGCAAGCCACGGGCCGCGCCGCGGTCACGGCCGGCGTCTCGGGTGTGCGCCTGAATTCGGTATTGAGTTCCGCGGCCGTCGGCCGCGCGGTGGGATCGTGGCTCAGACAGCGCTGCGCCACATCGACGAAAGCCGATGGCAGCGACGGCGGCAGACTGGTGGTCTTCGCGTCCGGCCACGGGAGAGTTTGGGTGAGCGCCTCGACCAGCGTGATGCCCAGACCCCAGATATCCGCAGCCGGGGTCGACCTGCCATGCTGTACTTCAGGTGCATCGTAGAGGCTCGGCGCGACGCTGCTCGCCCGCGGTTCGCCGGCGGGACGGACCGTATCGCTGGCGAGCTTGAGTTGATCTCCGACCACCAGAAGGTTTGCCGGTTTGAGCTGCCCGTGCACCAGGTTCTTGCGGTGCAGGAAGCCTAGTGCGTCAAGTGCGGGCGCTAGCATCTCCCGCGCTTCCCCGGCAGTGAGCGCGCGCTTGGGAAGGACCTGGGCGAGGGTCTGCTCGGCGTACTCCATCACGACGAACAGAAACTGCTGTCCGGCAAGCTGGCACTGTCCCGCGTCGAACAGCTGCAGCAGATGGGGATGTGAGAGAGCCGTGGCGGTGCGCCAGTGACGGAGCTGCAGATCCGTCAGCACCGGCGCGGCGCGGACGATCTTGATCGCCACCGCCGCAACGCCGCGCGCTCTCGTCTCGGTGATGAACACGGCACTGCGGTCCGAGCCGTGCTGCATGCTCAGCAGCGGATAGGTGCCATTGATGACCGAGCCCAATTCGGGCCAGCGCTGAGCCACCGTCTCGCTTCTGGCCTCTACACCCATGATCAACACCGCGTCGCCGATCCTGGCACTGAAGATACCACCAGGGGGGTCGACGCTGGCGAACCGGATATGGAGATTTGGATCACACTTTGAGGTCTCGGTGCCAGTCCCAGCCGAGGAGTTCGAGACGGACGGTGCCCCGGCACACGGGCAAGCCGCCGTCAGCACCCGAGCGATCGCCGGCCCCGCGTACCGCTCATGACTAGAGCGGTGGCGGCGGTCGCGATGCAGGGGGCTGATCCAGCCAAGTGACTTTGGCCTCTGGCCGACTGGCCTCTCTCAAAAGAGAAGAGCGATCCTGTCCCCCTCTAGATCGAATCGCTTACCACAGTGGGGTAGGGCGGCGGCGCCGTGTGCCTTGTAGGCTGCTGCCTAGTGGTTGGACATCAGAGACCTGACAAAGCGAGGAATCGGGATGTTCGCTCATTCAGCGTTCAGGCCGTTATGGCCCGTAGTCTTTTTCCTGCCGTGGCTGCTTGTGGGAGTGGCGTACATCTTTGAAGCGCTGCTCCGGCGACGCGTGCGATTGGCTTCGCTGCAGCGCGCAGTGGACACACACCTGCATCGCCATCCGCGGCACTCCGGCGCAAGTCTGATGATTGTGGGGCTGGTTTGTCTGGCAGCGATCCACGTTGCGCGGGCCGACCCCGCCACCGAACCGGCGCGCACGTGTGAAGTCTCAGCGCCGCGGGAAGCCAGACAATTGGCGGACCAGCTTTACGAGCGCGGTGAATATCAGCGTGCCGGTGCGTGCTACGACCTAGCCGGAGATCCGCTGCGCGCACAGCGCGCCTACTTGAAGGCAGCCGGACCAGGCACTGAAGCGACGGCGCGCCGGCTCAAGGAACAGGGCAATACCGCGAATGCAATGTTCAGCCAGGTCGAGCGAGCGTTTCGCGGCACTCACTGACACGTACCGCCCTCGACAGAGGAGGTCGCCCAACGCTGTCGCCAGCGCTTAGGCGCCGGGGTGTGGGTCACAGCTGCTTGGCGCGCGACCCGCGCGCGCGCGATGCACGAGCCGACGCCGTCCGAGTGGTTGCGCCACCCCGTGCCAATAAACAAAGGCCATGAAGCCGAGAAAAAGAGCGAGAGCGCCCAAATCGATCAAGAGGATTTCCATGTGTCGCCCCAAGGCTGTCGCGCGGTGAAATCCGGTGAGGGCGAGCATGCGCCGGAGACCTCAGATCTGCCCGGCACAGATTGGGGAGTCCGGTCACAAACTGTACTTGGCTACCACCGGAACAGTTGAGGACTGGGCCTGGGCGCGTCGCCTGGGGACGGAGAGCCAGGTCAACCGTTAGTGGGCCGCGCCGCACCGTGCAGTCGGGACCGGTACCTGGGAAGCGACGCCTTACCTTCGCAGACGCCGCGTACCTTCCGCCCGCCAGCGCGGCACGTGGACATTCACGAAACGTTGCGCAAGACCCATGACCTCTGGCGCTGACCGGACGGCCTCGTTGACCTTGGTCGACCAGTGAGTGTTGAATGTGTGAGTGCATCATTCGCGCCAGCCTTGAAAGGTAGGACAACGACCATGCACCCTGGGACACTGACGCGCAGCGCCTTCATCAGCGCCACCCTTGCTTGCGCGACCGCAGGCATTTACGCGACTAAATCCGCCGTCGCGGCCCCGAGCGACTCGGTGGCGGCGAAATCAGCAGCTGCAAGAGACGGCTCTCACGACTTCGATTTCATCTACGGCAAATGGAGAATGCCCAACCACCGTCTGAAAAAGCGCCTCGCAGGCGCGCATGAATGGGTGGACTTCATTACCTGCGATGAAGGGCGGCCGCTGCCCGGGGGTATCGGCAATACGGACTCCTGGAGGGCCAGTTTCTGGAAGGACTTCGTCGGAATTGCCTTCCGGACCTACGGCGCCAAGACAGGCCTTTGGCGCATCTACTGGGTTGACAATACCTTCTCTGAGGGCGTCATCGGGCCTCCGGTAGTCGGCAAGTTTGACGGCAATGTGGGCAGATTCGAGGGCCGCGATACTGAGAATGGCATGCCCGTTCTCGTACGGTTCACCTGGACGCTGAATCCGACCGCCGCGCAGGTCTCAGCGAAGTGGGAGAAGGAGTTGAACCCCAACGGTGCAAGGGTTGTAGCGAAGTGGGAGCAGGCATTCTCTGCGGACGGCGGCAAGACCTGGGAAACAAACTGGTACAACGAGTTCATTCACGACGACAACTGTACGCCCACGTCATGAACCTGCCCTGTGCCTGACTTCAGGGGTCGCGCGGCGTTGGATGAAGCTGTGCCAGCGGATTCGGCTGCGGCTCGGCTAGCTTGATCAGGGTATTGCAATCCCGATGCAGGAAGGGCTCGGGGCTTCCGAGCACCACGAGCACGGTGTCCAGCACGTAACTCCAGCTGCCGTCGGCGTTGAACACGACCTCAATGCGGTAGGAATCAGTGCGGAACGCGTACTCCAGGAACGCCGTGGAGCAGATGCCGTAGCCGGTGTCACCCCGACGGGCGCTGAGCACGAGTTCGGTTGCATCCGGGGCCGCATGCCCGGCGGCGATGGCCACCTGGCCGCGCGGGATGGACAGGGTCTGCATGACCAGCCCGGTCGCCGGCTCCCACAGCCAGTAACCGGTCTGATCGTGGAAGGTGGCTTCCTCGTCAGTGGCGAGGATGCGCGTGTGGTAGCGCAGCCCGTACAAGAGCTGCGGCCCGTTCGATTGCGCATCAATGGGCTGCAGCTCGATACGCTCGCTGAACTTACGCCGCTCGGGACCGTCCGCCTTGGGGTTGATATCGACTCCATCGCGGCCCTCCCACACCCCAGCCATCCGTCGGAGCGGCCCCAGATGCATGAGCGTATCGGGGGCGGCGTCCTGTTCAGTGAACACGTCAGGGGGGAAGGCCATGTGCATCGCTCCGGCAGTTGGGCGGCATTGCAGATCATGCCATCCCGATGACGAGGCGCGTCAGACGATGGCAGGCAAAAAGCAGCCCCTCGACTCATCGGCTGAAGCCGCCGGCGCCGGACGCCGGTAACCTTCGGGAAGCGAGTCCTCTGTAAGTTCGCGTCCCGTTTCGAGTTTGCAGCCCTGGGCTTTCAGCCCACGGCCCCGCAGCGGCGGCGCCGCATGGCGGCCGGCAGGGGCGGAACGTCCGGCGCGGGGGCCTCGCTCAGTGTCACCGTGCCGGGGATGTTCTCGCGGCCCCAGCGCACAAGCGCAAGCAGCACGTCACCGAGGGCGCGTCCCTTCTTGGTAAGCGTGTAGGCGTAACGCACCGGGCGTTCCTGGTACGCGGCGGCGCCGATGAGGCCCGCCGCCTCGAGGCGCTTCAGGCGGTCGGCGAGGATGTTGGTCGGAATGTGTTCGGGCGAAGCGGCGAGTTCGCCGTACGTGCGCTTGCCGTGGAGCAGGTCGCGCACCACAAGCAGCGACCACTTGTCGCCGACCAGGTCGAGTGTATTGGCGATGGCGCAGGCGGAGCGCGCGAACTTCTCGGGAGTTTTCATTTCCACCCCGCGGGTATAGTCACTTGCATAGTGCAAGATAGTCTGCTACGGTTCTCAGTGACTTGCAAAATGCAAGTAACGGACAGCAGGAGGCACGCACCATGTCTACCACGATCCTTTCACACCCCGCCCACGGCGGCTCGGCCGGGCTGGAGGTCACGAACCGCGCGGTCGTCACCGTGCTTATCGCTTGGCTCTCGCTTGTGGTCGTGCTCGGGGCGACTGGCAACTTTGTGTCGCCACCCCAGACACCCCCGTGGCCGATAGCCCTGGGCGCGGGGCTGCCGCTCGTGGCGTTCTTCGCGCTGCTGCGCTTTTCACGCGCTTTCCGTGCCTTCGTCCTCGCGCTCGATCTGCGCTTCGTCGCCGCGGTGCAGGCCTGGCGCTGGGCCGGACTTGAGTTTCTCACGCTCTACAGCTACGGAGTCCTGCCTGGCGTGTTCGCCTGGCCAGCCGGGATCGGCGACATGATCGTGGGTTTTACTGCGCCGGCCGTGGCACTCGCGCTCGCGCGCAACCCGGCCTTTGCCGGGACACGCGCCTTCGCCCGCTGGAACGTCTTCGGGATACTCGACCTGGCTGTGGCACTGAGCCTGGGCACACTCGTCTCGCTGCGTGCAAGCGGCGCTCCCGGTGAGGTCACGACTGCACCGATGGCATACATGCCGCTGGTGCTCATACCGGTATTCCTCGTGCCCACCTTCATCATGCTGCACGTGGCAGCGCTGCTGCAGGGACGGCGGGCGCGTGCCGGCGGCGGTGGGGCGCAGTAACGGAACGCCGGCGGCCGCGCGCTGATTGGACCATGTCCGGCCTCGGCCGCCGGCACACGTGAACACCACGGGGAGCGCCGACGTCGCACTTTGCCCGCCCCCGCACGGACAGCTCGGCGCGAGGCTCGCCGGCAGCTCATCCGCAGCGAAGCGGGTGGCGGTTCGGCCCCCGAGCACATCGCCAAGAGCGGGCAGGGCACACGTCGGGATTTCTGGCCGGAGGGCCGCCCCGACATCGATGAGGTCCATATCGGCCGCTGTCAGTGGCGGCTGACAGCCTTGACGGGGCTGGCCGACGTACACCCGTCACGCCCACGGATGGGCCGACCCACGCGGCGCGGAAATACTGGCCCGCATGCACTCTACGGGGAATCGTGCAGGTGCCCGCCCTCGTGTTTGAACGATCCAAGTTAATGCGCTTGTGAGTGGGGCCGCGGCAGCTCCTGCTGGGATCCCAGGCTCTCCGGACATTCCGCATGTGCCGGTTCTCCAAGCGCAGAGCCGCGGAATGAGCTGAAGAGCTTTTCAGGACCGAGCCGACTGACAACAGGTGTCAGGCCGGTCGCGTGGCGCGATCCACTATGGGGAGGCCGCGACGTTGCCTAACATTCACGACGCCCGTGCATTGCCACAGGAGCCTTCGGTTATGTTCAGTTGGGACAGCATATGTTCAATTGCACGGCGGCGCGAGCTAACGGGCTTATGCTTGTCCAGGCACAACTAATGAGTGTCGAGTTGCGGGCTGCGAATTCAGGGAAGTCTTTTGGGGGAAGTCGTGATGGACAACAGCGTTGAAGAGATTCATCCGAACGTATGGCGCATCAAGATTGGGAGCGTCACTCGCATCGTTCGCTATCGGGCCGACAGCCGGACCTTTGCACCCTGGGACATTACGACCGCAGATGGACAGGCACTGTGGAGCGCCTCATCGCTCGAGTCGGCCTTGCGCTGGATACAGGCGCGCACCGGCTACCCGGTAGAGCCGCTGTTCGCCCAAGCGCTCCTGGAACGCGGCTCGATTGCGGAGTCGGCGGAGGTGAAAGTCCTTGATGAATCGGCCGGGATTGCACCCAATCGAGAGGCAGCCGGTCGTTAGCCGCCGCACACGGCGACGGCCGCCCTCGAAGT
>Ga0070681_10005679_pt1 | contig 12059 bp, 8 predicted proteins | sample KBSC83BmetaG_FD_65650 | JGI IMG/M metagenome (GOLD analysis project Ga0070681, IMG submission 65650) | Corn rhizosphere microbial communities from Kellogg Biological Station, Michigan, USA - KBS C8-3B metaG | ecosystem: Host-associated > Plants > Roots > Rhizosphere | place: USA: Michigan...
GCCGCGCCGTTAGTCCGGCCGCGTCATTGGCCTGTAAGGTGAGATCGAAGGAGCCGGCGGTGGTGGGGGTCCCGCTCAAATTCAGAGTGGTGGGGTCGAAGACCAGTCCGGGGACGGCTCCAGCGGCTAACGTCCAGGTAATCGGTTGGGTACCGCCATTGACGACGACCGGGAGCTTTTGATTGTACGCAACCCCGACCGCGCCAGTCACCGGTTGGGCCACAACCGTGATGACCAGAGCCGGAGCATTCACAGTCACGGAAAAGTTCTGGGTGGCGGCGATTCTGGAACTGTCCAGCACCTGCACGGTGAAGGCGAAGGTGCCGGCATTTTGCGGTGTTCCCTGAAGTACGCCGGAATTGGGATCGAGTGTCAGGCCTCCGGTCGAGCCGGAGACAATGGACCAGCTATACGGCGGCTTGCCGCCGGTAGCCGAGAAGGTCTGCGCGTAAGCCACCCCGACCGTGCCGGTGAACAAAGGCGAAACCGTCGTAATGGTGACTGGAGCCGGGTTGATAGTCAGGCCGAGGGTAGCGGTAGCCGAGGTTTGGGCGGCGTCGGTGACCTGGACCGCAAGGCTGAATGCGCCGGCCGTGGTGGGGGTCCCGGAAAGGATTCCGGTCGTGGCGTCGAGTGTCAAGCCAGCCGGAATTTGGGCCGCGGTCCAGCGGTAGGGAGGCGTGCCGGCGGCGGTCAGAGTCTGGGTGTAAGACTGTCCCACAGTGCCCGACGGCAAGGTGCCGGGCGAAGTGATTGAAACGCGGGAAGAGCCGGTTCCGGTTCCATTGATCGTGATGGAGACCGACCGGGAGAAGGAGGTGAATCGCGCATCGGTTACGGTCAAAAGGAAAGTGTAGGTTCCGGAAGCCGCTGGCGACGCCGTTCCGGTAATCGTTCCCGTACTTGCGTTCAGCAGCAGGCCGGGCGGGAATGATCCGCTACTAAGCGACCAGCTATAGGGAGGCGTGCCGCCTTGCGCCTGCAGCGAGACGGGTCCGTAGTTAGCCCCGGCGCTTCCCTGCGGAAGAATGGAGGTAACGATATTGAGCGAGGACTGGGCGAACGAGGCCGCCGCGCATAACAGGGTAAGACCGAGGAGCTTCACTGGATGCTCCCTTCGGAAGCGCGGCCGGAGTTGCCGGGAGGCACAAACCAGACCCTGGCTTCGGAACCGGAGCCATCGAACAGCATCACCGGCGATCGGCCGGGAGCGGTCAGGCGGAAGAGGTTGCGGGCGTTCAAAGGATCGAGAGCGGTGGTGCGGCAGCCGCAGGAGATCGCGCTCCAGGCACCGCCTTCCATATCGATGACCACGATATTGCCGCGGCTGTTGACGGTATAGGCGCGGTCGCCGCCCCAGGAGAACTGCGCGGCGACGGGATCGGCGGTCTGCTCGTCTCCGGAATAGAGCATGCGGTACCCGGAATCCGGACCCGGGTTATGCACCAGGTAGACGTCGCCGGCGGCAGAGATGGCCAGTAGATCGCGGCTGTTGCGGCGGAACGCCAGTGCCACGGTGGAACCAGGCAGGGCCAACTGCAGCGACCCGCCATCTGACGCGACGATCCAGGCGGCGCCGGCATCGGCAACCGCTGCGAGCGCGCCATCATCGGCGACCGCCAGGGCGGTGGGAACCGGAGAAATCGCGGAAAGGTCCAGGGAAGTAGCGGTGACATGGCCCGGCAGGCCGGCCAGGATCTGCACGCGGTCGGCTTGAACCAGCAGGGCCGCACTGCCGGAGGGGCTGAAAATCATGCGTTCGGGGGCAGCCATCGTTTCCTCGGGCAGAGCCGTTCCGTTCACTTGCGCGGCAAGGGGAATCAGACGAAGCCGTTCGCCCGCGGACCCGATAGCGAGCGCGTAATCCTGCCGCGGGGAGATGGCGGCCGAGGCAAGTGGAGATCCCGCGTCGATGCCTTCGCCCAACAAAGCCGCGCCGGGGACTCCGCGGATCGGGCGAATCGAACCCGAGGCGGCATCGAATGCGAATCCCATCGAGGGGGATGCGAGCGAGCCGTGCTGCGCATAGACCGCAGCGGCGGATAACAGACCGAACAAAACCGGATAGTGAAATCGCATTTTCTTTAGTGAGGTGGCGCAATCGTGCCGGCGCCGGCGGTAATGCCGATCGGGGACGGACCCGTGGGGACGGAGCCGGACGTAGTCGAGTTGGAGCTGGATTTGTGGATCGCGTATACCGCGCCGCCGGCTGCCGCCGCGCCGACAACCGCCAGGATGGCGATTACCTTTCCGTGCCCTCCGCCGTTGCCGGCCTTGGCCCCGGGCGGTACTTCGACGAACTGCATGATGGTGGTCCGGGCGGTCAGCCCGCGATAAGAAGCGGTCACGTGAATCGGCATCTTGCCGCCCATTCCGCTCAATTTGAGACCCTGCGCCCTGGCCTCTCCCGCGCTATCGGTGGCTATGGTCGAATTCTTCGAACCGTTGCCGAATTCGCCGGTGGCGCCTTCGGTCGGCAGGGTGAAGACCACCACCGCGCCAGCGATCGGTTTGTGGTTATTGTCTTCCACCCGAACCATGGGGTCGCGTGCGACGCGCTGGCGGATATTGTTGATGGCCCCTTCGCCCTCCACCACCACGATGTTGAGCGACGCAGGCAGGGTAGGCTCCTGGGCCGGCAGACTCTCAACCGGCAGAATCAGCGCAAACGCCAGACAAATACAGAGTGAATTTCGTGTAGGTTTCAAGCTGGTTCGCATTCGGGCCCCATTCGGGCATGAAACTATCGCACTGCAATTTGTTCACCGCGGAGGGGATTGCGCTTGAAACTGAAAGAGCGTGGCGCCAATGGTTCCCTGAATTCCCGCATCCAAACAATCGTAAACCTTTCTTCGGGCAGGAGCGATACCCAAACATTTAGAAGCTTTCCAATTGTTTTTCCGGTGTGCTGGAGGCCGGTAAGCTCAAGGGAGTAAAGGGTCAGGCTTGTTGGTCCCGAACGTGCTGTCTGAGCCGCTCGTACCGTAACACCTCCTGCGAAAGCCGGAAGGAATAGATCAATTGAATTGCGAACGCGAGTATTTTCCCAGATTTCGAATGACTTCCCCCAAGAACCTTCAAAGAAGATCGCAATTTCGGGCGCCTGCCCGAATCTGGTTTGCGGTGTTGGCGCTACAGATCGCCGGTGGAGGAGTTTTGTGGCCGCAGATATCGTCATCGGCATACCGCGCGCTGGGTCAAAGCGACCTGCGGCGGGATGGCGTGAACGCGGTACAGGGAAGCGAGCTATATAATCCGCAGGGTGTCGTGCTGGATACCAGAAACGGACAAAACCGTCTTTATATCGCCGACACCTTCAATTCGCGCGTGCTGGCGTGGGCGGATGTGAACTCCTACCAGATTGGCGACGCCCCCACTCTAGTGCTGGGACAGCCGGGGCCGCAATACTCGAACCCGCTGGGTATCGGAAGCAAGGGCTTTAATGCGCCGTTCGGGCTGGCTGTGGACCCGACCAACGGCAACCTGTACGTGGCGGATACCGGCGACAACCGGGTGCTGCGATATCTTTCACCTTTCGACAATCCAAGCCGGATAGAGCCGGACGCGGTATTTGGGCAGCCCAGTTTCACATCGCGGGGCGCCGGGGGCGCAACGCCTGCCGGCATGAATGCGCCGCGGGGAGTGGCGGTCGATTCCGCGGGGAACCTGTGGGTCTCCGACACCGGCAACCATCGCGTGCTGCGTTTTGGAGCGGCGTCACTGAACACTCCGGCGCCGGTTGCGGCGGATACCGTGATCGGGCAGAAGGATTTCTTCAGCGGCAATGCCAACGCCGGCGGGAATGTCTCCGCAGTGGGGTTTGACACGCCTGTCGGTCTGACGATCGACGCGGCGGGCAACCTGTATGTGGCCGATTTTCGGAATGCGCGTGTGCTGCGCTTTGCGGCTCCGCTGGGACCCGCGGCCGGGAATCCCGCGGCGAGCGCCGTCTGGGGGCAGAGCAATTTTGCGACGAAGATCGTTCCGCAGCAGGCCACGGCGGCCAGTATCGCCGGACCGCAGGGCGTCGCGGTGGATGGGAACGGCAATCTCTACGTGACCGATCCGGGCGATAACCGCGTGCTGGTCTTCGCGGCCGGCGCGAGCCTGGGAGCGAGCGCGAAGAGCGTGATGGGGCAATCCGACTTCGCGGCCACGACGGCCAATACGGGGGCGAGTCCGCTGGCTTCGCCGAATACACTGGCGGGTCCCGGGGATGTCAAGACGGATCAGAACGGGAACGTTTTCGTGGCCGATACGGCCAACCATCGCGTGGTGGAGTTTCCCGCGGGATCGAAATCCGCCATACGGGTCTGGGGACAGAGTGACTTCGTTTCCAACGGCCCCAATCAGATCAAGCCGGGCAGCGTGAATCTGCCATATAGCGTCGCAATCGATTATTCGAGCGCGCCCTATGCGCTCTACGTCTCCGATACGGCTAACCATCGGGTGCTGGTCTGGAAGGATTCGGTCCGTTTCCGCACCGGTGATCCGGCGGACCTGGTGATCGGGCAGGCGAATCTCCGCACGGCGGTGCCTAATGCCGATTCACCGGCGTCTTCCGGACCGGCGCGGACCTCGCTGAACGCTCCCGTGGGACTTGCAGTCAACCAGAACGACGGCACGCTGTACGTGGCCGACTCCGGCAACCATCGCGTCCTGCGATATCCGCGGCCGGTGAACCAGACGGGGCGGATCACGCCCGATGCGGTAATCGGACAAGTGGATTTCACCAGCGCCGCTTCGGCCGCGGTGAGCGCTTCCTCGTTGAACACTCCGGCCGGCCTGGCGCTTGGGCCGAACGGCGATCTGTTTGTCGCCGATACCGGCAATAACCGCGTGCTCGAATATGCCGCCGGGGCAGGGAACGGCGCGGCGGCGATTCGCGTGTACGGGCAACCGAGTATGACGACAGCGGTGCGTCAGGCGCAGGTATCGGCGCAATCGCTGAGCGCGCCGCAGGCGATCGCGGTGGATCAGGCGTCGAGCCTGTATGTGGCCGATACCGGCTCCAATCGCGTCCTGATCTTTCCCACCACCCAGAACCAGCCGCCGGTGGGCGGAACTGCCAGCTTCGTGATCGGTCAATCGAGTTTCGGGAGCACATCCGGCAGCAGTTTGAAATCGCCGGCGGGAATTGCGCTCGACAGCATCGGAACCATCTACGTGGCGGATACAGGGAACAATCGCGTCCTGATTTATCCCTCGCTGGTGTTTTTGCCGAGCTCCGGCGGGAGTCCTAGTGCCGTAGTCGGCCAGCAGAATGCCAGCGGGACGGCCGTGAATTGGGATTCGACCGACGGGCTGGCGACGGCCAATGGTCTTTATGGTCCGGTTGGGGTGTATCTGGACCGGCAGGACACGCTGTATGTGGGGGATGGCGGAAACCATCGCGTGGTGCAGTTTCTTAAGCCGGCGGCCGTGGTCAATGCCGCGACGTTTCAGGCGAGCGTGCCGGTGGCCCCAGGCGGATTGGCGACCCTTTTCAGCAACGGCCTGGCGAGCGATAAGACGACCGTCTCGGCTACAACCTGGCCGACAACCGCGTCCAACCGGCAGTTGGTGATCAACGATCAACTGGCGGCGCCGCTCTACTATATCGACGGCAACCAGGTGAATTTCCAGGTGCCTTCCAACGCCCCGGCAGGCGCCAACCGCATCGCGGTGCGGGTGGCGGATACGGGCGAACTAGTGGCTGGCGGCAGCAGCCTCCTGGTGGGCAGCGCTTCACCAGGCATCTTCACAGCCAGCCAGAACGGCGCCGGACAGGCGCTGGTGTTGAACCAGGATAATACGATCAATTCCTCGTCGAACCCGGCTAACCAGGGCTCAATAATCGTGCTCTATGGAACCGGGCAGGGGCAGGTGAGTCCGGCGGTGCCGGATGGCAACGCGGCTCCGGTCGGGACGCTGTCCAATACCGTCGCAGTGCCGACCTCCGATCAGCGGACGTGTCTGACGAGCCAGCCCTCGATGTGCGTCGCGTTCGGGAGCGGAACCCTGGGGGATATCAAGTTTTCCGGCCTGGCGCCGGGCTATATCGGGCTGTGGCAGATCAATGTGGCGGTGCCGCAGGGTGTGACGGGCAGTGCGGTGCCGGTTCGCATCATCATAAACGGGACGCCGAGCAACACGGTAACGGTGGCGGTGAGGTAAGTAGGGCTGAGAATTACGAAGCCCGCGCGGGGCTTTCCATGAAACATGTAACCGCATTGGACGGCGTCCGCGGCATCGCGATCCTCGCGGTAGTTCTGTTCCATTACACGTTTCTCTCCTGCGGCTGGGCGGGGGTGCAGCTGTTCTTCGTCCTTTCTGGTTTTCTGATCACCTCCATTCTGGTTTCGGATGCGGATCTGCCGCTGAAGCTCTACTTGCAGCGCTTCTACTGGCGGCGCACGCTGCGTATTTTTCCGCTGTATTTCGGCTATTTAGGAATATTGGCGGCGGTCTACGGGCTGACCGGAAAGCCTGAGCTATTCGGCAGATACTGGGGCTATCTATTCACTTACACGCTGAATATCCCGCGAATTCTACCAAACTTTCGGGATAACGCGTCTTTCGGGCATTTTTGGTCGCTGGCGGTGGAGGAACAGTTCTACCTGGTTTGGCCGTTGCTGATCTTTCTTCTGCCTCGCCGGGGCCGCCAGGCGCTGGTGATCGCTCTGCTGGTGTTGTGCCCGGTGGTTCGCGCGCTGACCGTCCATTTCGCGGCCGGGCTGTCGACCGATACCTTCTATTTGGGAGAGGCGGTGTACAGCTTCACTCCTGGACAACTGGACGCTTTCGCCACCGGAGCCGCGCTGGTGGTTTTCGGCGACCGGCTGCGCGGCAAGGCGGTGTTGTGGTTCGTCCTATCGACGGTGATGCTGCTCGGCGCGGGCCAGGCTGCTGCGTCATGGAGCCGAGGCCGGTTGGCGTTTGACACCGGCTTGGGGTACGAGATCAACATGCTGCGCGGCGGCCAGCATATCTGGGGGTATACGCTGATCAATCTGTGGTCGGCCTCCCTGATCCTACTGGCCTTGCAGAAGAAGGCGGTGGGAGCCGCCCTGAGTCATCCGGTGCTGGCGTTTCCAGGGCGCGTGTCGTATGGCATGTACCTGTTGCATCTGGTAGTCCTGGAGGCAGTTTTGGGATTGACGGGGCGCCGCCACTTCCTTGGCAACATAGCGGTATTTGCGGTGTATCTGGGGGTGCTGTCAGGCGTGTGCTTCTTGTCGTACCGCTATTACGAGTCGTATTTTCTGAACCTGAAGGAGCGCCTGTTCCGGCGCCCGCCGCAGGCACGATCGGGGGCGGTCTCGGCTAGCGGCGATTAGTGGCAAAGATTGAGAAAGATTGACAGGAATTAGACTGCTCCACCCTTTGGCCGAAGGTTACGCCGGAGGAGAAGTCCCGAAAATGGTAAAGATTGGGGCTCGGGGATGGTCCCGAACGTGCAAAAACGGTCACGGCAATGTTTATGTTTAGATCCGGCTTTCTCGCATTCGCGCTGGTTGTGGGCCTCTCGCTTCCGGCCATGGCTCAGGACGAAAAGGCGCTCCCTAAAGATCTTCTACAGTATGTAAAGGACGCGCAGAAGGCCGGCCTGAAGTCGCCTGACATCCGGCAAAACGCCCTGAAAGCAGGGTGGCCGGAGGGCACTGTGGATGATGCACTTGCCTCGCTTCAGGCGAATTCCAAGACGGAAGATACCCCCAAGGTCGTCGACGCCGATGCGCCGAAGGAGCAGGCTGCTGCTCCGGCGCAACCGTTAGCGGCCAATGCCTTGCCCGCCAAGCCCGCGGGGACAGAGACTGCCGAAGGAGCCAGGCCGAACACGCCGCCGCCGGATACCGGCACCGGGCCCGCTGGGAACCCGGCCCCAAGGGTGAAGCCACCATCGACCGAAGGCGCGCGAGACGACGAGTATCTGATCGGCGAAGGCGACGTGCTCCAGGTCGCGGTGTGGGGAGAACCCACGGCGTCCGTTCAAAGCGCTACCGTACGGCCGGACGGCAAGATTTCTATGCCGTTAATCAAGGACGTCATGGTGGCAGGCCAGACGCCGGCGCAGGTCGAAAAGATGATCCAGGAGCAGCTTGGTAAGATTATTCGCGCCCCGGACGTGACCGTGATCGTGGCTCAGATTAATAGCAAGAAGATTTTCCTGGTGGGCGCGGTCAAAAAGGAAGGGCCGCTCAAGTACACATATCGCATGACAGTGCTGCAAGCCCTCAGCGAGGCGGGCGGGTTGACCGATTATGCCAAGCGGAAAGATATTTACGTGCTGCACGGCGAAAACGGCAAGCAATACCGGCTCCCATTCAACTACAACGCGGTCTTGAAGGGTGAACATATGGAGCAGAATATTCTGCTCTCGCCCGGAGACACCATTATCGTTCCCTGAGGCGCGCGGTCCAACGCGAGATACAAGCATTCCGCATGAGGACACCCCCCATTTCGCAGTCCGCCAGGAACACTGAATTGAACAAGCCGGGACGGGCAATCATTATTGGGGCCGGGCCCGCGGGCCTGACCGCCGCCTATGAACTGCTTACGCGCACAGGGATCCAGCCGATTGTCCTCGAAAAAAGCGAGGACATGGGCGGGCTCTCGAAAACCGTGGAGTATAAGGGCAACCGTATCGATATCGGCGGCCACCGCTTCTTTTCGAAATCCGACCGTGTGATGAAGTGGTGGATGTCGATGATGCCGGTGCAGGAAGGCGCGGCCGGCGGCGCGATTCAATATCACCGGATGCAGACGCGCATTGAGGACGGCGGGGCGGGCGCTGCGGATCCACAGAAGACCGACCGGGTCATGCTGCTGCGTGACCGTAAATCGCGCATCTACTTTTTGCGCAAACTGTTCGAATATCCCATCCGGCTGAACAAAGACACGCTACTCAAGATGGGACCAGTGCGTACGGTCCGCATCGGGATCAGCTACGTGAAAAGCGCGATGTTTCCACTTAAGCGCGAAGAGACACTGGAAGAATTCTTTATCAACCGCTTCGGCCGGGAACTATACCTGACGTTCTTCAAGTCCTATACGGAAAAGGTCTGGGGAGTGCCGTGCAGCCGGATCGACGCGGCCTGGGGCGCGCAGCGCATCAAAGGACTTTCGCTTTCGAAGACGCTGCTGCATGCGGCGAAGAAGTTTTTCGCGCCGGCGGCTAAAACGGATATCGCACAGAAGGGAACCGAGACCTCTCTCATCGAAAAATTCCTTTACCCCAAATTCGGTCCGGGGCAGATGTGGACAGAGACAGCGTGTAAGGTCCGCAAGCTGGGCGGGGAGATCCGCACGTCGCAGCGCGTCGCCGGGATCATGACCGAGGGCAATCGCGTGCGGGCGATCCGCACCGTCGATGTGAAATCCGGCGAGAGCGAATTGCTGGAAGGCGACTACTTCTTTTCGACGATGCCGGTGAAGGAGCTGATCGGCGGCATGGAGCCGCCGCCCCCGGCGAATGTGCGCGAGGTTGCCCAGGGGCTGATCTATCGCGACTTCATTACAGTCGGCCTCCTGGTCTCGCGTTTAAAGCTGAAGGAAACCGGCAGCGGCAAGCCGATCCGGGATAACTGGATCTACGTGCAGGAGCCGGACGTGCTCGTGGGACGGCTGCAGATTTTCAACAACTGGAGCCCCTACATGGTCGCCGACTCGGATAAAGTTTGGCTCGGGCTGGAATACTTCTGCAACGAAGGGGACGAGCTCTGGCGGCGGACCGATGAGGAACTGATCGAACTAGGCCGCGAGGAGCTGCACCGGATCGGCATCATCGAACAGGCCGAGGTTCTGGATGGGACGGTGCTCCGCATGGAGAAGACCTACCCGGCCTATTTCGGAGCGTACGACCGTTTCGACGAGATCCGCCAGTTCGTGGATGGCCTCGAGAATCTTTTCCTGGTGGGCCGCAACGGTATGCATCGCTATAACAACCAGGACCACTCGATGCTGACCGCCATGGTTGCGGTGGATAACATCTTGGCGGGCGAGACCGGCAAAGCCAATCTCTGGACGATCAACACCGAGCAGGAATACCACGAAGAGTCCGGTAAATAAGTAGCACAGGTTAAGTTCATCCCCAAAATAAAAATGGGGGGCCGAAGCCCCCCATAGTGGTTCCCCCTGCTGATGTACCGGTTACTGCAGGTAGCCGCCGTTCACGGTTCCTCCATCGAAGTTGCTATTGACGGAATCGAGTACAGCGTTGAGGTCAGAGATGGAAACCCCAGCCGGCAGGGCACCGGTATTCCCTCCGAGAACGACATTCGCCAGAGCCAGCACTTGAGTCACGGTCTGTCCCGCAAGCTTCCCTGAAACTACCTTCAGGCTTCCTAATCCGGCCTTCGTCACGCCGGCCGTCGAGAAGTCTGCCGCCAGTTGAAGCGAAAGCGTCTGTCCCGCCAGTACCCCGGCTGCCGAAGTGGTGGGATTCGTGGCGCTCATCAGCAACTGTGCGGGCGTTCCTCCCTGCGGGAGAAAGCCCTCAATCGCCGGGGCGCTCGTGAATGTAAGCCTGAGCGTTCCTCCGATGCTCACCGATCCGCCAGGGTAGACCCGCGGGAAATTGGCAAGCAGCACGGCGCCGGGGTTGTTCCCGTTGGGAGGCGCGCCCCATCCGCCCTGGGTATAAGTGGTGAACCCGGTTGCCGTGGTGGTCACCACCTTGAACCCAAAGTCGATGGTCAGATCGGAACTGCTGCTGGTGGAGAGCGTGACCGGGGCGGGATTGACGTTGCTATCCTTCGTCCGGTCCGTACCGGCCAGAGTGGCGGTGGGGGTGAACCCAACCGGTGTGGTTACGCTCACGCTGTAAGTCCCCGCGCATAAACCGGTGAACTGGTAGGCGCCTGTCAGGCTCGTGACCGCACTCTGGATCACGATACCTGAAGAGTTCTTCAAGGTCAGCAATACGCCGGCCAAGCCTGGTTCGCTGGTGTCCTGAATACCGTCGCCATCGAGATCTTTCCACACGAAATCTCCGATCACGCCAGTGCAGGAGGTTTTTACGAACCCGAAATCGGTGCTCTCGTTGGAGCTGTTCCCGGTCGTCAAAACCACGATGCTAGGGCTGGGGTTACTGTCGTTGGTGGTCAAGCTGCCGGGTGCGTTGCTTACCGTCGGTGAGTACCCGGACGGCGGAACGACCTCGACGATATAGGTGCCGGCGCACAGACCGGAGAACTGGTACTGCCCGTTCGTGTCCGTGGTAGTGCTGGAGATCAGCACGTTGTTTGCATCGCGCAGCCGGACTGTGACGCCCGCGATACCAGCTTCCCCGAGGTCCTGAATGCCGTTACCGTTTACGTCATTCCAAACGAAGTTGCCAATCGACCCCTGGCAACCGCCGCCTGAAGTGGAGCAACCCGGTTGTGCCTTACCGTCTGAGTTGAAGTTGTCTAGTTGACCGGCAACCGTCACCATTTGCGCGCCTAGCGTGGAGGATGCAGGGACGCCATATGGCAACTTGCCGCTGAACTGCGAAAGCAAGCTGTCCGCTGCCGTAATGGAGCCATTGGCGGTCGCGATCTGTGTTCCGTTCAGGACGTTGAATTTGGCGGCTATCAACTGGTGCGCCATTTCGATACTCTGATCGCCCTTGACCGCGGCTTTCAGGATGGCTTGCAACTCGGTCTGGCTGTAGGTCTGGCTGCCGAGAACCATCGATGTGACTGGCCATAGACTGACGTGGTTTTTCCAATATCCCCACGTAAGGCCGCAAATATTTAGTGGCGGGGCTGAAATGGTAATCCCGCAGCTCGATGTAATTGCGGTAAGGGCAGCGCCGCCGCTGGAGTCAGTCGCCTTGACTGTGAAGGAGAATAGACCTGGCATGGTGGGTATGCCGCTGATCAGACCGGAAGACGAGAGCGTGAGGCCATTGGGAAGCGCGCCTGAATTCAATGTGAAGGTGTATGGCGGGATGCCGCCGGACACCTGGACCTGGGACGAGAAGGGAATCCCGGCTTGGCCGGTGGTGCCGGGGGCGCAGGCAGCAATCAGCGGGGGCGGCGCGATGGTGATGGAGCAGTTGGAGGCGGCGGTGGCCGCCTGACCGCCGGTGGAAT
>Ga0070681_10005681_pt1 | contig 12054 bp, 8 predicted proteins | sample KBSC83BmetaG_FD_65650 | JGI IMG/M metagenome (GOLD analysis project Ga0070681, IMG submission 65650) | Corn rhizosphere microbial communities from Kellogg Biological Station, Michigan, USA - KBS C8-3B metaG | ecosystem: Host-associated > Plants > Roots > Rhizosphere | place: USA: Michigan...
GAGCCGGCAGCCGCGGGTGCCGAGCATCGGGTTCGACTCGTGCAGCGCCCGGATCCTCGCGCGCAGCTTGTCGCTCGTCGCGTCGTCTTCCTCCGGCAGGAACTCGTGCAGTGGCGGATCGAGCAGCCGGATCGTCACCGGCAAACCGGCCATCGCCTCGAAGATCCCCTCGAAGTCCGACTGCTGGAACGGCAGCAGCTTGTCGAGCGCAGCACGCCGCTCGGGCTCGCTGTCGGCGAGGATCATCTCCTGCATCCGCGGCAGCCGCTCTTCGCCGAAGAACATGTGCTCGGTCCGGCAGAGCCCGATCCCTTCCGCGCCGAACTCGCGCGCCCGGGTTGCGTCCTCCGGGTTGTCGGCGTTCGCGCGCACCTTCAGCCGTCGTTGCGCATCGGCCCAGTGCAGGATCGTTTCGAAGTCCTCGTTGATCTGCGGCGGCACCAACGGCACCGCGCCGATGAACACCCGCCCGGTCCCGCCGTCGATCGTGATCACGTCTCCTTCGTGCAGCTCGTGGCCGCCGATCGACGCCGTGCCGTCACCCAGGATCAGGTCCTCGGCGCTTGCGACGCACGGCTTCCCCATCCCGCGTGCGACGACCGCCGCGTGCGAGGTCATGCCGCCGTGCACGGTGAGGATCCCCTCGGCCGCGATCATCCCGGAGATGTCATCCGGCGTCGTCTCCCAGGTGACGAGGATCACAGGCCCGCTTTTCGCGCGCTCCACCGCCGAGTCAGCATCGAAGACGATGCCGCCGCTCGCCGCACCCGGTGACGCGTTCAGCCCCTTTGCGGCCACCTCGAGCGATGCCTTCGGGTCGATCATCGGGTGCAGCAGCTGGTCGAGCTGTGCCGGATCGATGCGTCCGACCGCCTCCTCGCGCGAGATCAGCCCCTCATCGACCATCGTCACCGCCGCCTTCAGCGCCGCCGCCGCCGTGCGCTTGGCCGACCGAGTCTGCAGCAGGTAGAGCTGCTCGTCCTCCACCGTGAACTCGATGTCCTGCATGTCGCGGTAGTGCTCCTCGAGGCGGCGCATCGTCTCGACGAACTGGTCGAACGCCCTCGGCAACGTCTCGCGCATCGCCTCGATCGGCTGCGGTGTCCTGATGCCCGCGACCACGTCCTCACCCTGCGCATTCGCGAGGAACTCGCCGTAGAGGCCGCTCTCGCCGGTCGAGGGGTCGCGCGTGAACGCCACGCCCGTGCCCGACCGGTCACCCTTGTTCCCGAAGACCATCTGCACCACGTTCACCGCGGTGCCGAGGTCATCCGGAATGTCGTGCGCCCGCCGGTACACCTGCGCGCGCGGCGTGTTCCACGACTCGAACACCGCGCGCACGGCGCGCAACAGCTGCTCGCGCGCGTCGGTCGGGAATTCGACGCCGGTCTCGTCGCGGTAGACGCCCTTGAACCGCTCGGCGACCGCCTGCAAGTCCTCCGAGTCGTCGAACTCGAACCGCTGCCCGTCGATCCCCTCGACGACCTCGCCGAACATCTGGATCAGGCGGCGATAGGAGTCGTAGGCGAAACGCTCGTTGTCGGTGCGCGCAGCGAGCCCCGCGGCGGCCTCGTCGTTCAGCCCGAGATTGAGGATCGTGTCCATCATCCCGGGCATCGAGACCGCAGCGCCCGACCGCACGGAGACGAGCAGCGGATCGTCGGCCGAGCCGAAACGCTTGCCGGTGCGCTCCTCCAACCGGCGCACGTGCTCGTCGACCTCGTCCTCGAGCCCTGCCGGCAGATCGCCCTCGACCATGTAGGCGCGGCACGCATCGGTCGTGATCGTGAATCCCGCCGGAACCGGGACGCCCATCTGGGTCATCTCCGCGAGCCCGATGCCTTTGCCGCCGAGGAGCTCCCGCCCACCGGTGGTTGGCTCGTCGAAGTCGTAGACGAAGCGGTCGGCCACGGCTCGGGGAATCTACCCCTCGCGCCGACGGCGTGAACGGAACTCCGCGATCCAGGCGAGCGCGCGCAGGCCGAACCAGAACGGCGTGAAGAGGCCGTAGAAGAGGACGAGCGCTGCGCCGAGCGCGCTGTACCAGACGGCCCACCGCCAGCGGGGAACGGGTGGCTTGGGCTTCAACGAGCTCGGCGCTTCACGAGGCTTTGACCTCGGCAGCGCGCTGCTCGACGAGGCGGATGATCCGATGTGAGATCTCCTCGATCGAGTGCTCGCTGACCTCGAGCACCGGGCAGCCGAGCCGACGGTGGACCTGCGCCGCGTAGTCGAGCTCGTCGTAGATCTCGACGAGGCTCGCGTAGCTGCGGTCGCCGCGCATCCAGCGGATCCGCTCGCCGCGAATCTCGGACAAGCGCTGCGCATCGATCGTCAGTCCGATGATCTTCGACTGGTCGACCGTGAACAACTCCGGCGGTGGATCGATCCCCTTGACGAGCGGCACGTTCGCGGTCTTGTAGCCGAGATAGCCGAGGTAGATCGAAAGTGGCGTCTTCGACGTGCGGGAGACCCCGACGAGGATGATGTCGGCCTCGCTCAGCCCGGATCCGACGCCGTCGTCGTACTTCACCGCGAATTCGATCGCCGACATCCTGCGGAAGTACGCGTCGTTCAGCGGTGGTCGTGCGCCCGGCTTCATGCGAGCCGCCTGCCCCGACACCCGCGCCACCGCATCGATCGGATGGCCCAGGAGGTCGCAGTAGTGAAGCTTCGCGTTCCGGCAGAGCGTCCGCATGCTCTCGCGCAGCTCCGGCTCGACCAGCGTGTAGATGATCACCGCCGCGCGACCCTTCATCCGCTCGATCGCGAGCTGCAGGTCGGCGACTGTCTCGACGCGTGGATGCCTGATCTCGAGGAACTCCTGGTCCGGGAACTGCGCTTCGAGCGCCTGGACGAGGCGCTGCGCGGTCTCGCCCGTCGAATCCGAGACCATGTGCAGCTCCACGGGATTCATCGACCGCACCTTAACCACCCCCTCATACGGTTCTCAGGAAAACCGTGCAGTCTGTGGTGCGTGAAGCGCCTGCTCGCCGTGGTCGTGGTCGCGCTCGCGCTTCCGGCGTCCGCCCTCGCCTGGGGTGGCTCGTACCCGTCGGGCGACAGCAACGGCACGTTCGTCCAGATCCAGGTGTCGGACACCTACCCCGTCGATCAGACGCTGCCGCAGGGTTGGGCGACCTATCTCGGGTCGCTCGTGCACGGACCGGAGCTCGCGCAATTGACGCTCGACCTGATCCCGCTCAGCTCCGTCCAGTCGCTTTGCGGGCTGGGGGCGCTCGCGTGCTACGACCCGCTGCGCCAGGAGATCTTCGCGTCGCCCGAGGACCAGCTCGACGCGCCGCCGGCGAAGGAGATCGTCACGCACGAGTACGGGCACCACATCGCGAACAACCGCAACGACGCGCCGTGGCCCGCGCTCGACTACGGCACCAAGCGCTGGTCGTCGTACGAGAACATCTGCGCCAAGGCGGCCGGCGGAACGGCATCGCCGGGCGACGAGGGTGTCAACTACTTCCAGAACTCGGGAGAGGCGTTTGCCGAGTCGTACCGTGTGCTCAACCTGCAGAAGCTGGGGCTGCCGAGCAGCGGCTGGGACATTGTCGATCCGAGCTTCTTTCCCGACGCCAACGCGCTGACGCTTCTCGAGGAGGACGTGACGGCACCGTGGACCGGCCCGACCGCATCCAAGCTCCACGGGTCGTTCGGCACCGGCGTCGTTCGCACCTTCTCGGTCAAGACGCAACTCGACGGCTCACTCACCGCGCGGCTCGTCTCGCCGACGACGTCGAAGATGCGGCTCGCGCTCTACAACGAGGGGACGCTCGTGCTGCGCGGCACGACCATCCGGTACCAGATTTGTGGTGAGCGGACTCTGATGCTGAAGGTGGAACGGATCTCGGGCCGCGGAGCGTTCACCGTGAACCTCTCGAAGCCATAGCCCTAAACTCCGCACGTGGGGCTCGTGCATTGGGACGACGTCGAAGGCCACCATCGCGCGAAGGGCGAGATGGATGCGACGTGGCAGCGGCTCGGCTACGAGGCCGGCACGAAGACCGTCGGCCTCAACCGCGTGCGCGTTGCACCGGGGAAGTTGCCGACGCCGCCTCACTCGCACGGCGCTTCCGAGGAGCTCTACTACATGCTCGGCGGCTCCGGACTCGCCTGGCAGGACGACGAAGTGCACGCAATCCGCCCCGGCGACTGCGTCATTCATCGCGCGAACGAGCTGGAACACACCCTGATTGCGGGCGACGACGGCCTGGACTATCTCGTCTACGGAACGAACTACCCAACGGAGTTCGGCTGGCTGCCGCGCTCGAACGCGATCCGCATCGGCTGGCCTTGGGCGGAGGGCCGGACCGACGACCCGTGGGACATCGAGGCCGAGCAGCCGCCGCTCGTTTACGGCGATCCCGCACCGCGCCCGCCGAACATCGTCAACATCGACGAGGTCGAGCATAAGAGGCGCAGGACCGTCGTCACCGCATCGCTTGCGACGTACGAGCGCTCCGAGCAGGCGGGGCTGCACTGGGAACGGCTCGACCCGGGAACGCACGGATCGGTCCCGCACTGCCACTCCGAGGACGAGGAGATCTTCGTGATCCTCGAGGGCGACGGCACGCTCGAGCTGTGGCCCGCTCCCGTGCCGCTGTCGCAAGGCGTGGCCCGCGAGGACATCCCGATCCGCGCCGGCCACGTGATCGCGCGGCCGCCGATGACGCGGATCGCCCACGCCTTCCAGGCCGGCCCCAACGGCCTGACGATGCTGGTCTACGGCACGAGGCGGCCGGGCGACGCAGTTTGGTACCCCCGATCGAACAAGATCTTCTGGCGAGGGCTCGGCGTGATCGGCCGCATCGAATCACTCGACTACTGGGACGGCGAACCGCAGGAGAGCTAAAGCTCTCTGAGCAGGACTTTTGACGCGAGGCGCTGAGCCTCGCAAGCACGACGCTCCGCTCGGCGTCGCCCGCCGCCTCCTCAAGCCGCTCGGCCGGCGCTTGACGCACTCGTTGCAAACCACTTCGGGGCTGCGGCTGCATCGCTCCTGTTCGTGGTCGCCGGCGTACCCGGAACGGCCAGGCATGACCCCCTAAGCGGGACTAGGCGGTCGGCTGGGTGGCTGCCGAAGCCATCAGCATGACCAACTTTTTCACGCCGCCAAAGGTTTTCGTACTTCCCTGCCTTGCCGCACTCGTTCTCGTGGGTGCGCTCACCGGGCCAATCGCCAAGAGCTCAGGCGCCTCGCCCCCATGCACGTACTACGCCGCAACCAACGGGTCGGACGCCAACCCGGGGTCCGCGACGGCACCGTTCTCGACCGTTCAGCGACTCGCGAACGCACTTACTCCCGGCCAAACCGGCTGCCTCTCCTCCGGCACGTTCGCCGGCGACGTCTCGCTCTCTCACGGGGGGCAATCCGCAGCCCCGATCACCATCACCAGCACGGGCCCGTCGACTCCGGCGACGATCAAGGGCCGGTTCCTGACGCTGCCCGGCGGCGATTGGTGGACATTCGCACAGCTTCGTTTCGATGGGACGAACAGCACCAATCTTCCGAGCCCGACAATCGGAAGCGACCACGTGACGTTCAGCCACGACGACATCACCGACAATCACACGGCTATCTGTTTCGACCTGATCAATAGCTCGCAATGGGGGACCGCCCACTACACGACGATCGACAGCAGCCGTATCCATGATTGTGGACGGCTTCCGGCGACAAACAACGATCACGGCATCTACGTCAGCGGTTATTCGACCACCATCACCAACAACTACATCTACGACAACGCTGACCGAGGCGTGCAGCTGCGCGGCTCACAGAACGGTGCCGTGAATCACAACGTGATCGACGGCAACGGCTCGGGCGTCATCTTCGGCGACCTTGCGGCCAACAACAACGACGTCTCCCGGAACATCATCACCAACTCGGTAGTCCGGTGGAACGTCGAGTCCTGGTGGGGCACCGGCGCCGTAGGCGTGGGCAACGTCCTCCACGACAACTGCACGTTTTCGTCGAATGCGAACACGAGCTACAACGCCAACGGGGGAATCAGCGGCGGCAACGGTTATACGACTGCATCCAACATCACCGCCAACCCGGGATACGTCAACCGGGCGGCGAAGGACTTCCGTCTCCCGTCGGGCAGTCCGTGTGTCGGGTACGGGCCTGCCGCGGGCATCCAGCCGGGTATCGCAGTCGACACCAGCACTGCTCCGTCGGACACGACACCCCCGACAACACCCAGCGGCCTGAACGCGACCAATCTCGCGACTAGCTCGCTGACTCTGAACTGGGTCGCGGCGACCGACAACGTCGGAATCTCCGGCTACGAGATCCAGCGAGCCGGTGTGAAGATCGGTTCGTCGGCCACCACGTCATTCGGCGTGGCGGGCCTGACCTGCGGCACGGCGTACGCGTTCGCCGTCGCCGCGCTCGACGCGGCAGGAAACCGGTCAACAACGAGTGCTCCAGTGACGGTGTCGACAAGCCCCTGCTCGACGGTCGGCACGTTCTCGACGTCGCTTACCGGTCTCAGCACTCTGACACTGCCGTTCGTCTGGAGGTTCGATCCAGGCGTTGCGACAGCAAAGGGGTACTTCTGGGTCGACGGCGTGAACGTCGCCTCCGTCACAGGTCCCGGCCCGTACAGCTATTCGTTCAACGCGGGCTCTCTGACGCCCGGCGTGCACACATTCGGACACGCCTGGGACACGACCGCAGGCATCCATCAGACACCCGCCTCGACCTACTCGCTCACGGTCTCAGCGCCGCTCGCGGTTGCGCCGGTCAACACGGTTGCGCCTGCGCTTTCGGGCACCGCCGCGCTCAGATCCTGGGTCTCGACCTCGAACGGTCTCTGGACGAGCAGCAGCCCGATCACCTTCACCTATCAGTGGCTTCGGTGCGACGCATCGGGGGGCAATTGCGCGGCGATTGCGGGTGCCGTCTACTCGCGCTATCGGCCCGACGCGACGAGCAAGGGCTACCGCCTGCGTGCGCAGGTCACCGCCCAGAACGCAAACGGCTCGAGCTCGGCTCTGACGCCGGCGAGCAACACGCTCTGAGTCCCGCGGCGGGTGGGCGGCTCGGAACGTCGAGCCGCCCACCCGCAGTTCACCGGTTCGATCCGCCTTGCACCTTACGATCCCGGCGTGAGCTCGGTGCCCAGGGGGCCTTCACGCGCACGGGCACGGCCGAATGGCCTGGGTGGGCTCGCCGTCGCTGCGATCCCGCTCCTCCTGATCCCGGCGCTCGGCGTTGACCAAGGTGGGTTCCTGCCGGACGCCTGGGTCTGGTCGGGAGCGCTTGCCGCCTGGGCGGCGGCGCTTGGGCTCGTCCTCGGTGAAGGAGCGGACCGGCTGCGCGGCGAGCGCTGGTGGGTGCTCGCTGCAGGGGCGCTGCTCGTCTGGACGCTCGCCTCGCGGCTCTGGTCGGCAGAGCCCGCCCAGTCGGTGCTCGAGGCGCGGCGGATGGTCGTCTACGCCGCGGTCGTGCTCGCCCTCGTCGTGCTCGCACGTCGGCACTCGTTTCGGCTCTTGCTCGCCGGGACGCACGCGGGGATCACCTTGCTCGTGCTCTATGCGCTGGCGCGCTATCTCCTCGGGTCACGGAGCTACGTCGAATTCGAGGGCTACCTGCTCTCCGAGCCGCTCGGCTATGCAAACGCCGTCGGGATCCTGAGCGCGCTCGGCATCCTCCTGTCGGTCGGCGCGGCGGCCGACACCGCATCGCAGCGGCTTCGTGCGCTGGCGAGTGTGGTGATCCCTCCCCTCGCACTTGCGCTCTACCTGAGCGGAAGTCACGCGTCCTGGCTTGCACTGGCGATCGGACTCGCTGCGATGACCGCGCTCCATCGAAGGCCGCAATCGCTTCTGCGAACCGCGACCGTGCCTGCGGCCGCGGCGGCAGCCGCGATCCTGGTCGGCCGATACAGCGGGGTCAGCACCCTCACCTCGCCACGGCTGAGCGGGCTGGTCGTGGCCCTTGCGACGGTTGGCTGCGCGCTCCTCGGCGCCGCCGCCGTGAACGTCTCGCGGCGGGATTCGAGCCCGAGCCCTCGGACCGGGCGTCTCACGCTCACCGGCGCCGCGGTGGTCGTCTTGCTCGGAGCCATCACCGTCGTCTCGGCCGGCGTGGCAGAGCCGCGCAGCCTCTATTACCGCGTGGCCTGGCGGGAGTTCGTGGCTCATCCGCTGCTCGGCTCGGGCGCCGGGACGTTCGGCCACTACTGGTTGCGCTGGGGCGACATCGGCCGCTGGGGCGGCGCACTCGATGCGCACTCCCTGTACCTCGAGACGCTCGCGGAGCTCGGCCCGGTCGGTCTCTGCCTGCTCGTGGCCTTCCTGCTCTATCCCCTGCGGCGGACGATCGAGCACCGCTCGCTTCCCTTCGTCCCGGCTGCCGCCGGTGCGGGCGTCGCGTTCCTCGTTCACGCGAGCCTCGACTGGGACTGGGAGCTGCCCGCGGTCGTCATTGCCGGCCTTTCCTGTGCCGCCGTTGTCGCATTCGCGGAGCCCGACAGCGGCGACGAGGCGCCCCCACCCGCGCTCCCGGTTGCGGCCCGGGCCGCAGCGGTTGCTGCGGCGCTCCTTGCGGGCGCGGCGGCGATCGCGGGCGCCCGCAGCAGCACGGAGCCATCCGCGGCCCCGCTCACGACCGAGGCCCCGCATAGCGGGGCCTCGAGTCGAACGACGATCTAACGAAGAGCCTTACTTATTGTGGCCCTTCCCGTGCTGGGGGGCGGGCGTCGTGGGGGCCGCCGTCGTGACCGTGGTGGTGGTCGTCGTGTGCTTTTTCGGCTTGGGCTTCTCGGTGCCGGTGCAGGCGCCGAGATGATCGCCGTGACGCAGGTGCGCAGCTACCGCGCTCGAGGACACGGTGATCGTGCGCGCCGGATGCTTCTTCGAACCAGTGAGATGGCAGATCGTCACGCGGTACTGGTACTGCGACGACGCCGTCGAGGCACCCCCGGCAAATGCCGGGCCGCCGAAGATCGAGAGCGGAACGAGCAGCGCGGCAGTCACTGCGACCCCCGCCATCACTCTTCCTCTACCTCTGCTGAGTCTTTTCACGTTGCGGCCTCCAAATCACTGTTGCTGGGCGTGTTTCTCGCTGAAACAGATGCTTGCGCATCTGAAATCTAGGCACAGGATCGTCGACTTGCGTCCCCCGAAAGCAAGGTGAACGTAAAACCGAGGTAAATCGCGACCCCCGCCCTCGGCGTGATTCAGCGCGGGATCAGCGAAAAATCGCCGAGACGACCCAGTGCGTCGCGCACGTCGAGCAGCAGTCGCAGGCGGTTGGCGCGCAGCTTCGCATCGTCCGCCATCACGAGCACCTCGTCGAAATACCGGTTCACATGCGGTGCGAGCCTTGCTGCGGCTGCCAACTCGTCGATCTGGGCGCCCTGCAACGCTTGGGCGAGATCGCGCTCAGCGCCTTCCTCGAGCAGCGTCTCGTCGAGCTTCGGTGCTGCCTCCTGCTCGGCCTTGCCCGCCAGCCTGTGTGCACGCTCGTAGGCGGTGTGCACCGCCTCGAACTCCGGAGAGCGCTCAGCGGCATGAAGCGACTGCGCGAGGCGCGCCACACCGCCGAGGTCGGGCGCAGCGGACGCGCGCGCGGCGCGCACGAACTCCACCGGAACATCGAGCAGGGCCTCCAGCCGGTCCTCGACAAACTCCTGCGCAGCACCGAGCTGGTCGCGTTGGACCGTGACGTCGCCTTCCAGTGCGAGCCTGTTGAGGCCGATCGCGGCGCGGCGCAATGCGTAGGGATCGCGTGAGCCGGTCGGCGCGTGCCCGAGGTCGAACGCGGTCACAAGGTGATCGAGCTTGTCGGCCGCCGCAAGTATGCGACCGGCCTGCGTCGTCGGGATGCGCGCCCCGGCGGAATCCGGAAGGTACTGCTCGTCGATCGCGCGCGTCACCTCGTCGGGTTGTCCCGCGAGTTTCGCGTACGTCGCGCCGATGTGGCCCTCGAGCTCGGGAAACTCGCGCACGAGCTCGGACGCTTGGTCGGCCTTTGCGAGCCGCGCAGCCTCAACCGCGAGCTCGTCGCCGCCCAGCTCGCGCACGGTCTTCTGGAGCCTCTGCGTCTTGTCGCCGTACGAACCTGCGCCCTTCAGGTAGGTGATCGACTCGAGCCGTTTCGCCAGCTCTTCGATCCCGACCGCCACGTCGCGCTCGAAGGTGAACTCGGCGTCCTCGAGGCGCCCGCGGAGGACGAACTCGTTTCCGGCGCGCACGACGTCGGGGTCGCCGGCGTTCGCGACGAACGCGAACCGATTCCCGCCGAGCGGGAAGTAGCGCTGGTGCGATTGCATGGTGTGAACGATCACGCGCTCCGGCAGCCGCAGGAAGCGCTCGTCGAACGACCCTTCCTGCGCGCGCGGCGACTCGACGAGGTAGACGACCTCGTCGAGCTTGGCGAGCGGGTCCCGCCACCCGCCGAGCGCGTCGAGCCCCGCGCAGATCTGCTGGTAGCGCACAGCGCGGTCCGGCTCCACGCCGGCGGCACGCAGCGCGTCGAGATACGCGTGGGCGTTCGGGATCTCGACGCGGCCGGGATGCGTCTGACGATGCCCGTATGAGAAGCCGCCGCTCGGGACGCCCTCGAGCGCAACGTCGATCGTCTCGTCTTCGAGCTTGGCGCAGAGCCAGCGCACGGGGCGCGCGAACCGAAAGCCTGCGCCCCAGTTCATCGACTTGCCGAACTGAAGCCCGGTTACGACCGCGGCGAGGCGTTCCGGCAGCACGTCGGCGACCGGTCGGCCCGCCACCTCGACACCGAGGAATCCGTCGCGCACTGTCAGGTCGTCGACGGTCATGCCATGCTTTTTCGCGAAGCCGGCCGCCGCTTTCTCCCGCAGGTTCTCGGGCGGGCCCTTGATCCACTCGTCCGCCGTGCGCTCGGGAACGTCGACGGGGAATGCGAGCCGCCGCGGACCGATGTAGAGCTCGAGCGTCTGCGCACCGAGATGCTCGCGCGCGAGCTCGGGCAGTTGCAGTCCCGCCTCCATGCAGGCGGCGGCCGGGAGCTCTTCGCAGCCGATCTCAAACAGCAGCCGCGGCATGCTCACCTTCTTGTTCCTGCTGGAGCTCGAGGTAGAGCTTCGCGACGCCGCGCACGATGTTCCGCACGCGACCGATGTAGGCCGCGCGCTCCGTGACCGAGATCGCCCCACGCGCGTCGAGCAGGTTGAAGGCATGGTTCGCCTTCAGCGCCATGTCGTAGGCGGGCAGCGGCAGTCGGCGCTCGACGAGATGGTGTGCTTGGCGCTCGTAGTCCTCGAAGTGGCGCATCAGCATGTCGACGTCGGCTTCCTCGAAGTTGTAGTGCGACCACTGGCGCTCGTTCTCCTTGAAGACGTCGCCCCAGGTGATGCCGGGCGCCCATTCGAGGTCGAACACCGTCGGCTTCTCCTGGATCACCATCGCGAGCCGGTCGAGGCCGTAGGTGATCTCCGCCGGGATCAGGTCGAGCTCAAGGCCGGCCACCTGCTGGAAATACGTGAACTGGGTGATCTCCATCCCGTCGGCCCAGACCTCCCAGCCGAGGCCCCAGGCGCCGACCGTCGGCTGCTCCCAGTCGTCCTCGACGAAGCGGATGTCGTGCTTCTCGGTATCGAGGCCCATCGCGCGCAGCGAGTCGACGTAGAGCTGAAGCACGTCGTCGGGCGTCGGCTTGAGCAGCACCTGGTACTGGAAGTAGTGCTGGAACCGCATCGGATTCTCGCCGTAGCGACCGTCCAGCGGACGGATCACCGGCTCGAGGTAGCCGGTCTGCCACGGCTTCGGGCCAAGGCTGCGGAGGAGTGTCGCCGGGTTCATGGTCCCCGCCGCGACTTCGGTGTGGTACGGCGTCAGCAGCGTGCAGCCGTAGTCGGCCCAGTACCGCTCGAGGGCGAGAATGATGTCCTGGTAGGTTCGCCGCGCCATGAACGTTCATCGTACGGACCGCTGGCAGACGGTGTCGTTCACGTCGGAGGCGCTGCGCGGGAACCCGCTGGGCGATCCGCACGTGCGGCCGCTGCACGTCTACGTGCCGGAGGACACGTCACGTCGCTACCCGTCCGTGTACGTGAT
>Ga0070681_10005682_pt1 | contig 12054 bp, 10 predicted proteins | sample KBSC83BmetaG_FD_65650 | JGI IMG/M metagenome (GOLD analysis project Ga0070681, IMG submission 65650) | Corn rhizosphere microbial communities from Kellogg Biological Station, Michigan, USA - KBS C8-3B metaG | ecosystem: Host-associated > Plants > Roots > Rhizosphere | place: USA: Michigan...
AGACGCCCCGCGCGAATCGCCCAGGTTGCGCCGTACCGGCGCGCGATCGCGGGGTCGTTGCTCTGGATCCACCGGTGCACGTCGTCGACGCGTCGGTACGGGTCGTTCGCGGCGGTGTTCGCGACGTGGGTGACCGGCGCGGCGACGATGTAGACGGGCGCGACGGCGGCGACCTCGTAGCTCGTCCGCACCGGCGCGATCACCACCGCGCCCTTCGGCACCTTCGTGCGCAGGTTGTGGATCAGGCGCGGCGAGAGCGCGTCGGGGTCGCGCGGGTTCTTGGGGCTCCAGTGCGAGAGGCCGTGGACGACGACCGGCAGCACGAAGAGCGCCGCCGCCGCGGCGCCGAGCCGATGATGCTCGTGCACCGCTCGCGGGCGCACCACGAGCGCTGCGCCGAGCGCGAGCAGGCCGCCGATCAGCGCGACCCAGGTCGCGAGCGCCGGGCCGCCGTGGCTGAGGCCGACCCCGAAGTCCCCGGGCCAGACGATCTGCAGGACGATCCCCGCCACGAGCGCGGCCGGCAGGACGATGACGCGCCGCGCCGCGAGCGCGAACGCTCCCGCGAACGCGAACGGCAACGGCGCGAACCCGGCCGCGCGGCGCGCTTGTGAGAGCGACGCGGCGTCGGAGAGGTGGACGAAGAGCCACGGCACCTCCATCAGCAGGAGGATCAGGAGCGAGCCGCCGAGCACGTACTGGCCCCAGCGCCGTCGGATCGCGAGCGCGGTCAGCGGCAGCAGGAAGAGCGCCGCGATCGCGACGGCGCCGGTCCGGCCGAGCACCTCGGGTGCGAGCCGGAAGTGGTGCGGGCCCGAGATCACGAGCTGGTCTGCGTACTGCTGGAGGCCGCGTAACCGCTCGACGTCGCTCGGGTCGTGCGCGCGTGTGTCCTGGACGAGCGGGCGGAGCCACACGAGCACCAGCCCCACCGGCACGGCCGCCGCGACGTACATGCGCCACTCCCGGTAGACGAGCACGACGAGCGGCACGAGCATGAAGAGCGCGTACGACGAGTGGACGAGCGCGAGCGCTCCGAACACGACGGCGGTCCCTGCGTAGTTCCGCGAGAAGAACAGCGCGATCGCCGCCGGGGCGAGGATCTGCCGCGCCGCGTTGGCGGGCTGCGCGAGCTGCGCGTACGACCCGCCGCCGCCGGGCGCGAAGCAGAAGAGCGCCACCTGCGCCAGCGCCACGGCGATGCCGCCGGCGCGCGAGCGGAACACGGCCGCCCCCGCCTCGTACGCGACCGCGACGGCGATCGGCGCGAGCAGCGAGCCCTCGTGCCGCATGACGACGGACGGATCGAGGCCGGAGAACCACGCGACGAGCGCATCGAGCCCGTGCCACAACGGGAACGCGTAGCCGGGGTGCAGGCCGCCGTCCCTGAACTCGTCGACCGTGTGGAGGTGCAGATCGCCGAAGTCGACGAGCTTGCGGACGCGCGCCTCGTGAAACAGCCCGTCGCCGACGACGGCGCCGGCGGTGTGCCACAGGAGCCAACCGAGAGCCGTCCCGACGAGGAGCGCGGTGGCGGGCAGCCGGCGGGTCCCCGCCACCCGTTCTCGTAGCCGGACCGCGGCGACGAAGAGGAGCAGCAGCACGAGCGCGGCGATCGTGATGTTCGAGTGGACGACGAACACGACCGTCCACACGACGAACAGCGCGCCCATCGTCCACGCGACGACCTCCGACATCGTCCGTCCGAGGACGAGCCCCGGCAGCAGCACGAGCACGGTGCCGAAGGCCAGGCGGATGTACTCGGTCACCGGATCAGGGTGGCTGCGTTCCCGGACGAGAGGAAGCGGATCCCCTCGCGGTAGGCCTCGCGGCGCTGGACGAGCGCCCGCAGGCGCAGCGACCAGAGCAGCATGACACGCGCGCGCTCGGCCGTCCTCGGGCCGTCGTGCTTCGCGAAGAAGCGGAGGTGGCTACGCAGGTTCTCGACGTACATCTGGCCGCCGTGCGACGCCCCGCCGACGTGCACGACCTCAGCGTCCGGGAAGAACAGCACCTTCCATCCGGCGCGGCGGAACCGCGTCATCCAGTCGACCTCTTCGCCGAACATGAAGAACGCCTCGTCGAACATGCCGACCGCGTCCACCGCGTCCCGGCGCACGAGCAGCGCCGGCCCGTACAGCCAGTCCGCCTCCGTCTCCGCGTCGTGGTCGAAGCCTCCCACGTACAGGGGGTTGAGGAGCCGTGTTCGCGGCGCGAGCTTGCGGATGAACAGGTACTCGGTCGCAAGCCGCCACACGGTCGGCTCGCCGCGCACCGAGCGCTGCAGCGTCCCGTCCGTGTTGCGCAGCCGCGGCCCGACGACCGCCGCTTCCGGATGCGCGTCCGCATGGGCGACGAGTCGCTCGAGTCCGTCCCCGACGACCCAGGCGTCCGAGTTGAGGAGAAAGAAGTAGCGCCCGGTCGCAACGCGCATGCCGGCGTTGTTCCCGCCGCCCATGCCCTTGTTCTCCTGCTCGATGACGCGCGCATCCGGACGCTTGCTGCGCACGAGCTCGAGTGTCTCGTCGGTCGATCCGTGATCGACGACGACGAGGTCCTGCCCGGCGACCGAGTCGAGGCACTGTTCGAGCCAGGGCAGCGCGTTGTACGTGACGACGACGACGGTGGCGTCGGGTGCGTCAGGCAGTGCCATCAGGCACCGGCGTGCGGCCGAACACGTTTTCCCAGAGCACGATCGCGACGCCGGGCAGCGCGAGCAGGATCGTCATCACGAAGAACAGGAAGCCGCAGGCGAACGCGTGGTCGTGGTCGATGCTCAGCTTGCCGAGGAAGCTGACGAAGAACGCCTCGCGCACGCCGATGCCGTTGACGGTGAACGGCACGAGCATCACGAGGAACAGGAGCGGGCCGAGCACGACGTACGGAAGCAGCGAGAGGTCGATCCCGACCGCGCGGCCCGACGCGTAGATCGCGACGACGCGTGTCAGCTGCGCGGCCGCGGTGACGACCGCGACGACGAGGAGCGTGCCGGGATGGTCGCGGTAGCCGTGCAGCCCGTCGTACACCGCTCGTGCCGCCTTCTCGACGCGCAGGCGGCGCGCGAACCCGCCGAGGAACACGAGCCGCCGGCGAACGGTCCGCGAGAAGAACACGAATGCGGTGGCGATCGTCGCGACGACGAAGAGGAGCTCGATCCAGAGATACGCGCCGATCGGATACCGCCCGATCGCGAGGAGCAGCCCGATGCCCGCGAGCAGGAGCGTGACGGCGCCGCCGAGCGCCCGCTCGAGCAGCACGGAGCCGGTGATCGGCGTGATCTGACCGGGATGCCGCCGCGACGTCTCGAAGATGCGCGATGCGTCGCCGCCGACGGACGTCGGCAGCACCTGGCCGACGGCGTACGAGACGAAGTAGGCGCGCGTGAGCCAGGCGACGGACTCGTGGACGCCGCGCACTGCGAGCAGCCGCTGCCACCGCCAACCCATCGGGGGAACCGTCACCAGCGTCAGCCCTGCGGACAGGAGCAGCCACGGCACGCTCGCCGACGTGATGATGTCCTTGGTCTTCCCGACGTCGACCTTGCTGAGGATGTAGGCGACGGCGAGCGAGGTGACGAGGAGCGTCGCCGCGATCTTGAGCGAGCGCTTCATCCGGCGAGCCGCGCATGCACTCGCTGCAGCGCAGAGACCGCGTCGCGGACGTCGACGTCGCTGTGCGCGGGCGACATCGGCAGCGAGAGCACCTCGTCACCGGCGCGCTCGGTCACGGGCAGCGGCGGCTGGTGCGGCGCCATCCGGCCGCGGTACGCACTCAGCCGGTGCACGGGCAGGAAGTGGATCGACGTACCGATGTTCTCCTCACCGAGCGCCTGCTGCACCGCGTCGCGGTCGGCGAACGTGATGCGCACGACGAACAGGTGGTTCGCATGGTGGTCGCGTGGATCGCGTGCGACGGCCTCGACGCCGTCGAGCCCCGCGATCCCGTCCTCGTAGATCGCGACGTGCCGCCTGCGGATCTCCGCGTGCTGCTCGATCTTGTCGAGCTGCACGAGCGCGATCGACGAGAGCACATCGCTCAGGTTCGACTTGTAGCCGGGGACGACGATGTCGTACGTCGAGCCGTGCCCGCGCCGCATCACGCGCAAGTCGTCGATCGCCTCGGCGAGGTCGTCGCGGTTCGTCGAGATCAGCCCACCCTCGCCGGCGGCGATGTTCTTCGTCGCGTACAGGGAGAAGCACGTGAGATCGCAGATCGAGCCGACCTTGCGGCCGCGATGCTTCGACTCGGCCGCATGCGCCGCATCCTCGACGACGGGCAGCCCGATCGCCATCAGGTCGTCGAGGTCCGCCGGCTGCCCGTAGAGGTCGACGGGCATGATCGCCTTCGTCCGCTCGTTGACGAGCGCGCGCACCGACTCCACGTCGATGTTGAGCGTGTCCTCGCGGATGTCGGCGAAGACGGGCGTCGCGCCCGTGTGCACGATCACGTTCGCCGTCGCCGGCCACGTGAGCGACGTGGTGATCACCTCGTCGCCGGGGCCGACGCCGAGGGCGACCAGCGACAGGTGCAGAGCTGCGGTTCCTGAGGACACCGCGAGGACGTGTTTCGCTCCGAGGTAGTCGCGCATGCGCGCCTCGAGCTCGGCGGTCCGCGGCCCCGTCGTCAGCCAGCCCGAGCGGAGCGTCGCCGCAACCGCCTCGATCTCCGCATCGGTGATCGCAGGCGGCTGGAACGAGAGGAATTCAGATCGCTTCGCGGAGACTTCCGGCATCTGCGGTCACGAAGCGTATGCGGTCCGCGGCGGCGTTCGCCCGCGCGAGCGCCTCGTCGCGGGAATCGCCGGTGACGAGGATCGCCCCGGCCCGGTCGGCACCACGGCGGAGCGGTGCGTGCACGTATCCGGGCTCGCGGTAGAGCCGGACCTGCCGGACGCCGACGAGATCGTCCGGCACCTCGACGCGCTCGAGCACCCCGGGCGGGGCGACCAGGAACCTGGTCACCGCGCCGCCGATCCCGGCGTCGTGTTGCGTCAAGACGAGCTCGGCTCCGACCGCGGCGTCGATCGTGAGGCCGTTCAGGTCGATGCCCGTGACCACCTCCACGAGCTCGGCGTCGTGCCCGCCGCCGAGCCGCGCGGCGACCTCGATCACCTTCGGGCCCTGTCCGTCGATGCGGAGCTGCGTGTAGGAGGGGCCGTTCTCGATCCCAAGAGCGATCAGGGCCTGCGAAACGGTGTCGAACGCCTCCAAGGTGTCTGACACCCCGCTCGGCCAGACGTGCGCGAGCGCAACGCCGAACGCCGGCGGCTCCGCGACGAGGCGATCCGTGACTGCCAGCGCCGTGAAGACCCCGCCCGCCGAGAACCCGATCACCGTCACCTCGGGGCCGTCGACCAGCTCCTCGACGAGCGCGAGGCCGTTACGCGCCGCGGCCCGTGCCCGCTCGATCGCCTCCGGCAGCTCGGCCGGTTCCTCGACGAGCGTCAACCCCTTCTGCCCCTGCCGGTCCGGCGCCTTCACGACCACCGGCCCGGACACGTCCGGCGCAGCGTCCTCGCCGCCGACGACCCACCACCGCGGCTGCGGCACTCCGGCCCCGGCCAGCCGCTCGCGCTGGCGGAGCTTGTTGGTCGCGAGCACGGCCGTCGCGGGCTCGATCGGGTGCGGCAGGCCGGTGCGCTCGGCGACGCGCGCTGCGACTCCGACCGGCCAGTCCGTGCCCGGCGAGACGATGCCGTCGATGGCGAGCGCCGCGATCAGGCGCTCGATCGCCGGCTCGTCCTCGGTCGAGAGGATGCAGCGGCGGTCGGCGAAGCGGAACCCGGGCGCGGCCGGATCGCGGTCGACGACGGCCACCCACAGGCCGCGTTCGTGCGCCGCCTCGAGCAGCCCGAGCTGTGCGGGACCTGCGCCTAGGACGAGTAGGCGCAGGTTTCCCGAGCGAGAATCGCCCTCCACCACGCCTCATTGTCGCGATACCACGCGACGGTGCGCTCCAGACCGTCCTCGAAGCTCGTCGCGGCCGTCCAGCCGAGCAGCCGTTGCGCCTTCTCGGTCGTGCCGATGTGGCGGTCGACCTGCCCGAGCCGCTCCGGCACGTTCCGCACCAGATCGGAGGGCCGGCCGAGCGACTCGAGGACCATCGCGGCGATGTCGCGCACCGAGATGTCCATGCCCGTCGCGACGTTGATCACCTCGCCCGCGATGTCCTCGATCGGCGCGGCGATCACCGCCTCGATCGCCTCCGCGTCGTCGAGCACGTACAGCCAGTCGCGCGACGCATGCCCGTCGCCGTGGATCGTCAACGGCTCACCGGCAAGCGCCTGCGTGATGAAGCGCGGCACGACCTTCTCGGGATGCTGGCGCGGGCCGTAGTTGTTGAACGGCCTCACGATCACGATCGGCAGGTCGTACGTCGTCCAGTACGAATAGGCGAGGCGGTCTGCGCCGGCCTTCGTCGCCGCGTACGGCGAGCGCGGGTTGAGCGGATGCTCTTCGTCCATCGGCGCGCGCTCGGCGGTGCCGTACACCTCCGACGACGAGATGAGGATGAAGCGCTCGATCGACGTCTCGCGGATCGCGTCGAGCAGGATCTGCGTCCCTTCGACGTTCGTCGTCACGAACTCCGATGCCCCGTGCTCGATCGACTTCTCGACGTGCGACTCCGCGGCGGCGTTCACGATCACGTCGACGCCGCCGACGATCTCCCGCACGAGCCCCGCGTCCCGGATGTCGCCGTGGACGAACGCGAGCCGTGGATGGCTCATCACGTCGGCGAGGTTCTCGAGGTTGCCGGCGTAGGTGAGCGCATCGAGCGTGACGACCTCGTGGTCGGTCTTCTCGAGGAGATGGCGCACGAAGTTCGAGGAGATGAACCCCGCCCCACCCGTCACCAGCACTCGCTTCAAAGCTCCTCCTGGATCGTGTACAGCGGCCTGCCTTCGACGTCCCGCTGGATCCGTCCCAGCGACTCCCCGATCAGAGCCAGGACGAAGCCCTGGATGCCGAGGACGAGCACTATGCCAACTCCGGCGAAGAGCGGCCCCGGAAAGTCGCTCTCCGAGATCCAGTACCCGACGCCGTAGGCGCCGATCGCGGTCGCGGCGAGCGTGCAGACCAGCCCGAGCGTGACACCGATCCACTGCACGGGCTGGGGCCAGAATCCGGCGACGACGTGCAGCGCCAACCGCACGAGCCGGAACGGCGAGTAGCGCGAGCCGTGCGCCGCGGAGGCGTGCGAGACATCCACCTCCTCCACGGAGACGCCGCTCGAGAGCACGAGCGCCTTCGTGAACTTCTGGCGGCCGATCGCGCCGAGCATCGGCTCGATCGCGCTGCGCCGGTAGCCGTTGAACGCGCAGCCGAAGTCCGAGATGTCGACGCGCGTGAAGGACCGCAGCAGCCCGTTGATGACGCGGCTCGGGAGCGTCCGCCCCGGCGAGTCGCGCCGCGCCACGCGCCGCCCCGACGCGACGTCGACGCGGTCGAGCGCCTCGAGGAGCTTCGGGATGTCCTCCGGCTCGTTCTGGAGGTCGCCGTCCATCGTGACGATGCGGTCGCCGCGGGCGCGCGCGAGCCCGGCGTGCATGGCCGGGTGCTGGCCGAAGTTCCGCTTGAACCGCACGACACGGACGCGCGGATCGCGCTCGTGGATCGCACGCAGCGCCGCGAACGTCCCGTCGGTCGAGCCGTCGTCGACGAAGACCGCCTCCCACTCGCGGCCGTCGAGCGACGCCGCGATGCGGCGATGCAGCTCGTCGACCGAGGCCTCCTCGTCCAGCACCGTGACGACAATCGATACGTCCATCGAACGAGACCCTAACCAGCGCCTCGTAAGGTCGGGCACGTGTGGCAGGCAGGCGAGACGATCGTGCGCCGCGAGGTGCTCCACGGAAAGCCCTGGTGCGAGTTTCCGGTGGTCGTCGTGCGGGACGAGCCGGAGCTGCTCGCGACTTACCTGGCCGCAGGAACGCGATTCTCGTTCCCGCAGCACCCGCTGATCCATCCGTGGCGGGACAACCACGAGGTGTGGGAGGGGCACGGCATGCTCATGCTGCAGCGCCCCGGCGACGCGTACGCGGTGTTCGTCCTCTGGCACGGCGAGGAGCGCGAGTTCAGGAGCTGGTACCTCAACCTCCAGGAGCCGTTCCGGCGCACGGGGACGGGATTCGACACGCAGGATCTCGAGCTCGATCTGATCTTCCACCCCGACGGTCGCATCGAGTGGAAGGACGACGAGCTGCTCGACCTGCGCGTCGAGGAGGGCCGCTTCACGCAAGATCAGGCTCGTGACATCCGCGCCGAAGGACGACGGCTCGAAGCCGAGCTCGGAACGAGAGGCCGCTGGTGGGATGCGTGGTGGGCGCTCTGGGAGCCCGACCCCGCCTGGGACGCCCCACCGCACGTTCGAGCCGCTCGACACGCCTGAGGTCACAACGTGATCCCACGTAGGTCGACGACCCTCTTCGGCTTCGTCACGCTCGGGCTCTTCTGGGGCGCGTGGGCGTCCGTCCTGCCGAGCGTGCAGGACGCGACCGAGCTGTCGAAGGGCGCGCTCGGCATCGCGCTGCTCTTCGTGTCCGTCGGCTCCGTGCCCGCGATGTTCTTCATCGCCGGCCCCGTCGTCGCGCGGTTCGGCGCGCGCGCAGCCGCGTACTGCGCCGCGGCGTTCGCCGCCGCGACCACGCTGCCCGGGCTCGCCGGCTCTTTCCCGACGCTCGTGCTGGCGCTCGCCGCGGCGGGTGCGACCTCGGGGATCTTCGACGTCGCGGTCAACGCGAACGCGGGCCGGATCGAGAGCGTCACCGGCACGCGGCTGATGCCGCTCGCGCACGGCCTCTACTCCATCGGCATCCTCGTCGGCGCCGTCACAGCGGGGATCGCCCGCGGCGCGGGCGCCGGCCGCGAGCCGATCCTGCTCGCCGTGTCGCTCCTGATCCTGGCGAACGCCTTCGCCGCGATCGGTGACACCGCGCCGGTGCACACCGAGCCGACGCGCGGGATGCGCCTCACGCGGCCGCTGATCGCGATCGGCCTGCTCGGTGCGGCGGCGTTCGTCGTCGAGGGCGGCACCGAGAGCTGGAGCGCTCTTTTCCTCGCCCGCGTGCACGACGCGAGCCCGACCGTCAGCGGCTTCGGGCCGGGTGTGTTCGGCGCCTCGATGGCGGCCGGGCGATTCTTCGGCCAGGCGGCCGGCCGGGTCGGCGATCGCGCGCTGCTCGTCGGCGGCGCTGTCGTCGGCACCATCGGCTGTGGCCTCGCCGCGGTGAGCCCCGACGCGCCGATCGCGCTGATCGGTCTTGCGATCGGTGGCGCCGGCGTCTCGCTGAACGCGCCGATCATCTTCGGGATCGCGGGCCGTCGGCCCGACGCCGCGACGGCGGTAGCGACGGTGACGACGATCGGCTACCTCGGCCTGCTCGTCGGGCCGCCGCTCGTCGGGCTCGTCGCGCAGGCGTCGTCGCTCCGCGTGTCGTTCGTCGTGCTCGGTGCGATTGCCGCCGTCGTCGCGGCCGTAGCTCCGCGCGTCGTCGGGGCTCAGAAAGCGCCGGCGTAGCCGTTCACCGCGGGCTGGCCGCCCAGGTGGGCGTACAGCACGCGCGAGCCGGGCTCGATGCGGCCGTCACGGACGAGGTCGATCAGCGCCGCCATCGACTTGCCCTCGTACACGGGGTCGGTGATCACGCCTTCGACGCGCGCGCAGAGCCGGATCGCCTCGATCGTCCTCGCGTCCGGGATGCCGTACGTGCCTGCGTGCCACTCGTCGAGGAGGACGATCTCGTCGTCGCGCAGCTCGCGGCCGAGACCGATCGCCTCGGCTGTGCGGCGCGCGATGCGCGCGACCTGCGCCCACGTCTGCTCGACCGTGGCCGAGCCGTCGATCCCGAGGACGCGCCGCGGCCGTTCCTGGCCGGCGAACCCGGCGATCATCCCGGCGTGCGTGGAGCCCGTCACCGTGCAGACGACGATCGTGTCGAAGAACACGCCGAGCTCGCGCTCCTGCTCCTCGACCTCGTACGCCCAGCGGGCGAACCCGTGGCCGCCGAGCGGATGATCGGAGGCGCCGGCCGGGATCGCGTACGGCGTGCCCCCGCCCGCCTCGACGTCGGCGAGCGCCTGCTCCCAGCTCGGCCGGATCCCGATGTCGAAGCCGCCCGGGTCGAGGCGCACGTCCGCACCCATGATGCGCGACAGGAGGATGTTCCCGACCTTGTCGTAGACGGCGTCAGGCCAGTCGACCCAATGCTCCTGCACGAGCACGCACCCGAGACCGAGGTGCGCCGCGACGGCCGCGACCTGGCGCGTGTGGTTCGACTGCACGCCCCCGATCGAGACGAGCGTGTCGCAGCCCTGCGCGAGCGCGTCGGCGGCGAGGTACTCGAGCTTGCGCACCTTGTTGCCGCCGTACGCAAGGCCGGAGTTGCAGTCCTCACGCTTCATCCAGATGTCGACCGCGCCCCCGAGATGCTCGGTGAGCCGTCGCAGCGGATGCACCGGCGACGGGCCGAACGTCAGGGGGACGCGGTCGAAGTCCGCAAGGCTCACGGAGCGGATGCTACGCGGCGTTCTCCAGTGCCGGCTCGAGCGCGACGACCTGGGCGGCCTTCGGCTTCAACCGGATCGCGAACGCTGCGAGCGAACCGGCGGCGACGACCGCCGCGCCGATCCACACGGCCGGCGTCATGCCGTCGGCGAACGACGCGCCGCTGCCGTACCCGCCGTAGTGCGAGAACACCGAGGCGAGAACCGCGACGCCCAGCACGCCGCCGAGCTCGCGGATCGCGTTGTTGGCACCCGACGCCTGCCCCTCCTCCTCGCCGCGAACGGAGCCGAGGATCACGTTGGCGATCGGGGCGAAGAACATGCCCATGCCGATTCCGGAGATCGCGAACGGCAGCACGATGTCGATGTACGGCGTCGTCGGCGTCGAGATGGCTGCGATCCAGCCGAGGCCGATCGCCTGCAGCGCGAGCCCGGTGCCGATGATGCGGCTCGCCGAGATGCGGTCGGACAATGCACCTGCGATCGGCGCGACGACCATCGGCATCGCCGTCCACGGCAGGATCCGGAGGCCCGAGCCGAGCGGCGAGTAGCCCTGCACCGTCTGGAAGAACTGCGCGAGCAGGAAGATCGCGCCGAACATCCCGAAGCTCATGAGAAGGGACGCGACGTTCGCGAGCGCGAAGGTCCGGTTGCGGAAGAACCGCATCGGCAGCATCGGATGCTCGGTGCGCAGCTCCCACGCCACGAACAGCGCGGTCACGAGCGCGCCGGCGACGAGCGCACCGACGATCTCGGGCGAGCCCCAGCCGACGGAGTTGCCGCGGACGAGCCCCCACACGATCCCAAGGAGGCCGCCGCTCGCGAGCACGAGCCCCGGCAGGTCGACGCGGCCGAACGGCCCCTTCGACTCGGCGAGGCGCGGCACGAGCGCGAGCAGCGCGATCCCGACCGGCACGTTGAGCCAGAACACCCAGTGCCACGAGAAGCCGCTGACGACGGCGCCGCCGACCAGCGGGCCGAACGCCACGGCGAGGCCGCTGATGCCGCCCCAGGCGCCGAGGAACACGCCGCGCCGCTCCTCGGGCACGCCGGCGGACAGGATCGTGAGCGTCAGCGGCATCACGATCGCGCCGCCGAGCCCCTGGATCGCGCGGGCCGCGTCGAGCGCACCGATCGTCGGCGCGAGCGCGGCGGCCGCGGACGCGGCGGTGAAGATCGTGATCCCGACCGCGAACAGCCGGCGGCGGCCGAAGCGGTCCCCGAGGGCCGCACCGGTGAGGAGCAGCACGGCGAACGTCAGCGTGTAGGCGTTGACGGTCCACTCGAGGCCGCTGATCCCGGCGTGCAGGTCCTGGCGGATCACCGGCAGGGCCGTGGTCACGACGAGGTTGTCCAGCGTGACCATGAAGAGCGCGAGCGAGGTGATCGCGAACGTCCACCACATGTTCGTCGTTGATTTGTGAGTCATTACTTACCTCCGTTCGAAAAAAAGAGAGCCCTACGGCTCCATCCCGTCGTTGCAGCCCTCGAGCAGCCGCCGGCCCCAGTCCTCGGCCGGTGCCTGCATCGAGGCGAGCACGTTCATCAGCAT
>Ga0070681_10005683_pt1 | contig 12053 bp, 9 predicted proteins | sample KBSC83BmetaG_FD_65650 | JGI IMG/M metagenome (GOLD analysis project Ga0070681, IMG submission 65650) | Corn rhizosphere microbial communities from Kellogg Biological Station, Michigan, USA - KBS C8-3B metaG | ecosystem: Host-associated > Plants > Roots > Rhizosphere | place: USA: Michigan...
GGCGGCGGCGTCGGGCTGCGCGACTCGGGCGGCACGCTGTTGACGTCGATGGGCTGGGGCACGGCGAAGAACACGTTCCAGCAGGGGACGGCGGCGGCGGCCGAGGGCACCAACCAGTCGATCGCGCGCAAGCCGAACGGCACCGACACGCACCACGACAACCTCGACTTCAAGTCGTCGACGCCGACGCCGGGCGCGGCGAACTAGGCGCGCGCGCTACGCGGCCGCCGCGGGCTGCACGGCGGTGCAGGCGCGGCAGCGACGGGCGGCGACCGGAATCTGCTCGAGGCACTCCGGGCACGCCTTGGTCGGCGGCGCCGCTTCGCGCTTGTAGACGCGGTTGACGAAGCGCGTGACCACGAGAAAGAGCACGAGCGCGATCAAGAAGAAGTCGACGACGGCGCCGAGGAAGTCGCCGACCTTGAAGTGCAGCGCCGTCACCGACCAATTGCGCCACTCGCCGCCCGGCTGCACGAAGTTGACCAGCGGCATGACGATGTCGGCGACGAGCGCGCTGACGATCTTGCCGAAGGCGGCGCCGATGACCACGGCGACGGCGAGATCGACGACGTTGCCCTTGAGCGCGAACGCTTTGAAGTCCTGAATCAGCCCCATCGGGGCACCATATCAGCGGCGCTTGACGTGGTCGAGCAGGCGGGCGGCGGCTTGCGCGCGCGCCGGGTCCGACGAGCGCGCGCACTCGGTGAGCGGGGCGATGGCGGCGGCGCCGAGGTGGCGCGTGACCAGCCGTTGGCCAGTGCCGTTCCAGGAGGGCGCGAGCGTGGCGCACAGATGATCGGCGAGCTGCGCGTCGGAGCGCAGCGACGGATCGAGCGTGAGCGCGGTGTCCCACTCTTTTTCGGCGTCCTTGCGCCAGAGGTGGCGGAAGTAGACTTCGCCGAGGTCGAGGTGGACCCAGCCGGCCTTGGGATCGAGGATGGCTTCGGCGCGCAGCAGGCGATCGGCGTCGGCGAGGCGATCGGCGGCGAGCAGCGCGGCGACGTGATCGCGCACGGACTCGACCGGCGTCGGCGGCGGAGCTTCGGCGGGCGGCGGCGCAGCGACAGGCGGCGCAGCGACGGGCGGCGCAGCGACGGGCGGCGCAGCGGGCGGCGGCGCGACCGGCGGCGCGGCTTGGGCGACGACGGCGAGATCGGCGGCGATGGGCACGGGCGGCGCGGCGACCGGCGGCGCCGTCGTCGCCAGCGTCGGACGCGGCAGCTCGCGCGGCTGCAGGCGCGCCGTCCACACCCACGCGGCCGCGCCGCCCGCGACGGCCATCAGCGCCGCCGCCGCGCCCACCCACGCGCCGCTCCGCCGCGGCACCGCCGACGCGCGCGCCTCGGGCACCGTCTCGAGCGCCGCCAGGAACTCGTCGCAATGGTAGAAGCGCGCGTCGCGATCCTTCTCCAGCGCGCGCAAGATGACGCGCTCGAGCTGCGGGCTGATCTTCTTCTCGGGCGCCACCTTGCGCGGCGACGGCGGCGCCGCGTTCATGTGCATGCGCAGAAGCTCCATGTGGTCGTCGCTCTTGAACGGCTTCTTGCCCGTGACCATGCCGTACAAGATCACGCCCGCCGAGTAGATGTCGGTGCGATGATCGGCCTTCTCGCCGCGCGCCTGCTCCGGCGACATGTAGCTCGGCGTGCCCGCCACCATCATCGGATGCGAAATCGTCGGCTCGTCGACGCTGATGATGCGCGCCAGCCCGAAGTCGAGCAGCTTGACGAAGTCGTCGGTGCCGGTCGTCTCCGTCAGCATCACATTCTCGGGTTTCAAGTCGCGATGCACCACGCCCGAGGCGTGCGCGTGGCGGCACGCCTCGAGGATCTGCCGCATGATGCGCACCGCGCGCGGCGGCGTCATCGTCGCCTTGCCCATTTCCTTGTGCAGCGGCCGTCCGGCGACGTATTCCATGACGATGTACGGCCGCCGCCGGAAGACGCCGAAGTCGAGGATCGACACGCAGTGGCGGTGCTGCAGGCGGCTGAGCGCGTGCGCCTCGCGCTCGAAGCGCGCCACCGCGTCGGCCGACTGCACCGCGCGCTCGTCGAGGAACTTGATGGCCACGAGCTTGCCGAGCTTGACGCGCTCGGCGCGATAGACGACCCCCATGCCGCCCGAGCCGAGCTCGTCGACGATTTTCCATCGCCCGTCGACGACTTCGCCGACGAAAGAATCGCCGGACGCAGACTCGCTCGCCATCGCCCGCCAGTATAGCTAACATTGAGAGATCGGCATGACTGAGGCGCCCGATTCACGCGTTGGCACCACGCTCGAAGGCCGCTACCGGATCGTCGACCGGCTCGCGGCCGGCGGCATGGGCGTGGTCTACAAGGGCGAGCTCGTGGCCATCAAGAAGCCGGTCGCGGTCAAGTTCCTGCACGACGCGCTGACGCTCATCCCCGACGTGGTCAAGCGCTTCGAGCGCGAAGCGACGGCGATGTCGAAGCTGGCGCACCCGAACCTGGTGAGCGTGCTCGACTCGGGCCTGGAGAAGGGCACGCCGTATCTGGTGATGGACTTCGTGTCGGGCAAGTCGCTCGCCGAGGTGCTCGCGGCCGGGCCGCTTTCGGCGACGCGCGCGGCGGGGCTGGCGCGGCAGATCCTGTCGGGCGTCAAGCACGCGCACCAGAGCCACGTGGTGCACCGCGATCTCAAGCCCGACAACATCATCCTCCTCGACGGCGTCGAGGGCGACTTCGCCAAGATCCTCGACTTCGGCCTGGCCAAGGTGTTGCGCGGCGAGGACTCGGCGGCGTCGCAGCTGACCAACACCGGCTTCGCGCTCGGCACGCCCGGGTACATGTCGCCGGAGCAGGCGCGCGGCACCGAGGCCGACGAGCGCAGCGATCTCTACGCCGTCGGCGTCATCCTCTATCACATGGTGACGGGGCGGAAGCCGTTCGTCGCCGACTCGCCGCTGGCGGTGCTGCGCATGCACATGGACGACGCGCCGACGCCGCCGACGAAGCAGACGCCGGGATGCTGCTCGGCGGAGCTCGAGCGCGTCATCTTGCGCGCGATGGCCAAGGATCCGGGCGCGCGCTTCCAGACGGCGGCGGAGATGGCGCAGGCGCTGGCGGCGACGCCCGAGGGGCGCGAGGCGGCGGGCGAGGAGCCACGGCCGGCGTCGCGTGCGAGCTACGTCGGCGCGACGCTGGCGGGCAAGCGCATCGCCGGTACGATCGCGCGCGTGGTGCTGGCGACCGCGGTGGTGGTGGCGATCGTGATGACGTGGTCGCAGCTGTCGAAGCGATCGCAGCAGAAGGTCAAGCGGCGCATCGACGACGCGGTCAAGATGGCGCAGGGCGCGTTCGAGTCGGCGAAGGAGGGCGCCAAGGCGGTGACCGAGGAGACGGCGAAGAATGCGCCGGCGCCGGGCATCAAGAAGGGGCCGCCGTCGACGGTGGCGAAGAAGCAGGAGCCGCCGCCCGTCGCCGCGCCGCCGCCGGTCGCCAAGCCGGTCGCCAAGAAGGAGGAGCCGGCGCCGCCGCCGCCGCCGGTCGCCAAGCAGGAAGAGCCGGCTGCGCCGCCGAGCGGCGTCACGCCCGCGCCGAGCACCACGACCGCGTCGCCCGACGACGATGACGACGACGACACGCCCGAGGAGCCGGCGCCGCCGAGCGACACGCCCGGCGCCAAGCTCGAGGCGCAAGAGGCGCACAAGCCCGAGCCGTCGCCGCCGCCGCCGGCGACGCCCGCGGCCAGGAACACGCCGAAGCCGCCGTCGATCGCGCAGGCGCGCGCCGAGCTCGCCGCCGGCAAGATCGACGCCGCCATCCAGACGCTCTACGCCGTGCGCCGCCACACCAAGGCGAGCGCCGAGGTGGCGCTCCTGCTCGGCCACGCCTACTTCAAGAAGCAGTGGCGCACCGACGGGCTGCGCGAGTACGACGGCGCGATGAAGCTGATGCCGTCGTTGCGCTACAACGCGGCGCTGGTGCGCGACACCGTCGGCGCGCTCGAAGGCGCGACGCACCATCTGGCGTACGCGATCATCTGGACGCGCATCGGCAAGCCGGCGCTGCCCGACGTGCGCCGCCTGGCGCGCACGGGCAAGACGCTGCGCACGCGTGCGCGCGCCGCCCACCTGGCGCACGAGCTCGCACATCGTCGTCGGTAGCGCGGCGCAATTTCGCTCCGCTTCCGGAAATCGGAGGCGGCGACGGCGCGAAAGCCGCGGCGCGCGCGGGCCGGAGTTGGCCAGGCGCTTGCTGTATCCCGGCGCATGCGAACTCTACCGCTTGCTCTTCTGATGGTTGCGACGCCCGCTTTCGCGCAGGTGCACGTCGAGGTGGTGGCGCCGCCGCCGCCGCGCGTCGTCGTGTCGGCGCCGGCGCCGCGCGTGTACGTGCCGGCCCCGCGCGTGGTGGCGCCGCCGCCGCCGATCGTGCGCTTCGAGGCGCCGCCTCCGATGGTCGTCGTGCAGCCCGGCGTGCAGGTGGTGCGGGACTGCGACGACGAGATCTTCTTCAGCGCCGGCTGGTACTGGCATCCGGGGCCGGGCGGCGTCTGGTATCGCACGCGCAGCTATCGCGGCGGCTGGGTCGCGGCGCCGCCGCGCGCGGTGCCCGTCGCGGTCGCGCGTTTGCCGCGCGGGCAGTATCGCCACTTCCGCGGCGAGGGCTGGCACGGCGAGGGGCACGAGATGCGCCACGAGGAGAAGGTGATGCGCCACGAAGAGCGCCGCGAGGAGAAGGCCGAGCGTAAGTGGGAGAAGCACCGCGGCCGCCGCGGCTGAGGCGCGCCCCGTCTCGATCCCCGCCGTTGTACGATGCGCGCATGAGCGCGCTCGCCGCGAAGCAAATCCTCGTCACAGGAGCCACAGGCACCGTCGGTAGCGCCGTCGTCGCGCGGCTCGCCCTGCAAGGCGCGCGCGTGCGGGCCATGGCGCGTCGCGCCGGCAGCATCGACGGCGCCGAAACCGTGGTCGCCGATCTCGCCGACGCCGGCTCGCTCGCTCGCGCCGTCGACGGCTGCGATGTCGTCGTGCACTGCGCGGCCGAGGTGTCGCGCGACGCCGCCGCCTGCCGCGCCGGCAACGTCGATGGCGTGCGCCACCTCGTGACCGCGCTCGGCGCGGCGCGGCGCGGCGCGCGCGCCTGGTGAACGTCTCGACGGTGTCGGTATACGACTGGCGGCGCGGCACCGACTTCGACGAAGAGAGCCCGCAATGGCCGCCGGCCGACGTCGCCGTCGATCCGTACGGCGTCACCAAGGCCGAAGGCGAGCGGCTCGTCGAGCGCGCCGGCGTGCCGTGGGTGATCCTGCGGCCGGTCATGGTGCTGTCGATGCACCCGCGATCGTACTGGGGCCCGAAGGTGCGCGAGCGCGCGCGTGCGTCGGAGCAGCCGGTGATGCCGCTGGCCGCGGTGCCGTACGTGCACGTCGACGATCTGGCCTCGGCGATCGTGCTGGCGGCGACGAGCGAGCGCGCCGTCGGGCGCGCCTACAACGTCATCGACGGCGAGGGCGACGCGGCGGAGTATGTCGGCGCCGTCTACGCGTCGATCGGCCGCACGCCGCCGCCGCCGAATCCGAACGCGCCGCGCTTCCGCATCGCCGGCGCCCGCCTGCGCGACGAGCTCGGCTGGGCGCCCGCCGACCGCTGGCGCGCGTTCATCGACGCGCTCGCGGCGCGCTGATCGTCAGAGGGTGCCCGGGATCGGAGTCGAACCGATACGCTTTTTAGGGCGGAGGATTTTGAGTCCCCTGCGTCTGCCATTCCGCCACCCGGGCTGCTCGCAGGTTCTTACCCTTCACCGTCGGTGTCGTCAACGCCGATCTGTGCGCCGGGCACGCCGGGTTGACGAGGCGAATTGTCGAGTCGATCGACGAATTGCCTGGTCGATCGGTCGCCGCGACGCGAGGTTCCGCGCGTTTGCGCGCGGCACGTGGCGTGCTCAGGCGCCCGCCGAGGAGGATTCGATGAAACGTTCTCTCTTATGGGTGATCGCGCTGGCGCTCGGTAGTGGCGGCGTGGCGCTCGCCGGTCAACACGAAAGCGACCCGGTCTACGTCGATACGACTTCGCTGTCGGGGCAGGGCACCGTGGGCGATCCGCGCAGCAGCACCGATCTGCATCAGTACATCGGCTGCGGCGTCACGACCTACGCGTCGGGCGGATCGTACGCGACCTGCTCGGCCACCGACGCGACCGGCAAGTCCGTGTACTGCTACACCTACAACGCGGATCTGCGGCAGACGGTGCTCGGCATCAAGGGCGACTCGTATCTCGCGTTCTTTGGCAACAAGACGACCGGCGAGTGCACGGCGATCATCGTGACCAACGCCTCGTCGTACGCGCCCAAGCGATGAGCTGGCTGCGGCCGTTCGCCTTCGCCGGCGCGCTGGTCGCGGCGGCGCTGGTCGGGCACGCGATCCCGCGCGCCGCGCCGCCGCCGCGCATCGCCGCGCCGATCTGCGCGCCGCAGCCGGCGGTGATCGACGAGGTGGCGCTGCGCGCCGCGATTCGCGCCGAGCTCGGCAATCTGCCGCGCGCGACCACGAACGCGGCGACCGCGGCGCCCGTCGCCGCGCCGACGGCGCCGCCCCCGGCCGCGCTGCCCGACGCCGCGGCCGCCTCGGCGCTCGCCGACGCCCAGCAGCTCCTCGACGGCGCGCTGACCCGCGGTCGCTGGGGCAGCGACGACGCCAGCGCCTTCCGCCGCCTGCTCGCGCGCGTCGACAGCGATGGGCGCACGCAGCTCTTGTCCGAGCTCGCACCCGCGATCAACGACGGGCGCCTCGAGCTGACTACACCGGGCATGCCGTTCTGACCGCTCGGTGCTGGTCAGCGCGCGCCGATTTTGGCAGAATCGAGCGTCCAGGGGGGATGTCGACTTTGAGAAACTCAGGTTCGGCCGTCGCCATCATGGCGCTGTTGGCGATGGGCGCGTCCGCCCACGCCGATGATCTGCAGAAGGCGCGCGAGCACTACCAGGAAGGCACCAAGGCCTACGACCTCGGCCGCTTCGACGACGCCGCCCGCGAGTACGAGCAGGCGTACGAAGCCAAGGACGATCCGGCGCTGCTCTTCAACATCGCGCAGGCCTATCGCTTCGGCAAACGCTACGACAAGGCGATCCTCTCCTATCGATCGTACCTGCGTCGCGTTCCCGACGCGCCCAACCGCGGCGAGGTCCAGGCGATCGTCGTCGAGCTGCAGCGGCTCGTCGACGAGCAGAAGAAGACCGAGAGCAAGCCGCCGACCGACACCATTCAACCGGCGCCCGCGCCGCCGGGATCGCCGACGCCCGCGGTCACGCCGCCGCCACCGCCCGCCGCGGCGGTGACCACGGCCGAGCCGGCGCCGTCGGGCAATCCCGCCGAGGCGCGCCGCGGACGGCGGCTCAAGCTCATCGGCATCGGCGTCGGCGCCGTCGGCGTCGCGGCGCTGGTCAGCGGCGCGGCGTTGTGGGGCGTCGCCGGCGCCACCGCCGATCACGTCAACAACCTGACGATGCCCACCGTCTTCGACCCCGCCGAGGAGAGCCGCTTCGGCACCTTCCAGACCAGCGGCATCGCGCTCGTCGCCGTCGGTGGCGTGGCGCTGGTGACCGGCGTGGCGCTGGTCGCCGTCGGCGTCAAGAAGGAGCGCGCCAACCGCGTCGCGCTCGTCCCGGCCGTCGGACACGCCGTCGCCGCCGCGGGGAGCTTCTGATGCGCGCCGCCATCCAGTGCGCGCTCGTCTGCGCCGTCGTCACGCTCGCCGCGGGCTGCAAGTTCGCGCCGCCCAACGGCGTCCTCATCTGCAACAGCACCGGCAAGGCCTGCCCGACCGGCTACGAGTGCGGCGGCGACAACCGCTGCTACAAGAACGGCACCGCGCCCGGCCCGGACCTGGCGACCGAGACGCCCGACGACATGGCGATGAACGCCGACGTCGACATGGCCAAGGTCATGCGCAACCAGGGCGAGGCCTGCGATCCCGACACCACCATCTGCTCGACCGGCTTCTGCGTCGACGGCGTCTGCTGCGACACCGCCTGCGTCGACAACTGCAACGCCTGCAACCTCGACGGCGCCAAGGGTGTGTGCACCGCCATCCCGAGCGGCGGCTCGCCGGTCCACGGCAGCTGCGCCATGCAGCAGGCATCGACGTGCGGCACCACCGGCGTCTGCGACGGCACCGGCAAGTGCGCGCTCTACGCCGCGGGCACGACCTGCGGCGCGCCGATGTGCGACAGCACGAGCGGCAACTTCACGCCGCCGCCGCAGTGCGACGGCGCCGGCATGTGCAAGCCGCTGGCGTCGTTCAACTGCGCGCCGTACACGTGCAAGGACGCCACCGCGTGCAACGCCACCTGCACCGATCCGTCGCAGTGCTCGGGCAGCAACAGCTGCGTCAACAACAGCTGCGGCACGCTGCCCATCGGCCGCGACTGCACCATGGACGCGCAGTGCGGCAGCGGCCACTGCGTCGACGGCGTCTGCTGCAACTCGACCTGCACCGGCCAGTGCCAGGCGTGCGACATCCCCGACGGCAGCGGCAACCGCGGCACCTGCACGCAAGTGAGCGGCACCCCGCGCAACGGCCGCCCCGCCTGCACCGGCGCCGGCACCACCTGCGGCGGCACCTGCAGCACCAGCCCGACCGCGTGCACCTACCCGACGTCGGCGACGCTGTGCTCGACGAGCTGCAAGAGCACGTCGACGGTGACCGAGAAGTTCTGCAACGGCGCGGGCGCCTGCGGCACCGGCGTCGACCGCGTCTGCTCGAACAACTACAGCTGCCTCGGCACCACCTGCGGCTCGACCTGCACGATGAACAACCAGTGCCAGACCAACTACGTCTGCGCGCAGCCGAACTGCATCTCGCGCTGCACCGACGCGACCAAGGACGGCGACGAGAGCGACATCGACTGCGGCGGCACCGTCTGCGGCAAGTGCCCGATGGACAAGAGCTGCGGCACCGGGGCCGACTGCATCAGCAATAGCTGCGTCAGCACGATGTGCACGCCGGCGTCCGGCCCGCCCGATTGGATCTCGGGCGCGTCGATGCAGTACGGCCGCGAGCAGCACGCGCTCGTGACCTCGAAGGGCAAGGTCTACGCGATCGGCGGCACCGAGTGGTACGACGCGAGCGGGGACACGCGCGCGGGGCAGAGCGTCGAGGTCTACACGCCGTCGTACCTGACGTCGTCGCCGGGCGGGACGTGGGCGTTCGCGCCCAGCCTGCTGAACGCGGCGGTCAGCCTCGGCGCCACCGTGCGCAGCGACGGCACCATCGTCAAGAGCGGCGGCTGGTACTCGGATCTCAGCGACACCGAGGAGGCGAACACCGAGTCGCTGCTCCCGCCGGCGGCGAGCTGGTCGGCGCGCACCGACTATCCGGTCGCGCGGCAGGGCCTCCGAGCGGCGACCGGCTCCGACGGCAACGCCTACTTCGTCGGCGGCGGGCCGCTCAACGCCGGTAACTGCTCGAACCAGTTGTACCGCTGGAACCTGCTCACGCCCGATACGTGGACGGCGATGCCGTCGATGGCGAACAACCGCTGCGACCTGGCGTTCGTCGCCGACGCCACCGGCCGGCTGTGGGCGTTCAATGGGCGACTGAACACGACGTTGAACGGCACCGGCATCACGTCGATCGAGAGCTGGAAGCCCGGCGACGCCAGCTGGGCGACCTCCAGCATCTCGCTGACCAACCGCTACTACAACACCGGCGCGCTCGGCGCCGACGGCCGCATCTATCTCATCGGCGGCGAGATGAGCAACGCGTTCATCGCCACCAACCAGACCGTCACCGCCTTCAAGTCCAACCGCATCGTCTTCCTGCCGACGCCGCCGTTCACGTCGATCAGCCGCGCGGCGGCGACGCAGGGCCCCGACGGCCGCATCTACCTGACCGGCGGGCGCACGACGCTCACCAACACCACGCCGACCGAGTTCCTGTACATGTACGGCCCGTACATCACGCTGTCGACGGTGTCGGGCAAGTCGGGCTCGACGGTGCTGGTCACCTGCAAGAACTTCGCGGCGGGCTCGACCATCAAGCTCTACTGGGACTCGGTCAGCGGCAACCCGGTGGTCACCGCCGGCTCGGTGACCAACGCGTCGGGCGACCTCGCCTCGACGCTCAGCTTCACCGTCCCGGCGGCGACGCAGACGGTGCACAAGATCATCGGCATCGACGAGCGCGCCGCCTACCCCGTGTCGGCCGACTTCACGGTCACGCCGTAATCAGCCGCGCGGCGGCACCGGCGCGTACGAGACGCCGAGCATGGAGAAGATGAAGGCGTAGACGTCGGTGGCGTCGGCGATGCGATCGTCGAGCGACGAGTCGAGGCCGTGGCCGGCGTTGGCGTTGGTGCGGAGGAGGATGGGCGCCTTGCCCGACGACGCCGCCTGCATGCGCGCCACCATCTTGCGCGAGTGCATCGGGTCGACGCGCGGATCGTTGGCGCCGGTCATGAACAGCATCGGCGGATAGGCGGTGCCGTCGACGACGTGGTGGTACGGCGAATAGGCGTAGAGCGCCTTGCGCTGCTCGGGATCCTTGACCGAGCCGTACTCGGTGGTGATGAAGGCGCCGTTCGGCGACAGCTCCGAGCGCAGCATGTCGTAGAGCCCGACGTGGGTGACGACCGCGCCGAACAGGTCCGGCCGCTGCGTCGTGACCGCGCCCATGAGCAGGCCGCCGTTGGAGCCGCCCTGGATGGCGAGCTTCTTCGGCTGCGTCCACTTGTCGTGCTCGAGCTTCTCGGCGACGGCGATGAAGTCGTCGAAGACGTGCTGCTTGTGCGTGAGCATGCCCGCTTTGTGCCAGGCATCGCCGAACTCGCCGCCGCCGCGCAGGTTGGCGATGGCCAGGACCGCGCCCTGCTCGAGCCACACCAGCGACGTGGCGTTGAAGCCCGGGCTCAAGCTGATGCCGAAGCCGCCGTAGCCGGTGAGCAGCGTCGGGTTGGCGCCGCTCTTCTTGACCGAGCGCTTGCGCATGAGCGTGAACGGGATGCGCGTGCCGTCCTTCGACACCGCCCACTCGCGCGTCACCTCGATGTCGGAGAAGTCGGCGGTGGTGGTCTCGGCGAGCGCGGTCTTGGACGGCTTCGCCGCCGCCGGCGAGAACTGGAACCAGGCGGGCGGCGCGATGTACTGGCGCACCATCACGAGCACGTCGTCGCCGTCGAGCGGCACGGCGCCGCCGACCGCGGACACCGGCGGCGTCGGCTCGGTGCGCGCGCCCTTGCCCTCGAGCGTGTAGCTGACGAGGCGCGACGGCCCGCCGTCGAGCGCGACCACCCACAGCCGCGACGCCGACGCCGTCAACGCCTGGATGGCGCCTTCGCCCTCGGGGACGATGGTCTTGGCCCGGGCCAGCGCCGGCGCCGCCAGCGGCAGCTTCAGGATCTTGCCGCGCGGCGCGCCCGCGATCGAGACGACGTAGAGCGAGCGATCGCCGCCGCGGCCGAACTCGGCCTGCACCAGCTTGTCGGCGAACTTCGACACCTGCGTCCACTTGCCGTCGCCGCCGCGCACGAAGTACTCGTGCTCGCCGCCGTCGCCGTTGGAGACGTCGGCGCCGATGAACGCGCCGTCGTCGGTCGAGTCGAGCACGATCTCGGCGATGCGCGGGAGCTCCTTGCCGAGGCTGTAGGTGTCGGCGCTCGCCGGCGTGCCGAGCTTGTGGAACCAGACCTGCTGCCAGAATTCGTCCTCGCCGGGGGCGCGCTCGCCGGCGCGCGGATAGCGCGTGTAGAACAGCCCGCTGCCGTCGGCGGTGAAGGTGGCGCTGCCGCCGGCGGTGCCGTTCTGCACGTGCTCGATGACGTCGGGCAGCGGCTTGCCGGTGGCGACGTCGTAGATGTGCAGGTCGCCGCGCTCGGAGCCGCCCTTGGACAACGAGACGGCGACGCGCTTGCCGTCGAGCGACGGCACGTACCAGTCGATGGCGGTGTGGCCGCTCGGGTCGAGCGTCATCGGATCGAGGAGCACGCGCTCGGGCCCGAACGACGCCGAGCTGCGCACGACGAGGAACGGCTGCTGCTTGGGCGGCTGCGTCTTCATGGCGAAGAGCTGTCCGCCGCGCCAGCGCAGGCGGCCCC
>Ga0070681_10005684_pt1 | contig 12052 bp, 14 predicted proteins | sample KBSC83BmetaG_FD_65650 | JGI IMG/M metagenome (GOLD analysis project Ga0070681, IMG submission 65650) | Corn rhizosphere microbial communities from Kellogg Biological Station, Michigan, USA - KBS C8-3B metaG | ecosystem: Host-associated > Plants > Roots > Rhizosphere | place: USA: Michigan...
GTCGGTGGGGCGGCGCGACGGCTGCACATAGGCGGCCCTCCAGGGCTCCGGACCGATCGCTCGCAGGAACGTCGCGGTGTGGAAAGTCCCGGCGCCCATCTCCATGTCGTAGGGCTGAAGGATCACACAGCCGTGCCCGGCCCAGTAACGTTGCAGGGCAAAGATGAGCTCCTGAAAGGTGCGCGGCGCCGTGCCGATCTTCATGCGCGTATCGTTCCGTAGGTCGATCGGGAGAGAGCGCCGAAGTATAGCGGGCGTGGCAGTGTCTCAGCTGGCGGGATCGACGAGGCGCAGCTCGTAGACGCGGCTGATGCGTGAGCCGTCCCACACGTAGCGCAGGTGCATGCCCTGCCGCAGGTTCTGGATCAGCCGGGGACGGAAGACGGCCAGGCACTCCCCGCCCGGGTGCCGAACACTCTCGTAGGCGACTCCGTTCGAGCCGTCACGCTTGAGCGCTCGCCCCAGCTCCTGAGAAGAGACGTAACTGTCGGGGTCGTAGATCGCGGAGAGCCTCGTGCGCAGTCCGCGAATGTCATGAAACGTCGCGGCGACGTCGGCGAGGTAGCTGCGCATATCGAGTTCCATCGGCTCCTGGCGGGTCGCGCGAAGAAACTTCTCACGGTGAAAGCGCGTTTCGGCGATCGAGGTCTGCAGAGCTAGCGCGGCGTAATAGACACCGAATGTGCTGTCAGCAAACCGGCTGCCGGCCGGGTTGATGTGAGTGAAGGGAGCCATGATCACCGTCGAGCCGGGTCCGAAGACGCGGTCCTCGACGGCGACGAGGTCGATCTCACCCACCTCCTGGCGCAGCCGCGGGTTGGTGAGCGATTCGAGCCAGTAGAGCGCATCCCAGTCGGGGGCGTCCGCCACCCGCTCGAAGAGATGAATCGTCGGGAAGCGACTGGGGATGACGCGGAAGCAGGGCTGCCAACGGATCTCGCTCAGCGATGGGCTGTCAGGAAGCGGGGCCATGGGAGGCGGTGCGGCTCAGCCGCGCTGCGCGTCCAGATACTGGCGTACGTGGAAGAGATCTACGACGTGACCCGACAGCATCCGGTCCAGAGCCGAACGTCCGCCGAACAAGGGCTCGGAGTTGGGCCGGCGGATCCACTCGTCGGCCGCCTGGGACGTGGGCAGCAGCAGTTGCAGCGCCTTGTAGATGCCCAGCAGATACGACAGGCGCTCGAGCGTGTCGCGCGGCAAGCGCGGCTGCGCTTCCTTGCGCCACTTGAAGTACGTCGAACGCGACTGAATCCCCAGCAGCGTCAGCTGCTCTGCCACGCTCAGGTGCCAAAGCCCGGCGATGCGCTCAAAAGCCCTTAAGCCGGCGGCCCCAGCGACGTTCGCCGTCACTGGGGAGTCTGTCTTGGGGGCTCGGTAGTCCATATGTGGATTTATTATATACGAGGTTCATATTTGGATACCAGGGCGCACCATGAGCTGGCGGATGCCCTGGCATGGGCGGGGACGCAGCGATTTTCCGTACCGCCGCTCGCTGCTTTGTGGTGCAATGGCGTCCCGCTGCGCACGCTTGTGGTGCAGACGGAAACGATAATTCCTCTAAGTTTTTGATTTCTCGATGCTGTCCAGCTGGCATACGGCCTGCACTGTCAGGCCGCTCTACCACGCTGAAGGCCGCGCACGGGTGGTCTCCCTCCATGCGGGTGGCTTCGAGGCCTTTAACGTGAGCGAGCACTACCCTTTCCCGGAGGCGATATGACACCCACTGATGTACTGAAGTTGATAAAAGAAAAAGAGGTCAAGTTCGCAGACCTCCGTTTCACGGACACGCGCGGCAAGGAACAACACGTCACGATCCCCGCGAAGCTCGTGGACGAAGAGCTCTTTAGAGACGGCAAGATGTTCGATGGCTCCTCCATCGCCGGATGGAAGGGGATCAACGAGTCGGACATGATCCTCATGCCCGAGGCGAAGACCGCGATCCTCGACCCGTTCTTCGAAGAGACGACCGTCAACATCCGTTGCGACGTGATCGAGCCGGCCACGATGCAGGGCTATGAGCGCGATCCGCGCTCGCTCGCCAAACGGGCGGAAGCCTATCTGCGCTCCACGGGCATTGCCGACGGCGCGCTGTTCGGCCCAGAAAACGAATTCTTCATTTTCGACAACGTTCGTTTCGGCAACGAGATGAACGGCTCCTTCTACTCCATCGACGCCGTGCAGGGTGCGTGGAACTCCGGCACCGAGCTGCAGGACGGCAACCGCGGCCACCGCCCGGGCGTCAAGGGCGGCTACTTCCCGGTTCCGCCCGTCGATGCGTTCCAGGACATTCGTTCGGCAATGTGTCTGGCGCTCGAGGAGATGGGTCAGAAGGTCGAGGTGCATCACCACGAGGTTGCCACCGGCGGACAAAGTGAGATCGGTGTCGGCGCGGGTACGCTGACCGACAAAGCTGACGCGGTGCAGATCCTCAAATACGTGGTGCTGAACGTGGCGCACAGCTACGGCAAGACCGCGACCTTCATGCCGAAGCCTCTGGTCGGCGACAACGGTAGCGGCATGCACGTGCACCAGTCGCTGCAGAAGGAAGGCAAGGCGCTGTTCGCCGGCGACAAGTATGGCGGCCTCTCGGACACCGCCCTGTACTACATCGGCGGCATCATCAAGCACGCGAAGGCGCTCAATGCGTTCACCAACGCGGGTACCAACAGCTACAAGCGTCTGGTGCCCGGATTCGAGGCGCCCGTCATGCTCGCGTACTCCGCGCGCAATCGCTCTGCCTCGATCCGTATTCCGTGGGTGTCGAACCCGAAGGCGCGCCGCATCGAGGTGCGTTTCCCCGACTCGAGCGCCAATCCGTACTTCGCGTTCGCCTCGATGATGATGGCGGGACTCGACGGCATTCAGAACAAGATCCACCCCGGCGATCCGGCGGACAAGGATCTGTACGACCTGGAGCCGGAGGAGGCGAAGCACATCCCGACCGTGTGCCATTCGCTCGACATGGCGCTGGAGCATCTCGACAAGGATCGCGAGTTCCTGACTCGTGGCGGCGTTTTCACGAACGACGTGATCGATGCCTACATGGGGCTGAAGATGCAGGAGATCACCCGTTTCCGCATGTCGACGCATCCGGTTGAGCTGGATATGTACTACAGCGTTTGATGGAGAGGGTGTGACCGCTAGGCTTTCCCTGTCTGTTCGCGATGCTACGCCCCGCCATCCGTGCACCGGGCGGGGCGTGGGGACGGGGGAAAGGGGTCGGGGGGCAAAAACCACGCTTTTTGCCCCCCGACAAAAAGCACCGGAGGTGACTTTTTGCGACCGGAAGACAGGGGCAAAAACCACGCTTTTTGCCCCCCGACAAAATGCACTTCACGGATGCCGCCAGCCACTTTTGTCCCGCGCGCCTCTTGGGGCTATGCTGGTTTCCTATGCGCGGGATTCTGTTTACCTTAATCTCGATCGCGTGCTCGGTCGCGTATGCAGGGACCACTGTGTACAAGTGGGTGGACGACAATGGCATCACCCACTACAGCGACCAGCCGCACGAGAAGGCAGAGAAGGTGCAGGTGCGGGATCCGGCGACGTACTCGTCGAAGAACGGTCCCCCTGCCGCGCCCCCGCAGCCCCCGAGCGACAACGCTGCACCCGGGAAGTACGACAGCTGCGCGGTTTCGCAGCCCACCCAGGATCAGGTGTTCCTGAACGTCTACTCCGCGCAGGTCTCGGTGGATACGGTTCCGGTGCTGCGCCCCGGCGACCGGATCGTGCTGACGCTCGACGGTCGGCCGTTGACGGATCAAGCGGGCTCTCAGACCTCGTTCACCCTCGATCCGATCGATCGGGGCACGCATACCATCGAGGCGACCGTGCAGGATCCGGCCGGGCAGCCGGTTTGCACGACGCCGACCGTAACGTTCCACGTGCGTCAAAACTCGGTCAAGTCTCCTACTCACCCGCCCGCACACTGAGCTGCGCACTGTCGCAGCGAGAGGTGGGCCGTGGCGTTTGAGCACAGCCTGCCTTCGGCGCTATCGCACTTCGATCCCACGGATCTGCTGGACGCGCTGTCGACCGGCATCCTGATGCTGGATGCACAGCTGTGCCCTATCTATGCCAACGTCGCCGCTCAGGACTTGCTGGCCTTCAGCCTCAAGAAGGCGCGCGGACGACCCTTCAGCGATTTTCTGCACGACACGGACGGATTCGTCGGCGTTCTGCGCCGCGTTCTGGATACCGGCGAGGCGATCGCGGATCGCGAGCTGACCATGCGGCCGATCGGCGCGCCGCGTGAGACGCGTACGCTCGATGTGACAATCACACCGCTCGAGGGACAGATCACCGGCACACACCTGCTGCTGGAACTGGCCGACACGACGCAGCGGCAGCGCATCACGCGCGAAAACGATCTCCTGGCGCGGCTCGATAGCAGCCGGCTCATGGTTCGGCAGCTCGCGCACGAGATCAAGAATCCCCTCGGCGGCTTGCGCGGCGCGGCGCAACTGCTCGAGCGCGAGCTGCAGGAAGCGGATCTGCGCGAGTACACCCAGGTCATCATCGGAGAAGCCGATCGGTTGGCCTCACTGGTGGACTCGATGGCCGGACCCAGCCGCGCGCCACAGAAGGGTCACATCAACGTTCACGAGATCTGCGAGCACGTCTTCCACCTGCTGAGAGCGGAGGCCCCTGCGGCCGTTGTCGTCGAGCGCGACTACGATCCGAGCCTTCCCAACGCGATGCTGGACCGTCATCAGATGATTCAGGCGCTCCTCAACGTGGCGCGCAATGCCATGCAGGCGCTTGGCGGCAACGCCGGACGCATCGTGGTGCGCACGCGAGCGCTCTCGAATGTCAGCATCGGTATGGCGCGCCATCGCCTGGTGGCCAGCCTGCAGATCGAGGACAACGGGCCGGGTGTGCCCGAAGAGCTGCGAACGAGCGTTTTCTATCCGCTGGTCACGGGCCGTCCCAACGGCACGGGGCTCGGACTTGCCGTCGCCCAGGAGCTGGTGACCCGCAACGGCGGGCTCATCGAGTTCGAGAGCCAGCCGGGGCGAACGATCTTTACTTTGCTGCTGCCACTCGGAGAAGCCACATGAACGGCCAGTCACTGCGCGTCTGGCTCGTCGACGACGATGCCTCCATCCGCTGGGTACTGGAGCGGGCTCTGCGCAACGGCGGCATGGCGCCGCGTGCATTCGAATCTGCTGAGCCGGCGCTGGATGCGCTCCGCCGTGAATCCCCGGACGTCCTGCTCACCGACATCCGCATGCCAGGCCAGTCGGGCCTGGAGCTGTTGAAGAAGATCCGCGATGCCCGGCCGGCGTTGCCGGTCATCGTCATGACGGCGCATTCCGACCTCGGAAGCGCGGTCTCCGCCTACGAAGGCGGCGCGTTTGAATACCTGCCGAAGCCGTTCGACATCGATCAGGCCGTTGCCCTGGTCAGACGCGCGGCGGTTGCCAACCCCCAAGGCGGCGGTGACCCGTCGGCCGTCCCGAAGATTCCGGAGTTGCTGGGCCGCGCGCCGGCCATGCAGCAGGTGTTCCGCGCTATCGGGCGCCTCGCTCGCTCCAGCGTGACGGTCCTCATCACGGGTGAGTCCGGCACGGGTAAGGAGCTGGTCGCCCGGGCTTTGCACGAGCACAGCCCGCGCGCCGGAAAGCCGTTCATCGCTCTGAACACCTCGGCCATTCCGGCCGACCTGCTCGAGTCGGAGCTGTTCGGGCACGAGAAGGGGGCTTTCACGGGTGCGGACTCACAGCGTCGCGGCCGGTTCGAGCAGTCGGACGGCGGCACCCTCTTCCTCGATGAGATTGGCGACATGTCGACTCCCTTGCAGACGCGGCTGCTGCGCGTGCTGGCTGAAGGGGAGTTTTATCGGATCGGCGGCCAGACACCGATTCGCGTCGATGTCCGGGTGATCGCGGCTACGCACCAGAATCTTCAAGATCGCGTTGCGCGCGGACAGTTCCGCGAGGATCTCTACCACCGGCTCAACGTGATCCGGATCGAGCTGCCTCCGCTGCGAGCCCGGTCCGAGGACATCCCGGATCTGCTGCACCACTACATGAACGTCGCCGCTCACGAGCTGGGCGTCGAAGCCAAGGTGCTTGCGCCTGAGGCCGAAACGAAGCTCGCTGCGTATGGCTGGCCTGGCAATGTCCGCGAGCTCGTCAACCTGTGCCGGCGACTTTCGGTGCTCGCGCCGGGGACCGAGGTGCGCGTCGAGGACCTGCCCCACGAGCTGGGCGAGACGGCGTCCTCCGGACCGAACGAAGCGGACTGGGCCAAGGCGCTCGCCAGCTGGGCAGATCGCCAGGTGATGACCGGCAAGCGTCCGCTGCTGGATGACGCACAGCCCGAGTTCGAGCGCGTGTTGATCCGCTCGGCGCTCAAGCGCACCCAGGGACACCGGCAGGAAGCCGCGAAGCTGCTCGGGTGGGGGCGCAATACGCTGACGCGCAAGCTGAAGGAGCTGGGGATGGAGGGGATCGACTAGCGGGCGAAAACCACGCTTTTCGCCAGCGGGCAGAAAGCGCCGCAGGCCCAAAATGGGCCAGCGCTTTCTGCAATGGACGAACAGCCGCTACACTGCGCGGCGCATGACCTTCCTGGAAATCTGGAAAGCGCCGTTCCTCGGCAACACCGTCGAGGCGTGGACGCTCGCGCTCGTCACCTTCCTGGTGACGTTCACCGTGCTGCCCATTGCCAGAGGATTCATCGCTTCCCGGCGCAAGCGGTGGATCGAGTCCGGCGGCGGGCAGCTCCCTGACGCTTTCGAGCTTGCCGGCCGTCTCGTCGTACGCACCAGCCGCCTCTTCCTGTCGGCGGTGGCGATCTATCTGGCCTCGCGCTATCTCACCTTCCCCGCCAACGTCGAGCGGATGCTGACGATCGTCATCGTCGCGCTCTTCTGGATGCAGGCCGGATTGTGGTCGATGGCTGCCGTCCGCTTCACTATCGAGCGGCGGCGCAAGCGCTCCGAGGCGCTGGATGCCGTGCTGACGAGCTCGATCGACATCATTCTGTTCGTCGCCGGCCTCGTCGTCTGGACGATGGTCCTGCTCCTGGCGCTCGACAACCTGGGCGTGGAGATCAAGCCGCTGTTGGCGGGACTGGGAATCGGCGGTATCGCGATCGCGCTCGCCGTGCAGACGGTGTTGGGCGATCTTCTGGCGTCGCTGTCCATCGCGCTCGACAAGCCTTTCACTATCGGCGACTTCCTCAGCGTCGATGACTTCCAGGGCTCAGTGGAGCACATCGGTGTCAAGAGCACGAGGCTGCGCAGCATCTCCGGCGAGCAGATCGTCATCTCGAACACGGATATTCTCAAGGCGCGGGTGCGTAACTTCGGGCGCATGCGCGAGCGGCGCGCGGTGTTCCAGGTCGGCGTCCACTACGAGACGCCGACCGATGCGCTTGCAGCGATTCCCGCCGCCATTCGCTCAATCGTCGAGGCGGAGCCGGAGGTGCGCTTCGATCGCTGTCACTTCCTGACATTTGGCGATACGGCGCTGCAGTTCGAGACGGTCTACATCGTGAAACGCGCGGACTTCAACAGCTACGCGGATATCCAACAGAGGATCAATCTCGCGATTCTCGGGAAGCTGCGCTCGATGTCGGTGCAGTTCGCTGCGCCCAGCCGCAACGTGTTCTATATCGAGAACCCCGCCCCGCTGTCACAGAGCAGCGCTGGGGGCAAGTAGGCGTTCGGCTCCCACCGAGCCGATGAGTTGCGTCACGCTCGTGAGACCTTGCTCGCGCAGATACTCAGCGATGCCCGCATTGATCTTCTTGCACACCATCGGGTCGTAGAACAGCGCCGTGCCCACGCCGACGGCGGTTGCGCCGGCGAGTATGAACTCCAGGGCATCCGTTGGGGTGGTGATTCCGCCCTGCCCTATGATCGGCACGCCATGAGGGCGCGCCACTTCGGCGACCTGGTACACCTTCAGGAGCGCGATCGGCTTGATGGCGGGACCGGAGAGGCCGCCCTGCACATTTCCGATGATCGGCCGCCGGGTGCGCACATCGATAGCCATCCCCATCATGGTGTTGATGACGGCGAAGGCGTCGGTGCCGGCCTCGATGCAGCGGCGGGCGTTCTCCTTGATGTCCGTCTGGTTCGGCGACAGCTTCGTGATGATCGGCTTGCTCGTCGCACGACGGCAGGCGGCGACCACCTGTGCGGACATGTCGGGGTAGTTGCCGAACGCGACGCCTCCCTCTTTCACGTTGGGGCACGAGATGTTGATCTCGATGGCGTCGATCGGCGATTGGTCGAAGCGGCGGGTGACCTCCACGTACTCTTCGATTGTCGAGCCGGAAACGTTGGCGATGAAGCGCGTCTCCGTGAAATCGAGCTCGGGGAGGATGCGATCGACAACGTGCGCGACGCCCGGGTTCTGGAGCCCGATGGCGTTGAGCATGCCCGCGGGGGTTTCGTAGATGCGGTGCGGCGGGTTGCCGAGGCGCGGCTTCAGCGTGGTTCCCTTGAGAACGACCGCTCCCGCGTCGCGATTGGAGAAGCCCTCGATGCGGGTGTATTCCTCGCCGAAACCCACGCAGCCGGAGAGCAGCACGATCGGGGAAGCGAACGCCATCCCGCAGAACTCGAGACTCAGGAGATCGGCATTGTCGGGAGGGCTCATGGCCTCGATTATGCCATGCTTGTCGCCGACCCCAGAAAGCGGCTCGTCCATGTTCCACATCGTGCTGTTCAGACCGGAAATTCCGCCCAACACGGGCAACGCGATTCGCCTGAGCGCCAACACGGGCTGCACGTTACACCTCGTGAGACCGCTCGGATTCGACCTTGACCGCAAAGAAGTGCGCCGCGCGGGGCTCGACTACACCGATCTGGCGAAGGTGAGGATTCACGACGATCTGGCCTCCTGCCTGCAGGAGTTAGGCGGTGCTCGAGTGTTCGCGGTCGAGACGAGCGGCACGCGGCGCTATAGCGAGGCCCGATTCGAGCCCGGCGATGCGTTGCTCTTCGGCTCCGAGCACCGTGGGCTACCGGAGGCGGTGCTCGCCGGCATTCCTGCCGACAGGCACCTGTCGATCCCGATGCTTCCTGCCAATCGCAGCCTCAACCTTTCAAACGCGGTGGCGCTCGTGGTCTATGAGGCGTGGCGACAAAACGAGTTCAGCCGATCTCGGACTTGATGGGACGGCTCATCAATTCCCGCACCGCGTCCTTGGCCGGCATGTGCTTGTACAACACGCGATACACGCCTTCGGACAGAGGCATCTCCACGTGCTCGCGCGCTGCGACGATGTGCGCCGCTTTGGCCGCGCTGTAGCCTTCGACGACCTGGCCTATCGTCGCGAGCGCTTCTTCAGGAGAGCGACCCGAAGCCAGTAACAGCCCAAAGCGACGATTCCGCGACTGATCGTCGGTGCAAGTGAGAACGACATCGCCTAAACCGGCGAGTCCCATGAATGTGTCACGGTGAGCGCCGAGCGCCACGCCGAGACGTGTCATCTCGACAAGACCGCGCGTGATGAGTGCGACGCGGGTATTCGCACCGAAGCCGAGACCGTCGGAGAGCCCGGCACCGACTGCGAGGACATTCTTCACCGCACCTCCGACTTCCACTCCGATGATGTCGGTTGAGGTGTAGGCGCGGAAGTTCGCGGACGACAATCCGCTCGCAAGCGCGCTTGCGAATGCGGCGTCCGGTGACGCGATCGTCATCGCAGTCGGCAACCCGTGGCCAACCTCGCGCGCGAATGTCGGACCGGACAACACGGCGACTGCACGAGAGGAACCCAGAATCTCCCGGGCCACCTGGTGCGGCAGGAGTCCGGTTTCCAGCTCGAATCCCTTCGTTGCCCAGGCGAGGCGCATCTGCGGCAACAGATGCGGGCGGATTTCTTCCAATAAAGTGCGGAAAGAATGGCTCGGCACCGCGATCAGGACGTCGCTGACGCCGCGGAGTGCCGCGGCGAGGTCGCGCTCCACGACCAGAGAGTCGGGGAAGCGAGCACCCGCGAGGTACCGCTCGTTGCTGCGAGCGGTAGCCATTGCTTCCTGTCGCTGCGGGTCCCGGCCCCACAGATGCGTGGGGCGGCCGCTGCGCGCCACCTGGATTGCGAGAGCGGTCCCCCACGAGCCTGCGCCGAGCACCGCGGCCGGAGCTTCGCGCTTTACGCCGGGTGCCGTTGCGCTCATGGATGGCAGCGCGCGTCAGTTGGTCGCGATGGGTTGTCCCTGTCCCTGCGTCTGCGATTGCGCGTAGAGCGCATCGAAGTTGACCGGAGGCAGCAGGAATTGCGGGAATCCACCTTGAGTGACGAGGTTGGACACCGTGGCGCGGGCGTACGGGAACAGCACACCTGGGCAGATGCTGGTGACTGCGCGCTTGGCGTCCTCTTCCGTCAGGTTCCGCATCACGAAGAGTCCCGCTTGCTTGACCTCCACCAGGAACAAGGTGACCTCGTTCTGCTTGGCGGAAACGGTCACCGTCAGCACGACCTCACGCACATCCGCCGTCAGGACGGTTGTGCCGGTGTGGAGGTCGAGATTGATTTGCGGGTTCCAGTTGCCCTCCGTACGAGGGCCGTTCGGCGCTTCGTAGGAGCAATCCTTCAGGTAGACGCTCTGCAGGGACAGGACAGGGCCGGTCTCCGGCTGCGCCTGGGGAACCGGCTCCGCGCCGGCATTGTTCGTCGTCATGTCACGGCCTCCGGGCCGGTTGCTGAGGTTTGAGCAGCGGATCCAGACCGTGAGCCGCTTCCAGCTCGTACAGGTCGTCGCATCCGCCGATATGTATATCGCCGATAAAAATCTGGGGCACCGAGCTGCGGCCGCTGCGGGCCCGCATCTCGGAACGCGCCTCGGGGCGCGAATCCACGTCGATCTCCTCGAACGGGATCTGCTTCTGCGTCAACAGCTGGCGTGCCCGGTCGCAATAAGGACACCAGCTGGTTGCATACATTTGAACCTTGGGCTGCATCAGGCGCCCTGCCCCTTGGTCAGCGGCAGGTTCTCCGAACGCCACGCAGCAAGCCCGCCGCGTAGATTGAAGGCCTTCGTAAAGCCCTGGGCGGTCAGCTGCCGCCGTGCCGAGGCGCTCACACTGCCGGTATCGTCGTAGATCACGACGAATTTCTCCCGGTACTTCTTGAGCGTCTCAGCCCCCTTCATGAGCTGCTCGCCCGTCATCTGCCGCGCGCCGGACACGTGGCCCGCCACGAATTGCTCCTGCGGACGCAGGTCGATGAGCAGCGCCCCCTGGTTCATCAACCGGATGACGTCCTGGGGCGAGATCGCGGCGACGTTGTGACCGCGCATGCGGAGCTCGTACGCGGCTACCACGATCGCCAGGACTACCGCCGCGGCGGCGAGCAGCGAGTGGTGCGCGAAATATTCGATGAGACGGTCCATATGCCAAGGCTCAAAAAGTTGCGCATTATAGCGTCCCTATGCGACCGCCCAGTGCGAATCCGCGGGTCAGCCAGGGGGCCCGCGCCGGCGTCCCCCAGGGAGTCATCCAGGGAGTCATCCAGGGAGTTCCCAAGTGGGCCTGCGTGCTCGCGGCGTTCGGGCTGCTGATCGCTGCCGTCGCACCTGCGGCCGCAGCCCGTCCCCATCGCCGCCCGCAATCGGCTCCGCCGCAGACACCGGCGCCCCCTCCGGCCCGCCCTTCGGGGGATACGCAAAAAACCGAAGCGCAGCTGGAAGCGGTGAAGTCCGAGATCGAGCGGGTCGCGGCCCAGGTGAGCAATGACGAGGTGCAGAAGACTCGTCTGGCCAAGGAGCTTCGCGGCGCCGAGCTCTCCGTCGGCAAGGCGCGGGAAGGTCTGGAGAGTGTGCGCCGGCAACGCACTGAGACCGGAGCGCGCCGCACGGCGCTGGCGGCCGAGAAGAAGGATCGCGAGGGCGACCTGAGCCAGGAGCGCGAGTCGCTCGCGGGCCAGATGCGGGCGGCCTACATGATCGGTCGCGAAGAGCCCCTGAAGCTGCTGCTGAACCAGAAGGATCCGGAGCTCGCCGGCCGGATGTTCGCGTACTACGGCTACTTCGGCCGGGCCCGTGCCGGCCAGATCCACGAGATCGAGGAGAACGTGCAGCGCCTCG
>Ga0070681_10005691_pt1 | contig 12045 bp, 3 predicted proteins | sample KBSC83BmetaG_FD_65650 | JGI IMG/M metagenome (GOLD analysis project Ga0070681, IMG submission 65650) | Corn rhizosphere microbial communities from Kellogg Biological Station, Michigan, USA - KBS C8-3B metaG | ecosystem: Host-associated > Plants > Roots > Rhizosphere | place: USA: Michigan...
GGAGTTCCCGGGAAACTCGTCAACTGACATCCAATGCTGACGGGATCACTCGTCGGCGTCACGAGCACACCCCCGAGCGTGTCCGAAGTCCAGAGCGCGCCGTCCACGTAAATTTGCACACCCGTATTGCCATCATACGTATAAACGAAATGATGCCACGCATTGGCCGACGGCGTCCCCTTGCCACCCCACGATACATCGTCGTTAAAATGCGTCACCGCGCCCCAACCCGCGGCGTTTCCGAAGTTGAACGCGCAATCTTTTCGCGTGCCGGTACGATCTCCCAGCGACACCATCGTTTCCTCACTCGCAATCGCGGGATTATACGCCCACACCTCCAACGTCCGATCACTCGCCCCGGTAATGTCCGCGTTCGTCACCGCGACCGAAGAATAGCGCGCGGACGTGCCATCGAAAAAGACCCCGGGAATTCCCGAGCCTGCCACATTGTTCGAGTAGATGGGCGATCCAATCTTCGTGAAATTCCCGACCGACGAACCGAGATTCGTCCACGTTAGAAAAGTCGGAGGTGTGCCATTGGCTGCCTTGATCGCCCTCAAATCGACATAAAGCGTCCCAACGCCTCCAAAAGCCGATGGCTGTTGAAAGGCTGCGATTTCAGCGTCAGTCAGCGGCCCGGTGTAAACGCGCACGCCATCAAGCGCGCCCCGGAAAAGCGGCAGCGAATTGCCCGCACCGCGCGCGAGATAATTTTGCTGCGACGCCGTGTTGATGTTTGGCGCGTTCAATTGCTCCGGCGTGATCGTGATGGATTCCGCATCCACCAGCGTGCCATTGATATACAAACGCCCCATCACGCCATTCGAAAGCGACAACGCCACATGCGTCCAAACACCGATTGCCAACGGGCCGGTGGACGTGAGCGATTGATTCACTGCGCCTTTGGTGATCGAGAATGCCGCATGGCCCGTGCCATCGTCCGGCGTGAAGAACATGCAATTGGTGGCCGCGGTTCCGAAGTACCATGCCGGCTGATTTCCCGTGCCGCCCGACCATTTGATCCACGCCGTCAAGGTGATTTCGGGCAAATCGGACAACGAGCGATCGAGAATCACATATTGATTCGTCCCGTTGAACGCAAGAAAACCGGCCCGTTGCCCATCGCCGCTGTACCAGGCCGGGTTCCCCGCAAGGTAGCCATCCGTCACACCCGGGGAATCCTTCGCGAGCGAATCATGTGCGGTCGCAAAATCATACGAAGCATACAATCGGCGCGGCGCGGTGCGATTCGTGATCCATTGCAAGGGTCCGGGATTGTATTGCTCGAAACCAAATTGAAACCCGTTGCTCACGGATTGCGCCGTCGAAAAATCTCCGTCCAGCACGGCGTCATTCCACGCTTCCGGCCCCGTCGCCACCGAAGTGTCGCGCCACGTGGAAGCGGAACCTTTCACGACCGCCCAATTCGTAATGATGGAACCGGCGGTGATCTCTCCATGTTGCAAAATCCGCGCGTTGCCCCCGACCACGGAGTTATCAATAACCATTGCGTAATCACGAACTTTCGCAAAATCCTTCACCACCGCGCTGTTGCGGACCATTGCGTGCCCGCTGACGACCGCGTTCCCCGCCACCGTCGCGCTGTTCGTCACCACCGCGTAATCTTCGATTCGCGCATTCCCCTGCACCTTGGCCGTCCCAAAGACGCGGGCATTCGGTCCAACATAGGCCGTGGCATCAACCGTTGCGGTTGCGGATCGCCAGCCGCCACCATTCGCGACCTGCACCAGTCCCGCCGTGCCGCCATTTGTGCTTTCAAACGGCGCCGCGCCGCTCAATTGAATCTCATAAGGGAAACGGGCCTTCGCGGGCGACGATTGATACGGCTGAACCGAATCATCAATCGATTCCGCAAGGAACGTGTTCGGCGTCCCCGCGACGGACAGGAAGAGATTATTTTCGTTCGCCGCCAGTGTCACCGAATTCGTGCCCGCGCTCCACAGGCTGCTGTAACGTACCGCGCCATTATCCGCCACGATCACCAAACTCGCCCGCCAGCCGGCGCCGCGACTGCTGTCAGCCAAACCGTGAAAATTCACACTCACCACCCGCCCTGCTCCGCTCCCCTGCGGCGCCAGGCGCGTGATTTTATAACCACCTTGTTGCGGCGCGAATTCAATCGGCGTCTGCCACCACGTCGGATCATCCGCGCGCTGCCGCAACTCGGCGTACGTCCAGCGCAGCGCCAGATCCTTGTCCCCGAGATTATAGGCGCTCGTCAAAGCGGCGCGATGCGAGTAATCCCACATCACATTCCGCCGCGCCATCAGCCCGAGAATGTCCTGGACCGAAGTCCCCGGCGCAAGTCGCCCGAGCGTGTCCCAAAGATATTCTCCGGACTTCGCCTGCTCCCAAATGCGCGTGGAAAAAAACGAACCAAAGCCCGGCGCGCCGAGCCCCGGCAAATTGTCCGGGTTCTCATCGAGATACAGCCAGATCGGCCAGCACAAATAATAATTCCGCCCGTGCCCCAGCCAGAAATGCGACGTGTCCGCGTAATACGTATCCAACCCGCTCTGGTTGGTTTCCCATGGATAATGATAAAGCCATTGCTCGCGAACATAATTGGCGTGGTTCTCCCAAAACTGTCCGTCCACCTGCTGGTTGCCATTGGTGTTCGCGGACTCCTGACACGCATGACCGAATTCATGCGGCGGCACCCACGTCGGGTCATCCACTCGCAAGCCATCCGGGGTGATGTTTACCCAGGGAATATTGTTTCCATCCGCCCCCGTCCAATAACCGCCGTTCCACGTCGTGACATTCAACTTCCGCTTCTGACCGTTGTAGGGTTGCGCGGCGTTGATGGGATGACTCGGCTCCGGGAAACCCATGCGCCACACGTGATTCTTCCAAACCTCCTCAAAATTCCGCAAGGTGCCGTGCGGCATGTTCGCCGTCCAAAAACTATTCGACGTGACGCTGATGTCCCAACAAAACCGGAAATGTTTCGAAGACATATCGATGACCGGATAGCCGTTCACGTCGTTCGTGCCTGGTCCGGGCACCGTGGCGGAGGCATAGGACGGCAGGTAAACATCACCCGTCAGATCCCCCACGCGCACGTAATCAATGGCAAATGCGTCTCCCAGCGTGGCGGCATTACCCAATGGATCGACGCGCACATCAGAAAGATTTCCGCGCCAGAAAATGTGGGGGCCGAAGAAAATCCGATACACATGGAAATTGCCATCCGTGGGAATGTTCGTGATGGTTACTTCACGCGAAGCATTGAAGCCGGTCGTGGTATTCGCAGTGCCGGTATAATTGTTCGTCGCGCCAAAATAAACGAGAACAGTTCCTCCAAACCCGGCGGGCACCTGGAGACGCACATCCATATAATCATTGAACGCCAGATCCAAATCCGGGCCGCCCGCGCCCAGTCCAGTCAATGTGATCTGCGGGTCCGTGCCGCCGGCGGTGCCGTTCAATAGGCCACCAGCAACCGTCGCGCCGCTGACTTGAGGCGTGGACCAACCATCAAGATTCCCGTCCGTGTTCCACTCACCGAGAGTTGTGTGGTTGGTCAGAGCCAGCGCCGGGTCGACAGCGACTATGACGCCGTCTCGCAATGCGTTGGTTTGAGCAGACAACGGGAGCGCCAACATTAGGCTCAGGAAAATCCCTCCGAAATACTTCTTAATCATTCAAAAGCCTGCCTCTCCACGAATTCTTATTGTTTGGTGATGGAAAATGTTTTGGTCGCGGCGCCAACCGGGAACGGCAAATTGAAAACGTTCTCCTGGCTCGCCGAAAGGCTCACGGTTGCCAGCGTTCCGGAACCGTCGCTTAATACATACGTCCCGGGGATGGAAGTCGCAAAGTGCAACGGAGTCGAATGCGCTGCCGCGTTACCAGTCTCCACCGTGAAATTGATTTGCGACAAATTCGCGGTAAGATCAAGCGATTGGCCGTTCGCAAAATGGTCACTGTCCAAAACCAGATGCACCGTGCCCGCGCCGATCATCGCGTGAAACCGCTGCCGCACGCCATCCCGGGGAGCAATTTTGATAGCCACATCATTGGTCCACATGCCACCGTAACAGAACCGGCCAAAAATCGGATCATCGGCCAAAATCGTAGCCGCCGACCGTATCGCGCCACAAAAGCCAAGGTTTTGTTCTGCTGAATAATACCAGGCGCCGCGGTGCATCGGTTGACCGCCGAGCCATGTGAGATTGTATGGCGACGGCTCGTATCCACCGCCACAGCCCCCGTCATATTGCGCCCCCGGATACCAGAATCCGTAGTTGGAATCGGCCGTGCCGGTGTTCATGGTCGACCACCCGTTCAAAAAGGAACCATATCCCAGGCGCAGGTAATCCGTTGGATTCGCAGAATAATTAAGCGCGTAATCCAACAGACCCCAACCGCCCATTTGCGCCATGTAAGTCACCACAAAATCGTTGCCCATGCCGCTGCGATAATCGCTGCCGTAATAATAATACGCCGGCTCGAGCCAACCGCGATCGAAGATATTCGCGGTGATTTGTGCCTGCATGAACGCATTGGCTTTACTGAGAAAAAATGGAACGTTCGTCGAGCCCATCGCCACACTGCTGCCCGCATGTTGCAGCGCATATTTGGCGTACGCCTGCTGCGATTCAAAACCCGTTGCGTCAAACGAATATTCGGAACCGAACAGATTTGCGCTGCCGGAAATGTAATACCCCACCTTGGCTTCCCATTTTGTGCGCAAGCTCGAAGCCTGTGCGCTCATTCCCTCGGCATCCAGAGCCGCAATCACGTTCGGAATCACCACTTCGTTCATCAGGCCGATCTGCGTCGCCTGGCCGCCACCGTAGCTCCACATGGCCATCGCGGTTCCCCACGCGCGCTGCAAATAATTCGTGGCCGTCAAAGTCGTTGTGACTTCCGGATGATATTTCGCCACGCGATACATGCCGTAATACATCGCGATGATGTGCGGATAATCGTACCCGCGCCCGATGCTCAGGCTGTTGTTCGTCCGCAAATTGTGCCAGTCCGGAATGCTGTAAATCGCGTACGAACTTGTTTCGTTCGTCGTCCGTTGCAAACCGCCCCAAACAAAATTAGAAATGTAAAAATCCAACGCCGTCACTTCACTTTGCACGGGAAAAACGGCTTCCTTTTCCGCGAGATAAGCCGGGCGCGATTCACCCGCGTCATCGCTCGCGATTTCATACACCTGGAAGCTATTTCCCAACGTGTCGTGATTGTCCGGCGTGATCAACTGCCCGTCATTCATGTTCACATCGCAAAACAGTCCGGTGTACCATTGATTGGTGATGATCTGATTCTTCACGAGGTAAGCTGCGCGTTTGCTGATCAGCGTTTCAATCGGTTCGGTGACGAAAAATTCGAGATACATCGTCCGATTGCTGCCGTAAGTGATCGTCAGCTTGTTTTCGCCGAGCCGGGCAAATTGGACCTGGTAGAGCTGATAAGCATTCGCGCTCACATTGGTGATGCCGAGAAATTGAAGCTGTGTTTGTGCCGGAAATTCGGCGGTCACCGAAGCAACCGTTTGCGTCGTCTGCAAGGCAATTTGCGCGAACAGATTCGTTGGCACCGTCATGCCCGGAACGACGTGCACATCGATTTTACCTTCGTTCACCAGCGTCTGGCGGATCGCGTCGTAGTCGCCGGCCCACTGAAATTTTACCCCATATGATTGCGAAGCTCCGGGAGCCAATGTCAGGCTGGTGTTTGGCTGACGCCAGCGGTCGCCTTGCGTGGTCACAGCGGGATACTGGGCGGCGGCATTGGTGCCTGCCACGTAAGAATGAATATATGCCTCGTAACCCGCGCGCACATCCCAGAACTCCAATTTGGTGTTGTCGTCCGGAGTCATCAACAGATACGGACCAACACTGTCCGGTCGCATCCAAAAAATGTAAGAGCCGTAACCGGAAATGAAGCTGTGTTTCATCGTGCTCGAACTCGGCGTGGAAAAAGACGTGTTCATCGGCAATGGCAACGCGAGATCGCCGATCGTCACGGACTGGCTCGTCGTGTTGGTGAAATTCAACGACCACTCGATGGCGTCTTTATTGATGAACAGCACGGAATCGAACACCAGCGGAGCGGCCAGACCATTGGTCAGCAAGTAATGCGCGGTATATTGCGTCCCGCTGGCATTTGTGATCGCACTGTAACCGACCGACGCCACGCCGCTCGGCGTCGACGTGTTTACCGGATACCACGTCGGGCCGCCGGTCGGCTGATAATTGATGCGCACATTTCCGAGCCTTCCGCCTGTGATATATTCCGTCTCTTCCGCATCGTCCGTCCGCTGCAAGCTCGAGATCGAACTGGAAGTGACCGCCGTTGTGAAGGAGGGGTCCACTTGCAACAAGCGATAAAACCGCTGCGGCGATGGTCCGATGGGAATATTCGTGATACTCATTGAGGGACCATACGCTTGCACTGCATAGGGCAGCAGATTTTGCCAATTGGGCGGGCTCAACGTGTCCGAATATTGCAGCCAATACCATTTGCCCACGGTGGCGCTGAAAGACACACCAGCCAGGCCCCCTTGCACATCCAATTGCGCCACCACGGCGGGTGGCGGAACAAAAATACTGCTCACCACCGGCGAATGATTATATGTAATCGAGCTTCCGGAACCGGCATAGCTGAACACCGCCACGTTGTACTGGGTATTGGGAAGGATATTTTCGACGCTTACGTTATCGCCAGGACCGGAATAAACGACATAATAACCCGTCCCCAACAACTGGTCTCCCAAACCATACCGGGCGTCCCCAACATACTGAATGGAATTCAATGGCATTTGCTTGAGGGCCGAATTCGTGGCCGTCCAGACCACCACGACACTGCCCGCACTTCCAGCTCCCGGACTCCACGAAATATCCAAACCCGAATTGGTGTTCGGCGCCGCAATAACCCACGCGGGCGAGGCAGGCAGAGAAGCCACGCTCGTGTTTGAAATCGCCAGCGTAAAATCAGTGAACTGGACGCCCAGCTGCCCGTTGTAGGTGGCGTGAATGATGCCGACCTGCATTGGTTTTCCCGCGAGATCGGAGCGGCGCAGAACGTTCCCGTTGACTGCGGCCCCCACCCCGTTCACCGGCGCTCCAAAAGTCCGGATTGTCCAGGCTCCCGCTTTGCTCGATTTCTCGTAAAAATAAAAGTTGGTCCCGTTCACACGGTCCATCCGCAACCAATAGTTGGCATTGGGATAATTGGTGGGATTGAACTGGCCGACACTGCCGTTGACTTCGGTCCGCAGGTAATTTGCGAAGTTGAATTCGTCAAACCGCGTCCAGGAAACAAAGTTTTCCGTGCCGCCGGCAGACGAGGGATTGCCTCCCGCCCCGAACGCGCGCGCTTGAAGTCCGGCCGAGTTGTAATTGGCGTTATTATATGGGCTGACGACATGAACGGTGGCGGAAAAATCCTGGGGAACGACTTTGTAGAGAAAAAACCCGTCGTCATCGGCCCCCTCCCAGGCAGTCCCGGTGGTTAAAAGCGACAGCGTGCCGGCCGCAGTGATATTCGCGTCACATTGGACCGTTGTTCCTATTCCCCCGCCTCCAATCCCGGAATTATTGAACTCACCGGCGCCAAAATACACGCCGTCCCAAATTGTGCCCGCGATGCCGTTGGTCAGATAATTGACGTTGGTGTTGAAAGAATCGGAATACGTCACCTGCGCGTTCAGTGAGATACCCGTTCCGAAGGCAACCATGCAGATAGCCAGCGTGAGACAGAAAAACAATCTCGTACAAACGCGCGTGCCTTTGAAACACGACGGTTGATTTTCCATGGTGTGATGATGCAACAGAAGCGTTTTTCAGCCCATGCGCCGCATCCACGCCGATATGCTCATTTTGCACTCCCGGAAGATTTTTGGCTAATGCTGACCGATGAATTGGGAGTTGCCCAAACTGGCGGAAACACGAAACGTCAGACGAACGCATTCCGCTTTAAGCCGCCTGCGGCTCGCTTGCGCCCTCTTCCTGAATATATGATCTGCCACGATAAAAATGGCTTACAAAAATAAAGAGCACGGCCGTCACCAACATAACTTCAACGAAAAAGAAGAAGTAGCTTGCCCCCTTCAGCTTTACACTTCCGTCTGGGTTCTGAATGAAGAAATTGACTCCTGCAGTGAAGACGTTGCCAAGAGAAATGGAGCCAAGATAAGTGCACATCACCAGCGATTTCATTTTTGGCGGCGCCTGGGTATAGGCGAATTCCAAGTGCGTCACGGAGAGCATCACCTCGCCAGCTGTCAGCACCACAAACGCCAAGATTTGCCAAAGTATGTGCGGCTGCTCGCCTTTGTCGATGTGCGTCTGTATCAAGGCGATAATCAGAAATGAGACGATGACGGCCCACAACCCTCCAGCAAATCGCCGCAACGGCGTGACCTTTACGAAACGGCCCAACATTGGATAGACCACGTACGAAAAGAGCGGCAGCATGATGAGGACGAAGACAGGATTTACAGTCTGAATTTGTGCGGGCAGCCAGTCATGGCCGAAAAGGTGCCGATCCATTTTTTCCGACTGCACCACCCATGTGGAAAAATTCTGCTGCCACAATGCCCAGAACATTGCGGCAAAGGGGACAAGAATCAGCACATTCAGTAGCGCCTTCAGATTATCGCGCTGAAACATTTCCCGCACATAGGTAGCCAGTCCGGCCGGTGGAACATGAACGAATTTTTTGCGCCCTGCCCAGAAGACCAAGGTGGCAATCAACATAGCGATGCCCGGAATCCCAAATGCAACCTTCGGTCCACTCTTCTCCAATAGATAGGGAATGACCATAGTCGACACGGCCGAGCCTATATTGATCGAGAAATAGAACCAATTGAACATTCGCGGCAAAAGATGCTGGTTCAGCGCGCCAAACTGATCCCCGACATTCGCGCTTACACACGGTTTGATGCCGCCGGCGCCAAAGGCAACCAGAGTCAATCCAATCACAAGTCCGAGTCGCGTATCGTTTAGTGCAAGGGCGAAATGCCCAAAACAATAAACGACCGATAATAGCAGAATGATTAAATATTTACCGAATACTGCGTCAGCTAGGAGGGCGCCAAGAATCGGCAAAAAATAAACAGCTGAGACAAATGTGTGGTACCATCCTTCGGCCTGCGCGTCTGTCATATGGTCCGACTGCCCATGCGCGTTAACAAGGAATTGCGACATGAAGATCACCAAAATCGAATTCAGGCCATAATAACTGAATCGCTCCGCTGCCTCGTTCCCCACGATGTAAAAAATCCCCGGTGGGAATTTATCGGTTTTGACCGGCGCGGTAAGATATTTAGTGGTAGCCATAACGCGAGGTCAGTGATTTACGGTGTGAAGGTTGGCAATTTGCTTCAACCCCAAATTCCGGCGCACCAACTCGGGCAGATATTTCGGCGGAATGGAACCGTTGATGAGAACGGCATCGTGATACTTTGCCAAACTGAACTTATCCCCCATCTCGCGTTCGATGGCTTGATGCAGTTGGTAATGCGCCATGCGCCCAACAAAATATGTGCTCAACTGCACCGAAGATTGCTTGGCGCGAATGATTTTTAATTTCGCCTCGCCTTCCGATTGATAGGAGTCGCGCACCAAAAATTTCATTGCCTCATCGTCGGTCATTTGCGTGCAATGCATTTGATAATCGAGGATCGAATTCGCCACGGCGCGCAGATAGAATTTTAATTGCATCAACCGCAGGCGCAGGTCGCCATCACCAAACCCCTCGTTCAACATCGTGATCTCGCCGTAAACCGCCCAACCCTCGACGTAGGTGCCCGATTGATAAACACGCCGGATCAGTGATGGATTGCGATTCGCGTATTCCAGCTGCACATAGTGGCCGGGATATCCTTCGTGGATCGTAAGAATTTTTAACATGTGACTGTTATACTCCTCGAGGAAACTTTTGATTTGCTGCGATGTCCAGTCGTCCGGCGGCGGGCTCACCGCGTAAATGCTTTTTGCTTTGGGATCCAGCGGCGGCGCATTATCCAGATAAGCCAGGGAATTCCCGCGACGAAATTCGGGCATTTCCACCACCTGACAATTATCGGGCTCCGGCAACTTCAAATAATCGCGATCGCGAATAAATGTTTTGATGTTCTCCACCGTGGCGCGCGCGTCGGCCACGAGATTCGCCGCCTCGCCGTGCTCCTGGCTGACGGCATTGACGATCTTCGTCACCGTCTCGCGTCGTCCGTCGGTATCATCCGGCGGCAACGCCACCTTGGGAAAATATTTCGGCCAGAGTTGCCTCGCGACGACGTAAAGCTCCGTTTGGACACGCGCGAACTCCGCCTTGGCGTTCGCCAGATTTTCTTCCGCGGTAATGCCGGCGTCGGTTTCCAATTCAAATTTCTTCGCAAACTTCGCGCGTCCCAGCCGCCAATTATCTTCGGCACGGCTCATCGCCGGGCCTTCCAGGAAAGCTTGATACCCCTTCAACAACGCCGCGGTCTTCGCAGCAGCTGCGGTCAATTGATCTTTTTGCGCCGTGTCGCCTGCCAATTTGAAAATATCTCCCTCATAAAAACTGATCGCGCCGGAGTTTTGGCGGATAGCCGTATCGAGAATCGGCTTCGCCGGATGCGTCAGTGATCGCTTGGCTTCCTCAATGATCCGGGGCATCTGCGTCATGCGCGCAATCGCGTTCGCCACATTCGTTTCGCGTGGCAACGTTGACTGCGCGAGCAGCATGTAAACGCTGTCGCTCAAATAGGCGCCATACGTCCGCGGGTCTCGTTCGAACGGCTGGAGATTGTCGTCGAGCCAAAGTTCCGTTTCCAATTGGTGCTCAAAAATTTCAAAATCGATCTGTCCATCACGAGAGAGTTTTTTGTAGGCGACCTGTTTCGGCAGCGCCGCCAATGTCTCCTTCGCAAAGGCGCGCCAACCCGCGCGCGCTTTCGGCGAGATGTCATCGAGTTGCGCATCGAACCGATGATCTCCCAGGCCCGTGGCATCCAATGGCTTCTGGGCGAACCGCTGGTCGAGATACGTTTTGAAAAAGCTCGCCAGTTTATCGTCTTCGGCTGACTGCGCCAGTGCGGGACGCAAAAACAGGCATGCCATCAGGATAATCAACAGACGTTTCATGAGTGAGGCTCAGGGTTGGGTTTCAGCAAAGTGCGCGCGAAAAAATCCACCAATTGCCGCGCGCCGTAAGGCGTCCGCGCCACTCCGTGACCAGCGCCCGGCATATACAGGAGTTCAAAATCCTTATCCGCTTTGATCAACGCGTTTACAACCTGCATCGTGCTTGCGGGATCGACGTTGGTATCCATCTCGCCAACCATCAGCAACAGTTTGCCCCGCAGCTTGTGCGCATCGACGACGTTCGAGCTGCGAACATAACTTTCGTCCACCGGCCAGCCAAGCCATTGCTCGTTCCACCAGATTTTATCCATGCGATTGTCGTGGCAGCCGGAGTCGGAAACACACGCCTTATAAAAATCCCCGTGATCGAGCATGCCGCGCAAGGCGTCCTGGCCGCCTGCCGATGTCCCGTAAAGCCCCACCCGGTTCAAATCCATGTAAGAATATTTTGCCGCTGCAGCTTTGATCCACAGTATGCGATCGGGGAAGCCGGCGTCCTGCATATTCTTCCAGCATACGTCGTGAAATTTCTTCGACCGATTGGAAGTTCCCATCCCGTCGATTTGCACCACGATGAATCCCAACTCCGTCAGCTTCTGATTCCGATATGCCGGTTGAAACGCCTTCGGCACAAAAGAATCCTGCGGTCCGGCGTAAATGTCCTCGATCACCGGGTATTTTTTTTGCGAATCAAAATTCTTCGGGCGGAAAATGACGCCATAAATATCCGTCACACCATCTCGCCCTTTCGCGACGAATCGTTCCGGCATCTGCCAGCCGCTCGCATACAATTCACTCGCATCCGTCTGCTCCAACGGGCAAAGCAACTTGCCATCGTCGGTGCGGCGCAATTCATTCACCGCCGGCGCATCCACGCGTGACCACGTATCGATCGCGAAACGGCGGTCCGGCGAGAATTGCACCGTGTGCGTGC
>Ga0070681_10005692_pt1 | contig 12044 bp, 6 predicted proteins | sample KBSC83BmetaG_FD_65650 | JGI IMG/M metagenome (GOLD analysis project Ga0070681, IMG submission 65650) | Corn rhizosphere microbial communities from Kellogg Biological Station, Michigan, USA - KBS C8-3B metaG | ecosystem: Host-associated > Plants > Roots > Rhizosphere | place: USA: Michigan...
GTGAACGACAAGCTCGCGGACGAAAATGGAAAGCTGCATCCCGGCATGACCGTGGATCGATTGCATCCCACGCCGAAGGGCTATCAGATTTGGGCGGACGCGTTGAAACCCATCTTCACGGAAATCCTCGGCCCGCCGGCCAAGACCGATCACGCTCCGCCGCCCAGCGCTGATCCCAGCGCGAAGCCCGCTCCGACTGCTGCGGCATCTTGAGGCGATGAACGCCAGTCTCGCTGGATAGAGTTATGAGCGATCAAATTTCGGAACGCGCAACACAGTTTCACCCTCTCCCCGGGGGAGAGGGTGAGCGTAACCAATCATACCTGCCAACGTTTTTCAGCCGCACTTTCGTAAGTGCATTGCTTTTGATTGGCCTGCCGGCGCATGGTGCGACACCCGCAGAATCTCCACGCAAAAAAATATCCCTCGATGACAACTGGCGGTTTACAAAAGGCGATCCGACAAACAACCCGGTGAGCCTGCTCTACGATGAGCGGAAGTCGCAGAACGTGCGCCGTTTCGCGCAGGAAGCGGATGGCAATTCCGCACTCAATCAATCCGTCGCGAATGAAACCACGAACGCGAGCGCTTTCATCAAGCGATGGATTCTGCCGACGGGCAATGATTTTATCGCGGATGCCGCAAGCAAGTTTACGCGGCCGGAGGGGAATTTGGGCGACGGCATCGACTACGTGCGACCGGATTTCGACGACAGCTCCTGGCAGAAAATAAATCTGCCGCACGATTGGGCGATCGAAGGACCATTCACGCACTCTGGCGGCGGCGGGATGGGGCGTTTGCCGACAGCCGGCGTCGGCTGGTACCGCAAGGCGCTCGACATTCCCGCGAGCGACGCCAACAAATCCATTTTCCTCCAGGTGGATGGAGCGATGTCTTACGCGATGGTCTGGTTGAACGGGAAAATTGCGGGTGGCTGGCCGTTTGGCTATGCGTCGTGGCGCGTGGATTTGACGCCTTACGTGAAACCGGGCGGCGCGAATGAACTGGCGATCCGGCTCGATAATCCGCCGAACTCGTCGCGGTGGTATCCAGGCGCGGGAATTTATCGCAACGTCTGGCTGGTGCGAACGGAGCATGTGCACGTCGGTTTGTGGGGAACACAGGCGGCCACGCCGGAAGTGTCCAAGGAGCGAGCCACCGTGAATTTGAAAGTGACGGTGGAAAACGAATCCAAAACGGCGGCGAATGTCAGCGTGGCGACGGAAATTTTTGCGGTGGATGCGAACGGAGGAAAAACTGGCGAGGCCCTGGCGACCATAGTGCCGGTGGAATTGCACATTCCCGTGGGAGGCAAATCGACGGCGGACGGCGCGGCCACCATTGCAAACCCCAAACTCTGGGGCCCGTCTCCGACGCAAAAGCCAAATCGTTACGTGGCGCTTACGACCGTGTCGCAGGACGGCAATGTGGTTGACCTGTATGCCACGCCTTTTGGTATCCGGACGTTGAAGTTCGACCCGAACACTGGCGTGTGGATCAACGGCGAGCACATCGACTTGAAGGGCGTGTGCGACCATCACGATTTGGGAGCACTCGGCGCGGCGGTGAATGTGCGCGCGTTGCAACGACAGTTGGAAATGTTGCAGGAAATGGGTTGTAACGCCATTCGCACCAGCCACAATCCGCCCGCGCCGGAGTTGCTGGAACTGGCAGATCAAATGGGTTTCGTCGTGATGGATGAAGCGTTCGATTGCTGGGCGCGCCAAAAAACGCCGTTTGATTTTCACCTCATTTTTCCGGACTGGCACGAACCGGATTTGCGCGCGCAAATCAGGCGCGACCGGAATCATCCTTCCGTGATCATGTGGAGCATCGGCAATGAGGTCGGCGAGCAATTCACCGGGCCGAGCGGCGGCGTGATTGCGAAGGAGCTTTGCGACATTGTTCATGCCGAAGACCCGACCCGTCCCACCACGACCGCGATGAACGTGGCGCATCCCGGCGATCCGCTGCCGGACGCGGTGGATTTGGTCGGCTTGAATTATCAAGGCGCGGGCATCCGCGGCATGCCCGGCCAATACGATGCGTTTCACCAGAAATACCCCGATAAATTGATCTACAGCAGCGAATCCGCCGACGCATGGAGCAGCCGCGGTGAATACATGTTTCCGGTGCCCGTAACGAACAGTCTCGCGGCATCCGGCAACGTGGGCCAGAACCGGACCAATCACCAGGTGAGCGCGTATGAGTTGTTCAGCGCGCCGTTTGGTTCGTCCGCGGATCGCGTGTTTGAATCGCAGGAGCGGCATCCGTTTGCCGGCGGCGAATTTGTTTGGACAGGCTGGGACTATCTCGGCGAACCCTCGCCGTTTGACACGTCGCGCAGTTCGTATTCGGGCATCATCGACCTGGCCGGGTTCAAGAAAGACCGCTTCTATCTGTATCAGGCGCATTGGCGTCCGGATTTTCGGATGGCTCATATTCTGCCGCATTGGACGTGGTCGGAGCGCGTGGGCCAGGTGACGCCGGTGCACGTGTTCACGTCCGGCGATGAAGGCGAATTGTTCCTCAACGGCAAATCGCTCGGGCGAAAAAAGAAAGGCCGGTTCGAATATCGATTGCGCTGGGATGAGGTCGTGTATCAGCCCGGCAGCCTCAAAGTGGTGGTCTACAAAAACGGCAAGCAATGGGCGAGCGACGAAATGAAAACCGCTGGCTCGGCTGCGAAGCTGAAACTGGAACCCGATCGCGACACCATTCGCGCTGATGGAAAAGATTTGTCGTTCGTCACATTGACCGTCACCGACAAGGCCGGATTGATGTCGCCGCGCGCGGATAATTCAATTCATTTTGAAATTGAAGGGCCAGGCGAAATCGTGGCGACGGACAATGGTGATGCCACCGATTTTGTTCCGTTTCCGTCCCATGATCGCAAAGCATTCAACGGGCTTTGCCTGGTTATTGTTCGCGGGAAAGCCGGTCAAGCGGGCAAAATAAAAATCACCGCGACGGCGGGAGGTTTGAAAGCGGTGTCGGCTTCCATCAAAACTGCCGCCGGGGAAATAGCGCGAAAATGAAAGCAGTCGGAATGAAGTTCTTATCCGGCTTGATTTGCCCGGCGTTTTTATTTTTAACCGCGTCCCTCTGCGCCGCCGAAACCAATCGCGTCATCAGCGCCGACATGAAACTCGTGAAGGGCCCGCGCTCGATGGTCTGGCAGGATTGCGTGGGCGCCGGGCGCGTGGCGGAGGGGTTGCGCGGCGGCTGGCGGCAGCAGCTTGAGGATGCGCATCGCGAGATTGGTTTCAAATACATCCGCATGCACGGATTGCTGCAGGATGAACTTGGCGTTTACTCACAGGGGCGCGACGGCGAGCCGCATTACAACTGGCAATACATCGACGACGTCTACGATTTCCTGCTATCCATCGGCATGAAACCGTTTGTGGAATTCGGGTTCATGCCCAACGCGCTTGCATCCGGAAACGGGAAAATTTTTTGGTGGAACGCGAATGTCACGCCGCCGAAGGATTATGCCAGGTGGGACGCGCTCATCACTGCGCTGGTAAGGCATTGGACGGAGCGCTACGGCGAAGACGAAGTGAAAACCTGGCGCTTCGAGATTTGGAACGAGCCGAATTACCCCGGCTTCTGGCATCCGCCGCAGGGCACCACGCCGCGCGATGCTTATTTCGAAATGTATGTGCACACCGCGCGGGCCGTGAAGAGCGTGAGCACGCATTACGCGGTCGGCGGACCCGCAGGCGCCGGGCCAGTCTGGACGGCGGAACTCATCGACTTGTGCCAACACACCAATGCGCCGATCGATTTCATCAGCTATCACGCTTATGGGCTCGGCGGCGGGCCGAGCGGATTGGATGAATACGGCAATAATAAGTTGTATCTCTCGCCGAATTTGCATTCGGTCGCCAACACCGCGAACAGCCAGTTGCCGATTATCAAAAAATCCGCGCAACCGAATTTGCCGGTGCACATCACGGAATGGAGCGCGTCCTACTCGCCGCGCGATCCCGTGCATGACGCGTATTTCTCCGCGCCGTTCATCCTGGATCAATTGCGCCGGACCGAGGCGATGGCGTCCATGAGCTACTGGACGTTCACGGATGTATTTGAAGAGAACGGTCCCGGGCCGCGCCCGTTTCACGGGGGCTTTGGGCTCATCAATTACCAGGGCATCCGCAAGGCGTCGTTTTGGGCCTACAAATTTCTCGCATCGCTCGGCGGCACGGAATTGCAAAACGCGGACGATTGTTCCTACGTTTGCACGGACGACCACGGAGCGCAGGTGTTGTTGTGGGATTTGACGCACCCCATGAGTGGCAAAATCAGCAACCAGGAATATTTTTTCAAAGAGCATCCCGCGGTCGCGAAGGGCGATGTGACGGTGAAACTCAGGAATCTGAGGCCTGGCAACTATCATCTTATCGTCCAGCGCATTGGCTATCGCCATCACGATGCCTACTCGCGCTATCTGGAGCTGGGTCAGCCGGCCGATATTTCGCGCGAAACGATTGCCGAGTTGAAAAAACTTTCGAATGAATGGCCGGTTGGCGAAAGCAACATGGTGGTGACGGCGTCCGGCGAGTTCTCAACTTCCTTGCCTTTGTGTGAGAACGACGTTTATTTTCTGTCCCTCGCTCGGGAGTGAGCGCTGATGGGATTTATCACAATGCCGAAGAACGCTTTTAATTTAACGGGCCAGACCGCGCTGATTACCGGCGGTGGAACCGGACTTGGCTTTGGAATGGCGAAATGTTTTGTCGCCGCCGGAGCGAAAGTCATCATCGTTGGCCGCCGCAAAGAAGAATTGGAAAAATCTCGCGCCGCGTTGGGCGAAAACGCCTTTGCGGTGGTGGGCGATGTCACGAAGCTGGAGACGATTCCCGGTTTGGTCCAAAAGGCGGAAAAACTCGCCGGCCCGATTTCGATCCTCGTCAACAATGCCGGTGTGCACTTGAAAAAATCCGCCTTGGAGACGTCCGACGCCGAGTTTGCGAACGTGCTGCAAACGCACGTGTTCGGCGCGTTCGCGCTTTCGCGCGAAATCGGCAGGGGCATGGTCGCGCGCAAGAGCGGCAGTATTTTGTTCACGGCGTCCATGACCACGTTGTTCGGCATCCCACTGGTCGTTGCGTATTCCGCGGCGAAGTCGGCTTACGCCGGCATGGTGCGCACGCTGGCGGTCGAACTCGGCTCGCAAGGCGTGCGCGTGAATGCCATCGCGCCCGGTTGGATTGAGTCCGACATGCTGAACGAAGCGTTGAACAACGACCCGCCGCGCAAGGCGAAAATTATTGGCCGCACGCCCATGAATAAATTCGGCAAGGCGGAGGACATCGGCTGGGCCGCGGTTTACCTGTGCAGTCCGGCGGCGCAATTTGTCACCGGCGTTATCCTGCCTGTGGACGGCGGCGCTTCGGTGGGATTTTAGTCACTATTGAATCGATTTTAAGAATCATAAAACCAAAAAAATGAAACCCGCGTTTCCTGACGTCAAAAAAATCCAGTTCGAAGGCCCGAAATCCAAAAATCCGCTCGCGTTCAAGCATTACGACGCCGATGAAATCGTCGCCGGCAAAAGCATGCGCGAACATCTGCGGTTCGCCGTGGTTTATTGGCACACGTTTCGCGGCACGGGCAGCGATCCGTTCGGCGCGGGCACGATGATCCGCCCGTGGGACGACGGCACGCAATCCGTCAAGAACGCGCAGAATCGCGTGCAGGCGGCATTTGAGTTCATCGATAAACTGGGCGCGCCCTATTATTGCTGGCACGATCGCGACGTCGCGCCGGAAGGCAAATCGCTCGCGGAAACGAACAAAATTTTCGACGCGGTCGCGAAAGTGTTGAAGGAGGAGCAAAAGCGCACGGGGGTAAAATTGTTGTGGGGCACGGCGAATGCGTTTTCGCATCCCCGTTACGCGCACGGCGCGAGCACGAGTTGCAATGCGGATGTGTTCGCATATGTCGCCGCGCAGGTGAAGAAGGCGATGGAAGTGACGCACGAACTGGGTGGCGAAGGTTACACGTTCTGGGGCGGTCGCGAGGGTTATCAGACGCTGCTCAACACGGACATGAAACGCGAGCAGGAGCATCTCGCGAGATTTCTCCACCTGGCCGTGGATTACAAAAAGAAGATCGGCTTCAAGGGGCAATTTTACATCGAACCCAAACCGAAAGAGCCGACCAAGCATCAATACGATTCCGACGCCGCGGCGTGCCTGAACTTTTTGCGCGAATTCGATCTGCTCGCGCATTTCAAACTGAACATCGAGACCAACCACGCCACGCTGGCCGGCCACACGATGCAGCACGAATTGGAAGTCGCGGGCGCGGCGGGCGCGCTGGGTTCGATCGATGCCAACACCGGCGATGAGTTGCTCGGCTGGGACACCGACCAGTTCCCGACGAATATTTACCTCACGGCCTATACGATGTTGAGCGTGTTGAAATATGGCGGATTCAAAACCGGCGGCGTGAATTTCGACGCCAAGGTGCGCCGCGAAAGTTTCGAGCCCAACGATTTGTTCTACGCGCACATCGGCGGCATGGACGCCTTTGCACGCGGGCTGAAAATCGCCGCCGCGATTCGCAAGGACGGGCGCCTTGCGGAATTCGTGAAGCAGCGTTATTCCTCGTGGGACTCGGGCATCGGCGCAAAAATCGAGAGCGGCAAGGCGAGCTTTGCGGATCTCGAAGCCTACATGCTGAAGCGAGGCGACGCGACACCCAACACCAGCGGCCGTCAGGAATTCCTCGAGAATTTGATCAACGAGTTTATTTGATCTCGGTTGGCAGCGTGGGCGTCCCGCCTGCGAGTTTTGGCGGCCGTCCCGCCGCCAGTCCGAGAAACTCGGACGAGCACCGACACCGACAGGGTGCTTGAAAACTCGCAGCCGAGGACGGCTGCAAATTGCGCGTCGACTTCGCCGGACTAAACAGTTGCGCCACCCTTTCAACCGGCGTTAAATAAGGCAATGCTTCACGAGTTGACCGCCCGCGCCAGCGTGTTGCTATTCCTGTTTGCACTGGCTGCGGCGGGAAGCGCGTCAGCTCAGGACCTCTCGTTGCCCGCGACCAATCAACCGCCGATCACCAATCTTTTCGCACTTGTCCAAACCGCCAATGCGGAGGCGCGCTCCGTGCGCGAGATCAGGCTCGAGGGCACGGTTTGCGCCGCGACGGATCCCGAATTGGGCGTCATCATTTTGCGGGATGACTCCGATGTTGCGCTCCTCGAGCTCGGCAATGAGCAATCAGGCATTTCCGCCGGCGATCGCATCCGCATTGAGGGGCACTGCCTGCTGCGCCGCCGGGACATGGGCATCAAACTTTCCACCCCGCCCATCGTGGACAATGACGGCGTTCACGGCGCGGTCACCAATTACGGCGAAATCACATTGACTGCCGGGAGGCATCCCCTGCGGCTTGAGTGGTTCAATCAGCTTCGCGATTTTTCCCTCATCGTCGCCTGGCGTCCCCCCGCCGGCCAATCGCAGCCGATCCCCGCGGGCATATTCTCGCATCGCCTGGCGCCGGACGCCTCGGGCAAATCACTTTTCGCGCCGGGCTTGCAAGTGAATGCTTATGAAGGGAACTGGACCAGCGTCCCGGATTTTGAACTGTTGAAACCCGTCAAATCAGGCATAGCGGCCAACTTCGATTTGAGCTTTCGCACGCGGGATCCATTGGTGGCATTGCAGTTCAATGGATTCATCGAGGTTCCGTCCCCCGGCGGCCGCTATGTCTTCAGCACTTCATCCGACGACGGAAGCATGCTTTTCGTCGGCCCGTCCACGGTGAAAATCATCAAACTGGATTCGGTGGCCGTCCCGCAGCCGGCGCCGGCCATCATCGGCGAATCGATGACCAACAACACCTGGCAGCGATGGGTGAGCGTGGAAGGCCGCGTCAATTTCGTTTCGCCGGTGGGCAATGGGCTGGAACTGAAATTGCGTTCGCAGGGGGATTCAATGCTTGTGCGGATTGCGGATGCCACCGGGCTGGATGCCGCGCGACTGATGAATTCCCGGGTGCAGATCACGGGCGTCGGTTTTGGGATTTTCAATCTGGACCAGCGCATTGTGCTCGGCGAAATGTTCGCCGCCACCGGGCGAGATTTGAAAGTGCTCGACGTCACGTCCGGGCAGGCGGCGGAAGGCGTGCCGTTGCTCACGGCCAAAGAAGTCCAGAGCCTGCCGTTGGAAGAAGCCACGAATAGTTTGCCGGTGCACCTGCGCGGCGTGGTGACGAGCACGGGGCCGCGTTATGATCGCTGGCTTTCCATCCAGGACGACACGCGCGGAATCTTTGTGAATCTGCGGACCATTTCGAATAACTTTCCGGTTCCGGGGGATTTTTGTGACATTGTCGGCCACTCCGCCTCGGGTGATTTTGCGCCGATCGTCATGGCCGATAACATTCGGCGGTTGGGCCGCGGAGATTTCCCGGAGCCGGCGCGCCCCGCCTGGCATGATTTGATCAACGGCAGCATGGATGTGCAATGGATCGAATTCCAGGGGCTTGTCACCGATATTCATAGCAACTCGCTTTCAATGTTGCTGGCGGGCGGACAACTCGACGTGCAGGTGGATCAGTACGAAACCCAGTTGGAGCGCTTCCAGAAATCGGTCATTCGCGTGCAGGGTGTGTTATTTGCGGATTACTGGACGAATCGCGCCCGTGCGCGCGAGGTGCGCGTGGGCAATGTGCGCGTGCGCAATGCGAGCATTACCGTGGACGTTCCCGCGCCGGCGGACCCATTTGATGCCGTGGTCAAGACTCCTCGTGAATTGCTGCAATTCGACACGCAAGCCACTGCGTTCCGCCGCGTGAAAGTTCCCGGGCAGGTCGTCCACGCCGAAGCCAAGCAAATTTTCCTCGCGGAAGATGGATTGGGCATCCGCGTCTTGCCCACCGAGACCAACACATTGACCGCCGGTGACATGGTTGAAGCCGTTGGCTACCCGGACATCACCGGAAACACGCTGCTGCTGCGTGAAGCCATCGTGCGGAAAACCAGCCACCGGGATTTGCCGGACGCGAAGAGCCTGAAGGAAACAGAATTGACGGGTGAAGGATTGGATTCGACGCGTGTTCGGGTGGAGGGAACTCTGCTGGAATGGCATGCCGAGCAGGGTTACCCGGTGCTGGAAATGAAATCCGGCCAGTATTTGTATCTCGCGCGCCTGCCCAAGGGCGAATCGGTGCAGTTTTCCCTGCGCCCGGGCAGCGAGTTGGCGCTGACCGGCATCTACGTGGGACACGGGCGCAATTACCGTCCCGGCTCGGAAGCGGAATCGTTCGAACTGTTGCTCAACAATCCCGAGGATGTCGCGGTGCTTTCGCAACCTTCCTGGTGGACGCTGCAACGGATGCTCATCATCGTGGGACTTTTGATTGTGGTGCTGGCGTTCGCGGTGATTTGGATCACGCAATTGCGGCGGTTGGTGGAGCAACGCACGGCGCAACTTCAGCGCGAAATCCGCGAACGCGAGCGCGTGGAGCGCCAGCATGCGTTGGAAGCCGAGCGCACGCGCATCGCCCGCGATCTGCACGATGACCTTGGATCGAGCCTTACGGAGATCAACGTCCTCGCCAGCACCGGCCAGCGGCCGCACGCGGACGGGGCCAGCCAGGTAAATTTGTTCCATGCCATCGCCGGCAAAGCGCGGAGCTTGATCGCCGCGCTCGATGTGATTGTGTGGGCGGTGGATCCCGAGGATAATTTGCTGCAATCGCTCGCCGATTATCTCACCGGCTACGCCGAGGAATTCTTTTCGAATACGAAAATCGCCTGTCGATTCAAGGTGCCGGTTTCATTTCCGGCGGTCACGCTGGACGGCCGCGTGCGGCATGATTTGTTGCTGGCGGTGAAAGAGGCGTTGAACAACGTGGTGCGCCACGCGGAAGCGACCGAGGTGGAATTCCGCATGGAAGTCGTCCCGGGCGGCTTGGAAATTGAAATCACCGACAACGGGAAAGGCTTTGAAACCGGCACGGAAAAGGGCCGGCACGGGTTGAAAAATCTCTCGTCGCGATTGCTGACCTTGGGCGGCAGTTGCACGGTGGATTCGCGCCTGGCCGGCGGCACCGTGGTGACCATTCGCCTCCCCCTGCCTGCTGCCACACCGAAACCCACGGGCTCCAATTAGATTTTTATATCGTTTCAAAATACGACATTTGACGGATATTTTACCTTAGGTAGTGATTTAATGTAGTCATTGACCGTAGTGCCCTCGCGGCGCGCGGAAAAATGACATGTCGGCACAAGCAACACCAAGTATCGGCCAGGATTTAATGACGAAAGTCGCCATCGTCGAAGATAACGCCACGCTCCGCAAATATCTGGCGGAAGTGATCAACAACACGCCCGGCCTTCGCTGCGTTTGCACCTGTGAATCCGCCGAGGAAGCCATCATCCAGATTCCCCTTCAGCGCCCCAATGTCGTTTTAATGGATATCCACCTGCCCGGCGAATCGGGCATAGCGTGCACCGCGCGATTGCGCGAGAAATTGCCGAACCTGCAGGTCATCATGCTGACCGTCTACAAGGACATCAAAATGATTTTTCAGGCGCTCAAAGTCGGGGCGTGCGGATACGTTTTGAAACGGTCGGACGACCGGGAAATTTTGGATGCCATCGCGGAAGTCCGCGCCGGCGGCGCGCCGATGACGAGTGAAATCGCGCGGATGGTGGTGCGCTCGTTCATGGAGCCGCCGAAAACCGCCGATGCCAACGGCACCGAACAATTGTCCGCGCGCGAGATGGAGATTCTCGCGCTCGTGGCCGAGGGCTGCCCGAACAAGGAAATCGCCTCGCGCCTGTTCATCAGTAATGCCACCGTGCGCACCCACTTGATGCACATCTACGAAAAACTCCATGTGCGTTGCCGCACGGAAGCCGCCGCCAAATACCTGCGCTCCAATCCCACCGGCCCGACCGCCAAGCAGACGGGGTTGGACTGAAAAAACTGTTTTAACCGCAAAGAACGCAGAGATCGCAAAGAGGCATTGATTCTTTGTGCTCTTTGCGTTCTTTGCGGTTATTTTCGCTCCTCTGTCGTGTAGATTCTTCAATGTTTTCTGCTAAAAATCACAGTTCCTTCCATCGCCGTACCCCTCCATAATGGCGCTGTGCTCGACATCCCATCTATTCGTGCGAAGAAAACCATCGCTGCGTGGTTGATCTTGTTATTGGCATTTACTTTTTGTGGATGCTCGACGATGGGCGCGAAAAGCAGCTCTCCAGCCTTGCCGGCGATTCCCGCCCATTCGGTTAAGCTGACCGACTTCGGTGCGGTTGGTGATGGCGTGACGCTCAATACTTCCGCATTCGCCAAAGCCTTCGCCGCATTGACGGAACGCGACGGCGGGCGGCTCATCGTGCCTCCCGGCATTTGGCTCACGGGACCGATCAAGCTCGCGAGCCATGTGGATTTGCATCTCGAGACCGGCGCACTCATCAAATTTTCCGGCGATTTTAATTTGTATCCGCTCATCGTCGTCGACCTGAAAGGCGAAAAAGAGGTGGATTCCACTTCCCCGATCATGGGTGAAAACCTGCAAGACATTTCCATCACCGGCAACGGCATTATTGATGGCGGCGGGGATGCCTGGCGTCCGATCAAAAAATCAAAACTCCTCGAAGACGAATGGAAGAACCTCGTGAAATCCGGTGGCGTATTGAGCGACCGCGGCGACACCTGGTACCCAAGCCGCGAAGTGATGACCGGCGAGCGATTGGTATCCGTTTTGCGTAAAAAGGAATCGCTCAAAGTGGAGGATTACGAACCGGCACATCAATATCTCCGCCCGAAAATGCTCCGGCTCATCGGTTGTGAAAAGGTTTTATGGCAGGATTTCACCATCCAGAATCCACCGAATTGGACGATGAATCCGGTGTTGTGCGATGACGTTTCCATTTTGAACGTGCAGGTCCGCAATGCGCCGACCGCCCAGAACAGCGACGCGTTGGATCTCGAATCCTGCCGCCATGCGCTGATTCGCAATTGCATCCTTGACGCGGGCGATGACGGCATTTGCATCAAGTCCGGCAAGGA
>Ga0070681_10005693_pt1 | contig 12043 bp, 10 predicted proteins | sample KBSC83BmetaG_FD_65650 | JGI IMG/M metagenome (GOLD analysis project Ga0070681, IMG submission 65650) | Corn rhizosphere microbial communities from Kellogg Biological Station, Michigan, USA - KBS C8-3B metaG | ecosystem: Host-associated > Plants > Roots > Rhizosphere | place: USA: Michigan...
TCGCTTCTCGATCGCCGAAAGCCCGGTGTTCGATCAGGCGCGATCGGAAGGCGGCGTCCACCGCGCGCCCGTGCTGGAGGCGCTGCGGACGCGCCCGGCGGGCATGGCGCTCGGCTCGGCGCTCAAGCTCGCGGAGAACATCTCCTATTACGTGATGACCGCCTTCGCGATCACCTATGTCACCGAGATCCTGAAGCTGCCGCGCACGGTGGCGCTTGATGCAGTCCTTGCCGGCGGGGTCGCCGGGGCCATCAGCATGCCCCTGTGGTCGATCCTTTCAGACCGCATCGGCCGGCGGCCGGTCTATGCCTTCGGGGCGGCGGGCGTGGCGCTCTGGCTGTTCGCCTTCTTCCCGCTGGTCAGGACGGGCGCGCCCGCGATCATCGCCTTCGCCGTCGTGGCGGGGGTCACCATTCATTCCGCCATGAACGGCCCGCAGGGCGCCTTCATCGCCGAGCTCTTCCCGACCCGTGTGCGCTACTCGGGCGCGTCCCTCTCCTATCAGCTGCCGGCGGTGATCGGCGGTTCGCTCGCCCCGATCATCTCCATCGGCCTGCTCAAGGCGACCGGCTCGACGACCGCCATTTCGGCCTATGTCGCGGCGGCCTGCGCGATCACTTTCATCGCGACGCTGATCGCGCGCGAGACCAGGGGCCGATCATTCCGGGAGATCGACGCCTAGCGGTCGCCCTGCATGCCGCGGCCCCGCTCGGCGGTCTCCTTGCGGGCGCGCTCCAGCTCCTCGCCTTCCGGGCCGTCGAGGGCGTCCTCGGCGTCCTTGGCTTTCTTCTCGTAGCCGCCCTTCTCCACGAATTCGCGCTCCTCGGCGTCGAACTTGCGCGCCGCGTCGTAATTGCCTTCGCCCTGGATCTTGTCCTTGCCGGCCATCTTGGTCTCCCTGAGCTCTTCGCCCGAGGAAGCGCGCCCGGCCGCCGGCGGTTCCCCAGGGCGGCCGCCGGACCGAATAGAGTAATTCTATCACAGATATCGAAATAAACGATTGGCTCTATGCGTCCCGGAAGCCTAGTCCAGTTCCTCCAGGCCTGCGCGCCGCGCGGGCCGGATGAGCACAGGAGACGACGATGAGCCTCGCCAGCAGCAAGACGGTGGACAACCTCAAGGCGGCGTTCGCCGGCGAGAGCCAGGCGAACCGCCGCTATCTCTATTTCGCCCAGAAAGCCGACGTCGAAGGCTACAACGACGTCGCCGCCGTGTTCCGCTCGACGGCGGAAGGCGAGACCGGCCACGCCCATGGCCACCTCGAGTTCCTGGAGGCGGTCGGCGATCCCGCGACCGGCCTGCCGATCGGCGGCACCTCGCTGAACCTGAAGGCCGCCATCGCCGGCGAGACCCACGAGTACACCGACATGTACCCCGGCATGGCGCGCACCGCCCGCGACGAAGGTTTCGACGAGATCGCCGACTGGTTCGAGACGCTGGCCAAGGCCGAGAAGTCCCACGCCGGCCGCTTCCAGCGCGCGCTCGACCAGCTGGACTAATCCCGATCTGTCATCCCGGATAGCCGCTGGCGGCGTCCGGGACGACGTCGGGAGTTGGCGGTGATGCGTGAGTGAAGACGGCAAGGACCCGCGGCGGGAGGGCAGCCTGGAAGCGCCGTTTCGGCGGCCGATCGCCTGGCGCGACGACGACTACTACGACCTGGAGAAGGTCCATGCCGAGCTGCAGCGCCAGTTCGACGTCTGTCACACCTGCCGCCGCTGCTTCAACCTGTGCGACACCTTCCCGCGCCTGTTCGACGCCATCGACGAGGGCCCGACCGGCGAGATCGACGGGATCGGCCCCAAGGAGCACGCCCACGTCGAGGAAGCCTGCACGCTTTGCGACATGTGCTTCCTGACCAAGTGCCCCTATGTGCCGCCGCACCCGTTCGACATCGACATCCCGCACCTTATCCTGAGGTACCGCGCCGCTAGGCGCCGGGCCGGCGAGCGCGAATTCGTGCGTGAGCAGCTGGGCCGCACGGATCGCAACGGCCGGCTCGCAAAACCGGTGGCGCCGGTCGCCAACTGGGCGAGCGCGCGCAAGAACACCCCGCTTCGCAAGCTCCTGGAGGCGATCGCCAAGATCGACGCCGAGGCCGAGCTGCCGCGCTACCATTCCAAAACCGCCGAGGACCGGCTGAAACGCGCCATCCCGCCGAACCCGCAAGGCCCCGCCTACGGCCAGCGCAAGGTCGCGGTCTATGCGACGTGCTACGTCGACTACAACAAGCCCGACACCGCCGTGGCCGCCGCCAAGGTGCTGGCTCACCAGGGCTGCGAAGTCGAACTGGTCTATCCGGAGTGCTGCGGCATGCCGGAGCTGGAGGCGGGCAATGTGGGCGACGTGGCGGCGCGCGCCGAGCGTGTGGCCAGGGCCTTCGCGCCTTACGTCGAGCGGGGGTTCGAGATCGTGGCGCTGACGGCCAGCTGCGGGCTGATGATGAAGTTCGAATGGCCGCTGATGGCGCCGGAGAGCCCGGCCGTCATGGCGCTGTCGCGGGCGACGCGGGACGTAAGCGAGTATGTCGTCGAACTGAACCGGGCGTTCGGCCTCACGGCGGGCCTCAGCGCCGTCGCAGGCGGCGTCACCATCCATCACGCCTGCCATGCGCGGGCCCAGAACATGGGCGCGAAATCGGCCGAGATGCTGCGGCTGATCCCGGACACCGCCGTCGAGCTGGTCGAGCGCTGCTCCGGCCACGGCGGCACCTTCGGCGTGATGCAGGAGACCTTCCCGGTGGCGGTCAAGGTCGGCAAGCCGGCGGCCCGCGCGATCGCGCAGAAGGGCGCGGAGACCCTCTGCTCTGACTGCCCGCTCGCCTGCAAGCATCTGGGCCAACTCCTGGAGACCGAGCTTGCGGACGGCAGGAGCCCGCCCCGCCAGGCGCACCCGATCGAGATCATGGCCGAAGCCTACGGCCTCTAGAGGACCCCATGCCGAGAGACGCACGAGAGATCATCCCGCAGGACCTGCTGACAGACGCGGAGTTCGCCAAGGTCAGGCGCGAGCGCCGCGCGGCGCTGCTGCCCCTCAAGCGACTCCGCCGCATCGAGCTCGGGCCGATCTGCACGGTTCATTTCGAGTGCTACGAGACGATGCTCTTCCAGATCCAGGAGATGCTGCTGATCGAGAAGGGCGGGGACGAACAGGTGCCGGACGAGCTGGCCGCCTACAACCCGCTGATCCCCAACGGCTCGGAGCTGGTCGCCACGATCATGTTCGAGATCGACGATCCCGTTCGGCGGGCGGCGACGCTCGCCAGGCTCGGCGGCGTCGAGGACCGCTTCTTCCTGCAGGTGGGCGACAACCGGATCCGCGGCGTCCCCGAAGGTGACGTGGAGCGCACACGCGAGGACGGCAAGGCCTCCTCCGTCCATTTCGTCCGATTCCCGCTCCAGGCGCAGCACCTCGCCCGTTTCCGCGATCCGGCGACGACCATCCTCGTGGGCTGCGACCACGAGCACTATAGCCATCTGGCGGGGATCTCGCCCGCCACGCGGGCCGAGCTCAGCCGGGACTTCGCCTGAGACGTCAGCCGTCGTTCCAGCTCGCGAAGGACCGCTCGATCGAGGCGGTGGCCGGAGCGATGGGGATCTGGAAGGTGAACCGGGCGCCGCCGAGCGTCCCGGCGCTCATCCGTCCGCCCAACTGCCGGAGGATGGCATCGATGATGCTCATGCCAAGGCCCTGGCGCGACGCATCGGGGTGGCAGCCCAGGCCGCGTCCGTCGTCCGCCACCACCAGGCTCACCACTCCGCCGGCCGCCCGGCTCTCGATCCGCAGGCGGCCGCCGTCGGCGCCATAGGCGTGCTTCCTGGCGTTGATCGCGCACTCGTTCACCAACAGGCCGATCTGCTGCGCCGCCTGGGCCGGCAGCCGCACTGGGTCAGCCTCGAGCTCGCAGGCGAGGCCGACCGCAGCGCCGATCACCGGGCAGAGGTCGCGCAGGAAGTCGGCGAGGTCCACGAACGCCTGTGGCTCACTGAGGCTCAGGAACCGGTGCAGCTGACCGACGGCGGCCAGGCGCGCCATCGCCTCGTCGAGGGCCGCGTGGGTTTCGGATTCGGCTGCGCGCACACGCTGGAGCCCCAGCACGTCAATGGCGAGCTGCAGGCTGTTGGCTATCCGGTGGTTCAGCTCGCGGACCTCCCAGTCGGCAGCCCGGTCGGTCGCAGGCTCCAGCTCGCGCTCGCGACGGAAGGCGATGAAGGGCTGCAGATGGTCCATGTGACACGCCTCGCGCGCCGCGCCGGCCTCGCGCGCGCCTGATCGATGGCGTCCCTCGCCGCCACTGGGCAGTAGAAATTCGGCGAAAGCTTGACGGAAGACTTCACGGGATCGAGATTTACCGAAGATTTACTAAATCGCGCGCGCGAGGCAACCGACTTGATTGTATTTGCAAACGAAACGGCCCGCCCGTTCGGGCGACCTCGGATCGCTTCGCAGATGCGCGGCCTAGTAGATCTCAAACAGTCCGGCTGCGCCCATGCCGCCGCCGACGCACATGGTGACGACCCCGTATTTCGCCCCTCGGCGCTTGCCCTCGTACATCAGGTGCGCCGTGCAGCGGGCTCCGGTCATGCCGTAGGGGTGGCCGATGGAGATCGACCCGCCGGAGACGTTCAGCTTCTCGTTGGGAATGCCGAGCTTGTCGCGACAGTAGAGGAGCTGGCTCGCGAACGCCTCGTTCAGCTCCCACAGATCGATGTCCTCCATCTTGAGGCCGTTGCGCTCAAGGAGCTTCGGGATCGCGAACACCGGGCCGATGCCCATCTCCTCCGGCCCGCAGCCGGCCACCGCCAGGCCCCGGTAGGCGCCGAGCGGCTCGAGCCCCCGCCGCTCGGCCTCCTTGGACTCCATCATCAGCACCGCCGCGGCGCCGTCGGAGAGCTGCGAGGCGTTGCCTGCCGTGATGAACTTGCCCTCCTGCACGTAGCGGCCGCCCTTGAACACGGGCTGCAGCTTCTTGAGGTCGTCCAGCGTGGTCTGCGGCCGGTTGCCCTCGTCGGCCTTGATGGTGATCTCCTTGTCCTGGGTCTCACCGGTCTCCCGATTGACCACCACTTTCATCACCGTGCTGACCGGAACGATCTCCTGGTCGAAGCGGCCATCGGCCTGCGCCTGGGCGGTGCGCTGCTGCGACTGCAGGGCGTACTCGTCCTGGCGCTCACGCGACACGCCGTAGCGCTCAGCGACGATCTCGGCCGTCTCGATCATCGAGGTCTGCAGCTCGGGCACGTGCTCGCGCAGCCACGGATCCCCCGCCATGAAGCGGTTCATCTTGTCGTTCTGCACGAGGGAGATCGATTCCAGCCCGCCGCCGATCGCGATCGGGGCGCCGTCGTGGATGATGTACTTGGCCGCCGTCGCCACCGCCATCAGGCCGGAGGAGCACTGCCGGTCCATGGTCATGCCGGCGACGGTGTCGGGCAGGCCCGCGCGCAGCGCAGCCTGGCGGGCGATGTTGTTGCCGGTCGTGCCCTGCTCGAGGGCGCAGCCCATGGCGACGTCGTCGATCTCGCCGGGATCGACGCCGGCCTGCTCGACCACGGCGGCGATCGGCGCCGCGCCGAGCGTCGCGCCGTAAGTGTTGTTGAAGGCGCCGCGATAGGCCTTGCCGATGGGCGTCCGCTTGGCGGCGACGATGACAGCTTCACGCATCGAGATGCCTCCTGTGGCGGGACGCGGATCAGGCCGGTTCCGGCTGACGCTGTTGCTGCTTGAAGTCGGAGAACTTCTTGCCCTCCGCGACCAGGCGCTCGAGCAGGGCGGCCGGCTTGAAGTCCTCGCCCATCTTCGATTGGAACTCCTGCATCCTGGCCAGCACCTTGTCCGGCCCGAACTGGTCGCCGTAGTACATCGGGCCGCCCCGATAGACCGGCCAGCCGTAGCCGTTCACCCATACGACATCGATGTCGGACGAGCGGATCGCCTTGCCTTCCTCGAGGATCTTCGCGCCCTCGTTGATCATCGGATAGATGCAGCGATCGAGGATCTCCTCGTCGGAGATTTTCCGCGGGTTGCGGCCGGATTTCACGATGAAGTCGTTGATGATCTTCTCGGTGACCGGGCTCGGCTTGGCGGTGCGGTTCTCGTCGTAGTCGTAGTAGCCGGCGCCGGTCTTCTGGCCGCGGCGATCCATCTCGCAGAGCACGTCGCGGATGGTGGCGCCGTTCGACTTCTCCTTCACCCAGCCGATGTCGAGGCCGGCCAGGTCGCTCATGGCGAACGGCCCCATGGGGAAGCCGAAATCATAGAGCACGCGGTCGACGTCCCAGGGCATTGCGCCTTCCAGCACCAGCTTCTGCGCCTCGCGCTGACGCTGCGCGAGGATGCGGTTGCCGACGAAACCCGGGCAGACGCCCACCAGCACGGCCACCTTGCCGATCTGCTTGGCGAGCTTCATCGAGGTGGCGATAACGTCCTTGGCCGTCTTGTCGGCGCGGACGATCTCCAAGAGCTTCATGACATTGGCCGGCGAGAAGAAGTGCAGGCCGATGACGTCCTGCGGTCGTCTCGTCACCGAAGCGATCTCGTCGATGTTCAGGCCCGAGGTGTTGGTGGCCAGGATCGCGCCCGGCTTGCAGATCGCGTCAAGCTTCTGGAAGACGTCCTTCTTGATGTCCATCCGCTCGAACACCGCCTCTATGACAAGGTCGCAGTCGGCGAAGGCGTTCATGTCCAGCGAGCCGCTGATCAGGCCCATGCGCTTCTCGGTCTCTTCCGGCCTGGCGCCGCGGGAACGCTCGTAGTTCTTCCGCATGGTCGAAAGCCCACGCTCGAGCGCCTCCTGCTTCACCTCCACGATGGTCACCGGGATGCCGACATTGGCGAAGTTCATGGATATGCCGCCGCCCATGGTGCCGGCGCCGAGGACGCCCACCTTCTTGATCGGCCGCGTGGGCGTGTCGTCCGGCACGTCCGGGATCTTCTGGGCCTGGCGCTCGGCGAAGAAGTAGTACCGCTGAGCCGCCGACTGCGGTCCGCTGATCAGCTCGGCGAACAGCTTGCGCTCGGTCGCCAGCCCTTCCTCGAAGGTGGGCGCGTTCACCGCCGCCTCGACGCAGCGGATGTTGTACTCGGGCGCGAGGAAGCCTCGGAACCGGCGCGCATTGGCCTTGCGGAAGTCGGCGAAGATCTCCGGGTGGCCGTTCGCGGCCTCCAGCTTGGCGTTGTTCTCGCGCACCTTCACCAGCGGCTTGTTTTCAGCGACCGCCTTGCGGGCGAAGGCGACGGCGCCCTCCTTCAGCTGCCCTTCAGGCACGATCTCGTCGACCAGGCCCATCTCCAGCGCTTCCTTGGCCGGCGCGTGGCGGCCAGAGGTCATCATCTCCAGCGCCTTCTCGACGCCGGCGATCCGGGGCAGGCGCTGGGTGCCGCCCGCGCCCGGCAGAAGGCCCAGGTTCACCTCGGGCAGGCCGAGCCGGGCCGAAGGCACGGCGACGCGGTAGTGGGCGCAGAGCGCCACCTCCAGCCCGCCGCCGAGCGCGGTGCCATGAATGGCCGCAACCACCGGCTTGGGCGAGTTCTCCATCATGTTCTGGACGTCGAACAGGCTTGCACCGCGCTGCGCGCCGCCGAACTCGGTGATGTCGGCCCCGGCGATGAAGGTGCGGCCCTCGCAGATCAGCACGATGGCCTTGGCGTCGGAGGCGATCGCAGCCTTGAAGCCTTCGTAGAGCCCGTCGCGGACATTGGCCGACAGGGCGTTCACCGGCGGCGAATTGAGCGTGATGACGGCGACGTCGCCGTCCGTCTCGAGGGTGGTCACCGAATTGATCTCGGCCATGGGAGGGGTCCTCGAATGTCAGGGTGCTGGCCGCGCGCCCGAGGCTGGGCGGCCCGAAATTCAAACGCTCGTTATAGGGCTCGTCCGGCCTCGGCGAGTCAATTGCGCGGCGGGCCTTTGGCGCGTGGCCAAGCCGTCGCGATGGGCTAAGAAGTCGCCCTGAACGCAGCAAGGGGAGGGGCCGATGGCGGCGCTCGACATGTTCTCGCTCGAGGGGCGGGTCGCTCTGGTGACCGGCGGCTCGCGCGGCATCGGCAAGATGATCGCCAGAGGCTTCGTGGAGGCGGGCTGTGCGAAGGTCTACATCTCCTCGCGCAAGGCGGCCGACTGCGACGCGACGGCGAAGGAGCTCGGCCCGGCCTGCGTCTCCCTCCCGCAGGACATCTCGACGCTCGACGGTGTGCAGGCGCTCGCCTCGGCGCTCAAGGCCAAGGAGGAGAGGCTCGACATCCTGGTCAACAATGCCGGCGCGGCCTGGGGCGCAGCTTTCGATGAGTTCCCCGAGAGCGGCTGGGACAAGGTGATGAACCTGAACATCAAGTCGCCCTTCTTTTTGACCCAGGCGTTGCACGGGATGCTGAAGACCGCGGCGAGCGCCGATCGGCCGGCGAAAGTGATCAACATCGCCTCGATCGACGGGATCTACCTCAATCCGCTGGAGACCTATTCCTACCACGCCTCGAAGTCGGGCCTGATCTACCTGACCCGGCGGCTCGCCGCGACGCTGGTGCACGACGACATCCTGGTCACCTGCATTGCGCCGGGCGCCTTCGCCTCGAACATGAACCGCGCGGCCCGCGACCACGCCGACATGGTCGCCAAGGCGGTGCCGCAGGGCCGCATCGGCCGCGACGAAGACATGGCCTGCGCGGCCATCTACCTGGCCTCGCGCGCCGGCGACTATGTCTGCGGGGCCACGATCCCGGTCGACGGCGGGGTGGCGCTGGCGAGCCTGCCGGCGGTCGGCGCCGCGGGCTAGACGGCGCGGCCACGGTTTCGGCGACATTCCCTGGTCCTGGGGTACGTCGCGTCCTAGGCGAAAAGAGTGACCGAAGCCGCTTCCGATCCGGCCCGCGCCCGGCCTTGGCGCATCCTGGCGTTCGCCGCCCTGGCCCTCGGCCTGGGCGTGCTGGTGCTGTTGGCGACGCTCTACGGGGCGCGGCGGCAGATCGCGCGCGAGGCCGTGACCGGTTGGCTGAAATCCAAGGGCATCGCCTCGGAGAGCTCCTTCTCCGAAGTTGGGCCAGGCCGCCTGGTGGGTCGCGTCCGCATTGGCTCGCCCAGCGCTCCGGACCTGACGGTGGATCGCGTCGAGGTGGATTATTCCCTGGCCGGCCTGATCACCGGCGGCGGCGTGCGGGTGACCGCCATCCGCCTTGTCCGCCCGGTGCTCGCGGCGCGCTTTCAAGCGGGCCGGTTCAGCGCCGGCGCGCTCGATCCTCTGATCGAAGAGTTCCGCAAGCAGCCGCCTCGGGCCCGCGCCACCAGCCCGCGTGTCGAGGTCGACCAGGGCCGGCTCGCCCTTGCGACGGACTACGGGCTGATCCGCGCAAATGTCGACGCGCTCGTCGACAACGCCAAGCTGGTGCGGCTGGACGCATCGAGCGCGCCGATGCGGCTGGCGACCGCGGGCCTGCACGCGGACCTCGGAACCGTGGCGCTCCACGCCCGGACGAGCGGCGGCCAGATGACAGCCAACCTTCGCGCGCCGATCATCCAGGCGAGCCTCAAGGGAGCGGTGCTGCGAGCCGGCGAACTCACGCTCGACCTTTCTGGCGACTATCCGGACCTGGGGCGCGCCCAGGCTTCCGCCGGACAGGCTGCCGCGCGCCTGACGGCGGGCGAAGTTCGGACGGCAAGCGCCTCTGCGGGCCCGCTGCGGCTCGATGCGACCTCGGCCTGGCGCTGGCGGCGCGCCCGCTCCGACCAGATCGCGGGCGACCTCAGGCTCGCCGGCGATCTCCGCCAGCTCACCGCCTCTGACCTGCGGCTCGCGACCGTGGCGGGGACCTTCGCGGGCAGGTTCTCCGCGGGCCGCGCAACCACGGTCGATCTCGCCGGCGACGCGGAGGCCCGCGGCGGCTGGGGCGGGCTCGGCCCTCCGGCCAAGGGTGACAGCAAGGAGATCGCCGCCCTCAAGCGGGGCCTGCGGTCGTTCCGGGCCTCGGCGCACGGCGTGCAGTTCGCCGTCGACGCATCAGGCCCGCACATGGGCCTCAAGGGTCCGGCGCGGCTCCTGCCCAAGGCGGGCGGCGAGATCCGGCTCACGCCGGCGGGGGCGGGCTGGCGGCTCGCCTCGGACGGCGGCGGTCTGCCCAGGATCGCCGCCGCCGTGCGCCGGTTTACCGTCGCCGAGGGCGCGGCGGTCGCGGTCGGCGATATCAGGGCCGCGCTCTCGATCGGGCCCGTCCAGGACGGAGTCTATGACGCATCGGGCGCGCTGCGCATCGCAAACGGCGGGGCGCAGTTCCTGGCCAGTCGCTGCGCCGATCTGAAGGCCGCCCGATTCGATCTCGGGACTAACTACGCCGAGAAGATCTCCGGCCGCTTCTGCCCGGCGGGCGCGCCCCTGGTGCAGGTTGGTCAGGGCGGCTTCAGCCTCGACGGCCGAGCGGAACAGGTCGCCGCCGTGGTTCCGTTCCTGCAGGCCGACGTTTCGGATGCTGCGGCGCAGGTTCGCCTCACCGACACCGGCGGCGCGCTGTCGGCAAAGCTCTCAATCACCGAAGCGCGGGTGCGCGATGCGGCCAAGTCGACGCGCTTCCGGCCGCTCATCATGAGCGGCGAGGTGGCGGCTGCGCGGGATCTGTGGACCGGCGATCTCGCCTTCCGCCTGCCGAAGGGCCCCGAAATCGCCCACGCGAAGCTTCGCCACGAAGGGCGCACCGGCGAAGGGCAGGTCCAGGTCGGGACCGGGACCTTGAGCTTCCGGCCGGGCGGGCTGCAGCCGACGGACCTTTCGCCCTTGGCTCAATCGTTCGGAACGGCCGTCGACGGCCAGGCCGATTTCTTGGGCGCCTTCCGCTGGAGTCCGGCGGCCCAGACCAGCGGTGGTGAGCTGAGGCTCCAGGGGATCGACTTCAAGAGCCCGGCGGGGGCAGTCACGGACCTGGCGGGCGCGATCCGGTTCACCAGCCTCAATCCGCTCATCGCCCCTCCTGGCCAGGTGCTGAAGGCGGCCAAGGTGGCCGCGGCCCTGCCGCTCACCGATGTCAGCGCATCGTTCGCGGTTCAGGAGAAGGCGGTGGTGGTCGCCCGCGCCGAAGCCGACGCCGGCGGCGGCAAGCTCCGCATCGGCGACCTCGCAGTGCCGCTCGAGCCCAACCAGCCGATCCGCGGCGCCCTCGATGTCGACGGCGTCCAGCTGCACGACCTGGTGGAGGCCTCGCCGTTCGGCGACCGCGTCGACCTCTACGCGAAGGTGTCCGGCCGGATCCCCTTCGCGTTCCAGGGCGGAACGGTCCATATCGCCGGGGGCAACCTGCACGCCGTCGCGCCCGGACGACTCTCCATCCGGCGCGCCGCGCTCACTTCGGTGACGGCCCAGGGCTCGATCAAGCCGCCGGCGGGCGCCGCGACGCCGGTCGCGAACACCGACACCTTCACCGATTTCGCCTATCAGGCGATGGAGAACCTCGCGTTCAGCAAGCTGGACGCCCAGGTGAACACCCTGCCGAACGGCCGCCTGAGCGTGCTCTTCCACGTCGTGGGCTACCACGACCCACCGAAGCACCAGGAGATCACGCTCTCCTGGTGGGACCTGATCCGGCGGAAGTTCCTGGGCAAGCAGTTGCCCCTGCCGTCGGGCACCGGCGTCGACCTCACCCTCGACACCACGCTCAATCTGGACGACCTCTTGAAGGACTACGCCGATTTCGAGCGGCTGAAGGGTTCAGGCCCGGTTCAGCGATGATGCGCTGTGCTGGTTTCACTTGGGAGCGACCGCATGATGAGACGTCTTCCATCGATTGCCGCGGCGGCGGCGTGGCTCGCCATCTCCGTGGCCGCGAGCGCGTGCGCGCCCACCGTGCACGTGAAGGTCGATCCCATTACGATCTACGCCAAGCTGGACGCCAATGTCCGGCTGCAGCTCGATCAGGACGTCAAGGCCCTGATCCAGAAGAACCCGGATCTGTTCTAGAGGGCCGCGACATGCAAGCCAGAGACGTTCTTGGACTCATCGCCGGATCGGCCGTGGTGCTGGCCGGCGCGGCCGCTGTCGCCCAGAGCGACGCCAAGGCGCGCGTCGAC
>Ga0070681_10005699_pt1 | contig 12037 bp, 9 predicted proteins | sample KBSC83BmetaG_FD_65650 | JGI IMG/M metagenome (GOLD analysis project Ga0070681, IMG submission 65650) | Corn rhizosphere microbial communities from Kellogg Biological Station, Michigan, USA - KBS C8-3B metaG | ecosystem: Host-associated > Plants > Roots > Rhizosphere | place: USA: Michigan...
GGAGGCCGAGCAGCGCCTGAGTTATCCGATCGAAACCGCGTTGGCCGGGTTGCCGCGCCTGTTGCAGACCCGTTCGATCGCCCGTTACGGGCTGTCCCAGACCACGGCGGTGTTCGAAGACGGCACCGACGTGTATTTCGCCCGGCAGCAGGTGGCCGAGCGGCTGAAGGAGGTCAGCGCACAATTGCCGGCGGGCATGCAGCCGACGCTGGGGCCGGTGACCACCGGGCTGGGCGAGATCTTCATGTACGTGGTCGAGGCCGACCCGGGCGCTCGGCGTGCCGATGGCCAGCCGTGGACGCCGATGGACCTGCGTTCGCTGCAGGACTGGGTGATCCGCCCGCAGCTGCGCAACCTGGCCGGCGTCACCGAGGTCAATACGGTGGGCGGCTTCGTGCGCCAATTCCACGTCACGCCCGATCCGGCGAAGCTGGCTGCTTACGGACTGAGCCTGGTCGATGTGCAACAGGCGCTGGAACGCAACAACGCGAACGTCGGTGCCGGTTACATCGAGCGTTTCGGCGAGCAGTATCTGATCCGCGTGCCGGGACAGATCTCCGATCTCGACGGTTTGCGCGAGGTCGTGATCAAGCAGAAAAACGGCGTGGCGTTGCGCGTGCGCGATGTGGCGGACGTCGCCGAGGGCGAGGAACTGCGCACCGGCGCGGCGACCGAGAACGGCCGCGAGGCCGTGCTGGGCACCGTGTTCATGCTGATCGGCGAGAACAGTCGCGCCGTGGCGCAGCGAGCCGCCGCCGAGCTGCAGAACATCAACAAGAGCCTGCCCGCCGGGGTGAGTGCACGCGCGGTCTATGACCGCACGCAACTGGTCGATCGGGCCATCGCCACCGTGCAGAAAAACCTGGTCGAGGGCGCGCTGCTGGTGATCGCGGTGCTGTTCCTGCTGCTCGGCAATCTGCGTGCGGCGCTGATCACGGCGGCCGTGATTCCGCTGACCATGCTGATGACGATCAGCGGCATGGTCGGCAACCGCATCTCCGGCAACCTGATGAGCCTGGGCGCGCTCGACTTCGGCCTGATCGTCGACGGTGCCGTGATCATCGTGGAGAACTGCCTGCGCCGCTTTGGCGAGGCGCAACAACGCCTGGGCCGCGTGCTGAGCCGGGACGAGCGCTTCGCGTTGGCGGCCAGCGCCACCACCGAAGTCATCAAGCCGAGCCTGTTCGGCCTGTTCATCATCGCCGCCGTGTACCTGCCGATCTTCAGCCTCTCGGGGGTCGAGGGAAAGATGTTCCATCCGATGGCGTTCACCGTGGTGATCGCGATCACCGCAGCGATGATCCTGTCGCTGACCTTCGTGCCGGCAGCGGTGGCGATGTTCGTGAGCGGTCGCGTGGCCGAGAAAGAAAATCGCGTGATGCAGGGATTCCGCCGTGCCTATGCGCCGCTGCTGGAGCGGGTGGTCGCATGGCGGGTGGCGGTAGTGGCCGTCGCTGCCGTATTGGTGGTCGCGGCGGGTCTGCTGGCCGGCCGGCTTGGCACCGAGTTCATCCCCGATCTGGACGAAGGTGACATCGCCCTGCATGCGCTGCGCATTCCCGGCACCAGCCTGACCCAGGCGATCGGCATGCAGGTGCACCTGGAGGCGCGCATCAAGCAGTTCCCCGAGGTCGATCGTGTGTTCGCCAAACTGGGCACGGCCGAGGTGGCCACCGACCCGATGCCGCCGTCCGTCGCCGACACCTTCATCATCATGAAGGAGCGCAAGGACTGGCCCGATCCACGCAAGCCCAAGACCGAGCTGGTGCGCGAGATGGACGCGGCGGTACGTGCCATACCCGGCAACAACTACGAGTTCACCCAGCCGGTACAGATGCGCATGAACGAGCTGATCGCCGGCGTGCGCGCGGCGGTGGCGATCAAGGTCTTCGGTGACGATCTCGACACGCTGGTGAAGCTGGGCGAGCAGGTGGAAAAAGTCGCTGCCGGGGTGGCCGGTGCGGTCGACGTCGCGCTGGAGCAATCCACCGGCTTGCCGCTGTTGACGATACAGCCCGACCGCGCCGCGCTCGCCCGCTATGGGCTGGCGATCGCCGACGTGCAGGACACGGTGTCCATTGCGATGGGCGGTGGCCCCGCGGGTCAGGTGTTCGAGGGTGACCGGCGCATCGATATCGTGGTGCGCCTGCCGGAAGCGCAGCGCAGCCGGCTGGAGGGTCTGAGTGCCCTGCCGATCCCGTTGCCCGCGCGCGACGATCCGTCCGCCCCCACCACGGTGCCGCTGGGTGAAGTGGCGCATATCGAGCTGTCCACCGGGCCGAACCAGATCAGCCGCGAGAGTGGCAAGCGGCGGGTGGTGATCACCGCCAACGTGCGCGACCGCGACCTGGGTTCGTTCGTGGAGGAACTGCGCGATACCGTGGCCGCTGAGGTCAGCCTGCCGCAGGGCTACTGGATCAACTACGGCGGCACCTTCGAGCAATTGATCTCGGCCGGCCAGCGCCTGCAGATCGTGGTGCCGATCGTGCTGCTGATGATCTTCGGCCTGCTGTTCATGGCGTTCGGCTCGGCGAAGGACGCCGCGGTGATCTTCAGCGGCGTGCCTTTGGCGCTGACCGGCGGCGTCCTCGCGCTATGGCTGCGCGACATTCCGTTCTCCATTTCCGCCGGCGTGGGCTTCATCGCGCTGTCGGGCGTGGCGGTGCTCAACGGCGTGGTGCTGGTGTCGTTCATCCGCCGGCTTCTCGACGAAGGAATGGATCTGGATGGTGCCATTCGCGAAGGTGCGCTGACCCGCCTGCGAGCAGTGCTGATGACCGCGCTGGTGGCCTCCCTGGGCTTTGTGCCGATGGCGCTGAACGTGGGTACCGGCGCCGAGGTGCAACGCCCGCTGGCCACGGTGGTGATCGGTGGCATCCTGTCCTCGACGATGTTGACCCTGCTGGTGCTGCCGGCGCTGTACCGGCTGGTGTACGGCGGCCATGCCGGCAAGGCGTACCGACCGGCGTCTGCCGGCTGAAGCGGCCATCGGCCACCCGGGCGATGGCCGATGGCTTGGGCGTGTCTCAGCAGGCGCTGCGTGCGGCGTCGCGCAAGACACCAAATCCGGAGCGCAGCAACAGCACGGCCAGCGCGAGGGCGACGAGCCGGTCGGGCCAGGCGGCGTCGAACGCCCACACGCCGGCGGCGGCAAGCAGCACCGACAGGTTGGCGGCCACGTCGTTGCGCGAGCAGGTCCACACCGACGACATGTTGAGGTCGTCGTCGCGGTGCCGGTACAGGAGCAGCAGGCACAGGCCGTTGGCGAACAGGCCCAGCAGGCTGAACGCGCCCATCCACGCGAACAGCGGTTCGGCCGGGTGCCACAGGCGCCAGCCCAGCTGCGCCAGCACCAGCAGCCCGGCCGCCACGATCAGCCCGCCCTTGAACCGCGCGACCCGCGTCTTGGCGTGCACGCTGCGGCCGACGGCCCACAGGCTGACGAGATAGGTCAGCGCATCGCCCAGGTAGTCGAAGCTGTCCGACAGCAGCGCCGAGGAGCGTGCCTGCATGGCGGCCACGATCATGATCGCGAAGGCCACGGTATTGATGACCAATACGGTCTTCAGCACGCCGCGCTGGCGCAGCGCCAGTTGCCTGGCCGCGGTTCCGCAGCATGTGTCGCAATTTGCCATCAGCGCATGTCTCCCGTGGCGTCGGCGGAGGTTCGCCGGAACAAGGCATAAAGGAACTGCTGGGTGGTGCCGAACGGGGTGGCGTGGGATTCCAGCGTGCTGTCGAGCAGCGTGAAGCCGTCGCCGAGCACGCGGGCCAGCCCCTCGGCATTGTAGCGAACCGTATCCAGTCCACTGCACTTCAGCGGACCCTGCGGGCCGAACGTGGCCAGCAGCACGTAGCCGCCAGGCTTCAGTGCATGGGTCAGCTGCCACACGTATTGTACCTGTTGCTCCGCCCCGGTCAGGAAGTGGAACACGGCGCGGTCGTGCCACAGGTCGTAGCGCGCTGGCGGCAGTGGCGCGTCGAGCAGGTCGGTCGCCAGCCAGGTCACCGCGCCCGCCGCCTCGCCCAGGCGTTCGCGGGCGACATGCAGGGCCTCGGCGGAAATGTCGAGCACGGTAATGTCGCGGTAGCCGCGCGCGAGCAGGTCATCGACCAGGGTCGACGCGCCGCCGCCCACGTCGAGCACGGCGGTGTTGCGGTCGGGTGCGGCGCGCTCGATCAGCGCCAGCGAAGTATCCAGATGCGGGCGGTACCAGCTGACCGCATCCGCTGCCTTGGTCCGGTACACCGTTTCCCAGTGCTGCTTGCCGGTCATGGCGGGTCCTCAGGAGTGCCGGTGGCGATGATGGATGTCCGGATAATGTGGATGGCTGTGCACGAGCGGCTCGTGCACGTGCGGATGGGTGTGCGGTTCCTTGCCGTCCCACGGGAAGTCGTGGGTGTGCTGGTGGTGTTCGTCGTGGACGTGGCGATGGTTGTGCGCCAGCGCTTCGTGCGTGTGTTCGTGCGCATGGCGCTCGCTGACGTGCAGCCACACGCCCAGCGCCATCAGCGTGCCAGCCAGCCAGAACGTGAAGTGCGGGTGTTCGGCGATCAGCAACAGCGACAGGCCGGCGCCGACGAACGGCGCGGTGGAGAAGTAGGCGCCGGTGCGCGCCGTGCCCAGGCTGCGCAGGGCGAGCACGAACAGCACCAGGCTCAGGCCGTAGCCGACGAAACCGAGCAAGCCGGTGGCCAGCAGCGGCAATGCCGGAGGGAAGCGGTAACCCATGGCGAACGCGAGCGTGAGCGTGATGGCGCCGGCCGTGCCGCCCTTGATCGCGGCGATCTGCACCGGATCGCCGCCGGCGACGGGCCGTGTCAGGTTGTTGTCGATGGCCCAGCACAGGCAGGCGCCGGCGATCGCCAGCGCGCCCCACGGCACGTCGCTGCCGGCCTGGCGCTGCCAGGACAGCAGCACGCTGCCGGCGACGATCGCCAGCATGCCGAGGAACACGCGCCGATCCACGTTCTCGCGAAATACCACCCAGGCGAGCACGGCGGTCAGCACGCTCTCCAGGTTCAGCAGCAGCGAGGCGGTCGATGCCGGCGTTTGCGCCAGCCCCAGCATCAGCAGGATCGGGCCCAGCACGCCGCCGAACAGCACGGCGCCCGCGAGCCACGGCACGTCCCGACGCACCAGTGGTGCTTCGGCAGCCGGCTGGCGGCGCATCCTGCGCAGCAGCATCCACAGCGACAAACCCAGCCCCGAGCCGGCGTACAGCAGCCCGGCCAGCAGCAGCGGCGGAATCGTGCCCACCAGCAGCTTGGCCAGCGGTGTGCTCAGCCCGAACAAGGCCGCTGCTGCCAGTGCCTGCAGGATGCCGCGGGTGTGATCATGCTTCGCTGTCATCATGGATTCGACTCCCGGGTGATCCGGCACTGGCGTCACGTGCTGCGGTGATCCGGACGCCAGGCCCGGTCAGTCGACCACGCCGTGGCTTTCGGCGGTGCCGAGCAATTCGGGTTGCGTCGCGCTGCGCTGCCGGCGATGCAGCAGCGGATGCATGAACACCGCGGCGAGGATCACCGCCACGCCGGCGTAGAACCAGCCGTCCAGCTCATGCTGCTCGCCCAGCAGCACGATCGCCAGCACGATCGCGTAGACCGGTTCCAGGTTGGTCACCATCTGCGTGCCGAACGCGCTCATGTGGCGCAGCGCCACCAGCGCCAGCGCGAACGGCAGCAGGGTGCAGCCGAACGACAGCGCCAGCAGCAACAGCGCATCGTGCGTGCCCGGCAGCATGAACGCCGGGCCGGCATGCGGGATGAACGGCGCGAGCAGGGTGAGGAAGACCGTGCCGGTGCCCAGTTCGATGAAGGTCACCGTGAGCGGGTCGCCATGCTCGACCAGGCGCTTGTTGAGCGAGCCGAAGAACGCCACGAACAGCGCCGACAGCACGCCCACCGCGATCCCCGCGCGCATGTCGTGCGGCACGCCGCCCACCACCATCAGCACGCCCGGCACTACCGCCACGCCGATCAGCAGCTCGCGCGGGTCGAAGCGGCGCCTGGCGATCCACGGCTCGATGAAGGCCAGGAACACCGGCCCCAGCGCGATGCAGGTGGCGCCCACCGAGGCGTTGGACAGCTTGATCGCCGCGTAGAAGGTGAGCCAGTGCAGCGCCACCAGCACGCCGATGCCGGCGTACGCCCAGCGCAGCCGTGCCGGCATCGCGCGCAAGCCGCGCCACACCCGCGGCATCAGCAGCAGCGCCGCCACCACCAGCAGCATGCGCCACCACACCAGCGGCAGCGCGGGCAGCGTGATCAGCTTGCCGAGGATCGCGGTGAAGCCCCATAGCAATACGCAGAAATGGATCTGCAGGCGGGCCTGGTTGACGGGTTGCATGGAGTGTTCGCAGGGAAGGGGCGCGACAATTCTAGCGCCCGCACCGGGGCGGGCGGATTTCCGCAGGGTTCGCGCGGAGGCGATTCGATCGGGTCCGGCGCGCCGCCTTCGCGCCGTGGTTTGAGTTTGCCTGCGGCTATGGCAGATTGCCCGGACTTGCCTTGCGCTGGGGAACCGCATGTCCCGTTACCGTTCTGCCTGGGTGGCGCTGTTGCTTCTGGGCGCGCTGCAGGCTCTTGCCGGGTGTTCGAAGAAGCAGGAAGTCGCGCCGGCGCCGGTCGGTGGGGAAAGATCGAAAGCCGGTGCCATGCTGGCCTACGAGCACGTGCTGCGGATCAGGTTGCCCGGGGCGGAGATCGCCGGCCGCCTGACAGCGGCCCGGCAGGCTTGCGAGACGGCCCGGTTCGGCGCCTGCAATGTATTGCGCATCGAGCAGGCCGAACACGATGCCACGCTCGCCGTGCGGATCGTTCCGGAAGGTGTCGAGCCGATGGCAAAGCTGGCCTCGCAAGGCGGCACGATCGGCTTCCGGCAGACTGCGGCGGAGGACCTCGCCGACGCCGTCAGTGACAACCGGCGCCAGCGGGACTTGCTCGAGAAGCACGCGCAGCACCTGACCGGGCTGGCTGCACGCAAGGACATCGCCGTAGCCGACTTGATCGCGCTCAGCCGCGAGCAGGCTGCGGTGGAGAGCCAGCTGCAGTCGCTGCAGGCGGTGGCCGCCAACCAGCAGCGCCGGCTGGATACCAACCGGCTCGAACTGCACTTCGCCGACACCAGCGCCTACTCGCGCAGCGGGCGCATCGGCGATGGTTTTTCCGGCCTGCTCGACGAAACCACTGAGGGCGTGACCGATGCGCTGGGGTTGCTCGGCTATGGCCTGCCGTTCCTGATTCTGGCCTTCCCGCTGGCGTTGCTGTGGCTCTGGCTGTGGCGCCGGGCTACCCGGCGCAGGCAACCCCGGGAACGCTGACGAGGTACCGTCTGGCCGTTGTGCCCGGCGTGACGCGGGGCGTCTACTCTCTCGCCGCTGGCTTGCCGGCCCGCCTCTCGAGGCCGGGGCTGTGCAGCTGCTGCAGCACGGCGCGGCAGGTGTTGCCGTCGCTGTCGCCATGGCTGGGTGCGATCAGCGCGAGCAGGGCGGCCGGCGCGGCGACCGCGCCGAGCGCGACGGCGCCGGCGCCGCGCGCCAGCAGCGGACCGGCATGCACGCCGACGTCCGGGTTCTTCAGCGTGCCGCGGACATACAGCGGCGAGCGCAGCGAGAGCACGCGCAGGCCCTTGGTATGCGGCTTCACGTCGAGGTCGAGCTTTTCGCTGGCCAGGTTCACCGTGCCGGTCACGTTGACCACCGCATCGTCGGTGTCGAACACGAACAGGCGCATGTCGAACAGGCCGTTGCTCGCGGCCAGGTCGGTGGCGACGCAGTTGATCGGCACCGTCTTGTCGCCGAACAGCTTGCCGATGACGATGTTGGCCACGTTGAGGCCGGCGGTTTCCAGGAGGGTCTTGCTGATCGCGCCGTCGTTCATCAGCAGCTTCAGCTCGCCGTTCGCGCTGCCGAGCAGGGCGGCAACCGAGTTGCCCTGCGCATCGAGCGCGGCATTGCCGTTGATCTCGCCGAAGCTGGTGCGCATCGGTTCGAAGGTCGGGAACAACTGCTTCAGCTTGAGGTGGCGCGCGTCGAGTTTCAACACGCCGCGCATCGGTGTCCGGTTGCCGTCGAGGGTGAGGTTGCTGCGCACGGTGCCGCCGGCCAGCCCGAAGCTCAGCGGGTCCAGGTACAGGGCGCCGTCGTTCATGACCAGGTGGGTGGCGAGCGAATCGATCGGCAACGCTTCGCCGCGCACGATGCGCGCGCCGGCGAAGGTCACGTCCGCGTCCATCGCCTGCCAGCGGTCGGTGCGGAACGGTTCTGTCGGCAGCAGCTTGTCGGCCGGCTGCGGCGTGGCGTCGCCGCGCTGTTTTTTCCCGGCGTTGGAATCGGCGCCGATCAGCGGGGCCAGATCGGCGAATTGCAGCAACTTCGAGTGCACGTCGCCGCTCAGCTTGGGGCGCTTGCCGCCGGTGACGAACAGCAGGTTGCCGGCCAGGTCGCTGCCGCCGACGCGGCCGCGGAAGTCCCGGTAGCGGTAGCGGCTGCCGTTTCGGTGCAGTTCGGCCTTCAGGTGGCCCTCGGTGGCGTACGGTGGCGTGTCGGGCAGGGTGATGCCGGTGATCGGATACAACCTGGCCATGCTGGAGCCGGAGAGCCACAGGCGCACGTCGAGCGCGCCCAGGTGCAGCGGGTCGGTCAGCGTGCCGACCAGGGCGATGTGGCTGTCGCCGATGCGCAGGTCGGCCTGCAGCGGAAACGGCGTGGTCGTGTCCTGCAAGGCCAGCACGGCGCCGGTTCGGCCTTTGCCGGTGAGCGGGCTGCCCTGGTAGCTGCCTTCGGCGGTCCAGCCGAACTGGTAGGTGATGGATGATTTCGCCTTGTCCGCGCCCAGCCCGGCGTCGCCGCTGGCCAGGGTTTTCTTCGCCGCGGCACCGACGGTCTTGCCGGCCTGCTCGCGTGCGTCGCTGGCTTGCCGGGCCACGATCTGGTCGTACGGGATCGCCGCCAGCAGCGGCTCCACCACCATCCTGAGCGTTACGCGGTTGGCCGCGTCGTCGAGCGTGAGCAGCCCCTGGTCGAAGCCGATCGTGCCCAGCTGCAGCTTCCAGGCGGAAGGCGTCGTGTTTCCCGGCAGCGTGAAATCCCAGTTCGCGCGGCCCGACTTGTCGCGTTCCAGGTCGACCGTGGGGCGCACCAGTTGCAGCGTGGGCACGTCGATGCGGTGCGCCAGCAGCGGCAGCAGCGACAGCCGGAAATGCAGCGCGTCGAGGTGGGCGAACCGCGGCTGCGCGGCCCAGTCCGGGTTGGCGATGCTGATGTCGCGCGCGGTGAACTCGGGCCACGGCAACCACGAGCCGGGCCAGCCGCCGCTGCGGTCGCGTCGCCAGTCCACGCTCAGCTCGCCGTTGATCGCGAACGGCCGCCCGATCGCCTGACTGACCTTGTCGGCGATGAACGGCTTCATGCGGTTCCAGTCGAACGTGACGACCGCGATCAACAGCACCGCGAGCAACGCCAGCACGCTGCCCGCGGTCCAGCTGAGTATTTTTCGGCGGCGTTGCATCTGACACTCCTGCAGCAGTCTGGCTGGCGCGTCATCCGCACGCGTCGAGGCATCGCATCCAGTCATAGCCGCAGGGGCGCAAAGGTTATGTCGTGGTGGCCGGCGGCTTTCATGCCCCGTTCACGCGCGATCGATCGGCGAACCTGGTTCAGGGCCCTGCAGCGAGCGCCGGCGGATCAGGCGGCGACCTGGCTCTCCGCCCGCCGGCTGATGCAGTAGACCGCCGCCGGTGGCAGGTTGAACAGCGCGCTGCCGACCCGGCGGGCCTGCAGGTTCAGCCGCGCGAGCAGGACCGGCGGCAGCGGGCAGCGCGGGCCATAGGTGAACTGGTAGAACATGCCGCCGCTGCGCAGCTGGCGTTCGAACACGCCCTGCACGATTGCTGCGACCTGGGCCGGCGGCATCGACAGCAGCGGCAGGCCGCTGACCACGGCACAGGCACGCTCGTTGCCGAACAGCGGCGCGGTATCGCCGAGCCGGGCGGCATCCATGCGCAGGATGGTCGCCTCCGGGTAGCGCCGGCCCAGTGCGTCGGCGAGCTGCGGGTCGGCCTCGACCAGGGCCAGCCGGTGCAACGGTACGCCACGCGCCAGCAGGGCCCGGGTCAATGCGCCGGTGCCGGGGCCCAGTTCGATCACCGGCCCACCCAACGCGCTGACGTGGCTGGTCATCAGCCGCGCCAGTGCCGCGCCGGATGGCGTCACTGCACCGATGCCGCGCGGATCGCGCAGCCAGGCGCGGAGGAAGATCAGGGTATCGTTCAGCGACATGCAGCGGATTCCGCGCTTGGCCGGCGATGCAAGGTAACCGACGCGGGTGAACAAAATGTTTGGCGGCGTCAGGGCGTCGGTTTCGTCTCGCGCACGGGCACGTCGATGCCGCACAGGTCGAGCTTGCCGACCGGCTTCGGATAGAACGCGTTGCGGCCGTTGCGTTTTGCCTCCACCAGCGCGGCGAAGCTGGCGCTGTCGGTGCGCAGCACCTGGATCGCCGGACGGTCCTTCGCCGGCAGGTCGGCGGCCAGCCGTACCGATTCGATGGTGATGCGCTGCTGCGGCTGCGTGTAGAAGCCCATCGGCTCGGGGCCGCGCGGCAGCCCGGACAGCAGCGGCATGCCTTCCAGCACGCGGCCGGCCACGGCGAGGTTGTGGTCCAGTCGGCGCGCCTGGCCGATCACCGCGTACAGCGAACTGCCGTTGCCGGTTTCCGGCGCCACGTCGCGCGCCACGCCGACCGTGCCGTAGCAGTGCGCCACCCATTCCTGCCCGCTGGCCGGGTCGCGCCCCACCGGGAAGCCTTCGCTGAAACCGACCTCGGGTGCGTAGACGTCGCCGTCCGGCAGCGGCATCCACGCCAGCTTCGGGTCGACCGGGCGGGAGAATTCGGGCGGCAACGTCTTGCTCGCCTTGCCCAGCGAACGGATCTTGCTCTTGTCGCCGTTGTCGTCGTCGTTCGGGTCGCCCCACTGGGTGACGAAATTGTCCTGCACGCGGATGATCGCCAGGCCATCGAAGTAGTGCTGGCGCACCAGGGTGCGGATGTTCGCCGCGTGCAGCGGGGTGAAGTCCGGCGCCAGCTCGATCAGCACGCGCCCGCCCGGCAGCTGCATCAGCAGCAGGTTCTGCGGGTCCGGCGTGCGCCACTCGGCCGGCGTGGATTTGGCCAGGATTTCCTTCGCCGTCGGCGTGGGCTTGTCCTGCTCGGCGGCGAGGGTGGGCAACGCCAGCAGGCTGCTGGCCAGCGCGAGGGCGGCGACGAGACGGCGGCGAAGCATGGCGTTCCCCTGGACAATGGCGAGGCGAACAACTTAGCAGAGTGGAGTGGGCGCTTGGCCGGAGCATGACTTCAGGCCCATGTACTAGTGTCAAGTTCGTAATATGGTTCACTCAACGTCATGCGGCAGTGCGGGTGAGCAAGGTGGACGACAGCGCCGGCCAGTTGAAGAAGTTCCAGAAGGAGCTTTCCAGTGGCACCGTGTCGCTGGTGCTGCTGGCGGTGCTGGGGCAGTCGCGCCAGCCGATGTACGGCTACCAGATCGCCAAGCGGCTGGAAGAGGTGGGCGAGGGCGTGCTGGCCGGCAAGCAGAGCGCGCTGTATCCGGTGCTGCGCAATCTGGAGGGCGCCGGTCTGCTCGCCAGCGAGGTCGAGCCGTCCGTCAGCGGGCCGCCGCGCCGCTATTACCGCATCACCAAACCGGGGCGCGAGGTATTGCGCGAATGGGTCGCCGCATGGAACGCCACCCGCGATTCCGTCGATAACGTCTTGCAAGGAGGGGTGTAATGAACGCGCCACGCACCATCGTCGAATACCTTGAGCAATTGCGTGCCGCGCTGCGCGGTGCCGACCCGGCCCTGATCCAGGACGCGCTGTACGACGCCGAGGAACACCTGCGCGCCGAACTGGCCGAACAGCCCGGCCGCGGCGAAGCCCAGATGCTGGAACAGGTGGTCGGCAGCTACGGCGCGCCGGACGAGGTGGCCGAGATCTACCGCGACCAGGAGATCAAGATCCAGCGCGCGCTGCG
>Ga0070681_10005700_pt1 | contig 12036 bp, 12 predicted proteins | sample KBSC83BmetaG_FD_65650 | JGI IMG/M metagenome (GOLD analysis project Ga0070681, IMG submission 65650) | Corn rhizosphere microbial communities from Kellogg Biological Station, Michigan, USA - KBS C8-3B metaG | ecosystem: Host-associated > Plants > Roots > Rhizosphere | place: USA: Michigan...
CGCTGAGAGCAACCGCTACTGCTTGTTTGCGGTTCGTGACCTTCTTGCCGCTCCCCGACTTCAACGTGCCCTCTTTGTACTCATGCATCACTTTCTCGACCTTACCTCTGCCCTTGCCTGCAGTCTTTTTAGCCATCGCACATCCTTCCGCGAGTTAGAGCCCTGAGAAACCAAGGTGTTTCGGCTGGTAACGATTTGGTCAAGGATTGATCTAACCGATGTAGACTATGGCCGCTATTGTTTGGAAAGGTTTCGTCAGCTTTGGACTGGTCACCTTTCCAGTCCGCCTCTTCACCGCCGCCCGCGCCGAACATGTACAGTTCCACATGCTCCACCGCAAGGACCTCTCGCGTGTCAAAGAAGTCTGGTATTGTGCCCAGGAAAACAAACGCCTTGACCGGTCCGACATCGTGAAGGGATACGAAGCCAGCAAGAGCGAATACGTGGTTGTCGACGAAGAAGAACTAAAACAGATTGCGCCGCCGTCGGCCACCACCATGGAGATTCTTCAATTCGTTCACGACGGCGAGGTAGATCCTATCTATTTCGAAAGCTCTTACTATGTGGCGCCAGACGAGGCGGCCGCTAAAGCGTATCAACTTTTCGGGCAAGCTCTGCTGCAGACCAAATATCATGCCATCGCGAAACTAGCGATGCATGGGCGGGAACATATCGTATTGATCCGTCCGCATGCCGAAACGATGGTGTTGCACACGCTGTTCTACCCGAACGAATTGCACGAAGCCAACCGGGCGGCCCCCAGATCCACGAAATTGCCGGCCAAGGAAATGGAACTCGCGAAGAGTTTGGTGCAACATCTTGCCGCTCCGTTTAAGCCGTCCACCTTCCACGATACCTATCGCGAGAATGTCGAACGACTGATTCGACAGAAGCAGAAGGGGCAGAAAATCTCTGTGGTTGCCAAACCCAAGAAGGCCCCTGTGATCGATATGATGGAAGCGTTGAAGCGCAGTCTGGCCGCCGCCTCCACATCAGGCGCGCAACCAACAGGGCGCAAAGGCACGGCGAAGAAATCGAAAAGAACAGCCGCCTAACTGCCGAAATTGGTAAAAATTACCAATGTTTCTCGTCCTCCGGCGTTACGTTATCGCTACAGCTCCATCCAACTTGTAGGGAAGTTACCTTCCTGTCCGGATCCGGACTTGGGCCACACTCGTCCGGATCAGAAATCCCAAGCGGAACCTGGAGTTATGGCCAACTCAAAACAGTTCAAATTCATCAAAACGGCAATACGCGCCATCGGCGCTCTCACGCTGGTGGTCAGCACCTGTGGGAACACCCTCCCAGGAAGTTCGTCCACGCTTCGAGACGAGCGATATGACAAGCTGGAATCCTTCTTTCAATCCTTCGCGTGCCCAGCGCCGCACTACGTGGATGAATATCTAGGTGCGGCCGATTCCTACGCGATCGATTACCGCTTGCTGCCCGTGATTTCAGTGGTAGAGAGTACGTGTGGCGTTCATGAGCGCCTCAATAATCGCTGGGGCTGGGATTCGGCTCGCAAAGGCTTCTCTTCATTCCTCACAGGCCTTCACTACATTGCGCGCCAGCTCTCTGAAGGCCGGTTCTACCGCGACAAGTCTCTTGAAGAGAAGGTGCGCATGTACAATCCCAATCCTCAGTATGCGCGGCTGGTCCGAAAACTAATGCTGAAGATCGACGGCAAAAGTGTGGTTCTTGCAGAAGACGCTAGCTCCATTCGTATCACTCCTACCGGCGCGAATCCGTGACACAAGTGACCCCCTAGCTTCGTCTAATCGTGTAAAGACAATTTCGCAAGCGAAAAGTTTGGGATTGTCGCATGACCTTCATAAGGAGTAGCGCTATGAAAGACAAACACACCGATCAACCGAAGCACGGCTCCGGCACCAAAACCCAGGAAAAGGTCGGCCAACAGCAGCCGAAGGATCAGGGCAAGGGCGGTCAGCACGAGCAAGGAAAAACCAGCCAGCAGGAACAAGGGAAGGGCAGCCACTCCGGCCGCTAGCTTCCACTTGTGAATCACAGGCGCCCCGGACTGTAAAGTCCGGGGCGTCTTTTTATGCGGACAGCAGCTGCTCGCCGCACGGCGCCGGGCTTTCCGCTCAGGACTGGGTCAAACGGGCGTAAGTTGCAGTGTGCCGCCAACATAGCTGCGCGACTATGTATCCCAATGGGAAGCGAACGCGAGAGGCACCGGCTTCTCGGCGGAGGGTTTTGAAACGATAGGGGCTCTAACTCCGTCTTGTTGGTTGGAAAGTCATGACGTTCTAATCACTGGCATCTGGTGTGCAGTGGCATTCGTGAAAACGCCGAATAGTGGTGCGCCAAGCCATGCCAGGGCTCTCACAGCGCAGATTTCACGACACGATACAGCGGCCCTCCGCGGAGGCATTGGCTCTTCTTGCGCCGTTCTCCAAGGAAATATTCGCGAGGTGGAAGAGGGAAGTGCGTAGTTTAGGCATTGACTCCCAAGATTTCCTGGGGCAGTCCGGACTCGATTTCAAGCAATTCTCCGAAGCTCTGCGCAACAGTTCCTTTCCAATATTTCGCAAGCAGATACAAGGCTTTGGCCACGCCCTGGCGCAATGCGACATCAGGCTGGATGATGTTACCGGGGCACTGAATCAACTCTTCGAGATCTGTGTCTCTTATCTGGCCGCAAGGGAAATGGAAGAGCGGGCGCCGATTCTGGCTCTTTCGCGTCTTCACACGCTCATGGTTCTGCTGATCGTTGCGGGATACACGGACCAAAAGTCTGTTCAAAAAGAGCCCCTGCAAGGGACACCCCCGATCGCAGGGGGCCGCCGCCATGATGCATCGGTGTATGTGACGAAAGTTTACGAGGAAGAACGGAAACGCCTCTCTCGCGATCTCCACGATGAGGTTGGCCACGATCTGGTTCTGATCAAGCTATACCTTGAAATGATCGCGCTCGACACGAATAAGAAAGAGTTCCAAGGAATTCGGCCGCGATTGAAGGAAGCAATCGCCCTGGTTTCACATGCCATCGACTCCGTCCGGCGCCTGGTCCTGGATCTCGGCCCGGCCGTTTTCGATGATTTAGGGTTCCTGCCGGCGGTGAGAACGTATACCAGTCAGTTTTCCGCGCGTACCAAAATCTCCGTACAGCTTCGCGAAGGATATCTCCCCGAAAACATTCCCATGAGTCATCAAGTCGCTCTCTACCGCCTCCTGCAGGGCGCGCTTTCCAATGTGCTCAAGCACGCATCCGCGCACAGCGTAAAAGTGTCGCTCAAATGCATGAAAGACTCTGTTCTCATCCTCGTCATACAGGACGACGGCGTGGGTTTCGATACCACCGCGATACTCGGAAAAGGCTCTTTCGGCTTGACCGCGATGCGCGAACGCGTTGAGGTCCTAGGAGGCCGGATCCACATTCAATCCATGCCCGCGGGGGCGATGAGCAAAATTCGCGGGACGCGGATCGAAATCGACCTTCCCCTTCCAGGTGCAGCCTAATGAATCCAGCGAGTTCCAGCAAGAAGCCGATCCGAGTCGTGGTTTGCGACGATCACGCTCTCTTTCGGGAGGGCGTCAAAACCATTCTCAACTTACAACCCGACATTCAGGTAGTCGGCGAGGCAGCCGACGGCAAAGAGGGTCTGGAGCAGGCCATCCGCCTCTACCCGGACGTTGTCCTGATGGACGTGTCGATGCCGGTGCTCAAGGGGTTCGACGCCACTCGCCGTATCAAGAAAGCGCGGCCCGATATCAAGGTGCTGATCTTGACGGTGTACGACGACGAGGACATGGTCGCCCGCTGCCTGGATGCGGGCGCCGCCGGTTACGTGCTGAAAGATTCACCCCCGCTGCAACTGGTTTACGCGGTGCAGGCCGTCTACCGCGGCCAACAGTACATGAGCCCGCGGGTTCTCACCGGTCTGGTGCGGCAGTACCTGGCACAGCCAGCGGAATTTAAAGTCGGCTACGAGCTTCTCAGCGATCGCGAGCGGGAGATTCTGATCCTTCTCGCGGAAGGACAGTCCCTGAAAGGCATTGCCACCAGGTTGAACTTGAGTGTTAAAACTGTAGATGCCCATAAAGTGAACCTGATGCGCAAGCTGGACCTGCATGATCGCAGTGAACTCATCCGCTATGCCATCCGCAAAGGCTTGGTCGAGGCTTAAATCCGCGGCGGCTGCGGAGCGAGGAAGCGTAAAGAAAAACATGGCCCCCCGGTTCACTTCGGATTCAATCCATAGGCGCCCACAACGGCGCTCGTGATGAGAACGCTGTCTGCGACCAACATCGCAGATCCGCGCCGGTTATAACCGCGCCGCTTTCCTCAATCGTTGTTGCCAGTTCTTGTTGACTTCGGCGAGATCCCGATTAGTATCCACAAGCTGAGACGCGGACGTCATAGAAATGGGATGGCAGGCCTGGGACTGCTCGCGCACCGGGACTTCGCCGTGGTGCGCGCAGTGCAAGTTATGCAGGCCACGCTCGTTGTTCTACAAGCAAACGAACTCAAGCACTTTTCGGCATTTCGCTGCCAGAGCAGGCGATTGGCACTTGCCCGGAAGCGTTTTGGCAGTGACAACCGTGGAATTCCGATTGCACTACGACGAAGCAGGAGGACCACTATGAAATACTTCGGTGCTTGGCTCTTGGGAGTTCCAACCGGCTTGATAGTTCTCTGGTTTCTGTTTAACCACGTTCGTTAAAAAGGGGTGACGATTATGAACACATTTGTAATTTCTTCGATCATTGGCCTAGCACTGGTCTTCAATGCGCTAACGGGTTGCACACGGACGTCGACCACGTCGCCGGACGTTTCCAGCGCGGTTCGCCAATCGCTCGATCAGGCTGGCTTGAAGGATGTTTCAGTCGATCAGGATCGCGACAAAGGAGTAGTGACTCTGGGCGGCCACGTTGCCAGCGAGGACGCCAAGATCCAAGCCGAGTCGATTGCGAAGTCCATGGCTGCCGGACAAGTGGTAGCGAATCAGGTGGCAGTGCTTCCCCCGGGCGCGGAGAGCGATGCCAAGACAGTGAGTTCCGATTTGGATAAAGGCATCGAGAAGAATCTGGATGCCGCGCTAGTGGCCAACCGCCTAGACTCGCGTCTGAAATATGAGGTTAAGAATCGAGTTGTTGTCCTCAAGGGAGAAGTCGACTCACAAGCGAAGCGGGCCGAAGCCGCCAAGATAGCGGCGCAGGTTCCGAACGTCGCGCAGGTCGTCAATGAAGTGCAAGTGAAGGATCAGAAAGCTACGACAAACTAAAAACGATTTCGGGCGAGGATGTTTTTCTCGCCCGAAACTCAAGCACGTGGCGGCACGTTCAATTCAATTAGGGGTTGTGCGCGCCGACTGCGCACGATTCGGTCTCTTCATGCCGACTAGATCCAGCGCGCGTTGGGGAGCCGGGTTGGCCATGAACCATTGCCACACCCGGCCCGTCCGTAAGTTTTCCGCGCTGAGCAACGTAATGCCAGCATCGATTCCGATCACGTACGGGCTAATCCAACCGCTGCCAGGATTGAATGCGTCGGCAAATCCGTAGCGCCCGTAGATGCTCTTCCCATATTTCAGCAACATCGTTCGCATGGCCGGAATGCAAATGTCCGGAGTAAACATGAGCGAACCCGCGGCGGCGCTTGGAACGACGGTCCCGTCGATGCGTGGATGCTCCGACGCGCCTCCCCAGTCGGTATATCCTTGGGTGCTGTCAGAAGCGGTGATGCCCCACACATCAGCCGAATACCCTTTGTATTGCGAAGAAAGATTGATGAAGTATGCCCGCTGCGCGCGCGTGGCGGCAACGGAATTCGCATAATAATCGATACTGTGACCAGAAAAGTCAGCCGTGGGCGAACCGCTCACGCGATCGCGAAGATCCAACCAGGCCTGTGAATATTGGTGAATGAACAGGGGGCCGCCTCCGATGTAGCTGTTCTCTCCGGCCGCGACGATCGGCAGGTTCCAGGTGCCCCAAGTGTCGCCGGGAATAGGATGCGTCGGCGAGCCGATCCCCAAGACATACAGGATCAGCAACTCGCTATAGGTATCCCAGCGGTACGGCAGGAACTCGAACTCGGGCGTCCAGCCGTGCGAAAAGTAGCTACCGCTGCCATCCATCATCCAGGGGAAGTCGACGCCCGCATAGATGGTATCGGCCAGACTGACGATTTCAGGGTCGTCCTGCAGACACTGGCGGACCGTGAGCACACCGGCCAGCAGCAGCGCAGTGTCGATAGAGGAAACTTCGCTGTGCCAAGCGCGCTCCCCGGTTTCAGCGTCCAGAAAATGATAAAACCAGCCGTGCTTTTGCGGCGCTTCATGCGCCAGGAAACGCAGCGTGGTGGCGACGCGATCGCGGGCCGCTTCGCGTCCGATCCAGCGGTGATCTTGCGCGATACAGACCGCGGCGAGTCCGAAGCCGGTGGCGGCGATGCTGGCTACACGCCCGCGGTTACTGGCGTCCTCCGCGGGTCCCAAGCTGATCGCGCGGTCATAAACCAAACCCGTGCGCGGGGAAGCCTGCTCCCAAAAATAACGAAAGGATCGCCGGGAGATGTCATCGAGCAAATCGACATCGATCTTCCGTAACGTAGAACCGTTAGAGGCGATGAGATTTGGGCCGGCCTCGCAATGCATGGCTCCCGCCAGGCATAGGAGAAACGCTGCGCCCCTGGAAAACAAACCCATGGCACTTCCCCACAAACAAGTTTTTGGCTGACAAATGATTATATCGGCTTTTGGAGTCCGGCCAGCACCCCCTAGGGTTCATATCCACCGTCCATCGGGTTCAAAACCTCACCTGAGAACAGGTTGGGGCCTTGGCCAGACGATTGCTTAGGCTCCGGCAGTAGAGTGGATGTTAATTTTGGCATCTCATACTGAAGATCTTACTTAGCAGACTGACATATGGGACGGACCTGGAATACTTACTTGGCGGGCCGGAAAAATCAACTTCGAGCCTTGAAAAATATACCGCAATTGATGGCCTTGCTGTGGGACGCCGGTAACGGTCTGGTGATCGCGGAGCTGTGTTCCAGGGTGCTCATCGGGGTTCTCCCGTTAGCCGGCCTCTGGGTGGGCAAACTCATCGTCGACGCCGTGGTGAACATCATCCGGCACCCGGGAGCGGATCCCGAGGGGCTGTGGCTCCTGCTGACGGCGGAATTCGGAATCGGCGCCCTGGCCGCGGTGTTGGGCCGCGCCGTTGAATATTGGGATGGCCGGATCGCGGACCACTTTGTAAAACATTGCGGATTGCTGGTGATGAAGCACGCCTCCGGACTGGATCTGGAATCTTTCGAGGACCCGAGCTTCTATGACAAGCTGGAGCGCGCACGCTGCCAAAGCACCGACCGCATTGGAATTTTGAAAGCGCTGGGCGAGACGCTCCAACAATCGATGACTCTGTTGTCGTTATCGATTGGCGTCATGCTGTTCTCGCCACTCATGTTCGTTCTGCTGATCCTCGCTGTGGTGCCGGCGTTCCTGGGCGAGAGCTATTTTGCATCGTTGAGCTATTCGCTGGCCTACAGCCAGGTGCCTTTGCGCCGTGAGATGGATTACTTGCGCGATCTGGGGACCAAGAAGGAAAGCGCGAAAGAACTGAAGCTGTTTAAAATCGGCGATTTCCTGTACGATCGCTTCTCGCAAATCAACGACGAAATCATCGGGCGCAACCGCACACTGGCTAAGCGCCGCATGCGCAGCAGCGCTCTGTTCCTGGTGCTGGGATCGCTGGGATACTACGGCGTGTACGCGGCGCTGCTCTATAGAACCATAAGGGGTGGACTGACGCTGGGCGAGTTGACCTTCCTGGCAGGCGCTCTCGCCGGCTGCAGCCGGCAGGTGCAAGCGGTGTTTTCAAATTTCACCGATATTGCGCACCAATCCTTGTTCCTTACGGACTTGTTTAGCTTGTTCGCGGTGAAACCCAAGATCCGCAACGCCGTGAACGCGCTGCCCGCGCCGCGCGCCATTCGCGATGGCTTCGAATTCCGCAACGTTTCGTTCGGCTATCCCGGGTCCAGCCGCCTGGTTCTCAAGGATGTCAATTTGCGGATTGCCCCCGGCGAACGGATCGCCGTGGTGGGGGAAAACGGCCAGGGCAAAAGCACGCTCGTGAAGCTGATTCCACGCTTGTATGAGCCCACCAGCGGCAAGATTCTGCTGGATGGAATCGACCTCCGCGAATACGATATCGATTCTCTGCGCCGGGAGATCGGGGTGATTTTCCAGGATTTCGTGCACTATGACATGACAGCGCGCGAGAACATTACACTCGGCAGCATCGAATCCGCACGCGACCACTTCCGCCTGGCCGAAGCTGCCCGCAAGAGCGGCGCCGGCAAGATCATCGACGCGCTGCCCCACGGCTTCGATCAAATGCTGGGGAAGCGCTTCGAGGATGGTACCGATCTCTCCGGCGGAGAGTGGCAAAAGTTTGCGCTGGCGCGCGCGTATCTGCGCGATGCCGGGATTCTCATTCTGGACGAACCGACCGCGGCCTTGGACGCGCTGGCCGAATTCGAAGTGTTCAACCGCTTCGCGGAGCTCACCAAGGGCAAGATTGCGGTCTTGATCTCGCACCGGCTTTCTACTGTCCGCATGGCGGATCGCATCGTGGTGCTGAAGGACGGCGAGATTCACGAAGAAGGAACCCACCACGAGCTGATCGCCAGCGGCGGACGCTACGCCAGTATGTTCGAGCTGCAAGCCGCCAGCTATCGATAACCGGCCTGCTGGATGAGGCGCTGGTTGGAAACACCAGTCTCAGCATCCTTGTCTAACGAGCAGGAGGGTAGCCAATGTCGAGCCGTGAAGGCGAGGTTCGGGAAATTCCGTTTCTCGGGAACGACATGAAAGACCATGCGGCCACTACCGGGAAGCCGTTGGACCAGGCGGACGCTCCAGGCAAAGCGGATTCGGAATTGACGGAAGAAAACGATCTGCAGAAGCCCAGCGGTAACGTAACGATCAATGCCGATGACGCCCTTTTGGATGACACTGCTGATAACAAGGCTTAGAAGTTTTCATGCAGGAAAAGCGTCAGATAGCGTTTTAAGTTTCCGGTGATCAGGAAGTTCTCCCGGACATGCTCATGTCCTTGCTCACCCAGGCGTTGGGCGATGCCGGGATGAGCCAACAGGAAGCGGATCTGATACGCCGTTCCCTCCACCGAATGGGCCAGCAGTCCGGTGTGCTTGTGAATCACCTGCGTCGGAATGCCGCCCACGGCCGAGGCGACCACCGGCTTTTTTTTCCAGAGGGCCTCGGCGACCGTGAGCCCGAACCCTTCGCGCAGGCTTTTCTGAATGATCACGGTAGAGCCGCGCTGCAGGGCATTGACTTCCAGGGGAGCCGACGGCGGCAGTTCCAGAATGAACACATCGGGATCGTTGCCGGCGGCCTCGCGCAGTTCTGCGATAAAGGCGCTACCTTCCGGGTCGTCGGATACACCGCCCCCAGCGAGGACCAGCTGGCAATCGAAATAGCGTTTGACGATGCGATAGGCGCGCAGCACGCCCAGAGGATCCTTGAGACGATCGAAGCGGGAAATCTGCGTCAGAATGGCGCGACGGGGATCGATGCCGAATTGCACCAGCACGTCTTCAATGAAATCCGCATCTAGTTCGCGGTTCTTGTCCGACAGGGGGTCGATCGAAGGATAAAACAGATATTGCGGAATGGGAAGCTGCCGCGAAAATTCCGGGGATGAGAAAATGGCGCCGTCATAGCGGGAGACAAAAGGCTCCAGGAAATCCCACACCGCTGGGTCGGGGCGCGAAAGATCGATATGGCAGCGCCAGATCCAGGTCTGCTTCTCCCCAAGCGGGCGGGTGTCGATGAACGCCGCCGGCTGCGGATCGTGAATCAGGACAAAGCGCCCGTCCAGCGGCAGTCGTGCGCGGTTTCGCCGATTGCAGTCCAGAAATATCTCGAAATCGCTGGGGCTGAAGTTGCCGACGTTGCCGTGCAGAGCATCGTGAAACGCCTTCGTAATCTCGTAGAATTCGGGGCCGCCCTCCATGACGTGCCAGCGCGCGTCCAACCCCAGCTCGCGGGCCAGTGGGAGCAAGCGCATTAGGATCTCCGCCACGCCGCCTCCGACGGCCGTAGAATTCACCATGTCGACGACGCAGCCCTCTAGCGGGCCCGCCAGCGTGCGCAACTCCTCTATCTCGGCGGCTCCCAAGAGAGGAACGTAGTGGTCCAGCGAAATTGGGACGGTTTCCGGAGTCGCGATCATTGGACGATCTCCCGGTCCACCAGTTCGATCAACTCTCTGCGGGCGGTGTCGATGGTGTTGATGTAGATGTCGATGCGGTCGGCGCGCGTGGCGAGTTCCGGTAGGCCTAAGGACTGCTCGAACCAATGGGAGAAGTCATTGGTTCGCAACTGAAGCCGCAGGCGCGAAGCTACGAAGTGGTAATAAAACGAAGCGTGGCTGAGACGCTCCAGTCCGGCCCGGAAGCCGGCCAGCGTCTTGGCATCCCAGGGCAGCGGACGTGTAACTTCTACGGTTTGGAAAAAATAGAACGGTTCGAAGGCAGACTGGTCTGCTTGTTTGGGATAGTCGTCGCAGAACTCGGCCACTATTTGCCGAAGATCGGCGCGCAGTTCAGCAATGGAGACATAGTCGCGAATATCGATACTGGCGAGCCTTTCCGCGAGCGTGGGTTGATTCAGGGAGGCCAGGACCCACTGCGCAAAATCATTGGAGAAGCCTTCCGTTAGGAAATGGTGCTGTCCCAAGGTCTGGAAAGTGTGATAGAAAATAGCGGCGTCGCTGGCTTGCCCCAGGCTGGCCAGCAATTCGGCAATGGTCATGGCGCGCTGGTTTTCTATGCGGGTAAGATACGCCGCGGTAACAAACTGAAATGGCTGCGCGGTAGCATTCAAGCGAATTCCCTCCCTAGGATTTGGAGAAACTCCCGGACCTCCTCGACAGAGGATACGCGGTAGCGGGCGTGGGTCCGGCAAGCACGGCCAACGTGCACGGTTATGCCGCAATGGAGTGCGGCAAAAGCGGGTTCGTCCATGAGATCGTCACCGATATAGATCGGCGTGGCCGGGGAGCCGAGGGCGGACAGCTCGGATGACACCGCCAAACCCTTATCGCCAATCTCCCGCGGCGCCAGCTCCCAGACCTTCTTGCCGCGGATGAGCTGCAGCGTGTCGGCAAACGGCTCCAGAACTCCCAGCACAAGTTTGCGGGCTTGGCGAACGCCCTCCTCGGTAACACTCTGGTAGTGGACCGCCAGTGTCAGCCCCTTGTCTTCGAGCCACACTCCCGGAATATTCAACATCAGACTGGCGAGCCAACTCTTGGCGCAAGCGACCGCCTCGCGCGACTCCTCCGTAATGGGCCCAGCGGTACCGCCTTCCCAGCCATGCAGCCCAAGGTAGCGCAAGCCTGGCACACGAATGCGCTCGCGAACATCGGCGCGGCGGCGTCCTGTCACAATCCACACCCGGAAACGCGGACTACTGACAAGTCGCGACAGCGCCGCCCGCGTATTGGCCTCCAGCCAGACATCTTCGGGGCGCGGCTGGAGAGATACCAGTGTTCCATCGAAATCCAGGAACAGAGCGATTGTAGGACTGGATTCTAAGCGGCTGGCAATCTGATCCCAGCAGGCGAACAAATGTTGGACTTGGTTGGAGGTTTCCGTCTTCATGAAGCGCTACGCCGCATCGCGGTTCGGACCAGATAGGGCGCAGCCGCGGTGGTGACTGGGCGAACCTCGCACAATTCTTCGATCAACTTGCCGGCCCAGCGGTAGACGTTGTGCTCGCGGACTGTCGACCGCATCCGCTGCATCCGCATGCGGCGTTCTTCGGGCCGCATCTCCAGGGCTTGGCGAATGGAGTCCGCCATCTGCTCGGTATCGTAGGGATTGACGATCAGCGCGTCACCCAATTCATGAGACGCCCCAGCAAAGCAACTCAGGACCAACACGCCGTGAAGATCGTCCCGCGAGGCCACAAATTCTTTCGCGACCAGATTCATACCATCATGTAGCGATGTAACCAGGCAGAAGTCGGCGGT
>Ga0070681_10005701_pt1 | contig 12036 bp, 10 predicted proteins | sample KBSC83BmetaG_FD_65650 | JGI IMG/M metagenome (GOLD analysis project Ga0070681, IMG submission 65650) | Corn rhizosphere microbial communities from Kellogg Biological Station, Michigan, USA - KBS C8-3B metaG | ecosystem: Host-associated > Plants > Roots > Rhizosphere | place: USA: Michigan...
CGCTGTTCCTGACAAGCAGCGGATTGATGCTGCCATTCGACGTCTGGCCTGCGCCACGACTGCTCATGGCAAGTCCAAACGTCATGGCCTCCGGCTCGTTTACTTCAACAGTCTGCTAAGAGCGAACGGGCGAGGAGCTCGACTTCGAGATCGTTGCCGCGGCCGCGCCGTGATCATTGCCCGGCATACGGTTCAAGGCACCTGAAAACCTGCCTTGATCATCTTCGCCAGCAGCGACGTTATATCCGCTGAAGTGCTTGATCCGGCGCCAGATTTTGCCGGCAACAGGATCATGCTGCGTCACGAGCGTGGGATCCTCCTGCGACTCGTCCACGCATGGTTGCGTCGTCGATCGACAGTAGAGAATGCTCATCGTGTGGTCCGAGGCCGCCACCGGGTCCGTGAGCGACAAGATGACGTAACCGGACGGGTCCTTCGTCGGCAAGAATCGGATGCTCGGCGAGAAGTCCTCATACGGGTGTCCGTATGCGTCGAGCTACGCGGTGGACCTGGCGTATCCGAGTATCGGCAGAGACAAGAATTCTCAAATGTTTCGCGCACACCTGAGACAGAGTGTTCCAGGCATGCTACGACTCATGACGGGCGTGCTCGTCCCGTTCGAAGCGTTACGATCGCCCAACGCGAATTGTGCCTCTGAAAAAGGAATCGGCGGTGCCCCGATTTGGACACCGCCGGATTGCTTGAAACGTCCTTTCAGTGGAGCCGCAGGGAATTGAACTGAGTTGAGCGAATCGCTTGTCCAGTAATTGTTTTTGATATCGCAGGGAGCGCTTAGGAGTGGCTAATTCCCCCCGCCGATACGACCAACGTGCGCCAATCTGACGAATGGTGTCGCAGCGACGCCGCGCGCGCCTACTGGCTTGCGGAGGCGATTCGGCTTCGCGCTTTGGTGGCTCCAGGATTGGCCGATCATGACCGTCGCCCGCGTCTCTCCCGCGCGGTAGTCCGCGAGAAGGCTAGTGCCCGCGCGGTAGCGAGCATTATTGATCTTACTGGTGACGCGCGCCGACGACTGATCGCTCGCCCGGAGGGAGTTGCCTAAACCGTTTATCTCGGGCGCAGTTCGCCAGCGCCAGGCGCACGGGCGAGTCTGATCACGCGGTGTCGCTCGCGCCAAAGCACGTACAACGCTCCATCAGAAAACTGCATCGGCCCGTGCAGTTCATGGGCGATCGGAACGTACGCTTTTGGTGAAACGAGCGCGTAGATGCCTTGGCGGTTGGACACGTACACGACGCCTGCGGCATCGACAGCCAGCCCGTCGATATCAGCCGTCGCCTCGGCGAGTTGCACCGGCCGCGCGCCGCGACGCAGCAGTACAAGTCGTGCTCCGATCGCAGCGACCACCGCGTTCGGCCCGGAAACGGCGAGTGCGCGAATGGGCTCATCGCTTTCCGTCACGGGCGTGAGTCGGCTCGCAGAGTCGGCATACCAGAGCGACCACCGGTCGCCGTCGCGGAGTCCCCACGCCCAAACCGTGCCGTTCGGCGCGGCCGCAATGGCGTAGACACCTGCAGGCAACCACCCGATCGAAGTCGCTCCTCGCTGTTCCGGTCGCCACGCCCGCAGTTCAACTCTGCGGCCGGTTGAATCAGGCCGGGTGATGTACACTCGTCCTGCGGCAGTCGCAACGCTCTCGATCGGGCGCGCCCCTGGTTCGACATACCAACCCGAGTAACCCGCGACGACGAGTCCTCCACGCTGCGGTACAACGGGAATTCCTCCTGGAACGACGGCAAAATTCACCGCCAACTCGCGCGCCGCCGGAAATAACATCTCCGCAAATGTCCATGCGCCGGTCACGCGCGCGCCTCCAGTTATCGACGACGGCTGCGTTTGCTGCGCGCCCAGATCCGACCATGCGACGACCGGCAGCACGAACAGCACGATGCGCCAAAGCCAACACACGCGATCGCGCGACGAAGCCACCAGGCCTTGAATCACTGCTGTTCCGGTGTGTCGAAATTTGGTGGCTGCTGCCAAAAGCTCACCATCGCGCCCCAGGCACTTGCGGCATACTCCCGCACGGCTGTTCTCACGTTTCGCTTTACGACCACTGCGCTGCGATATGTCTCGGTGGCAAGACGTTCGAGCGCCGCCACAGTCTCAGTGGCACCTTTGTACTTGGCCTCGAACTGATCCTTTGCCTCGGCGATCCGTCGGAGGCCAGGGACATATCTGGCGAAGGTAAACGCGTCCATATTTCCCAACTTCTCTAATTCCTTCTCGTCGGGCGTCGGCGGCTCGTCCGATTCGCCAACCGCGCGATCGTAGCTGTCGATGGCCCCTGCCCCGGCGTGTCCGGCGAGTCGCACGTTTTCGCGAATGTCTTTGTCTTGAACGGATTCCATAAGCAATGCCGTGCCGGCGCGGACGGCATCTGCGGGATCACCGTTCTCGAACGTATCGAGGTTCTTGCTCGTCTCCTTCCACTTGTCCTGGATCGCCTCGGCCTCGCGGAACGGGCGAGCCGCGATGTCGAACCCCTCGCGCACGTCTGAAATGATAGGAAATCGTCCTTCAAGATGATCGGCCGCAACCTTCCCCGCGGCAACGACATCCTTGAAATCGTACTTGAACAGCCGACTGTCGCCACCACCGTCACTCCGGTCGTCGCTCGGACCATCGGACACCGGAACGCCGAGTACAGAGTTCGGCGGCGCATGCTCTACATCCTTGTAGAGCTCGAGCGATGTCGGGTCTGTGCGAGCTGCGCCACCGCTCCCAGAAAAATCGAAGCTCGGCTGAACACCTTGGGCCGGGGCACCGAGATCGCGACTCGCGCCCGCTACGGCCTGCGACGCGTCGGAGATTCGGCTCACACCCTGTGCGAGGCCGCGATCCAGAGCGTCATTTGCCCTTCCTTTCTCGGCGTCGATCTGCTTGGCTTTTTGATCGCGTAGCTCGTTCGCCGCGTCAAATGCCTTTCGACTCGCTTCGTCAGCTGATGCCGCGCTTCCAGCGGCTCGTTGGTCCGCCTCTCGCCGCTTGCGTTCTGCGGCCGCACGCTGCTCCGCGGCGGCGCGCTGACGGTCGCGCTCCGCGGCGAGACGCCGCTGTTCTTCTGCTTTTTTCTTTTCCTCAGCTTCACGTTGGCGCTCTTCTTCCAGCTTCCGCTTCCTCTCTGCTTCTTCGCGAATTCTCAAGTCGTCGAGGTAGGCGGTCACGCTGGCGCGACAGGCATCAACTTCGGGCCGGCCGAGCGAGAAGGCGTCGTGAAGCGGTTGACAGGCCGCATAGGTACAAGTGCCTCCAGTCTCTTTGATTCCACGTGTCTTTGCCTGCTGATCCAAGCACGCGGTGTGCTGGGCATCGACGCTCTTCCGGATCGGAAGCCACGCTCGGTCGAGCGCCTCACACTGCGCCATGCTCGTGGGGGCGATCGGACCCAACGGCGGGAGGAACATCGGCGCCCCCAGACTCTGCGCGGCAACGGGCCTGGAAAGAATGCCTGCTGCGCAGGCGAATGCGACCGCGATCAGGCGCGAATGAGGGACAGGAGGGACAGGAGGCGACATATTAGAAGTACCACCAGAAGCCGAGCGAGCCTACGTTTGTGTCGCGATCGTAGGCTCCGGTTCGATTGTCGAATATCCGCTCGTACCGCCACGCCTCGGCGACATACTGAGCACGAATGATCGAGCGGTTTGGCAGCACGTAACCGACCGCCGCGCGCAGCGCGACGTTGTTGCGCGCGGGCACGTCTTGGTCCTCCAGCCCATTGTCTGCCTTGGTCTGCTCGACCTCAGCAAACTTGTAATGGTAAGAAAGGCTAGCGGGAAAAAGCGTATACCGTCCCTGAAAGAAGAGCCGACCCTGCGGGCCCACGTTCAACTTGCCGAAGCCTGAGTATCCCCATGACATCGGCAAGAGTATTGGGACGCTGCCGGACGACCCTCCCGCGGTGAGGTCCTTGATATCCGGAGCGTCGTCCCAGCTGAACGCACCTCCGGCGCCGAGCGTGACCGCCTTGACTCGAATGGCGGCATCGAGGAATGCGTTCATATCGCTGTAGCCACCGTTGCTGAATCGGAACTCGCCAGCGATCGGAAACACGAGTGCGAAGTCCTTACCTGCGTCGCCGCCAAGCACCGCCGAGAGACTCAGTCCTCCGACATAGCTCTTGTTCGCGACTCCGTTCAGATGCTTATCCATGCGCTGACCGCCATCGATGCCAAAAAACACCGTCTGGGCCGAGGCGATGTTCGCGCCAATCACACTGGCGGCGAGGATCGTACGACGCATCCCTGAGGTAAGAATGATCATGACGACGGAGCGTTGAGGGTGAATGACCGAGAGCTGTGCGTCTTTGTTCATGCGGAACCGCTCACAAGGATTGACGCTCCGCGACCGTCAGTGACCGTGTCTATCAGTGAGCCGCCTGTCGTTGACAGAGTTCAAGGAATGACAACGGCTTTCACGTGATCAGCTCCGTCTGCGCGGAACTTTGCTTCCGCGAACCGCTTCTTGGCTTTCTCGACGTCGCGAGCAAGCGACTGTTCCGTCGCGCGCAACGATGGTCGGTGCGCGTCGAGAGTGCCGGCAACGTCCACGCGTCGGCCATCGCGTGGCGAGATTACCGCGACCCGCCCGCTGTTCGCACTCGTCGGCCAAGTGATCGTTCCGATCCAATCGTCGCTACCGACGACGCGCCGGATCAGGAACGTCCGCTTCGCGCGATTGTCGAAGCGAACCTCAATCGCCAAGGCCTTCGCGCTGTCTGCCACAAGGGAGGACAGAATGATCTGATCATCGATGCCGGCCGCGGTTGCGCACGCGCGGTTCGCGGTGGCTCGACGATCGACATCAACCCGAGAGACAGCGCCGTCCATCCCCGCTGCAAGCTGCCGCACGACGAAGTCATTGAACTGGCTCTTGTCGCGCTCCTCCGCGTCCAGCGCATTCAGCCGAGCACGGACGATGCGCAGCGCGCTCGAGCTGCTGTCGAGCAATGCCCGATATTGTTTCGCATCGCGGGCGAGGATCTCGTACTTCGCCGAGGCCGCCTCCGAGTAAGCCAAGGCCGCGTATGCGATATCCTGGATGGTCTCCTCCCGCTGCGTCTCGGCGTCCTCATCGACCTGTTTCGCCAACTGCTGTGCGGACGCGTTGCGGTTCGACTGTACGCGCTCGACGAGCGCGGTCATGCTGTAGCGCTTCAAGTTCAACGAATCGCGTGTGCGCTCGAGGTGCAATTGCGCGAGTTCCGTGGCCGCCTCGATTGCCGCGTTCGCATCCTGCGACCCCTCGAGAGGTACGATCGCCTGCCGTTCTAACGCGGCGACTGTCTCGTCGAGTCGGCCTGCCGTTGCGACACATTCCGCTGGCGGCCGCGCGCGTAGGCCGATTTTCGGGTCCAGTATCTCTAGCCGCTCGAGATCGACCTGGCCGCCGATCCCGCGAAGCTCGACCGACGCCGATGCACCAATGCTGGTAAACCCGAGGCTCGATTGTCCCTCTCCCTGATAACTGCGGTACATCACTGCCGCCGACCGAGGGAATTCGCTTCGAATGACGACGATCGGCCCAGCGCGATCGACGCGAAGTTGCGCATGCGCGACGCCCGCGAGCGACAGCGTCGAGAGACTGACACATACCATTTGTTCGATGTGGGCGAACCAACGAGGAGTGCGCATGGCAAGTCATCTACGGATAGTGAATGAAGGAGCCGCCAGGCTATCAGAGTTGAGCCAGCCCCATTGCGGCTTTCGATCCAGCGTGGGGTTGAACGGTTCCTCCGGGACGTCGAGCCACTCACACGACCGAGCGCGGAGGTCATCGATCGTCGGGCTCAGGTTGTTCCAATAGAAGAAGCGCTTACTGGCGAACACGGCGTGAATCGTGACGGTGTCTCCCACCTTGACTGGCACTCTCACCAGCTGCGCATCCGAAAGCGTCGACGCGGTCGCGCACGTCCGGCTGAAGTACGAGAAGCCCTGAGTCACCCGGCCCCGCGTTACGCCGTTGACCGTCACCGTGAAGTTGGGATACAGGTTGAGCGAACCCGGCACGACGAGATATGTGTATTCGTTGCTGCCAAGCCCGGTCTCGGGTGCAGTTCCTGTATCGGCCTTCAGACATGAGAGGATTGAGAAACTCGCGGCGGCCACCAGAGCCGCACGGCTGAGCGAGGAGGCGACGCGCAAGGCCACGCCGGTTTGTCTCGGCCAAGGGTTCGAGAGCATGCGAATCCTAGATTGCGGTAAGAGTGAAGCTCACGTACTGACCGTTCCCGATCGTCGCACGCACCTGGTAGCTACCCCGCGGGGATAGCCCAGTGATGGTGAACAGCACGGTTCCCGTGACATCGGTTGTCGTGGCGATGATCCCGTTCGAGAACGCGATGGGCGACAGCGACCACCGAACTTCGCACCCATTGCACTTCTTGCCGCCCGGGGTGAACACGGTTACGCCAAGCGGCGTTGCGAAGCTGCTGCCGGCGGGGGCGGACTGATTGTCACCATTGAATCCTCCTCCGCCTTTCACGATTGAGCCTGGCGTGGAGAAGTCCTCACCGTCATCGGGGCTCGACGACACTTTTGCACAGGCGCTGCACAGCACAGCGGTGGTCAGCAGCGTGGTCACCAGTGTACGATTGATTCGCATCAGCATCGGTGCAGAGCTGTGAAAGCTTGGAGGGGCGACACCGCTTCAGAGAATTGCAATCGGAGCCTGAACTGGCCATAGGTCATTTGGCCCATGCGAACAGCGCTACAACCGACAACTCTTCGGATCGGCCGCATCGAATCCGCTCACCAGTCGATATGCGAGCTCCGCCCGCGTTCGCACGCCGACTTTGCGAAAGACTGATTCGGTATGTCGCCGCACGGTGTGCCAGCTCAGCCCGAGCGCGGCGGCGATCTTCTTGCTACTGTGGCCGCACGCGACGCGCGCCGCGACCCGCAGCTCGGCCGCGGTGAGTTTCGCAATCGTGGGAACCTCGCGCGCCTCCGAAGGTGTTCCCGACTGACGCTCGACGACGACAAGCGCCATCGCGGAACGCCTGTCGAGTCGCTGCGTACTCCCTGACAAGCGGTAGTGCCCCTGCGCCGTGGTGATGCATCGAAGCGCCGCTGAGCTCAACTCAGGGATGTACGGTCGGTCGAGTTCCGTCTGCGCGGGCGATTTGAGCTCTTCAATGAGTGCCATCGCGGCCGCCTCGACCCGTACCGACTCAGGATCGGCCGCAAGCCAGTCGCGGAGCCGCCGGTTCTCGTACGATTCGCCACGTGCCAGGTCGTGAATGATCAGCGCCGCCGGCAGCAGGTCCGCCAGTACCCCGATTTGCTTCCATGTCGGCATAGGATCTGCCGCCCGCCGAGCCGTGATTCGAGGCTGCGCGGCGATCCGTTTGGGCCTAGCTGGCATGTCCTGCATTGGTGTCCATCGTCGAACCAATCGGTGAGATAAGACGAGAGGAGCCCGGGCCGCCGGAGGTAGCGGATCGCGTGGCAAAGTCATAATTCTCCCACGTCAAGCACGGGTTAAAATCTCGTCAAATCGTCTGCGGATGATTCAGCGCAGCGAAAAATCCTTCCACGAAACGCAAATCGGAGAGCGTGTGATGCTCAGTCTCGTTACGTTCGGCGGCTTGCGCCTCGAACGTGACGGTGTCCCCCTCAGCGGCGCCGTCGCACGACGTCGACAACTCGCCGTCTTGGCGGTGATCGCGGCGGCGGGTCCAGCCGGCGTGAGCCGCGATCGGATCACGGGTCTTCTGTGGCCCGAGAGTGATGCCGCGAAGGCGCGCAACGTACTGAAGCAGACGTTGCACGTCATGCGTCGCGAGACCGGCTGCGCCGACATTGTCACCGGTGCCGCCGAGCTGCGGCTGAACTCGGGGGCGGTCGCGTGCGATCTCTGGCGGTTCGAGGACGCTCTCCGGAACAGTGATCACGAGGGCGCGATGCGCCTCTATGCGGGACCCTTTCTCGACGGTTTCTTCGTGGACGGCGCAGGCGAATTCGAACGCTGGACGGAAGAGGTCCGAAGAGAGCTCGCTCGCAAAGCCGCAAAGTCATCGGAACTGCTCGCGCGCTCGAGTGCCGGGCGTGGCGATTTCGACGAATCGGTGAATTGGTGGTATCGCCGTGCAGGCATGGCGCCCCTCGATTCATCAGCCGCCGTCCAACTGGTCCATGCGCTCGCCGCGGCGGGAGACCGGGCTGGCGCGCTTCGCTACGCCGCTCTTCACGAGCGCATGTTGCGGGAAGAGCTGGACGTGTCTCCGAGCTCGGCGTTTCGTCTGGCCGTCGAGCGCCTTCGCGGTGAGGAGACGAGCGACAGCACTCCCTTGATATCGACTCTTCGGCCGCCCGCTGCGCCGGAGCCGCTCTCGGAAGGAGGCCCGCCGGATGCGACCGTTACAGTGGACGGCGAGCTCGCACCGGCGGTTCCGGTTTATGGTTCGCCTCGAGTCGAGGGTTCGCGATCCTGGTTGCGCCGCCGTCGCGCATGGCTACTCGGCGTATCCGGCATCGTCGGTCTCGCGGTTGTCCCATTCGTCCTGGCAGCGCGATATGTCACCGACGCACCCGCAGCGGCGCGTCTGCATTCGCTGGCTGTTTTGCCCTTCGATGTGAGCGGCGTCGAGCCGGATGTCCGCTATCTCGCCGTTGGCATGGCGAATCTGTTGGCCGATCAGTTGCGCGACCCTCCACGGCGAGCCGTCGTGTCGATGAAGGACGTTCTCATCGCTGCGCAGACCAACACCAACGGAAATGGCGCGCTGTCGGATTTCGACATCAAAGCGATTGCGCGCGCGACGCAGGCAGATCGCGTGATCACAGGGCACATCGTGGGAACCAGCCGGAAGCTTGTCGTTCACGTGATGTTGACCGACGCTGGACTCGGTCGTGTCATCGCCGAAGCATCGGCGACCGGCCCAGAGCTCTCCCTCGATTCTCTGTCGACGTGGCTCGCGGGGCAACTTCTCGTTCGCCAAGCCGGCGAGCCGGAGCCGCGCGCACATGTACTTCTTACAACATCGTTGCCGGCATTGCGCAACTACTTGGAAGGACAGGTCGCGTACCGAGCGGGCCAGTATGAAATTGCCGCTGCACAATATGATAGCGCGCTCATGCGGGATTCCACGTTTGCGTACGCGGCGCTGGGTTTGGTGAGCGCAACCGTCGGTGACGCATCGGGGAGTATCGACGGACGATCGCGCGGCCAGCGGCTCGCGTGGCTGAACCGGAACAGGTTGGCGCCGAGTGACCGCGAGTACCTCGCGTCCCTTTCGGGACCCCATTACCCTGGCCCATCCTCGATGGCCGAGTTCCTCGGCGCATGGAGGCGCGCGGTCGACATGGCTCCAAACCGGCCCGAGACGTGGTTCGGACTGGGCGACAGCTTCTTTCACGATGGGCGGATTCTCGGCATTCCTCGGTCGTGGGAAGCCGCCCGCGCCGCTATCGACAAATCGCTCGAGCTGGATTCGACGTTTGCGCCGGCGCTCGATCACCGCATTCAGCTTGCCGCACACGCGGGCGACACGGTGGGCCTGCGCCGGTTGGCCGAACGGTACTTCGCGATCGATTCGATCGGGCCGCTCGCGACGTTTCTTCGGTGGCGCGTCGCGCTTGCGTTCGGCGACGACGCGTCGCGGACCGCGATCAGCTCGGACTTCGATTCTGCGCCCGCAACGGCGCTTCGTTGGATTATTGAAATCGCGCCGTTCGAAGGTCAGGGCATGCGAGACGCCATCGCCGCGTTGGATGCGCGAGCGCGCCATTCGAAAACAATCGCGGAGAAAATCGAGACCGCACTCGCCGAACACAGTCTCGCGCTGAACAGAGGACGGCCGGCTGAAGCGAACCGATTGAGCCCAACGCTCGCGAGCCTCGAGCCGGAAGATTACTTCAATCTCCGATTTCCGATCCTGGCTTCACTCTACGAGCGCGGCGACTCTGCCACCGCGGCCAATGCCGCAAGTCAGCTCAGCGACGCGATCGAGCGCTCGCTGGGCAACATGGGCAGCAACGCCGATGATGCGTCCGCCGCGCGATGCGTGCTCGCACAGTGGTGGATTCGAACCGGAGCCACCGGCCGCGCGAGAGAGGCCGTGAAGAACTTGCGCAGTGCCTCGGCGAGTGCAGCGTCGGCGGTCGACAATGACTTTTGCGCAACGTTGCTCGAGGCGAGCATCACCCCGAACGGAGCCGCCAGGCGAGCGTTCCTCGACAGGCTCGATTCACTGATCGCGGTTGGCGTTCACATGCGGCGGATGTGGCCGTACGCTCAAATCGCCGTCGCGAGACTATTTGCGGCGAGCGGCGCGGCCGATCACGCCCTGGCAACGAGTCGTCGCATGGGATATTTCGGGCGATGGCCGTACTACCTCGCGAGTGCACTTCTGGAACAAGGCGATTATGCGCTGGCTGCCGGCGATACCGCTGGCGCGATCTGCGCATTCAACCACTATTTGCATTTGCGCATTGATCCTGAGCCAACCGTCGTCCCCGAGGTGCTCGCCGTGCGCGCGCGATTGGGAGCGCTGCGGACCACACGACGTCAGACCCGTTGCGACGACTAGCCTGCGCTGTCGAGAAGGCGTCGCAGCGAGCGTTGCGCGCTTCACAACATCGGGCTCGTTCAATCCTTTCCGCCCACCACCGTAGTGGGAAGAGCATCAACTTGACGCCTGTATTTCCATTGGCCGGTGGTCCCGGTGAACGGCGTCTGACCTAGGGAAGCTCTGCACAGGTGATAGTCTGGCGCAAGGGTGAGTGGGGTATTATATTTCTCTAATAGCTTACTCACTCCGGCGAGAGGACATTCCATGGGTCAGCAAACGACGTTCGCCTCGATGGCCTGGCAGCTCAAGGGCAAAGTCACCCGCCGCGAACGGTTCCTCGCCGAGATGAACGCCGTGATCCCGTGGACGCGGCTGCTCGCGCTGATCGCCCCGCACTACCCCAAGGCCGGGAATGGCACCCAGCCCATTGGCCTCGAGCGGATGCTCCGCATCTACTTCCTCCAACAGTGGTTTAACCTGTCGGATCCCGCGGCCGAAGACGCGATCTACGACAGCGAGTCGATGCGCCGATTCGCCGGGGTCGAGTTGGGCGAGGACCGGATTCCCGACGAGACGACGATCCTCCGGTTCCGGCATCTCTTGGAACAGCACCAGTTGACCGAGGCCATCTTCGCCGAGATTCGCGCGTTGCTTGAGGAGAAGCAGCTGCTGCTCAAGTCGGGGACCATTGTCGATGCGACGATTATCGCCGCCCCGAGCTCGACGAAGAACGCGACCGAGACGCGCGATCCCGAGATGAAGCAAACACGGAAAGGGAAGCAGTGGTATTTCGGGATGAAGCTTCACACCGGCACGGACCCGCACGGGCTCGTGCATCACGTGACGGCGACGGCCGCCTCCGTGGCCGACATCACCGAGCTTCCGCACTTGCTGCATGGGGCGGAAGATGTGCTGTACGGCGATCAGGCGTATTGGAAGGCGGACCATCGGGAGCACTGGCAGGCGGAGGGGGGCCAGTATCGCGTGAATCGCCGGGGGACGAAGAAGCATCCGCTGACCGAGCACCAGAAACGCATCAACCGAAGTCGCTCGCGGACGCGCGCCCGTGGCGAGCACGCCTACCACGTAGTGAAACGGCTGTGGGGCTTTGCGAAGGTGCGGTACCGGGGCCTCACCAAGAATCTGGCGCGCGCCCAAACGATGTTTGGGCTGGCCAATCTGTATCTGGTGCGCCGTCGGCTGTTGCCGAAAGGGTTCTCGCCGGGCTTGGCCTGAGCCCGGGCGCGGTCCCGCCCGGCGCCACGGGGCACCGGCCGCCCGAGCCGGGCGGCATGCAGCCGCCTCGCCGGACGGTTCGACCCGTGGTTTCGCGATGTTCAATCAAACTCCTCTGCGATCCCGACCTGCGCAGAGGTTCCTTAGCTGATTTCCGTTCGAATCGCGCCACAACTCGCGCGAACTCGACTAGAGAAAGTCGCGCGCGACCGCGAACGAAAAACCACCGGAAAAGCGCAAGGTCGCCGGTGATTGGTGCACAT
>Ga0070681_10005703_pt1 | contig 12034 bp, 7 predicted proteins | sample KBSC83BmetaG_FD_65650 | JGI IMG/M metagenome (GOLD analysis project Ga0070681, IMG submission 65650) | Corn rhizosphere microbial communities from Kellogg Biological Station, Michigan, USA - KBS C8-3B metaG | ecosystem: Host-associated > Plants > Roots > Rhizosphere | place: USA: Michigan...
ACAACTACATCAAACTCGCGACGAGCTTCTTTGATAAGCGCCAGGAAATGTATCTGTGCGCCGCCCCATTCGACATAATTCCAAGCGTAAATGACACGGCGCATAAACAAAGCGCTTATTGTAAGTAGTTTGCGGATTTAATTCTAATTCGCTTTAGTTTGGGATACGCAAACGGGACCCAAACAATTGATTTTGACATCGAACGTCGATTATCTGTAAATAGCAAAGGCTCACCCTATGAATTTGCGCGACATTGTCCCTCGCCTGACCGGATCGTCAAAGCGAGTGTTTCTGCTCTACGTGATCATTGTCGCGTTCGCGATCACCCCTGTCTGGTCGGTCAAATATTACGTCTCCCAAGACGGGATCGCGCATGTTTACAACGCTTTTTTAATGAATGAGTTGGTAGATGGAAATCGGGAGCTAAGTCGGTATCTGAGTTTAAACTCCCTTGCGGTTCCGAACTCGACCGGGCACTGGCTTCTCGTTCTGCTTCTGCGGATCTTCTCACCGTTTACGGCGCTAAAAATTCTGGCCACCGTAACCTTTGCCTGCTTTGTCGCCTCGATCGGCTGGCTCTGGGCGAGTTACGTCCCTGGCGGATCTCTGTCTGCGATCGTGATCGTTTTGGGTGCGGCTCTGGCATTCAACTGGATGTGGTTCCTTGGCTTTTACAACTTTACGATCGGTGTGATCGGCTTCATCTGCTGTCTGGCGATGTATCTTAGATGGCATGAAAAACTCAACTTCTTGCGGACGCTCCTACTATCTATTGCTCTGACGATCGCTTACTTGAGTCACATTGTGCCCTTTGTGATGGCGATCGGAAGCCTGCTTTTTCTCGCCGTTTTCTCAAACGGCGTGGGTCGAATACGCACGATCGCTTTGATCGCCGGCGCATCGTTGCCCGCATTGACGCTTGCCGTTGTCTATCGGGTTTCGGTCGGAATATCGGAGTCATTCACCCCAGCCTGGCGGGCGATAGGAGACGGCTCGATCAGTGCCATTCTGGATCAACTTAGAAGAGTAGATCCTTTTGCGCTTATCAGCCGTACAACGCTTCCTTTTACTAACCTCAGATCATGGATATTTGTGTTCCTTGCGCCAACCCTCTGGATCATTATCGCGATCGTGCTCCTGCTATGGCCGACTCTGCGAGACGCTGCCAGAGCTAAATTTACCGCGAACACATCGACGGGATTGCTAGTCCTACTCCTGGGTTGGGCCATTTTTTCGGTCATCGGGCCTGATGATTTCGGGATAACAAATGGGGGTATCCTGCGAGACCGGGTGATGCTGTGCGGCGTCGTTTTCGCGGTTCCTCTTATGCGGATGCCCGCTTCTCGAGTCGTCCGATACGCAGTTACGATCATCCTGGCAGTAGTCGTCATTTTTCAGACCTCCGTCCTGTGGGAATACTCGTCTGCCGAGAGCTCTATAGCAGCCCAAGTGGTTTCGGCGCGGAGCGTTATTTCCGATCAGGATTCGATAATTACAATTTCGGTCGTCGCGGATGGCATGCGCTTTCATTCTGTGCCGGAGCCCAACCTGGGCGTTATTTTGGGTCTCGGCCGGGACACATTGATCTGGGACAACTATGAGCTTGCGTACACCCTTTTCCCGATTCGGACGAATACCGCCGACGACCGGCAATTTTATTATCGGGTATCGATCTCGCATGCATTCAAGCCCAATGACCCAAAGGAACATTTCAATGAAACGTTTGCGCGGCTGACCGACCTGCTGGAAAGCGACCATCAGCGTTTCTCAAAGGTGGTTTTGCTCGGGAGCGATGCGCGGATCGAATCTCTACTGGCAACGTGGTATAACACTCAGCCGATTTATTCGAACGGCGGCTTGCGGGTTTTCAAGGCCCGAGATCAGCGCGATCTGCCGATCGACCGTTTGCCCGCACTATAAAAAAGCTGGGCCAGATAGACCGTAAATCCGACAAGAGCGAGTAGTTTGGTCGGCGCCGATTCCCATCGCGCGATAAACTGTCGCTGCAAATTTAACGGATGGCGACGATCGCGGAATAAGATCTCGATCCGACGACGTGTCGAGACGGTATGAAGCGGCGCGGGATATGAATTTGGCTCGCACCAGACGAACGCCCTGGGTTCGAGGAGCAATTGCCAGCCGTGCTTACGCATTCGCACGAAGTACTGGATGTCGCCCCAACCGTGTGGAAATCTCCTTGAGTCCATAAGCCCACACTCGCGTATCGCTGCGGACGGTATGAGCACGCAATTGCCGGCCAGGCCCTCAACTTTGAACGGCTCGGATGGAAAATCAAACGCCGACTTGCCTACTGGCTGCTGCCAACCACCGCGGAAGCTTTTCCAACTAAAATCCACCTGAAAAGCCTTATCCGGCTCGTCCCATAACAAAAGCAGCGCCCCGACAACGCTTTTGGGGTTCTCAAGGGTCGTCGATATCATCCGCTGCAGAAACTGTTCGTGAAAGACAGTGTCGTCGTTCGCCGTCAGAATGAGATCAGGATCGCGTGAAAGCGCCGCTTCGATGCCCCGGTTTGTTCCACCGGCATAGTGCAGCGTGCCGTCGCCGGCTATGATCTCTACCTCGGGAAACTCGGTGCGGATCGCGCTACGCGTCCCATCTGTGGAGCCATCGTCAACAATAATTATATGTAGCTCTAAGCCAGAGCTGTCGATACGCGAAAGACTTCGGAGGGCCTGTAAGGTGGTTTCTCGACGATCGTGGACCGGTATTACGACCTCGACCTTTATGGGCTGCTCTCGCATGACACTGGGCTATCCGGCGGCGTCAAGCGAACGCATCTGCTCCGGTGATAAGCTCGCGGCTACCTGCTGCTCGATCCAGTTATATGTAATACGCAGACCGTCCTCGAGTGACACCTGTGGTTCCCAGCCAAGAATGTCTCGCAGCTTCGTATTATCGGAGTTTCGGCCTCTTACGCCTTGGGGACCTTTGATATGATTTTTGACGATCGAGATTCCCGCAATTTCAGCGATCAGATCGGCGAGCTCATTTATCGTCACCATGCGGTCCTGACCGAGATTAAGCGGCTCATGAAAATCCGACCGCATTAGCCGATGAATGCCCTCGAGGCAGTCCGAAATGTAACAAAATGAACGTGTCTGCTCACCGTCACCCCAGATCTCGATCTCATTCTCGCCCGTTAGCTTTGCTAAGGCGATCTTTCGACAAATGGCCGCTGGTGCCTTTTCCCTTCCGCCGTCCCAAGTGCCCTTCTCGCCAAAAATATTGTGAAAGCGAACCGTCCGGGTCTCGAGACCATAATCTTCGCGATAGTGCATGCAAAGCCGCTCGGAAACGAGCTTCTCCCAGCCGTAGGCGTCTTGCGGCATGGCCGGATACACGTCGGATTCCTTTAACGGTACGGCATTGGTTTCTTCCTGCAAGAACTCGGGATACACGCATGCCGAGCTCGTGTACAAGTATCGAGTAACGCCGTTTTGCCTCGCTGCTTCAAGCGTATGGATGTTTATCAGTGAGTTGTTGTGAAGGATCTCGGCGTGATGCGACGAGATAAACCCCATCCCACCCATATCAGCGGCCAAAGCGTAGACCTCATCTATTGCATGAGTAGCGCGAACACAGTCCGGCCATCGCCGAAGATCAAGAAGCTCGAATTCATCCGCCTCGCTTTTGCTAAATTCGGGGTACTTTAGATCGACCCCGCGCACCCAATAATCTCGATCTTTCAAATAAGTTACGAGATGGCTTCCGATAAAGCCGCCGGCGCCGGTTACAAGAACCCGTGTTGGTTCGGTCATAATAAAGGTCTTTCGTGAGGGTTATGGCTGTTCGTTCGATGGCTGGTAGCCTTCGCGATGATAGTAGCTCTGATAATAATAATAATTATCCTGCGATCGCAGATTTGCGTTGTTCAGCACAACACCAAAGATCCGGGCACCGATATCGGTGAGCAAGAGCTTTGACCGCCGCACCACCTGCCTCGAGCTTTTACCGGCATGAACGACCAGGATGACGCCATCAACCATCGACGCGATCAAAACGCCGTCAGTAAAGGATGCGATCGGCGGCGAATCGACAACCACATGCGTGAAATGCTGCTGAAATAGCTTCAGCAGGTTGGCCATTTGATCTGAGCCGATCAACTCAGCCGGATTAGGCGGGATCGGCCCAGAAGTCAATACGCTCAATTTTGTTCCCGGATCGATCTGAGCCGCTGCCAGACTTTCGGCCTCTGACATTTCAGACGAAAGAAGCGAACTCAAGCCGACCTGATTCTCAAATCCGAAAACATTGTGCAACCGCGGCCGGCGCATGTCGGCGTCAACCAGAAGAACTTTCGCGCCCGTCTGTGCAAGACTGATCGCCGTATTGGTCGCCGTGGTCGTTTTGCCTTCCGACGGCAAGCTCGATGTGATGAGGAGGGACTTCGGAGCGTGCCCTGCAGTCGAGAGCAGGATCGACGTCCTCAGCTGGCGATACGCCTCGGCCAAGGATGAACGAGAATTGGCATTTATCAACAGCTCCTGATTGAGACGCGGCTCATCGCCATTGTCGCTGGCGCCCACGAGCAGTAATCGCCGCTTGGGCATTGAGTCCATGACCGGGATCGCGGCCAGGGCCGGTAGCCCAAGATAATTTTCGATCTCTTCGCTCGTCCGGATCGTGTCGTCCAGATATTCAAGAAAAAGTGCAAGACCCATCCCGAATAACGTGGAGATGAATAACGCGGCGGCCACCGTCACGAGACGACGCGGCGAAACCGGCGTGTCCGGCGGGATCGAGATCTCGCTGACACTTATGTTGTTGTCCGAGCCTTGCGACGCAACGTCATTACCGCTTTGCTGCTCGATGAGGTTTTTGAGAAATCCCTTGTTAGTGTCGATCTTCTGCTCAAGCAGCTTGAGCAAGACGGCGCCTTCATTCTGACCTTGGGCGACGTTGTACTGTTGATCGAACGACGCCCGCACCTTATCTTCCTGATCCTTCGCCTGCTGATATTTGGTCTGAAGATTTGTGAGGATCGTTTTCGAGGAACGATCGACAAAATCTTTCAGCTCCTGGGTATTCTTACTAACCTCCCGGTCGAGCGAGCTCTGGAGGCTGTCGATCTGCCGGTCGATCTCCTTTATTTCGGGAGCTCCTTCTTTGTATTCAAGGAGAAGACGGGACTTACTGGCATTAAGATCGGCGATCTTTTGCTGCGTCTCGTTCCTGAGGTCGCGGAGGCCGTTCTCTTTCTCGGTTATGTAGCGCGCCATCTCCTGGCGTGCCATTTCCTGAACGGCGTCCGGGTTATCCTTTATCGCAACATACTGGGCCTCGGCGTTCTTTCTCTGGTTCTCGGCCTCGAGGAGTTCTTTATTAAGACCGGATAAACGATCTAGATCGATCGTACCTTCGCCGGTCGTCGGCAATATGCCTTCCTTCTTTTTCAGATCGACGAGCTTTGTCTCATCGTCCTTTATTTCCGATTGCAGGTCGGCGATACGCTTTCCCAAAAAGTCGCTCGTCTTTCGGCTGGTACCCGACCGCTTTTCCTGGTTCATCTCGACGAACGTTTCGGCAACGCTGTTCACAACGTATGCCGCTAATTGCGGATCGGTATTCTTAAAGGTGATCTCGATCAGACGCGTGTCCTTAACGGTGGCCCGTGATTCACGGATCGGCTCAACGCCGAGGTCGCGTTTGATGACGTCAACGAATGGAGCTAACCGAAGGGCCTCGGCGATCTCGTCTGATGAAGCAAGTGTCGAGTTTTCAGGCAGCGAAGAATCGGAATTGCTGTTCGAACGCTTCTTGTCGTCACTCGCCAGGCCGATCGCATGAAGCATCGAGCGGAGCGTCGAGGTCGAGCCCTCAGTCTTGGCCGACTGAAATTCTGTGTTGGTGTCGAGATTGTGTTCTTTAACAACCCGCCGAAGCAGGTTCTCGCTGCCCAAGAGCTGCAGTTGAGTATTAAAATACGCGGGATCGGGATTTGAAAGCGGTCGCTGACGGTCCGTCGTGACCAGATCAGGATTCGTCTGCTCGAGATCGACTTGAACGACGGCACGTGCCTGGTAGATATTTGGCTTGCGGGCCATATAGATCGCTGCCCAGGTCGTGATCAGAACGGTTATGCCGACAACGAGCCAAAGGCGTTTCCTGACCGCGCGCCAATAATCCAGTAATTGAAAGCCTTCCGTTTCAGGGTAGCCGCCGCGATAGCCAGGATAATGTCCGGTCGAGACGATCTGCGGCTCAAACGGTCTCTCGAGCTCGTTTGCGTCTCGGATGGGTGCGGGAATAATTTCGCGCGTCTCTTTCATTTTCGATTAGGGAACACGATAAAAGATCGACGGCAGGCCGTTCGTCAACGACCGACCGATACTATTGACGATGCTCTGCGTCTTATCCTGCGACACCGCGACGATGTCATTCGGTTCCAGCAGCGGATCGGGTGACGTTCCCTTGACGATATCCTTGAAATTAAAAACAAGCTCCTGTCTGTCAGCAGATCCCGCCTTTTGCCTCAGGACCCGGATGTTGCTCATATCGGTAGCAGATTTCAGCCCTTTTGCCAGGATGATAGCGCGCGTCAGCGTGAGCGGGCCCTGCATCTTGACCGCCTGCTGCGCGTTCACGTTGCCGTAAACGTAAACCTGATCTGCGTCCAGCACCGAAATAATATCGCCAGGTTTCATCCAGAGAGTTTGTTTGCCTTCCTGCACATCGCGAAGGTTATACCCAAGAAGCTGCGCCGATGTCTGATCGTCCGGCGTAGAGGCGTTGGCCTTGCAATCCGTCGTACTGCCGGACCTGAACACAAGTAGCCTCGTCCCAGCATGCTCGAGATCGGGACCGCCTGCAAAGGCAAGCGCCTGGATAAGTTGAACCCGCCTGTTAATGTAAAAATTTCCCGGTGTTTTTACCGCGCCGATCACAGCGATCGATTGTGATTTCTGCTCAACGGCAACGACACCAACCTGCGGGTCGCGAAGGTAATCCTTCGCATATGCCTTTTGGATATCTTGCGCGAGTTCGTCCTCGGTTTTGCAAACAGCGACGATCGGCTCGTCGAGCCTAAAGAGATTTATCGTTCCATTCGGATTGATGTTCACGCGCCTGTTCAGGTCCGGATGGCGAAAAACCGTTATCTCCAGCGTGTCCTGCAGCCCGATCCGATATCTATCATCCTGGCCGCCCGACGGTGCCTGAGCGGCGCCCCGCGACGGTGCAGCGGACGCCGTAGTTCCCTGCCCCAACCCCATGGCGCAGCTCACCATTATCGTTGCAGCAACAGTGACGTAATACTTCATTGCCTTATTTACCACGATAGAGAACGCGATCGGTAAGCGCATCCGCGTTGGATGATTTTATCGATCCATTCGACCTGAGCCGCGTATCCTCAAGAAAATCGAACCTTTACAACGGTTGCGATAAAAAATCTTATCAAATCCACAAGTGAATTGAAACCGCCAGGTTTTGAAACATAAGGCGATTTCGCTAAACTTTGAATCTCGCATCTCAGGCACTTTACGATGGACAACACAACGCCGATGCTTCGGCAATATCTCGAGATAAAAAAGATGTACCCCGGCACGATACTCTTTTTTCGGCTGGGCGATTTTTACGAGATGTTCAATGAGGATGCATTGGTTGGCTCGCGTGAGTTAGAGATCACGCTTACCGCCCGGCAAAAGGATTCGGCCAATCCAATACCTATGTGCGGCGTGCCCTATCATGCCGCCGCAAACTATGTCGCCCGTCTCGTAAAGAAAGGCTATCGCGTTGCTATTTGCGAACAGGCGGAAGCCGCTGGAAAAGGCGTGAAGCTGGTAAAGCGCGAGGTCGTTCGTGTCATCACACCGGGCACGGCGATCGATCCGCAGCTTGTCTCCGGGAACGAATCCGTCTATCTGGCCGCGATCTCTGGAAGCGGAAATACGTTCGGCGCGGCATTTCTTGACATATCGACCGGCGATTTTTGTGCAACGGAAATCGCAGGCACGGATGCATGGATAAAGCTGAAGACACAGCTTGAGAGCTTTGTTCCGAGAGAGATCTTATATCCGGCAACACTTAGATCACAGATCGCGGAATCCTTTAGCGGCGCGACTGATCGGCAAACAGCGTTTGCCTTGACCTCGGACAAGCACACGGTCCAAACAAGAAATGGGATCGTCACACTAACTGAGCTGGACGATCGCTATTTTGCCCCTGACGATTCGTCGCGGATCCTCAATGAGCAATTTCGCACACGAGAGCTCAGCGGCTTTGGTCTTGATGAAAGGCCCGAGGCCGCCAGAGCGGCAGGCGCGTGCCTTAGATACACAAAGGAAACACAGAGGGCTGCGGCCGAGCATATTACCGAGATCAATTGCTTCGGCGATGCCGACCACATGGTGCTTGACGCCGTGACGCTTGCGAACCTCGAAATAATTGAACCACGCGGAGAAGGCGGCAAACGCTCGCTGATTGGCGTGATCGATCAAACCATTACCGGAATGGGTGGCCGGCTACTGAGATCGTGGCTTTTGAGGCCGTCCATAAAACGCAGCGAAATACAAACGCGCCAATCAGCAGTTGCCGAACTGACCGACACAATGGTTCGCGATCAGATCCGATTCCTTCTCAGGGAAGTATCAGATCTTGAGAGGCTTGTTGGCCGGCTTAACCTTAATACGGCGACACCACGTGACTTGTTGGCGCTTGATCGGGCCCTTGGTCAAACGCCAAAGATCAATACGTCGCTAGCGGACGTCTCCTCGCTTCTCCTGCAGGTTTTAGCCGAGAACATCTTTGAGCTTCCGGATATTCGTGAACTCCTTGGATCCGCGATAGCCGAGGACGCCCCTGCTGCGATAAATGAAGGCGGCATTATCCGCAAGGGTTTCAACCCCGAGCTTGACGATCTCCGCTTGGTTTCCAGCTCTGGAAAACAAACCATCGCCGCCTTTGAAGAGAAAGAGAAGGACCGAACCGGAATCTCGAACTTAAAGGTTCGCTTCAACAACGTCTTCGGCTACTACATTGAGATCTCGAAATCAAACCTTTCACGGGTTCCCGATGATTATGAACGGCGGCAGACGCTGGCGAACGCCGAGAGGTTTACGACGCCGGACCTGAAAGAGTGGGAACGGAAAGTTCTTGGCGCAGAGGAACGGATCGTCCAGCTTGAGCAGGAACTTTTTAATGAGATCCGCGAGCGTGTTCGGGCCCAGACTCAGCAGTTACAGTCGACCGCACGGGCCTTGGCGACGCTTGACGCTCTTGCCGCATTGGCCGAGACGGCCGTTCGGCGGGACTATGTTGCTCCCCAGCTTCATGACGGCGATGAGATGGAGATCAAAAATGGTCGTCACCCGATAGTCGAAGCATTTAGCCGGACTGAATTTGTTCCGAACGACGGATATCTCAACAATTCGACCGATCGGCTGCTGATCATTACCGGAGCTAACATGGGCGGCAAGTCGACCGTGCTTCGCCAAATCGCCTTGATACAGGTCCTCGGCCAAATCGGCTCGTTCGTTCCCGCCACGTCCGCGCGGCTGCCTATTGTCGATCGAATATGGACTCGCGTAGGAGCTTCCGACGACCTCGCGTCCGGCCGATCGACCTTTATGGTCGAGATGACCGAGACGGCCCAGATCCTGCATAATGCCACGCCTCGAAGCCTCGTGCTGCTCGATGAGATCGGACGAGGCACGTCAACGTTTGACGGGATGTCCATTGCCTGGGCGGTCGCCGAATATTTGCATAACTCACCGCACCACTCGGCAAAGACACTGTTTGCGACGCATTATCACGAACTGACCGAGCTTGCTGAGAACCTGCCGGGCGCAAAGAACTATCAACTTACGGCGACCGAGAGGGACGGCGAGGTTATCTTTCTTCACAAACTCGTTCGCGGGAAAGCCTCAAAGTCTTACGGGATCGCGGTTGCGCGATTGGCCGGTTTGCCCCAGGTTGTGGTCGAGAGGGCCAAGGCCGTGCTCGAGAAGCTCGAAAAATACGAGCTCGCCGTGTTTGCTGACGAATTAAGGAACGGCATGCAGAAGGCCGCAGGAGCGAAGGCTACAGCTCAGATATCCCTATTTGCGGGTCCCGACGAAGGCGTCCTGAATGAGTTGCGTTCGGCGGACGTATCGTCGCTTACGGGCGACGAGGCTCTGCGGATTCTTAAGGCCGCCCAGGAGCGGTTGGCGTGACTCCGTTCCGCTGTACAACCGTACCAGCTTGTACCGGCCTGTACCAGACTTCATGAGACACCTTAGAAACAAGGCGTTTAGCGTCACTAAACAATGAGTTTAAGCCTTCACACCCTTTCGTTCGAGCGGAGAGTCGGACAACTTTTTTGCATCGGCATTCCAGGGCCGTCGGTTGATGATGCTGCGGCGGAGCTTGTCGAGAAGGTCCGGCCGGGCGCGGTTTGCCTGTTTGCGCGGAATATCCGCGAGGCCGGGCAGACACGAGATCTGCTCGACGATCTGCGTGACAGATGCAGCCCTGCCCCACTTCTGACGCTGGACCAAGAGGGTGGCTTAGTCGATCGATTGCGCAAGATAATTACGCCGTTGCCCGCAGCCAATCTTTTTCGCGATGCAGAACAAGCTGGCAGATTTGGCGCTATCGTGGCCGATACTGTGCGGACTCTAGGTTTTAATATGGATTTTGCGCCGGTTGTCGATGTTATAAATGAAGATCGTGAAACTGTGACGAACGGTCTTTTTTCCCGGGCGTTTGGCGTTTCGGCGGAAGAAGCCGCACAATCTGCCGGAGCCTTTCTGGAAAATTTGCAGGCAGGTGGCGTACTGGGATGTGCAAAGCATTTTCCCGGTCTGGGTGCGTCGTCGGTCGATTCGCACGAAGAATTGCCTCAAGTTCCGATCAGCCAGGACGAATTACGGGATGTCGATCTTATTCCCTATCAAAGACTTATTGAGCGAAACCTCATTCACTGCATCATGGTCGCGCACGCTTCGTTTCCGAACATCGGCTTGCAGGAACGTGCTCCGGATGGCAAACTTTTACCGTCTTCGTTGAGTAGGAGCTTTATTGACGGGTTGCTTCGAACGGACCTGAAGTTCGACGGGTTGGTAATAACTGACGATCTTGAGATGGGTGCGATCGTCAAAAACTACGGCATCGGCGAAGCATGCGTAATGGCGATCGAAGCAGGAGCCGACATGTTCGCGATCTGTGCAGACGCCGGCCGCGTCATCGAAGGCTACGAAGCCGTCGCCAAGGCCGTTCAAGCGGGCAGAGTTTCTGAAGACCGGCTTGATCTATCGCTCGAACGAATTGCGGCGGCAAAGGCTCTCCTTCAAGAGCCGCTGCCCTTTGACACTCAGCGGCTGGCTGAACTGTCGGACTCGGTCGAGCGTCTCAACGACGAGCTTCGTTCGGGATCTGCGGCTTAGCGAGTCCGCAAAAATTCTACTAGTCAGGAGGTCACGTCTTGCGCCAAGTTCTCGTCATCTTATTTAGCTTACTTGTTGCCCTCTCATGCTCATGTCATCGGACGACCTCCGACTATGTGACGGTCGCGCTGCCTGAGAAATTTACGACGTTTGACACCTTAACGACGACCGCATCGGACTCGGCTGCGGAGCGCGTCCGCTCGGTAATTTTCAACACGTTGGTGCGGAAGGACGAACATTTTAATTACGTAGGCGAATTAGCAAAAGACATAAAGGTATCTGACGACGGCAAGACGGTCACTTTTACACTGAGAGACGGTGTTAAGTTTCACAATGGCAAAGACTTTACCTCGGCAGATGTTAAGTACACGTTTGACGAGCTCTTCAAAGCGAACGGATACAAGGCGGGAGCGTTTTTTGACACTGAGCCGGTTGCAGGTTCAGTATCAAAAGCTGCGCCAGTTACGAACGCAAATTCAAACGCTTCCGGAACACCAAAACCCGAGGCATCGCCGCAAACCCGACGCGTTGCGCACATCACATCGATAGAGACACCTGACGCGAAGACCGTTATTTTCACAGTCACAAAGCCGGCCCTTGCAAACCAGCTACTCTCAAACCTGGTCGCGGTACCGATCGTCGCGCAA
>Ga0070681_10005706_pt1 | contig 12031 bp, 12 predicted proteins | sample KBSC83BmetaG_FD_65650 | JGI IMG/M metagenome (GOLD analysis project Ga0070681, IMG submission 65650) | Corn rhizosphere microbial communities from Kellogg Biological Station, Michigan, USA - KBS C8-3B metaG | ecosystem: Host-associated > Plants > Roots > Rhizosphere | place: USA: Michigan...
CGCTTTAACGACCATCTGGCCGATTCAGCGGAGTAACATGCCACACGCTTCCCGCAACGGGCTCCGTATTCCGCATCCTTTCCTCTTCTGCGTTCTCATCACGCTGATCCTGCACGGCACCTTGGCATTCGCCATCCCGATGCAGAACGACCCTAACGGGTTCGAGGGAATCCTTTGGGGAGCCATGCTTTCGGAGAGCGATACCTTCACGAAAATCGAGGACACCGGCCAGTCTCAAACCTATGAGCTGAAGAACGGGGCTCCATCACTTGGTCCGGTGAAGGTCGACTCTATGCGATTCGTCACTTCCGAAGGCAAATTTGCTCGTGTCTCCGTCCGTTACCAGGGCCGGACGACCCACGATCAGATTCTCGTCTATCTCCAGTCTCTCTATGGCTCGCTTGATCGCACGCCGGGACAGATCGCCAGCGGCTCGGTCAAATTCTATAGTTGGACGGGATTCGAGACCGATGTGAGCCTTCGATTCGAGACCGGGAACGATCGCGGCATCATCTTCTTCGAAAGTCAGGAACTCCGCAGAAAGATCACCGAGAGTAATTCACCCGCCGTATTTTAACCTTCTCCCCAGCGTTCTGGATCGTCTAGTATCTCAAGGCAATGTGATCTCGCCTCAGGCACAATCATCTTCAGAAGATATCCACGACGAGATTGCCGAGCCATGAGGCAAGTGGATCTTCATTGAGAATCTGAAGCTGCCAGGAGCCGGCTCGGCGAAAGGCGTCTTGGCGCACCAGGGCTTGGCAGGCGGGAGAAGGTTTTTCACGATAGTGCCATACTCCCTTGCCAATCGAGCGTTTGCGTCTAATCCCCCTCTTCTTGTGGGGCCTCTATCCCCTCTCTTTAGGAATAGTCGAAATTCTGGAATGCGGTATTCTCAAACTGTTGCGGGAGACAGGGAAACCGTGGCCACACTGCCGAGGAGGCGCCGATGAAACTGAGTCATCCGGTTCTCAAGAACAATAACCAGAAAGCCCATTCGCTCTTGGATCGGCGCGATGCGGAACGAGTTCCGATTCGACATCCGATCACCTACTCGGGAGAAGAAGGGGCGCGGATCGTCACGGGCGAGGGACATCTGAAGAACCTCTCGAAAACCGGCTGCAAAATCTTGGGCTCAACCACGTGCTCGCTGGGAAGCTGTCTCACCCTGGTCCTACATCTTGAAGATGGGCAGGCACCCATGGGTCTCACCGGTGTCACCGTTTCCTGGGTCTCCAAAGACTCGTTTGCCGTGAGATTCCCCAGGCTTTCGGGAGATGAACGAAAGCGGCTACAGGAAGTAATTTGGAAAAATGTCAGTCTGTCTTCGCTGGACTATCGACGGACGGCCTTCCGTATTGTCTAAATGAGGGTCGACCTCACGTCATGGAGGAAATCATGAGCTCCCAGACCATCGCTCCCCAGAGTGCGGCGCCAGAACACCAAAGCCGTGCAAACCGTCGACAGGGCATCCGGATCCCGACACTCTTTTCATTGCTCTATTCCGGCATGGACTCCGGCCTGATGTTGATAGGTGATGGTATTGTCACCAATCTCTCAGCGAGCGGGGTCAGCATTCGCGGAAACCGCCTCGTCACACCCGGCATGGAATTGGCCCTCTTTGTCAACCTTCCCGGGGTCGAGGAACCACTCTGCATCGGCCGAAGCCGGGTCTCCTGGGTTGCGGGGCCTCAATTTGGGGTGGAGTTGGGGGTCATGGAGTTAGATGCACAGAATCATCTTGGTTTCTTTTTGTGGGACCATGAAACATCTTCAGATCGCCATAAGGACATCTAGCATATTTTAAGAACAAGGAGGTACTTTCATGAAGCGAGTGCAGAGCGCATCGAGAAGCGGGCGTCAATCGGTGATGGGCGAGGTTAATCGAAGACACGGTTCACGAACTATCACAGAGTTCGGATTGATGTATTCGGCTCAAAGCCATTCCGGAGAGATTCTCATAGGGGACGGCATAGTCACTGACCTTTCACAAACGGGCCTTGGCATACGCGGGAACACCCCGGTTTCGACGGGTATGGCACTCACGATTTTTCTCTACCTTCCCAACGGGCAGGACCCACTATTCGTGATAGAAACAAGGGTGGCTTGGACCTCAGGTCGCCGGTTCGGAATCGAGATCCTGAAAATGAGCCTGCGCGAGCGAAACCGGCTTCGATATTTCCTGTCCTCGGCTCTTGCACACTCCCGATAGCCCACCCCCAAGTCGCACGGACAATTCTCCCACTGGCACCATTTGTTGCCCGCACACAGAGAGTACCGAGAGACCGTTCCCTCCAACACCCCAGATACAGCCATGGTGAGGGACCACACATCGTCCGGGGTTCGCCTGTCATCTTTTGATTCTTCCCATCCTCAGTCACGACGCCCTCGTTTCTTGTCAGAAGGCTTCTCATCATGGTATCGTTTTGGTGAGTGATCACTCACTTACTTATGAAAAATCGCCGATTTCCAATGAAACAATCATCGCGACGGCTACGTCCTTCCAGCAAAGAACGGCAGGCAGGGCTAATCGCCGCCGCTGCGGCTCTCTTTGCAGAGAAAGGATTTAACGGTACCACGACAAGGGAAATAGCCAAGGCGGCTGGGGTGAGCGAGGGCTTGGTCTTCAAATATTTCCCGACAAAGCGGACGCTGTATGCCGCGATCCTGGCAGAAAAAGTGACCGTCAACGAACTGCTCGACGCGGTAGAGGAGGCGGCTAAGAAACAGGACGACCGGCGCGTCTTTACGATGATTGCAAGCTATCGCATTCGCCCCGACGTCGATTCGACGCTCTTGCGGCTCCTTTTGTTCAGCGCGCTGGAAGGACACGAACTATCAGAGATATTCTTCGGAAAACACCACAAAGTGTTTTATGACCACCTCGCCACATATATTCGCACAAGGATTGAAGACGGCGCGTTCCGGCCAGTCGATCCCCTCCTGGCGGCCCGTGCGTTCATCGGCATGGTTGTGCATCACCGTCTGCTCCATGAAATCTTCGGGGTGCCGATGCACGTATCCCACGAGGATACGGTGGCCACTTATGTCGACCTCTTCCTTGCGGGTCTGATCAAGGCACCGACCCGTTATACGCCTCTCGCGAGGCGTCGGCGATGAATCCCCTGAAACAACATCCGATCGTCACGCTGGGGGTGATCATTTTCTTTGCGATCACGGCTCTCGTCGTGTTTCGTCTGAGTAGCGGAGCCAAGACAGACGTCCGCAAAACCCGTGCAATCACCGTCGCGACGGTGGCACCGCTAAGACGGGATCTCGAGATTCGACTCACCTACACCGCCGACATCACGCCTAACCAGGCAGTCAATCTGTTCTCGCGGGTTGACGGCTACATTGGAAAGATCTACGTGGATAGAGGGGATCTCGTCAAAGCCAACCAGCTCTTGATCGAGATCGATCACACGGACTACCAGCATGCCGTGAATCAGGCCAAGGCCAACCTGACAGCTGCCAGGGCGAGGGTCGCACAGCAGGATGCAAGCGTTCGCAATGCCACCCTGATGCTCAATCGGATGCAGGCACTGATTAAGGACCAGTTCGTCTCGCAACAGGACCTGGATAACGCCCAGGTCTCATATGACGCGGCAGCGGCAGCTCTCGACTCGCTCCGTGCGCAGGTCCAACAGATGGAGGTCGCCCAGGCGCAGACCGAGACGAACCTGGCCTATTCGTATATTCGTGCGCCCTTCGCTGGCTATGTGGCCGAACGGAACCTCGATCTCGGCGCCTATGTCAGCGGGGCGACAGCCGGCACTTCCACCACCTCGCGCGGGATCCTCACTCTCCACGAGATTCAGACGGTCCGTATCCTGATCGAGGTGGTCGAGAAAGACGTCCCGCTCATTCAGTTGGGACAAAAGGCTGATGTGCGCGCCGAAGCCTATCCCGAACGCGTCTTCGAGGGTACGGTCACCCGCATCGTTCAGGCGCTGAACCGCGCCACCCGTACGATGACAGTCGAGGTGGATCTCCCGAACAAGGACCATGTCCTGAAGGGCGGCATGTTTGCCCGCGTCGAGGTGCTCGTGGGGACCCGTCGAAACGCGGTGCAGATCCCCATCGACGCGGTGAGTCGATTGGAAGATGCCCAATATGTCTACATCGTGCGTGAAGGGAGGGCCCATCGCGTGCCGGTGGAAATCGGAATCCGAGAGGAGAGCCGGGTGGAGATCACCAAGGGCTTGAACGGATCGGAGCAGGTGATCGTTTCCGGAAAAGACCTCGTAAACGAGGGTACGCCGGTACAGATCCAACCACTCCCTCAGTCCTGAATCCTGTAGCAAACTTGCCGATGTATGCGAGAGATGTTGCAGGCACAGCCAAGATGATTTCGGATCCAGCACTCGGCGCCCACTACTCAGCACTGTCATCATGTGGTTGACCCTCCTCGCACTTCGCAATCGCATCGGCATCTTGATGCTGTCCCTGGCCATGGTAATCCTGGGCGCCACCTCACTCCAACGGTTGCCGGTCGATCTCTTCCCACAGATTCAAGTCCCCGTCGCCTTCGTCGGCGTCATCTACAAAGGCGCCCCGCCGCTCGATATCGAACAGAGTGTGGTCTACCCCATTGAGAAAGCCGTCAGTTCTGCGTCGAACGTCGAGCATGTCGAGTCGTTTGCAAAGCAAGGCATCGGCGGGGTGCAGATCTGGTTTAACTGGGGCGCGGACATTAACGTCGGCCAGATGGAGGTCATGCAACGGATCACACAAATTCTTAACAGCCTCCCACCCGGCATTCTGCAACCCTTCATCGTCAAGTTCGACGTCTCCAATATTCCTGTCTCCTTCGTGACGGTCTCCAGCGACGATCTGGATGAACGGGCCCTCTACGATCTGGCATATAACACGATCGCGCCGCAAATCGAGCAGATCGCCAATGTCGCCGCCGCCACCGTAGAAGGCGGGAAGGTCCGGCAGATCAATATCAACCTTGACCCGGCACTGTTGAACGCCCGGAGCCTCTCGATTCTCGACGTCGTCAAATCCGTGAAGGCCGCCAACCTTATTCTCCCTTCTGGCGACATCAAAGCCGGCAATCTGGACTACAACGTCTTCACCAACAATCAGTTTCGCACGGTCGATCCGATCCAAGACGTGATCGTGAAGGTCAACCAGCAGGGAAGTCCCGTGCGCGTGCGGGATGTCGGAACCGTGACCGATTCGTCTGACATTCAGACCAATATCGTCAGAACAGACGGTGCCAGAGCCGTCTATCTGCGGGTGAACAAACAGCCCATTGCCAATACCGTCGAGGTGGTAGATGCGCTGCGCAAGGCGATACCAAAGATGGTCGGCCTTCCGTCCAGCGTGAAGCTCGGCATTTCGTTCGACCAGTCGGTCTACATCCGCCAGTCGATCAGCAACCTCATCGAGCAGGCGCTGCACGGATCATTGCTGGCCGCCGCGGTTATCCTGATTTTTCTCCGCAATCTCACGAGCACGCTGATCATTTCCGTCGCCATTCCCCTCTCGATCATGGTGACCTTCATCGTGCTCTACTTCTCCGGACAAACTCTGAATGTGTTCACACTGGGAGGCCTGGCGCTCGGGATCGGCCGACTCGTCGACGATTCCATTGTGGAACTCGAGAATATTCAGCGTCATCTCAACGCCACGCCACGCCGCTGGAACGCGATCCTGGAAGCGGCTCGCGAGGTCGCAATGCCTATTCTCGCCTCCACGATCACGACAGTCGTCGTGTTCCTTCCGATTTTCTTCGTGGTCGGAATCGCCCGCTTGCTCTTAATTCCACTGACCATCACGATCGCCATCTCGCTGTTCACGTCCTTCTTTGTCTCGCGTACAGTAACCCCGGCTCTCTGCTATAAATTTCTCAAGGCGGAGCAGGAATCGCATCGATCGATGCCGGCATGGTTCGTCGGCTTGATGGAGTGGAGCCGCGAACGATACGAATCCCTGGACAAAGGTTACGAAGGATCACTGCGCTGGGTCCTCGCCCATCGCCGGCTCTTCATCATTGGAGTCCTGCTCCTCTTCGCCGCCTCGCTCGCGCTGGTACCCAAGATCGGCACAGAGTTCTTGCCGGTATCGGATGAGAGCCAGTTTCGCATCGTCCTGCGCGGACCGGTCGGACAGCGAGTGGAAAAGACGGAGCAACAAGTGGCCGAGGTTGAACGGGTGCTGCGGGCTCAGATTCCGGTCGAGGAGCTGGAGACCATGGTCTCCAGCACCGGCGTGCTGGCCCAGGGTCGTTCTTCCCTCTTCAACCCGAACACCGGTCCCCACACGTCGGTCATCTCCGTTTACCTTGTCTCCCCGGACAAACGAAAGCGAAATCAGGTGCAAATCATGAACGACGTGAGGTCCAAAGTCTTGAAACTCTTTCCGGGTGTCGCGATGTTTTTCGATCCGGGCGGCCTCGTCAAACGGGTGACCAGTTTTGGATCCCAGAAATCCGTAGACGTAGAAATCTACGGATACGACTTTGAGAAAGCGCGAGGGCTCATCCGCGAAGTCGAAAGCATGATGCAACAAACACCGGGTCTGGCCGACATTGAAGTCAGCCGCGAGGAGAACTATCCGGAAGTCAACGTGGTGGTGGATCGGGAGAAGGCTGCCCTGCTTGGCATCAGCGAAACGGACGTGGCCAACGCGGTGCTCTTCTCGCTCAACGGCAATGGTCAAACCGATCCCATCATCTATACCGATCCGCAGAACGGAAACGAATACTACATCAGCGCCTGGCTCGCGGAAGAACACCGGAAGGACCTCACGGACATCGAGAACATCATTTTAACTGCCCGGGCCGGAGAACCGGTTCTCCTCAAGAACGTAGCCTCCTTGAAGCTGAATGCCGGTCCGGTGAAAATCGACCGTAAGTACTTTCAACGTGTGGTGCATGTGACGGCCAATCCGGTTAATCGGGACCTCGGAGCCATCGCAGCCGACCTCGAGGCAAGCTTTGCCACCATCCGTCTCCCCACAGGCTTCAGCATTCGATTGGCCGGCCAGATCCAACAGCAGAGGGAAACGTTCGAAGGACTGATGTATGCAACGATCCTGGCCCTGGTCCTCGTGTATATGGTGATGGCCGCCCAATTCAAATCGCTGATCGATCCGTTCATCATCATGTTTTCTGTCCCGATGGGATTCCCGGGTGTCATCCTGATCCTGTTCCTCACCGAGACAACCCTCTCCACCACCTCGATGATGGGCATCATCATGATGCTCGGCATCGTGGTCTCGAACGGCGTCCTGCTGGTGGATTATACGAACGTCCTGCGGAGGCGCGGACGGGAGTTACACGATGCGGCGGTCACCGCCGCGCGGACAAGACTCCGGCCTATCCTGATGACCTCCCTCGCCACGGTCATCGGACTGCTCCCTATGGCCATCGGGTTGGGAACTGGCGGTGAAACGAATGCCCCCCTGGCGCGGGCGGTCGTGGGAGGACTCAGCGTTTCAACCATCCTTACACTCTTTCTCGTACCCACGATTTATGTGATTCTGGAGGAGCGGTTTCCCCGCCAGGCGGACGAGGACCCGCATCATGCAGACTGGATACCGGCAGAACCAGGATAACTCCCGGCGAACCGATAGCAGGATACTGAACGGATCGACCCTGTGAGGCGGCTGGTCATCCGACGGTTGGAAAAAGCGCCCTCAATTGCATGGCCAAGCCGATGTCCCCGCTGATCTTGAGTCGGCCCGACATGGCCACAGCCGGTCCGCTCAATTGCCCCTTTAGAATCTTGATGCAATCCTCCCCCGCCATGGAGAGCGAGACGTGCGGGTCCTCATGCAACCCCTCTGCAACCTGACAGGTCCCCTCCCGGATCGTGAGAATAAATTGCCCGCCCTGCGCGCCGCTCAGGTCGAATTGGTAGACCGCATCAAGATCTTCGGCGGCGACCGAATCGAACTGACTCGGGAGCAGCTGGAAAAATTCTTTGACGGTGTTGGGCGTCATGGCTGTTGAAAAGGCGAGAACCCTCAGATCGGCCGCGGGAGCCGCGGTACCGCGGCTCCCGCTCCCTAACTAGTAACGGAGGGTGACGGTCGCGGCACTGCGACGCGCGCCGAAAAAATCTTTGGAGAACGTCTCGACGACGGCCGGGTCGTAACCCTTGCAGCTGAAAACATCGAGATACGCGTTGTTCGTGTCGTTCGCAAAATGGCCGCTGATCAAGGAGGTTGAGATCAGCTGTACCATCGAATAACCGGCGACGCGGCCCGAACCAAAATCGACGACCTGGCATTCGCCAAAGCGCTTCATGTCGATGAGCTCGCAGAGCTCAACGACATAGCGACGGATATGCTCGGCATCGCGGATCAGGTCTGGATTGCAATCATGGAGGTCAAGTGCGGTGCAAAGTCCCCACGCTTTCCCCTCGCCCACCATCTCTTGGGGGGCAATCGAGGCAGCTGCTGGGGACTCGGATGGAAAGATTGCGGACTCGGAATCAGCCGAGGTGCTCATAGATGTTTTACACCTTTCTGTTAGGAGAGTGAGGAACAGGGACGATGAACTTGCTTGTCGGAATATACCACGAAACTTTTCTCATCAGCATGAAGGAAGAAACTTTTTTTCAGGCGCCCGCCAGGAGTCACTTGGTCGGTTGACAAATTTCTCGGCGGTCGGAGAGAATGCCTGGTATGGCCGATGTCATTCCATCACAACTGAAACAGCCTCCACTCCTCACCGAGCTTCCAGATCGCCTCTGCACTTGGTGTAAGGTACCGATGAAAAAACGCCTCGTCGGTGGAAGGCAGTTTGTCCACTACACGTGCCCGAAATGCATCTTCCAGCACACGACCAGGCTCGGTCCGAAGCCGGCCACTCCCGCCCACTGACCATCCGGCACTGAGAGGCTTCCATCGCGTACTCTTCGGTGGTCGGTCAACCTGGCCTACCGGCGAGATCTCAAACAGGGCACAACCGGAGACACCCTCGGATAGACTCAGGATGTCGTTACCATGAGAACGACATCCACAGCCAGCTTCGACCGCTGCTATTCGTCATACCACTTCTCTCGGTAGATCGGGCAAAGACCTTGAGCTTTGACGAGCGCCGTCACCTCGCGGATCATCGCGCCGTTGCCGCAGAGATAGGCCGCCAGGTTGCGGACCGATGTGATCCGGTCCTGGACCAGGCCGGTCACGCGCCCGGTGGCACCCGTCCATCCAACTTCCGGTTTCGAAAGGGTCGTAACGAAGGAAAACCGAGGATACTGCTCTGCCAAGACACGGAAGTCCTCCTGATAGTACAGATCCCGCTGGCTGCGCAGCCCCCAGAACAGGGTAACGGATTGAGATGTTCCCCGCTCAAGCTGTGTCAGAATCATAGATCGAATCGGGGCAATGCCGGTTCCGGTCGCCACGAACAGCAAATCTCTTGTGCCGTCGTCTTTCAAGTAGAACGATCCAGCCGGCCCTTTGAACGTCGTGCGATCTCCAACCTTAAGAGCATGGAGATAGGTCGATCCAGGGCCGCCGATCACCAGATTGAACACGAGGGTCACCTCACCCTGTTGCGCTGGTGGCGAGGCAATCGAATAGGGCCTCACGACCGGAGCAGGAAACCCCTCCTTCGGGAGTTCGAACGAGATAAATTGACCCGGCTTGAACAAGAGGTCTTTCGGTTCGACCAGCACCAACTCGAGTTCGCGTACATCGTGGGTCAGATCCGTGATCCGACTCACAGATGCGGTATAGGTCTGGATACCCATCAAGATCCTCGGGCTAACAGGATGTTGAAACAACCGCTCAACTCACCCGCCCAACTCCAGCACGCCGAGACGCGCCTTTCCCAGCCCCGCGTGCTTGCTTTGAACAACTCCTCAACATAGCCAAAAGGGGACCTCCGGCGTCCTCATCTCTTGGCCTTGCAGAACGGCCTTTTGAGAATCCTGCGGAAGTATCTTCATCTTTCACCACAGTCCTACTGGCCCTCGAAAGCTTCGCGCAGTCAAACGTTTTACCGTAACCTGCCGGCAACCTTGAACACACCGTGCCAGGCACCGTACCAGACGTTCCAGCCGTACCTGGTCTCCGGAGCCTATAACTTCCCTTCGATGATGTTCCGAATTTCTTCCATCCGCCGGCGATTGACGCCAAAATCACTGTGGCCGGTCCGCGAAGCGGATCGGAAGTGAATCGTCTTCGCCTCATCGTCGAGGAGAAACTCCACGTCGTCCACGAATCGCAGCAACAGGCTGGTGAACTCGTAATGGAGATAAGATTCATCTTCCTTCACGAGCTTGGTCCGAGGCAATGATCGAATGGTGGCTTTCAGCGCTTCCTTCGCTTCAACTTTGGTCTTCTGAAAGCGAAAGGGGGCAATCGCATGATCCTCGTCTTGCGCATGGGTGGACACACAGTTGGGACTGGATGGACAAGGGCCTAACGTGTGAGCACTCATGTGACCCCTCAACATGATTCAGCGGAGGACGAACTCCTAATGTTGCGCAACCAGATCTCACAAATCAAGACCGCGTCGGTCGGAATGAGATCAGGAATGCCTTTGTCTCGATAGGCCAGGTGCGGACTCACGCGGACTTTCCGATAGCCGCCGACTTTCATGCCGATCAGCGCATGCTCGACTCCGGCGATCGCCTGACGACTGCCCAGTTCAATGATGTGGTCGATGAACGTAACTGCTCCCTCGATTCGTATCATGTCTCTTGGAAGCTCCTTGGCCTGGAGATCATTGATCGGCACTTCGTCGCCTTGATTCAGGAAAACCCTGCTGTTGAAGACCACACGGTCGCCTTTCTTCGCTGGCGTTCCCGCTCCTTCACTCTCATCAAGCAGCTTGAGCCCACGAATCATCTTCATCAATACAAGACAGTCCTGAGCGACGACTGAAGATTACCCTGGTCTTCCACGCGAACGGAAACACGCCCAATGATGTGCCCGCCTTCGGTTTCGACATCGACCCTCCAGTCGCCCGGGTCGAGCCGTTGCTTGAACGTGTAGGCCCGATAACCGCCTTCCCGCCCTCCGTTGATCTTGATCGGAATCCGGTCGGCGTGGGTGAAGGGCTTGGTACTGTTCAGCCGGAAGTACCAGTGATGATAGATGGTCGTATTCAGATCCACCGGAGCGAAGACCGCCGTAAAACAATAGATCGGTTCATCGGCCGGGAACGTACTGTCCGACCGTTTCCAGACTTGATACCACGTTCTCTCGAACGAGAGTTCGAAGCGCTCACCGTTCTTCTTTACCTCATGATAGATCCCCCCGTACTTCAACGAGAGGGGCACTGGAGGAATCCAATTGAGGAAATAGAACCCGATCAGCAGCCCGATCAAGGCGAAGGCTGGTACCGTAACCCCGATCGCCTCGCGTTTCGAACGCTCAGGATTATTCAGATAAATGAGGTGAACCACCCGCAGGGTCACGACCGCGCTCAGCCCGGCTCCGACCAGGAAGATCGCCGCATTCATGAGTCCGGTCATGACCGGAAGAAAGAAGGTGAAAAAAGCAAAACAGGCCAGCGCATAGAGGCTCACGAGGAGACGCAGGTTGGAGAGGCGGTCGTGTAGAAATTCGTTGCCGACCAGCAGGATCACTAAGAAGGCGAAGAAGATCGCCGTACTTGTGAGCGTGGCGCTACGGGAATAGAAAATCGCGTAGGCGCTGAAGAGTCCACCCAGTAGAAACTGGCTCGCCATGGGATAGTAGGCCCTTGCCCGGAGCATCCATCGGGCCAACGGCGATAAAGTCGTCAGCACTTCTGGATCCGGGGCCGGCTCAATGCCCAACCGCCCCGTCAGCACGATCAATACCCCCAAGAGGAGCAGGTAGATCAGGAGCAAGAGATTGTCTTGCAACCGGTCGATGCGCGTCAGCGTCAGCGTGTCATAGGCCACCCCGGAGAGGAAAAACACGGGCGCCATGAATGGCTTGGCCAATAGTGCCTTGGTGGCGTGCGAAACAGACATGGCCCTAACGTTTCAGCATATCCGCAAGATTGTCAAACAATAGGGAAAATGGAGATGGTTCGAAACGATCGCGCACGCAAGACTTTCGATGGCACACGAGT
>Ga0070681_10005708_pt1 | contig 12030 bp, 7 predicted proteins | sample KBSC83BmetaG_FD_65650 | JGI IMG/M metagenome (GOLD analysis project Ga0070681, IMG submission 65650) | Corn rhizosphere microbial communities from Kellogg Biological Station, Michigan, USA - KBS C8-3B metaG | ecosystem: Host-associated > Plants > Roots > Rhizosphere | place: USA: Michigan...
TGCGCGGCTGCCCTAGTCGTGCTCACTGCATTACCTGGCTGCATGCAGTCCCGCGTAGAGGAATCCCGCGAGCTGCACACGAAAATTCAGAAAGACGAATCGGTCGTCATACTCGCGAAGCCGCAGATCGAGGGAGCCGCCACCGAGGATGGCTTCATGGACTGCGTGAGTCGCGGGCTCGCGGGAAATGGTCCGGATGCGATCTCCGTGCAGTCCAACACGACATTTGTCGACTCGATGTTTCCGTGGTTCGAGCCCGGTACGGCCCCGACGCGGCCGGAGGGCATTGCGACACTGTTAACTCGGCCAGGAGTCAGCGAGCGAGTTGCCGCTTCAGGCGTGCGCTACATCGTGTGGCTGGACGGTGGCACGCAGAAGACCGATGGCGGCGGAAGCATTGCGTGCGGGGCCGCGCCAGGAGCCGCGGGTTGCATCGGGTTCGGCTGGTGGGAGAAGGAGTCGAACTATGAAGCGACCGTCTGGGATCTGAAACAGGCGAAGTCCGCGGGCAGTGTCGACACGAACGTCACCGGGACATCAGCCATCGTCGGAGCCGTCGTCCCGCTGCCATTTATCGCTCGCGTGCAGAATCTTGCGTGCAATCGCATGGCGGGACAGCTGCGAACGTTCTTCACGGGCAGCGACGACATTGATGCTCCCCGCAGCATCCTCGACGCGAGTAACAACAAGCCCACCACGCTGGCGTCGAGGGCGGCCCTTAGAGCGAGACGCGCGAAGGGACTAGGCAACGGTGAGACGAGTGCCGGCGCAACTGCCCCGACGACTATCGCAAGCGCAGCCGGTGACGTGGCTCCATCGACAACTACGGTGACGACAAGCGCCGTATCGACGAATGCGGCGGCCTCCAAAACGGCGAGCGCGAACGCGATACCCGCGCGGAATTGAGATAGCGACCTATGCGCCCTCCACCACCCTTCGCTGCAGCTACGGCGCTCGTCGCCGCCGCGCTGATCATGGGTGGCTGCGCTTCGTCTTCGTCGGCACCGTCTCGTCCAGCGGCGCCCTCCGATGCAACGTCCGCGCCAAGTACGGCGTCTGCGGCGACGACCGCGCCACCCGGGTCGCCCGCGCAGAGCACCCCCGACACGACGTCACCGGCACCACTTGCTGGTCAGGGCACCGCCGGATCCGGATCGGCACTGCCGGCAGGCGCAGCGCAAACAGCCGACGAGCGACGTGCCGCGATCGAGCACAAGCTCGACGACTCACTCGGCACCTTCGACGCCCAGCTTCGCAGGGAGCAGGAACGGGTTGCCAAGGAGCGCGATGCGCGCCAAGCCGCTGCCGTGGCAACCACCGCGGCGAGCGACGCTACCGCAGCCGCCGACCCTCAAGGCCGATCCGACAGCTCTGGGAGTGCAGCAACGGAGGGACCCGACCAGGACGCGCGAGGCAACGCAAGTGGTCGTCGCGCCAGCGCTGACAGGCGAAACACGCGCGCCGGCGACCTCAAGTCGGAGAAGTCCGCCGCCACGGGCGCGGCCCAGAATGACAATGCCGGCAATGGCGCGACGGCTCGCCAGATACCCGATGGAAGCGACGACGATGTCGTGGCTCGGCGGCTGCGCAAGGCTGCCGAGCAGGAGACGGATCCCGAGCTCAAGGACAAGCTGTGGAAGGAATACATCGACTACAAGAACAACGCAGGGAAGTGATCGTCAGCGCATGGCGTGCGGTGGAGACCGCCTGTGGGCTGGCGTTGCTCGCCCTCCTGGCCGGGTGCGTGGTCAATGAGACGAAGCCGCTCCTGAAGGTCAACCCGATCCAGGCCGATCGCCAGATTCCGGACGACGAGCGTCTGGACGTCGGCGTGCACACCTTCGATCCGGGCGTGCCGCCTGAGCTGGAGCACAACGAGAACGAGCTGGCCAAAAGGCGCATCGAGCCCCAGATCCGTCAGGCCGAGTCCTACTACGCCGCCACGCTGCTGCGCAGCACCCTCGAGTCCTCCGGACAATGGGGCGCCGTACGGGTCATCCCTGCCAGCACTGTATTCATCGACGTCCAGGTCACGTCCAGAATCCAGGAATCCACAGGAGCGAAGCTTGCTCTTGAGGTTACGGTCAAGGACTCTACCGGCCGGGTATGGATCAACGCGAAGCGCTACGAAAGTCAAGCAGATACAGGTGCTTACAGAACGGATGCGTCGCTCAAGGCGCGCGATCCGTTCCAGAACGTGTACTCACAGATCGCCAACGACATGGTCGCGGCTCGCGAGCGGTTGGCGGAGACGGAACGCCGCGACATCCGACGGGTCACACAGCTGGAGTTTGCCCGCGATCTTGCGCCACAGGCCATGCAGGGCTACCTGGACCACGACGGCAAGGGAATCGTCCGGGTCTCCCGACTACCTGCCGAGGACGACCCGATCAGCGTGCGCGTCGACCGCATCCGGGAGCGGGACGCGACCGTCATCGACACCGTGAATGGCTATTACGCCAATTTCGCCGACCAGATGAGCACATCTTATGGTCAATGGCGCCGTTCCAGCTTCGAGGAGATCGAAAAAGAGAGCCGGACACGAAACCAAGCGCGTGTGCGAACGTTCCTCGGAACAGCTGCCGTACTTGCCAGCGTCTTCGTACCTGGGCAATGCAACGATGCGGATTACAATTGTCGGCGGATAGAGACTGCAGTGCGCACCGCGGGGGCGATCGGTGGAACTGCAGCCATCCTGTCTGGCCTGAAGAAGTACTCGGACGCGAAAGTCCACACTCAGGCACTCAGGGAGCTTTCGGACTCTTTCAAGTCCGAGGTGGCCCCGCAGGTCGTCGACGTGGAAGGGCGCACGCTGCGCCTGACCGGAACTGCAGAGGAACAATACCGCGAATGGCGCAGGCTTCTGCACGAGCTATACCTGGAAGAGAACGGCTCTCTCACGGTCGCCGGGGGCGATTCTGCGCCTTCGGACGCCGCGGACACCGGGCCTTCCTCCTCATTGCCGGCAGAGCCGGTCGTTCTGGAACCCGCGCGCTGAATAGGTTCGCGGTACCGCTATGACAGAAGTTCTCGCTCCTCCCACCGGACGCAGGCTCGATGCCCGCTACACCTTGCTCGAAAGACTGGGGTCGGGCGGCCAAGGCGAGGTGCGCCGCGCCCACGACGAAGTCCGTGGCGTCGATATCGCGTTGAAGATCCTCAGCCCGAGCATTGCGCACAACGAGTCGGCGTGGACGGCCCTGCAACGTGAATTCGAGATCACCAGTCGCCTCAATCACCCGGCGATCCTGAAGGTCTTTCCTCCAGAGCGTTCGGGTGAAGTGGTTGCGCTTCCCATGGAGCTTGCCTCGGGCGGCGATCTGCGCCGCCTGCGGGGTGCCGGGTATCTCGAGATCGTCCCGGTACTCCTGGAAGTTGCGGCAGCGTTGGAGTACGCGCACGAGCGCGGCGTCATTCACCGCGACTTAAAACCGGGCAACATCCTGTTTGATTCCCGTGGCCGCGTGAAGCTCGCGGACTTCGGCGTGGCTGGCACCATAGTGAGCGTCGGTGAGGCGGCTCAGTCGGAGACGCCTGGAACGGACGCCCCGCAGTTAGGTCTGTCTCCTTTCACTGCGAGTCCGGCACAGCTCCGCGGCGAGCCACCCACGCCCGCAGATGACGTCTATGGGCTCGGTGCGCTGGCTTACGAGCTGTTGTCTGGCTACCCGCCCTACTATCCGCACTTCGATGCGAAGCGCGCGATGGAGGAGCCCGTAGCGCAGCTCGTCCCGACTCGGCAGGTTCCTCCCGTGTTGAGCAATCTCGTGATGCGGATGCTCGCAAAGCGAGCTTCCGACCGACCGCGCTCGATGCGCGAAGTCATCGACGAGTTGGACGCTTCGCTCAATGACACGTTGGCGTTCGAATTCATTGCTGAATCGCACGCCGCAAGTGCGGAAGCTGCGAAAAAGACGGCGGCTTTCGCAGCTGCCCAAGCGGCGGCGCAAACGACCGTGGATTCACCGCGGGTCTGGAGCAACTCGCCCACCTCTATTCAGTCGCCGCTGCGAATCGAAGTGCTGCCCACGCATCGTGAGCCACCACCGCCCTCAAGTGACGAGACGGTGAAACTCTCGCGCGCGGAGATCGATGCCGCGCTGGCATCTGCGCAGGATGCGTCTTCGGTATCCGAGCACGCGCGAACGCCAGCTGCACCCACCGATTCCCCGCGCGCCGCGTCACGCGGCACACCACGGCCTACGTCCGCCGACGCCTCCCGTGTCGCGCCGCGACCTGACGCCACCGCCTTCCTCGACGCGTTGCGGCCGGCGGCCCGCGCCGAAGCAATGCCTCGCCCCGAGCCGATGCCTCGCGCCGAGCCCAAACAGCGCGCCGCCGAAACTTCGCCGCGCTCTCACGCATCACCCTTGCCTGCTGCGGCGCGCGAACCGACCTTCGACACGAGCCAGCTGCGCGCCCAACCCGACACGGGTCCGGCCGCATCGAGCGTCGCCGCCGGCTCTGGGGCTGCTGCCACTGGCGCTGGACGCGGCGCGTCCACCAAGCCGCAGCCGCTCCTCGATGCACTGCGTCCATCGCCGAGGACTGAGCCCTCGCTGACGATGGCGGACGCCCCGCTGATGTCGGCTGTCAAAGCGAGCAAGGGGCGCTCGGCGTTCGACGATCTGCAGCTCGAGTACGTCCCCCGGGTCGTCAAGCTGCAACCCATTCGAGCGAAGCGCTGGCCTTGGATCGCGCTCGTTCTGTTGGTGGGCATCGGCGCCGCGGCCTTCTATTGGGGCCCGGAGTACGAGCCGAATCTGCTGCCCATCAAGATGACCGACTTGATGCCGGCGAACACCAACTCGGCTGCGACGCAACAACCGGCCGCGCCCGCGCAGGCTGAGAATGACGCCCGAACCACGCCCAGCAAGCCAGCGCCAGTGGTGATCGCGCCGACGGGTCAGAACGTCCAGGCAGGCATTGCCGCACCCGCCGCATCCGCAACGCCAGCCGGCGGTAGCCGTGGACCTTCTGCGTCGGCTGCGAGCAGCACCGCCGCATCAGGGGCCCCGCCCAGCACGACGGCTCCCGCCACGGCCGCGCCCGCCAAGGCAGACGACGCGGCGGAGCAGAGCCTCGCGAGCAACCAGGCGACCTTCAACTCCCGGTTGGCTTCGCTCGACAAGCGCGGAGCCGGAGTGTGGGGCGGGCGCGAATTCTCCGACGCCAAGATGCTCTCGGCCGAAGCCGTTGGAGCGCATGACGCGGGCGACCTCGAGCTCGCGCAAGTCAGATTGAATGCGGCGTCCCAGCTGTTGGACAAGGTCGAGCGGCGCATCCCGCAAGCCCTCGCGGCACAGCTGGATGCTGGGGAAAAAGCGCTTGCCGCAGGTCAGGGTGAAGTAGCCACCCAGGCTTTCGACCTCGCCCGGAGGATCGATCCGAGTGACAGCAGGGCCACGAACGGCATGCGGCGGGTGCGCAGCCTGAGTGGCGTGCTGCCGCTGCTGGCGGACGCGGAGAATGCCGAGAGAGCGCGCAATTTCGCCAGAGCGGTGCAGGACTACAGTCAGGCCCTGTCGCTCGACCCGGCGGACGTACGGGCGAAAGACGGCCTCGCTCGCGCCAACGCGGCCTTCGGCGACGACAACTACGCCAAGGCGGTCGGAGCGGGATTCGCGGCACTCGGGGCAGGACGTCTGACTGAAGCGCACGACTCCTTCGAAAAAGCCCGTGGCTACAAGTCCAATGGGGCAGAGGCCTCCGAAGGCCTGCGTCGCGTCGCGGCGGTGATGACTGCACGCGGCGCCGCCGACACCCGTCAGCGAGCCGCCGGATTGGAAGCCCAGGAGCGCTGGGGCGAGGCGATGGAGGCGTACGATCAAGCGCTGAAGCAGGATCCCTCGCTGCAGTTTGCGCAGCAAGGCAAGGCACGCAGCGGAGCCCGAGCGGAGCTGGATAACCGCTTGCAGTCCCTGATCGACCGGCCCGAGCGCCTGGGCTCGCCCGCAGTGCGGCAGGAGGCGCGCGAGCTGCTGCAGACCGCGCGCTCGCAGATGACCTCCGGGCCGGTGCTGCGCTCGCAGATCGCCCGCCTCGAGATCCTCCTGCCCGATTTCGATAAGCCGGTGCGACTGTCGCTGGTATCGGATAATGCCACGCAGGTCGCCATCTCCAGCATCGGCGAGTTTGGAACGTTCGCGCGGCGAGACATAGACTTGAAGCCAGGCAAATACACCGTCATCGGTACCCGCAACGGCTATCGCGACGTGCGGCGCGACATCACGGTGGCACCGGGTCAGACAACACAAACGGTCAGTATCAGTTGCTCTGAACCGATATGAATGAGCCGGTGGCCAAGCCGGCACCCTATGCACAAACACGCATCAGGGAGCCCGCTGGTGACCGCACGATTGGCGAGACCTTTTCGGTGGGCGGTGTCGGTTCCGACATCGTGGTTCCAGGTACTTCGGATGGCGCGCTCATTCAGGTCGAGCGTCGCAAGGGCGTGTGGGTCGCGCACCCCATCCCCAGGGCGTCGGAGTCCGGCTCCGGCATCGCACGCTTCGATGGCCGGCCGCTGATCTCGCCTCGCGATCTCCGGCGCAACGACGTCATCGCCGTTGGGGATGCCCAATTGATCGTGACGGACGTGACGCGCACGTTGTTGCGCCTCGACGTTTGCCACCTGGTTGGAAATGCAACCATCGCACCCGCTGCGACTCTCGCAACACTGACTCTTGGCGCGGGAGGTGACGACGAGCTCGAGATTCAGGCGCGGGGCGTTCCCGTCATACGCACCCCGGCGCCCACCGCTCTCCAGAAAACCGGAAGGCGCGGCGTTACGTGGCTCGCAGGAGGAGCGCTGTTCGCCGCGCTCATCGTCGTCGCAGTGATATCGCTCGTCGAACCCATATCTCTCGATATCGCGCCAAGTGACGCTCGCATCAGGACTCCCGGCACACTCCTGGCGGTGCACTCGGGCGCCCGTCTGTTCGTGTTACCCGGACGTCACGTAGTCAGGGCCGAGCGTGCGGGTTACATACCCGCCGAAAATCGACTTGTCGTCGGCAGCGACGCCTCGGCGAGCGTCAAGCTGCGACTCGCCAAACTTCCCGGAAAGCTGCACGTCGAAACGGGCGGCGTTGCGGCCACGGTGATGGTCGACGGCGTAGAGGTCGGGCATGCGCCGGGCGATGTGGAAGTAGCGGCGGGTGATCGGACCATCACCTTGAGCGCCCCTAGGTATGTGGATTTCATCAGTCGCGTGAATATCGCTGGAGCCGGTGCCCGTCAGGATCTGAGAGTGACGCTCAGCCCCTCGTGGGGTTCGCTGACCGTCGTCTCGGTTCCTTCCGGAGCGCAGATCAAGGTCGATGGAGCTGAGTCAGGCACCGCTCCTGCGACACTGCAGGTGTCGTCCGGTGTGCGCCACGTCGAGATCTCTGCGCCCGGCTTGAAAACGTGGGAAAGCAGCGTTGTTGTCAAAGCGGGCACAGCGCTGACACTCGGCCCTGTGACGCTGGGACAAGCGGACGCTCGCCTGGTGTTGAAATCCGACCCCGCCGGCGCAGAAGTGACAATCGCGGGTGTGCATCGAGGCCGAACGCCGTTGGAAGCCGATCTTCCGGCCGGCGTCGCGCACGACGTGGTGATCGACCTTCCCGGTTACGCGAGTTGGACTCGCTCCGTGTTTGCGGCCGCGGGACGCAATATCGGCGTCGAGGCACGACTGCAGCCAGTCATGGGCGCCGTGACGATACAGGGCGACCCGGCCGACGCGCTGGTTCTGATCGATGGCAACGAGCGCGGCCCTGCGCCGCAAACCTTGCAGCTATCCGCAATCGAGCATCGTGTCGAAGTACGCAAGGACGGCTTTCTGCCATTCGCGACCGCTGTCCTGCCGGCCGCAGGTCTGGAGCGGACACTCCGCTACCATCTGGTATCGACCGATCATGCCGTCGCCCTGCAGGAGTCGGCTCCGTCGATCGCCACGGGCACCGGGTATGCCTTGCGGCTCATCCCCGTCGGGACGTTCTCCATGGGCAGCGATCGCCGGGAGCAGGGCAGGCGCCCCAACGAAGGGTTGCGTCAGGTCACGCTCAGGCGGGCGTTCTACCTCGGTGTAACGGAGATAACGAACGAGGAGTTCCGCAAGTTCCGTTCCGAGCATCTCTCCGGCTTCATCGGCACGCGCTCCCTGGATCTGGACAGTCAAGCGGTCACGCAAGTGAGTTGGAACGATGCGGCGGAATATTGCAACTGGCTCTCGTCGCGGGATGGACTGCCTCCCGCCTATGAAAAGAAAGACTCCGGCTACGTGCTGAAGCGTCCCGTGACCGCCGGTTACCGGTTGCCCACCGAGGCCGAGTGGGAATATGCCGCTCGCTACGCGGGCCCGGGCCGGTTTCGCCGCTTCGCCTGGGGAGATGCGTTGCCCGTTCAGACTCAGGTCGGCAACCTGGCGGGCGCGGAGGCCGCCGCCGCGCTCCCCGCAGCGCTCAGCGGCTACAAGGACGATTACGCGGTCGTCGCACCCGTCGGGAAATTCAAGCCCACGGTGCTTGGATTGCACGATCTGTCGGGCAACGTGTCCGAGTGGGTCAACGACTACTATCTGTCATTCGTCGACAACGTGCCCGTGACCGACCCGTTGGGTCCTGACGACGGCGCACGGCACGTCGTGCGTGGGGCCAACTGGAAATCCGCGTCTGTGTCCGAGCTCCGCCTCGCCTGGCGCGATTCCGAAGAGGGCATCGGCCCCACGATCGGCTTTCGTATCGCTCGCTACGCCGAGTAGTACCGAGGTCAACATGAGAACGCGAACTCGTTGGGTCATTTCGTTCGGTTTGCTCGGGGCCGTGGCGGCGTTCGCAATCGCTCGCACGGCGCCGACAGCCACGCCGCCCGCACCGACCGCGCCGCCCGCAAGCGCTGCCGCCGACCCTACCGCGCGGGCCGCCCCGCGCCCCGCACCAGCGGCACCCGAAGAAACGGCCACCCTCCACGACGACCCCACCGTAGCCCCCGATTCGCAGGAGTCCGCCGACAACGCAGTCACCTTCCCGTCCGACATCTGACCGAATGAATCCCTTCGCCATCGACCTCAACGACCGCGCACTCTCGCTCGCAAGGGGCGGGAGCGTACTCTCCAGCTCCCCCGCTGCCGTGTTCGACGGCAGCACCGCTGAGGTCGTTGGCACGGGCGCCTGGCGCTCCTTGCGAAGTCAGCCAACCGCGACGTCCTCGCGTCACCTGGAGGCGGTGCTGACTCAATCGCACGCGCCGGATCGCGCGTTCCAGTTGTTTTCCGCGGATCTGGCACGGCGGCTGGAGGTCCATCGACCGCAGCCGGATGAGCCTCTATGGATCGCGGCTCCCGCCATTGCGGAGCCGCAGGGCCTGGGCGCCGTTCTGGGAATTTTGCGTGAGCTTTCCTTGCCGGTCGGCGGCTTCATCGACTCGGCCACCGCCACGGTCGCTGCATTGGCCAACGGGCGCGACGCGATCGTCCTCGAGTTAGGTCTGCACCGTGTCGCGGCAACATTCGTGGACGTGGGAAGCGGCATCGCACGGCGCCGCCGCTCGGTCTTCGGACAGCCAGGCGGGTTGATCGAGCTGTACCGATCGTTGCTCGAGCGGGTCAGCGGAGCGATGGTGAGGCGAACGCGTTTCGATCCTCGCCAGGACGCCGCTACCGAGCAGCAGCTGTTCGACCTCATCCCAACGCTCGTCAGCCAGGCGACGGCTATCGCAACCTTGCGAAGAGGTTCAGAGGACGCCGTTGAAGTCGAGCTGAGTCGTGATGAGCTCGCGGAGGGAGCCCGCGGGCTCAACCGCGAGACTCTGCGACTGATCCACGAACTGAGGCCGGCAGGCATGCCGGTCGCTCTCGTCATGCCTACTCTCCTGTCCAACGTCCCAGGACTGCGGGATGAGATCGAGCAGTTCGTGGGCTGCGATCTCATCGGTTGTCCCGACGGGTTTGCCGCCGCCGCCATATCCGCCACTGAACACCCCGCGACGATTTCGCAAGACGCTCCGGTCCATCTGCTGCGCCGCGCGCCACTGCACGAACTAACGGGACAAATGGCCACCACCCGGGAGCGCCTCGGCGGCCGAAAAGAGGCCGGTCCCGCGCCCACGCACGTGCTGCTCGATGGCCGAGCACTCTCGATCGGGTCGGATTCCGCCGTAGTTGGGCGTTCCCCCGGTGCAGAGCGCGCGGTGTTACTGCCCGACGGCCTGGCGGGGGTCTCGCGTCGGCATTGCACCTTGGTGCGCGATGGAAGCGAACTTGTGCTGTTGGATCACAGCACGTTCGGCACGTTCGTGAACGGCGAACGTGTCGCCGAGCGTGTGCGTGTCTACGCGGGCGACCGGATCCGCATTGGCGAGCCTGGCGTCGAGCTCGCCCTGATCGCGGTAGGCGAGACCGCATCCGGGGCGCCCTAGAGCGGGCCTCAAAACATGCGCAGGAGACGCCGCGCGATCGAGGTGTTCACACTGTCCTTCCTGGACTGCATCTGCTGTGGGTTCGGGGCAGTGATCCTCTTCTACACCATCGTCAGCGCTCAGGCCGGCGTGGTACGCATGAAGAAAACCGACGCCATGAGCGCCGAGGTGAGTCGCCTCGCCGAGCAAGTCCTGGACGGCTCCAGACAACTCGCGGTGCTTCGAAACGCACTGGAACGCACTCGAGTGATCACCGCCAGCACGGCCAGCCGCAGCTCCCGGATCGTGGCGGAGCTGCGGACTCGCGATCAGGACGTGTCCACTTACGATGCGGAGAATGTCGCGCGGCGACGCCACATCGAAGAGCTGAAGTCGGACGTCCGCTCGTTAGAAGAGGGCGTGCGCCGCCTCGAGGCGGGGAGTGTCGGGAAGGGGCCGCCAGTGTCGCCAACTCAGCAAATCGCGAGCTTCCGGCAATCCGGCGGCGACAGGCATTACATCACGGGCCTGACTCTTCGTGGCAAGCGCATCCTGATCCTGCTGGACGTGTCGGCGAGCATGTTGCACGAGGACGTCGTCACCGTCATCCGCATGCGCAACTTCGACGACGCGCGCAAGCGCGCCGCCGCCAAGTGGCGTCGTGCCGTCGAGACGGTGGATTGGTTGACGACGCAGTTGCCGGAGGGCAGTGAATACCAGATCTATATATTCAACACGCGCGCACAACCGCTTTTGCCGGCTACCCACGGAGCCTGGATCAAGAGTACCGATGCCACCCAGCTCGCCCGCGGCGCGGCAGCGCTGGACCAGATCGTTCCGCGCGACGGAACCAGCCTATACAACGCATTCTCGGCGACCAGGACTCTGAGTCCGCTGCCGGACCAGGTAGTGCTGCTCACCGACGGCTTGCCGACACAGGGGAAGACCGCGGGGTCGCGCAGGTACGTCGACTCGGGCGCACGCATGCGGCTCTTCGACGAAGCGGTCGGCCAACTGCCCGACAAAGTCCCCATCGATACCGTGTTGCTCCCCATGAACGGCGACCCGCAGGCAGCGCACCGTTTCTGGCATCTCGCGCGGCTGACCGACGGGAACCTGCTCATGCCCTCCAAGGATTGGCCGTAGCGACCATGGGCAGACGCCGCGACGTAGAAGTGTTCAGCCTGTCGTTCCTCGACTGCATCTGTTGCGGCTTCGGGGCGATCATTCTGCTGCTCGTGCTCACGGAAGTGGGTCAGCCCGTGGAGCTGGAGAAAAGCCGCGTCCAACTGCAGGGGCAGGTGCGCAAGCTCGAGGCGCAGCTCGCGGTGATTCGCGGTGAGACCGACGAGCTGACGCGGGACCTCAACAGTCGCGAGGAGGCGCTGGCGCGCGAGCAGGACAAACTGGCGCGTCTCTCCGGCGATCTGACGCGAATCCAGGGCCAGTTCTCAGCAAGCCGCAGGGACGCCTCCGTCACCAACACCGTGGAGACCGAGCTCACCGCGGCCTATCAGACGCTCAGCGCGGAAATGGAACGGCTGCTCAAAGAGCGGACCCGGCGCGACCCGATGGCCGCCATCGGCGGCATTCCGATCGACAGTGAATACATCATTTTCATCGTCGATACGTCCTCCAGCATGACGAGCA
>Ga0070681_10005711_pt1 | contig 12026 bp, 14 predicted proteins | sample KBSC83BmetaG_FD_65650 | JGI IMG/M metagenome (GOLD analysis project Ga0070681, IMG submission 65650) | Corn rhizosphere microbial communities from Kellogg Biological Station, Michigan, USA - KBS C8-3B metaG | ecosystem: Host-associated > Plants > Roots > Rhizosphere | place: USA: Michigan...
GGATAGGGGTAGTCGCAAGAATTAGTGATGTTCGACGCGGAATTGTCTATGCCACTCCAAGAGGTACCAAGAACCCAGTGGGAGCTCTTTCTTGTTGGGTTTAGCCGTCAGCATGACGGATGGTTAGCGTCTCTCGACATGACAATTGCACCGGGTGAGGCGCGCCGCGTTGCGGCTGATTTGCCGCTGAGTGGCGTAACGTCGGAGCAAAATGCACGGCAAGGCCACAGCATTACCATTTCTCTGCGGGACCGCGAGCGCAGGGTGGATCATACGATTCAGGCACCGACCAAGATCTTATTAGACGAAACGCCGGGTTTCGTCAGAAAAGGCATCCAGATTCAGTCTGCTGATGGAACCATCGCGGAATTAAATTTTCGGTCGCCAGTCGCTCCCGAGCTTGTAGATGGCATTACACCGTCATTGTAAAAGTAGCGCCCGTGGCGACGATGATAGATGCTTATCCTTGAACAGGAGTTCGAGATGGCCTCGCAAACCACGTTACCGCTTCGCGTCGGCCAAGTGCTCGAGATCAGTTTTTCGACGTTCAGACCGCGGATTACTGTTCACTCTGAATGCGAGCTAAGCGTGGAAATCGTTGCGGGCGACAATATCGGTTTCTCCGACACTGTCGACTATGAGGCAGTCGCGGTTCGTGATGGCCTGGTAGTTCTCTCATGGCGGGAACACATTGGGAGCACGATCGTACACGTGCTCGATTTTATTTCCGGTGAGGCATACACCGCGGTAACCTCAGCGAAGGGCCAATTTATGCGACTGATGGGTCGGATTGAAATCAAATCCGCAGCGTGACCTATTGGTTCCAACTCTTTGATGAAAGATTGGAACGAAAGCTTGATATAGTGCAGAGTCACCGACGGCGATAAACTCCATTCGATGCGAGCCGCTTGAATGTTTGACTTTCTTCCGGGTTCTAGCATGCGACATATTGGCTATTTACGCACCCGGTGAACAATTTCTGGCTTCAAGGCGAGAAACTAAGCAGTCTTGGTTCTAGTTTTTTCTAATTCCCAGGTCATCCCCGGGACTTTTTCTTAGGCCGAACGTTGTTTAGGGTAAGATGTGAAGCGCGTTTACGTCCGAAACCCACAGAAAAGAATGAGCACCTTCTCCTCCGATCGTCCCCGCAGTAAAGCCCCCGTCGTAGTCGCCCTCCTCCTGATCGTCATCGCCGCCCTGGGCGCTGGAGCGTGGTACCTCCGCCCGCGCTTCGAAGCCGATCCGCCGCAGATCAGCCTTTCGCCCAACGCCGACATGGTGGGCCTCGCCCCGTTCGAGCTCCAGGTGACCGACAAAGGGACGGGCTTAAAGTCCGTCACGGCCACCCTGTCCCAAGGCGGGACCGACCATCCCCTCGCCTCGGAGCAGTTCAGCCAGCCGGTGGGAGAGAAGAAGATCACCGTCGCCCTGGCCAAGATTCCGGGGGTCAAGGAAGGCCCGGCGGTGCTTCGCATCATCGCTCGCGACGCCTCGCTGTGGCACTCGTTCAAGGGCAACGAGACCGTCCTCGAGAAGAACGTCACGATCGACATCACGCCGCCCACGCTGGACCTCATCGCCGACGACCGATACGTCAACTTCGGCGGCGTGGGCGTAATCGTCTACAAGCCCTCGGCCGATACGGCGATCACCGGCGTGAAGATGGGCAACCACTTCTTCCCCGGCTTCGCGGGCCAGGTGAAGGACCACCCGGATTACTTCCTCGCCCTCTTCGCGCACCCCTACAACGCGCCGCCCGAGGCACGGCCCACGCTCGTCGCCACCGACAAGGCCGGCAACTCGCGCGAAATGCGGCTCGCCTACGAGCTGAAGAACGTCAAGTACAGGAAGAGCACCATCGACATCAGCGACAATTTCCTGCAGAACAAAATCGTGCCACTGATCGAGGACGTAGCCGCGCGGCAGGGAACGCCGAAGGAGCAAATCGTCGCGGTGAACAAGACGCTGCGCAAGGTGAACGAGGACAAGATCGCCGAGGTGACGAAGAAGGCGACGCCGCAGATGCTGTGGAAGGACGCCTTCGCGCAGCTCAGCAACTCGAAGGTCGAGGCGAACTTCGCGGACTACCGGACGTACACCTACAAGGGCGAGCTGGCCGACAACGCCTACCACCTGGGTTACGACCTCTCGGTCACGAAGAACTACCCTGTTGAAGCGTCGAACGCCGGGAAGATCACCTTCGCCGGGCCGCTGGGGATCTATGGCAATGCCCTGATCATCGACCACGGCCTCGGGCTTTTCTCCCTATACGGGCACTTGAGCGCGATCGACGTGAAGGTCGGCGACTCCGTCACCAAGCGCCAAGTGCTCGGCAAGACGGGCGAGACGGGGCTAGCAGGGGGAGATCACCTGCACTTCGGGATTTACCTGGATGGACTCCCCGTGCTGCCCGTGGAGTGGTGGGACCAAAAGTGGATCGACGACAACATCACGCCGAAGTTGGAGGGAAGGAGCGGGCAGGAGATTGCGGAGGCGCAGCAGGGGAAGGTGAAGCGCAAGCGGCGGTAGGCTTGTCGGGCCATCATCGTTGTACTCGAGGATCAGCTAGGGACAGCTCGGGATAACGGCCGATCGTTTCGAGCTTGCGATCGCGCCCGTAGGAGACAAGAAATGTTTTAGTGGTCTTGCCGACTCGTATCCCGAAGGCGGGAAGATTGGTGTCCCAGTAGATGATGTTTTTATCAAGGCACCCCCGATTTTGGATTCGAACGCTTGAGCTCCTCGGCAAGCTTCATTGCCTCCGCCATCCGATTGGTACGGCCGTAGAGCCCGGCAAGGCCGGCGATCGCGGCGGGATCGTTGGGCTGCAAATCCAAGGTCTTGCGGTATGAACTCTCGGCGTCGCGCGAGTCGCCGAGAGCGGATGCCGCCTGCACGAGTCGCACATGAGTGACCGATGAATTAGGCGAACGCGATGACAGGTCGCGGAATGTCGTGAGCGCCTCGCTCGCTCGACAATAACTCCATGTGTTGGATCATTCGCGCTTGATCCTCTGCCAGGAGCGTCACGTAGGCGACTTTCTTACCCGTAGCGATCTGACTGAAGGCGATTTGATTGGCAAGTATTGTCTTGCCGGTTCCGGCCGTCCCTTGAAGGATGTACACACCAGCTTTCAGCAGGCCGCTGCCGAGGATTAGGTCGAGTCCTGCTACGCCGCTTGGTATCTTTCCAAGTCTCAACGGATGTTCCTCGCGACGGGTTCCCCATCAAAGGCAAAGTAACGACGAAGGTTGCGCCGCGCTGCAGGGCGTTACCGAGGACGATTGACCCGCCGGACAACGAGGCCAGTTCTCGCGCGATCCACAAACCTAGCCCGTACCCAGCGATCGTGCTGTCCCGTTTCATGGCACGGCCAAATTTCTCGAAGAGACGGCTGCGCTGGTGTTCGTCGATCCCGGGACCCGAGTCGCTAACACGGACGACGGCGTTGCCTGCACTGTCCGCTTCGGCGTTGATCTCCACCGGCGCGCCCTCGCCATACTTCAAGGCATTAGAAACGAGCGGCATGCGCGCTTCGGAGATTGCAACCTCAACCGCGGCGCGCCGCCTCGATTGCGGCGATGTCGATCTTTTTCATCGTCATCATCGCTTCGAACGCACGCTTGGCCGCCGCGCGATCGGGGTCGGAGAGCGCGGCGATAAGGGCGCGCGGCGTGATCTGCCACGACAGGCCCCACTTGTCTTTGCACCAGCCGCACGCGCTTTCCTTGCCGCCGTTTCCAACGACCGCGTTCCACAAACGGTCGGTTTCGGCCTGGTCGTCGGTCGCGATCTGGAAAGAGAACGCCTCGTTGTGCTTGAACTCCGGCCCGCCGTTAAGCCCAACGCAGGGGATGCCGACCACGGTGAACTCGACCGTCAGGACATCGCCCTTTTTGCCGCTGGGAAAGTCGCCAGGTGCGTGCATCACCGCGCCCACCGCGGTGTCGGGGAAGGTTTCGGCATAGAACCGCGCGGCGTCCAGGGCAGTGCCGTCGTACCACAGGCAAATCGTGTTCTTCTTGGTCATTTCCGTTCTCCTATAAAAGTTAAGAGCATCCGCTTGGCGGCAACTCGCATGCCGCTAGAATAGGGACCGCTTTTGACGCGCTAGCTTTTCGCCGCCGCGAGCGCCGCTGCGATGGTTGGCGGGGCTGTGGCGCGGGCATACATCGACTTCACGTAATCTCTCAACCTCGGTGCGCCGTCGAGCATTTTCTCTTCGTTCGCCCAGTCCAGCGTATATGCGGCGTTGAAGTCGGCCACACTGAGTCGGTCGGCAACCATGAATTCGCGCTTCTCCATGTGTCGCTCCAGCACTGCCACCATTTCCTTGCCCTCCTGCCTGGCTAGGTCGATATCCTGAGGCAATCGCTTCTCTTCCGGGTAAATGACCGTGTGACGCGCGATGCGCCACAGAGGCTGCTCGATCTCGGTCACCAGGAAGAAAATCCAACGATACATTTGGGCTCTATCCTCCACCGCGTCTGGAATAAATCCCGCTTGGGGATTTTTGTCTGCCAAGTAAAGTTGTATCGCGGCGGATTCGGTTAACACGAGGCTTCCGTCCACCAACACTGGCACCTTGGCGGCGGGGTTGAGAGCGCGAAAGTCTTGTTTTCGGGTCTCACCTTTCAAGATGTCTACCGGGAGCATTTCGTATTCCAGGCCTAGTTCGTTCAGCAACCAGATGACGCGCAGGGCGCGGGTCGGGGGTGCTCCGTATAGTTTCATCATTTCCAGCTCCTTTCAGTTTGAAGGCGTGGATTTTTCTCTCCACTCCTGATCTAGTCGAACGGGAGCATGTGAAATCGACACTATACGGCGCTCGCCCATGATACATACCCACGTCTTGGAGGTAACTCGAAAAGTGACTAGCCCCTGACATGTTGTCCCGCGTACATCTCGCAGCGGCTATTTCACAGATTCAGGCGCTGGCTCGAACAACTCCACTAGATTGCCGGACGGATCCTCTAGCAGGATCTGGCGGCCGCCCGGTCCGGCGACGACGTCGTTGCGAAACTTAACTCCGGCCTTTCTGAGGATCTCAACGTCGTCCTCAAGGTTGCTGGTCCGCACAATTATCCGATTCCATCCACCCGGTTCAGGCCTGCGGCCGTCCGGCATCGGTTGCGAACCCCCACCTGGGCCTTTCGGTGGGCTCAGCACTAGCTGCAGGTTCTCCCGCGCGACTATCGCGAAGTAGGGGCCCGATTGAGCAGAGAGGCGAAACCCCAGATGATGGGTGTAGAACCCAATCGCTGCGTCGACGTCGTCAACGATGTAGCGGACCATGAGTGCGTTCAGTTTCATAAGTGACACTCCTTTCTAAAGTGGTTAATCCACGCGCTACCAGTTGCGGCAATCTTCGTGGCGGCGAGTTGTCTGCCACAGATCGTGTACGACAGTCCAACTTGCATGCCGTTCTGTGCCTCGCACTGGTACCGAATCCATGGCATGGCAGCATTGCGGCCCAACGCGTACTCTCGGCCAAAAGCGGAAAGTCCCGGTTGCGTTTCAAATACACGATTGATCGTCATCCAACGCCTGCCTGCAGCTAAAAGTTCTCCAGTCTGTCGTCCTTCGCAGAAGCGAGCATGCTGGGCGCCTTGCTGGGAGGGAGAATGAAACAATCGCCGCAAAGTTCTCGTTGCGCTTGGTGCGCTCGAGCGGCCGTACTGCGTCGGCCGTCCAATCCGTCCTATAAAAACCTTCTTCGGCGCTATGACCAGGTTGTTCGGGCAACGGGTATACAGGTCGTAATCGTCGATGCGGACAGCTCCATGGAACTCGTTGCAGCATTCGAATCGACCAAGAAAGAGCGGCTCCAGGGTCTTATCGCGCAGGCTGATGACTTGTTCATCAGAGAGGCTGCGCGCATCGTACACCGATCCCAAAAGCGGCCGGACCCTATAGTCAAAACCAGACACTCGCAGTTAGATTAAACTGCGACTACTACACACCATTGAAGGGGGACAATATCCCCCTCCTATATCTCCTTCCCATTCTTATCTTTCAGGCCTGTGTATTGCATGACGTGTAGGTGGCTTGAGGAAAACTCTCCGTTAATTGTGCCCGATCATCTTTCATAGCTACCCATTTGTTTACTTCGAACATTCCTTTTTTCCCTCGACCTTTTCGATGGCACGCCCTGAATTTGATAGGTCTCATACAACCACCCTTCCATCCCTTAAAAATGCCATCAAAACAGGTAATGTGGACGACCGTTACCTGCGCATCAAGAGAGTCAAGAGTGCGTACAATTTATTTTTTTCCTCTCAAATTTTGTTCGTAAAGCGCGTTTTCCCTCTTACAATCTTCAGGTACGCAGATAACGTCACATCATTGAAGAAAATCGAATGACCATAGAGGGGAAAATAGGCGGAGGTCACACAGCCATGATGCAGCAATATCTGCGCATCAAGGCGGACCATCCCGACATGCTCTTGTTCTACCGCATGGGCGATTTCTACGAACTGTTCTACGGCGACGCGGAAAAAGCCGCGCGCCTGCTCGATATCACTTTGACCAGCCGCGGCGCATCCGCTGGCGAGCCGATCAAGATGGCGGGTGTGCCGTACCATGCGGTCGAGCAATATCTCGCGAAGCTTGTCCGGCTCGGGGAATCAGTCGCTATCTGCGAGCAGATCGGAGATCCGCATACGTCGAAGGGCCCGGTCGAGCGCCGAGTCACGCGTATCGTTACGCCCGGCACTCTGACCGATTCTGCGCTGCTCGACGACAAGCGCGACAACCTGCTGCTCGCATTGTGGCAAAACCAAAACGTGATCGGGATCGCGTGGCTCGCGCTGGCGGCCGGCCGTGTGCGCGCCGCCGAGATCAAAGCGTCCAACCTTGCCACTGAGCTCGAGCGACTGCGTCCGGCCGAAGTGCTGATCGCGGAAAGCGCGGGCGCTGCGTTGCAGGGCGAGGGCTCCTACGCGACGCGGCGCCTGCCGGAATGGAAATTCGACCTCGAGTCTGCAACCCGCGCCCTGTGCCGTCAATTCAATACGCATGATCTGACGGCATTCGGCCTCACCGAGCTGCCGGCGGCAACCTGCGCGGCCGGCGCGCTGATCGAATATGCGCGCGCTACACAAGGCAACGCAATCGCGCATGTCACAGCACTCGCGGTTGAAAATACTTCCGCCTACATCGCGCTTGACCCGGCGACACGTCGCAATCTCGAGATATCCGAGACCTTACGCGGCGATCCGGCGCCGACACTGCTGTCGCTGCTCGACACCTGTGCAACCAGCATGGGCAGCCGACTGCTGCGCCACACGCTGCACCATCCGCTGCGCGACCGCGCACGGATTCGGGAGCGTCTCGCTGCGGTCGCGCTGCTCGCCGCTGACGCTGCCTGCGCTACGCTGCGCGGCGAGTTCAAGACATGTGTCGACGTTGAGCGCATCACGGCGCGCATCGCGCTCAAAAGCGCGCGGCCGCGCGACCTGTCGGGATTGCGCGATACGCTCGCGCGGCTGCCGCAGCTCGGCGTTCGAGTTGCCGCGCTCGATACGCCGAGATTGCAGGCGCTCGCGACCGAGCTTCTGCCGCCGCAGCGCGTTGCGGCGCTCTTGACGCGCTCCATTCAGCGCGAACCCGCTTCAGTGGTGCGCGAAGGCGGCGTGATCGCGGACGGCTACGACGTCGAGCTCGACGAGCTGCGCGCAATCCAGAACAATTGCGGGCAATTTCTGCTCGACCTCGAGGCACGCGAGCGCGTGCGCAGCGGAATTGCCAATCTCAAGGTCGAATATAACCGGGTGCACGGCTTCTACATCGAAGTGACGCGTTCGCAGTCCGAGAACGTGCCCGACGATTACCGCCGGCGCCAAACGCTGAAAAACGCCGAGCGCTACATCACGCCGGAATTAAAGCAATTCGAGGACAAGGCGCTCTCCGCTCAGGAGCGCGCGCTGGCGCGCGAAAAGCTGCTCTACGACCAGGTGCTTGACGAACTTGCGCCCGATATAGCGCCTTTGCAGCGCGTGGCTGCGGCGCTCGCCGAACTCGATCTGCTCGCGGCGTTTGCCGAACGCGCGCAGACTTTGAATTTCTGCATGCCCGAACTCGTTGACGAGCCGCTGATCGAAATCGACGCCGGACGGCATCCGGTGGTCGAGGCGCAGATCGACCACTTCATCGCCAACGACGCGCGGCTCACGCCCGCGCGCCAGATGCTGCTTGTCACCGGTCCCAACATGGGCGGCAAATCGACGTACATGCGCCAGGTTGCGCTGATCGCGCTGCTCGCGCATTGCGGGTCGTTCGTGCCTGCTCGGCGCGCAACCATCGGCGCGCTCGACCAGATATTCACGCGCATTGGCGCTGCCGACGATCTAGCGGGCGGGCGCTCAACATTCATGGTGGAAATGACCGAGGCCGCCTACATCCTGCATCATGCAACACCTGCGAGCCTGATATTGATGGATGAAGTCGGTCGCGGCACTTCGACTTTTGACGGCCTGGCGCTCGCATGGGCCATCGCGCGCCATTTGCTCGAAGTCAATCAGAGCCTGACGCTGTTCGCGACGCATTACTTCGAACTAACGCGGCTCGCGCAGGAGTTCAGATCGCTCGCCAATGTGCACTTGGGCGCAATCGAGCACAGGGATCACATCGTGTTTCTGCACAGCGTCGATGAAGGCCCAGCGAGCCAAAGCTATGGCCTGCAGGTCGCCCAGCTCGCCGGCGTGCCGCCGGCAGTCATCCGCGCCGCCAAAAAACGCCTGCGGCAACTCGAGCAGGAAGATGCGGTACGCAGCCATCAGCCGGACCTGTTCGCGCCCGCTCCCATGCCAGAACCTGAGCCGCAGCTCGACCCGGCGCTGCTTGCAAGGCTGCGCGAAATCGACCCCGATTCATTGACTCCAAAGCAGGCGCTCGAAGTGTGCTACGAGCTGAAAAAGCTGTTCACGACTTGACGGGATGCCGCGTTGAAGCGCGCATGCGGCGGTCTAGCAGGCTAGTGTCAGTGATGGTGACCATGCGCGCCGTGCACGTGGCCGTGCTCGGTTTCCTCGTCGGTCGCGGCCCGCACCGCTGTGACCGTGCCGAGAAAACGCAGCGCCATTCCGGCAAGCGGATGATTGCCATCGACCACGACTTTTTCGTCGGCAATATCGGTTACCGTATAAATCAGCGTCTCATCCGCGCCTTCGGTATCCCCCTGGAAACGCATTCCGATTTCGATCTGGGCAGGAAACTTGGCGCGCGCTTCGACGTGCACGAGACTCGCGTCATACTCGCCGAACGCGTCGGCCGGTTGCATATAAACGTCGCACGATTCGCCGATGTTTTTGCCCTCCAGGGCCTGCTCGACAAGCGAGAATATTCCGTCGTAACCGCCGTGTAGATATTCGATCGGGTCATCGGTCTTCTCGATTTGCCGGCCCTGCGAGTCGAGCAGCTCATAATGCAGCGACACTACGGTATTTTGCGCGACTTGCATTTTTCCATGTTTCTCAATAATCCCAGCACTTCGGCGGCGTGGCCGCGCGCGCCGACGCCATAGAGCGCGTGCTTGAGCATGCCGCGCTTATCGATAATGAACGTCGAGCGCTGGATGCACGTTCGCTTCTTGCCGTCGTGCTCTTTTTCCTGCAGCACACCGTAACTGCGGCATGCGTCGCCGTCGACATCCGCCAGCAGCCGCACCGAGAGACCGTGTTTGTCGCGAAACGAGCCATGACTCAGACAATCATCCATGCTCACACCGAGCACGATCGTATTGAGGCGGTTGAAACTATCCTGCTGGTCGGTAAAGTCGATCGCCTCGATGGTGCAGCCTGGCGTATCGTCTCTGGGATAAAAATACAGCACGACATTATTGCGATTTCTGAAACCGCTCAGGCTGACCATTTCCATGTCGGCATCCGGCAACTCAAAGCCCGGCGCCGATTGACCCACTTGCAGCATTGACCACTCCGCAACTCGTCGAGACCACTGGCGAATAATTGTAACAAAGTACTCCGGCTGTCAGTACCGCAGATGAACGCGCGTAAAAAAACGCGCAGTCCGGGCAGCCGCCCCTTGCTTCAGCACGCGCGAGCAATTGGAATCAGCAAGTTATAATTGGATCATGACAAACAATCTATTCGGCGTACTGGATACACGACGTTTTTTGAGCGGGTTCTGGCAAAAAAAGCCGATGTTCGCACGCGGGGTATTGCCGCGGCTGGATCGCGCAATTGATCGCGCGCGCCTGATCGAGCTTGCGTGCCGCGACGATGTCGAGTCCCGCCTGGTGATTGGCACGCGCAGGGCGTGGCGCCTGGAGCATGGACCGTTTCGACGCCGCGATTTTGCGCAGCTGCCGCCGCGCAACTGGACATTGCTCGTCAATGGCGTCGAAAACTTCGTGGGCGCGGCACGCGAGCTGCAAAAACGCTTCCGCTTCGTGCCTTACGCGCGTCACGACGATGTCATGGTGAGTTATGCCGCGCCCGGCGGCGGCGTGGGTCCGCATTACGACAGCTATGACGTATTCCTGCTGCAAGGTTTGGGAGCGCGGCGCTGGCAAATCAGCGACCAGCAGGAGCTTGCGCTCATCGAGGGTGTGCCGCTCAAAATTCTGCGCCGTTTCCGGCCGCAGTGCGAGTGGAATTCACAAAGTGGAGACCTGCTTTATCTGCCGCCTAATTATGCCCACCATGGTGTTGCCCTCGGAGAGTGCATCACCTGGTCGCTCGGTTTCAAAGCACCAAGCCGGCAGGAAATGGCAGGCCGGTTTCTGGATTTTTTGCACGATCATTTAAAGTTGGGCGACGACTACCGCGATCCCGGGCTTAAACCGCAGCGTCATCCCGCAGCAATCGGAAAAGCGATGCTGGGTCAGGTGAGCGCCATGGTGAATGCGATACGCTGGAACCAAACCGATATCGTGCGCTGCCTCGGCGAGTACCTGACCGAGCCGCGCGCGAATCTGGCATTCGAGCGCATGCAACGTATGCCGGTTGCGGGATTCGCACGGCTTGCCCGTGCGCGCGGCATCCGACTCGATCTTAAAAGCCGCATGCTGTTTTGCGGCAGCATGGTTTTCATCAACGGCGAATCGGTGATCGCGAAGGCAGCCCTGCGTCGAGTCCTGCGCCGGCTCGCCGATGAGCGCGGCCTGCCGCCGGGTATGCCGATCGAGCGCAGGATTCTCGACTTGCTTTACCATTGGTATGGCTCCGGCTATATTAAGGTCGGCATTGAATCCCCAAATTTATAGTCCTCGCCGCTATGCAACCCGTTCCGCCCGAGCGCATGCCCGGTGAGCGCGAGCTCGACGGGACAGCCGCTCACGATCAAGCGCTCGATGAACTGCTCGCGAACGCGGCTCACATCGTTCGGATCTTCGATAAGAATCTCGGGCGGGCTTTTAATTCGCCCCAACGCTGCGAGCTGATGCGGCAGTTGCTATTGGCCCGGCGCACTAACCGCATTTACATCGTTCTGCATGAAACGGGCAATATCACCCGCGACTGCCCGCGGCTGATGATGCTGCTGAAGTACTTCAGTCATGCCATGAGCATACATCAGACGTTGCCTGCCGCGCGTCGCGTCTATGATCCATTCGCGGTCGCCGACGATACGGTCTTTGTGCATCGCTTTCATTACGACAACGTGCGTGGCACGCTATCGATCGGTGATGTTGCGAACACCCGCCTTCTGATCAAGCGCTTCGAGGAAATCTGGCAAGCGTCGTGTCCGGCAATCGCCGCGACCACCCTTGGCTTGTAGCCGCCGGCGCTGGAAATCGGGTACAAATCGGAATACAATTTCACCCGTGGTCGCCACTGATTTCGACGGCCGGATGGTGCTGTTTACTTTGTTTTCAACCTCTATTTAAAGGAAAAAAAATGAATCATTCACTTCTGGTTGCGGCTTTCGTCGCGGTCGGCCTGACTGCGTGCGGCGAAAAACCCGCGCCCCCTGCTCCGCCTCCTCCGGTCAAAGAAGCCCCTAAGGTCACTCCGGCACCCTCTGAGGCTCCCGCGCCTGCCCCCGCGCCCGCGCCCGATGCCATGAA
>Ga0070681_10005712_pt1 | contig 12026 bp, 14 predicted proteins | sample KBSC83BmetaG_FD_65650 | JGI IMG/M metagenome (GOLD analysis project Ga0070681, IMG submission 65650) | Corn rhizosphere microbial communities from Kellogg Biological Station, Michigan, USA - KBS C8-3B metaG | ecosystem: Host-associated > Plants > Roots > Rhizosphere | place: USA: Michigan...
ATGCGGCGCTAACCCTCGACCCGCGCGCAGAACCGCCGTACTGACATTCCAATGTCCAAAAGCACTGACATTCGACGTCCAAAGCGGTGCCACGCACGGGTCGATTCACATCAGCTCAGCTGTGAATGGACGTGAAATCGACAGCGAGTTGGCCCGCGCTCGCTAACGGCCCAATGGCTAGGTGCGGGCGAATGGTGCGATAAGGGCGTGCGGGACCGGTGGCAGGACGACGGTCACGTGCGAGCGGGCGCGGGTGAGGGCTACGTAGAGCACTCGCGAGGCTTCGGCGAACGGTTCGCGCGCATCCCAGCGGGTGACGAAGCCGGCTTCCCGGTAGATCAGGATGACGCCGTCGGCCTCGCGGCCCTTGGTTTGGTGGAAGTTCATGACTTGGACGCGTGCCCGGATCGGCTCTTCGGTGATTAGCGCTTCCGTTCGGAGCTGTTCGGTCGCGGCCTCGAGGTCGTCGGCGAGTGCCTCCTGCTTGGTATTGGTTGCTGCCGTCTGGCGTGCGAGCGCCGCGAAACTTGCGGCGGCGCGTCGCCACACTGGGCCGCCGGCGCCTATTCCGAGATTGTCCCAGGCTGTGGCTGACACTCCAACGAGGGTGTCGAAGTCCTCCGCTTCGCCGAGCGCCGCCTCGAGGTCGCCGAGTCTTTGTTGGAGGGGCCGGTTCTGCACTGTGTTGTTCAAGAGCTGAACCGCGACTGGAGGTGCTCGAGGCGTCCGCGTGGCTGCGGTTAGAAAGACCGCGAGTTGGCGACGAACATCTTCGAACGAGCGCGCCCGCAACCCAAACGCCGTCATCGTCGCCATCGCGAGAATCGCCTCCCCGTGAGCTTCCGGCAACCCGATCAGCGTGTGGGCGACGCCGCGCTCCGTAAGGTCGGCTCCAAGCATCGCCGCGCCCGCGTTCGTCGTTTCGAAAATGCCGACCGAGCCACACCCGCATGTGCGGAGCCGCCGGAGTTCGGCCAGAAGCCTGTCGCAGAGGTCGGCTTGAGTGGCGGTACACACCCTGAGCATCCCGGTGTCCACTGCATGGGCTACCGCTGGGTCGTCGAAGCTGCGGCGGCGTACCGCCCGCGCCATGGCCGGGATCACTCCGCTTGGGTCACGGTGGGGAACCTCTTCAAGATCGACGACGCGGTCGGCTCGCGCTCGAGCGTCATCGAGCCGCACGGCGCCCACTGTCGGGATGAATGTGTAGATCATCTGGTTCGGGTCCGCCAGCAAGAGGAGGCGCGCCGAACCGCTGACCGTCTGGAGCAGTCCCCATTGGAAATCGTTGGTGTCCTGAAACTCATCGCAGATCACCAGACCCCACCGAGCGGCAATGAGCGCGGAGATCCGTTTGCTCGCGAGGATGCTGGCGGCCGTGGGGAGTAGCTCATCGTAGGAAAGGAGCGCGCGATCGCGGCCGAGGAGCTTCTTGCGTGCCTCCGACTCAATCCTCGGAGGGATCGTTCCATGGCCCGCGTAGCGTCCGAATGCACGGACAAGTCGGTAGGCAAGGGCGTGGAACGTGTGTATCTCGATCCGCTCTCCGACGCCGGCGAAGACCGCACCGGCACGCCGTGCGATCTGCCCGACGGCAGTACGCGAGAAGGTGACAAACAGGACGCGTTGGGTTGGAGGCGTGTCCGGCCGATCGAGGTGCTCGCGCCCTGCCCAGAGCGCGGTGGTGGTCTTCCCGGATCCGGCTCCGCCAAGGACCAACACCAGCGGTTCAGTAGCTTCGACGACTTCTAACTGGCTCGAGGTCAGGTCGTCGCGATTCACAACTGGGTCAACCCGGGATCAGACGCCGCCGCGACTCGAACCGCGGTTTCGAGGATGCGACAAGCTAGATCAGGGTTGCAGCCGACCGGCAGGGCGTCGAGGAATTGGGCGTGCAAGCCGCCTCGTTGTTTGAGCGTCTTGCGCGCCAGCGTTCGCAGTGCGGGGCCGACCCGATCGTCGAGGTCCGTCGGGAGGTCAGCATCCAATTCGCGGAGCGTCGCTCGGATGGTCTCGTCGGTCAGGCCGTGCAACAAGGCCAGTTCGATCGCGAAGCCGTCCGGCAAGCGGATTACCGCATCGGCTGCCTCCAGTAGGCTGGCAATCTCGGCTTCGCTTTGCTGGGCCCGATCGCCGTCTGCGACAGCCACGGTGAAGAACCCGAGCTGCTTGATGGAGTGCGCTAGTCGGGGCAGCGCAGAAACACCTCCCGACCCTTCGGCTGCGCCGGCATCGGCGAACGCGACACGATGGGCCGCTGGTAGCGGGATGCCTTGCTCGCGTAGCAGTCTGTCGGCGACAACGTCGAGCGACGATCGATCATGCGGCCCTTCGACAAGCACGATCGCCCGTGCCGTCATCGCCGGCAACACTTGTAGGCCGAAGTGTCGCGCGGCTAGGCGCTCTGCCTTGTCGCGAGGGTCTCGGCCGTGAAACACCTCCCGATGGCCGTCGCTCGAGAACCCGAGACGCACGACCTCGCTCGGACGGAACACCGCTGCGACAGATGCCCGCCTAGTGGTCAGCCAAAGCTGTCCCGTCCGCGCGCGAAGCGTTGCGGCCAGATGGCGGGCTCCTCCGGCGTCGAGATGCTCGCCGAAGTCGTCGATCACGACGATGCCGCTCGAACCCGCGCTCGCAACAAGCTCGGAAGCGGCCAACAGGGCTGTCGCGGTTGTCCCGTGCCGCCAAAGCGGCAGGTACCCGCCGCCACCCGATAGTTCCAGAGTCGGTGCGAGGGATCGCAGCATGTTTCCAAGCGCCCCGCCTTCGGGGACGAACCGAAACAGCTGCTCGACGTCCTGCCCCTCAACTGCGAGGGGCACGCGCACTGGCGCGAGGATCGCGTCGAGTGCCTCCCGAATTTGCTGGGCGGAGGCCAGTCCGGCAGCGAGCTGAACGATGCCATCGCCCATCCTGTCCAGCGCTTGGCCGAAGTCACCCCCCGCCGCCTCTGCCACCAGTGACCGCAGATGGGCGCGCGCCGCGAGACTTAGTGGTCGTCCGCCGGCGCGACCGGCGAAGAAGGGCAGCGCCTCGAGGTCGGAGCGTCGAACACGGTCGAAAAGTCCCCCATCAATCTCAGAGGTCTTCGGATAGTCGACCCACTGTTGCGCCTGGTCCTCGTTCTCAGACCAAGCTGCCCGATAACACAGTCGCACCACGGGCTCTAGGTCGCCGGCATCAAGAAGCTCCGGCTCCTCTGCCTCGGGGACGAGTTCCTCCACAGCCGCATCCCAGTACTCCAGGCGGTCGAAGAACCGCTGCTGAAACTCCGTCCCAAGATCGCCGAGCACGACCTCGACCTCTGCCCGGTGAGTTCGGTCGCGGTCGAAGAAGTCAAGGTCGTCCCCGAGTGGCAACCGAGTCGCCTCAGACGACAGTACGCGAGTCAATCCCTCGGCCAGGTCGCTTCGCCCGGCACGAGGCTCCCCCATCACCACGACATGGCCCGTCGGGCGGATAGTCGCCCGCTCGAATCCTCGAAAACGGCGAAGATGAACGAGACGAATCTGCATATTCCGCGACGCAGCCTAGCCAGCCCAGCGGGGCCTACCCTCGAGCAGAGGGCGTCCCACCAGCACCCGAGCGAGTCCACTGCGGTTGCTTGGCCCAAGCCGCCTGCAGACGCTAGCGTGATGCCGTGCCTCCAGCGACCTCCCGCGCCCTCGGCTATGAGCTGCTCGCAGCGACGGGCCGCTACGACATGGCGGTTGTGATCAGCGACAGTATGAAGGACATCGTGCTGACCGGAGCAGCGATCCGGTGCCGACGCTTGCTGCGCGGCGCTTACGCACTCGCGGATACCGGGCTAGGGTCGGAAGCGACCATCCTGGTGCGGACGATCACCGAGTACGTGATTACGATCGGCTGGATGCTGGTCGATCCCGACTATCACCTCGCGCGGTGGGGGATCAAGGACATCGACATGCGCATGGTCATTCACAACGAGGTGCACGCGATCCACCCGGAGGTCGAGATTCTGACGGAGGACACCCGTGCGCAGCTGCGCGCGGAACGCGCCCGCCTGGTCGCGATCTGCGGTGACCGTCGCACGGATTTCCCAAGCGTCAAGCGACGAGCAGCCGTCGCAGAGGATGAAGGCCACATCGAGGGCATGCGTGGTTGGTATGCGCTCCCGTACCGTGCCGACTCTCAGGCTGCTGTGCACCCGATGATCTGGGCGATCGAGATGATGATGGAATCCCATCCGGGCACGGGCGGCGTCGTAATTCATCCAGACGTTGCCCCTGGCCGTGCGCAGGTCGACGTGTACCGCACCGCAGCGCATCTTCTGGGCGTTCTCCTCCTCGTGATCGCCAATGAGAATGACGACCAAGCGCTCCACGACCGGATCGTCCGAATCCTTGATCAGCTACCTCCAAAGCGGGAGATCTGACCGCCGCAAACGCGGGAGACGGCGTTCAGGCGTCAGGACGGATCCACCAGCTTGCTACTGCACTCGCTCGCAGATTCTGATGGAGGAGTCCGCGAATGTCACCTGCGGTGAACCCGATCGCGGCGAGCAAATAGCCGTTCATAACCCATCGGAGAGTTTCGGTGAGACGGTACAGCCCGTCTGCGTCCTCGGTACGAGGAAGCGTGTGCACGATCTCATTGCGGGCTTTGACGGCACGCCGTGCGAGTTCATCGCGGTCGATCTTCAGTTCGCCGATGACCACCGGCACTGCGTCGAAGATCTCGTCAAGCTGCCCCCGGAACGATTTGTCGTTGCGTAGAAGGCCGCTTACTCGTGCGCGATCAGCGTCACCTAGCCGGGAGAGGATCCCGTCGCGCCATGCGTTGAACTTGCTTCGTGCCTCGACAGTGCTGTCGAATTCAGGGCGACCTCGGTGGAGCGCCTCGAGGGCTTGAACAGCGAATAGAAACCGCGTCTCGCCGTAGATCCGCGGCCGGTAGCGAGCGGCGAGGTGGACGTCAATCACGGTCTCGATCTCAGCGACGATCGTGAACCATCGTCTGAGGATCGTCGGGAGGCGGTCGTCCCCAGCTTGACGTCGGGTGAAGAGCATCCGGTTAGCCCGGAACTCCGGTGGGTCGTCGGGCAGGTCAGGGGCTTGCCGAAAGTACGCACGCATCGACTGGTACCCGCGCGGAGATTCTGCGTCGGCTACGTGGACACGGATTCCGCTGATTGTCGCCGGTGAATCGAGCGCGAATGTCATGAAGTGTTGTAATGCACGAACCTGCCCACCGATGACGTCTGTGAATGAGCAAGGCTCGGCGAACTCAAGGACGAAAGCGGGGGTATCCTCGAGCCGGGTCGACTCACCAACGGAGAACGCCGGTACATGCTGCAGCGTCACCGAATCGCCAGCATGCTCGATCCGCACCGAATCGGTCGCGTTGTATTCGAGCACGAGGTGTCGCGGATACACCGCGTCGTCGATCGATAGGGTGGGACGGGTGCGCCCGGCCCACTCAGGCAACCCACTGAACTCGACGAGTGCCCCCGGGAACCGCGCGGTTTCGGCATCACCGACCTCCATCTCGCCGATCACGGCGACGGACGGTTGCAGGACGAGGTCAAGGAGGCCGCCGCGCCACCCACATCCCCATAGCGTCGCCTTCTGCACGCCCTCGATCGTTGAGCGCCGGATCTCGCCGCACAGACAGTCAAACGACTCGTCGATTGGGTAGGCAACACCGGCCTCGGCGTTCAAGAGAGAAAACCGGCCGAGTAGGTCCAGCAGCATCTCGCCGCTGGCCTGGATCGTCAACGTGCCCGCGATCCGCTCCCGCGGGGCTTCAGGCCGCCACCAGTAGCCCGCTAGCTCCTCCGCGCGCCGGTCATCGGGCAACCTTGACCTCTGCGTCCGGCGTCGCCAAACTGGCCCGGGCGTCAGCAACGCCGCCGCATAGCAGCGACAGGGCAACGCCCTCTCGCAGACTTCCGTTGGCCAGGTGTCGCCGGAGGTCTAAGGGCGCTTGCACCTGCCTCAGGATAGGTGCGCCGGCGGTGAGCACTCGGGCGCGTTCTTGGTGGATGCCGTGGTTGCGGGCGATGCGGGCGGATGATTGGCGCCGCAAGCTGGCTCGCATCGCCTTGTCGAGCGTCTGCTCGTCGAGCGTGCCGACTATGAGCCTGCGCAGTGCGCGCGCGCTGCCGGCCACACGATCGGCTTGGCCAGGCACCTCGATTGCTACGGTTGCCGCCGCCCGGCTCCCAGCAGCGGCAGGGAGGCCAGCGTCACAAGGAACACCCCAGCCGCTGCGAACCGTAGGTAGCGGACCTGGTCGGCGTGCGGCCGCGAGGTGTAGTCGTGCCGGATCGACTGGTACTGGGGATAACAGCCGCCGAACTGCGGCTTGGGTTGGCTGGGGTCGCAGCTGTAGTACACGCCCTCCTTCGTCGTATCGCGTGCGACGCTGGCTCCGAGCAGAAGGACAGCCACGATCGTCCCCACGAGTAGGACAACCCGCCACACGCGCCCAGCGTAGCCCATCCAGGCGATGCGGCACACGAGGGCACACTCCGCCCCGCACGCTGACGAGATTCTTGGCCCGGTTCGTCATCGTGGCCAACGGCGAGCGGTTGCGAAGATGTGGCGCGCGGCCGCTCTTCAGGCTCTGGCTGGCCGTTCAAATACGACGTACATGTCGTTGCGGTCGGCGCTGAACGCCTTTTCGATCTTGCCGCTCATCGCAATCTCGATCACGCGCCACCCCTCTGCGGCGTGCTGATTCAGCGTCTTCTGGAACTTGCTGCCGTCGAACTTCCCGCCCCCGCCCCAGATCGTCGACGAGAGCGTGAGCACCTTGTACTCGAACCTCGGGATCGTCGCGAGATAGCTTTGGTAGGCAGCCTGCTCCGCCGCCCTACGATCCTCCTCCAACCGGCGCGCCTCGGCGTCTCGGGCGGCTCGCGCGGCCTGCTCCTCCGCCTTGCGCGCGCTTTCGGCTTGCTTCTCCGCCTCTGTCTGCTTGTTGAAGAGCGGCAACAATGACCTCCGTTCGTGCTCGAAACACGCGGATGCTAAGGCGGCAGTGGTGGTCGCACATGCCCCGGTTGGGTGAGCTACGGTGCGATAGCCTTGTGTGTTCGTCGACCTGTGAGGAGCCTCATGTGCCACCGACTCGTCGCCCCGCTGGTCATTGTCGTGCTGCTCGCGTTCCCTTCGGCCGCGAGCGCCGAGATCCTGATCAGCTTCGTGCGATACAACCCGCCGGGGTCGGACACCGGATCGAACGCGAGCTTGAATCAGGAGTACGTGACGATCCATAACAACGGCCGGCTCGCAAAGGCGCTGTCTGGGTGGCGACTGCACGACATCCAGCATCACCGCTTCACGTTCCCAACGTTCACGCTCTGCGGCGGCTGCTCCGTTCGCGTGCACACCGGCAGCGGCACGAACGGCGCCGCGAACCTCTACTGGGCGACTGGGAACTACATCTGGAACAACACGGGCGACAGGGCAACACTCGTCAAGAAGGACGGCGTGATCCGCGATTCGTGCGCGTACACCGGAACGGCGCTCGGCTACAAGAAGTGCTGACGCGGGCGCTGGCGGTCAGGCGGACTAGAGTCGCTGCATGGGGTTCCTGATCTACGCGGTCGTGCAGGTGGTGGTGCTGCCGTTCCGGGCGGTCGCGATCGTCATCCGCGCGCTGAAGTAGCCGGTGGCTAGGCATGCCTCGTCGACGACGGCGCTGATCCTGTCGAGCTCCTCGCTGAACACGGCGGATTCAGCATCGTTGGTGCAGGTGGTAGCCGGGGAAGCGCCGGATCGCCTGCGCCCATGTCTGGAAGTGGACGAGATACGTCTTGCTGAGAGACCGCCACTCGGAGTCGTCGGCACAGTAGATCGTGCTCGCCGACGGGTAGGACGAGGCGTAGTAGCCGCCCGAGCTCCCGCCGCCGCCCGACCCGTCCCCATCGCCGCCGCTTGACCCGGCCCCTGAAGGAGCCGAGGGGGCGCCGCCGATGTACCGCTTGTACGCGGCCACCCAGTTCCTCGCTTCGACGCGTTGAGCGTAGGGCAGGCTGAGCCGGCCGCTGCAGACGAGGTCGTGGAGCTTGTTCTCGAGCACGTCCTTCGTGCGTGCCCCCCACCGCCCAGCGTACGGCTCGGGCCACAGGTTGGTGATCGCGTTCGAGCCTCCCACCTCGAGTGACACGAGGTGGTCGACCTCGTGCTGGTAGGGGACGTGCGCGGCGCCATAGCGCGCGTACACCGCGTCCTTCTCCGCCTCGCTCACGTCGCGTACGCTGGCCGCGTAGCCAGGCTGGCACACCCGGGTGGCGCTAGTCGTGAGCGCGGCGCCAGGGGTGAGCGTCGAGTTGGGAACGTCCACCGCCGGCACCCCTCGAACCGTGACCCGAGCAGCCGCGTGGTGGTGGCGGCGATGTCCCTTGCGGTGCACAGTGGGCTTGCGCCGAGCCGTGCCATAGCGATGGTGGTTTGTGGTCGCCTTCGTCGCCCGCGTGGTCGAGGCGGCCGACGACGGCGCCCCAGAATTCGTGCTCGCCCCGCAACCCGCCGCGGCGACACCAACGACGCTCACGAGGGCGAGCCAACGCACCACCAAGACCCACACAGCTTTCAGCTCCATGCCGGAACAACATCGTCCACGAGCGCTTCAGACTCAAGTGCCCGCGGTGGATCTCGACGGGCGGCGGGCCGCCAAATGCCGATCTCTCACCTCTACAGGACGATCGCCGCCCGGCCCCAGCGAGGGCTTTTGTGACTAGATCTGATTCGACCTCGCTAAGTAGTCACATCGGCACGGCATCTAGTCACCTGCCGTCACCGCGGCGCGGCATCTAGTCATTCTGATGATCGGCACCGCGAGGTCGGGGTGCCGAGGGGATGCCGGCAATCAGCTCGACCTGAGTGACCGATCGCTGTCGCTAGTTGGCGCTCAGCTGCTCGTGGCCGACGATGCGGAGCCTGTGTGCTCTTTCTGCGGGAAGTCGCAGGCGCAGGTGAAGACACTGATCGCCGGGCCGGGCGTCCATATCTGCGGCGAGTGCGTCGAGGCGACGAGCGAGATCATCGGTGGCGACGTTGACCCGGCTGAGGAGTAGGCGGACACGGCTCGGCCCGGCCCGACCTGGCTGAGGCTCTCCGCTCCCTGTGTGAATCGAGGAGATGACCCCCATCCGCCTTAGAGGCTGGCCGCGCTGTGTCCCGCCCAGGTCGTCCGTCATCTCGTCGGAGTCCCATGCGGGGTAGGGAAGGCCGTTCGCGACCGCGTCTCCGTCGCGACGGATCTGTGACGACGCTGAGCCGTGTCTATGGCCTGGTCACCGAGGAGTTCACCACTCCGGCGTCGAGCAGGGCGATGCACTGGAATGGCTGGGTGAGGCCCTCAACCGTTCCGCGTTCCCCGAGGAAGAGGTCGTTCTTGGGGTTGAAGAAAAGCTCGAAGCGCATCCGGACGGGTTCGTCGTTGGCGTATCCGTGCTCCTGGTTGATGACGGCGATGGCGGGACGCCCGGCACAGTCACGAGCATTCTTGCTGATGGTGAGCCCAGGAATGGTGGCAGCGACGCGCAGCAGTGCGGCTCGAAGGCGCGGCGGGATGGGCCACGGCGACCCAGATAGGAGTTGTCCGATGGTGCGGTACTCGGCGGATGAGACTCCGATCGGCCCAGGCGGAGTGCTTGCCTTGCGGATGATCGCTGCGAGCGAGTTGGGGTCGGTCGGTAGGGCCTGGAGTTGCGGATAGGTCAGGCTGCGGCTCCCGAAGGCTGTTTGGGCTGGATGGGCGGCGGATCCGGTGAATCCTGCGATCTGGTGGCCGTCATAGAGCAGGCGGCCCGTGCCGTAACGACTCGTCCACTGTTCGCTGGTCCCGATCGCGACGCCGGGCAGTGGCCCGACGGTGCCGTGGTACTTCTCGTAGTAGAACTGTCCAGGCTCAAGGTGCGTTGCGGGCATCGCCAGGACGTGGTCGGCGGCGGCGTTGAGGTACGTCGCTGCCGACGCGGTGGGAACCGCAGTCGATCCGCCGCGCGTGAGAATGACCGCGACGACGGCGAAGCTGACGACCACAATCACCGTGATGGGCGCGACGACCATCCACCTACGGCGTCTGAACACGTGGTCGGCATGGGTCGGCAACTGCCCCAGGTCGTCGCGCAACCGATCGAGAAACTCGTACCCGCTGGTCATCCCAGCCCTCCCTCAATCTCGTGTTCCATGACCACCGCGAGACGGCGCAGAGCACGACTCACTCGCGCACGTGCTGCCTGCTCGCTGCACCGAAGCCGCACCGCCACATCGGAGTAATCGCGCTCTTCCACCACCCGCAACGTGATCACTTCGCGCTCCTTCGGCGACAGCGTCGCCAAAGCACGAGCAACCGCCCGACCGAGGTGCTCGAAGTCGATCAACTCCTCGACGCGCTCCAAGTCGGCCGTCGAAACAGGCCGCTCTGGTAATCCCAATCGCCGTCGCGCTCGCGCCTGAACACGACCAGTGCGGTAGTAGCGCCCTAACTGTCGCCGCGCGATCTGATACAGCCACGGCACCGCGCCGACACCACGATCCCGAAACCGAGGCCACCCCGCATACGCCGCGGCCCACGTCTCGGCCGTCAACTCCGCCGCGATCTCTGCATCGAACGTCCGCCTGGCGAAGAACCCGAGCAGCGACACCGCCTCGGCGTCATACAAGCGCAAGAACGCCGCCTTGGCACGCTGCTCGGGCTGGTCGCGGGTCATCTCAACCTCTATATGCCACAAGCCCGCATCTCGTGACAGCCGAGGCCGTCTGTGCATCGACCAGGTCGTCCAGCTTCGTGTAGGAGTCCCATGCGGCGAAGGAGACCATCGGCGACCTCCCCTTCGGCTCGGAGGCGCGTCCTACACCGTGCTCGTCGGGTCAGCGTCGCTCACGCTGTTCCTTGAACCTGCGATGCGACTGTGCGGCCGTCGTCGAGCAGGGTGAGGCGGTTGACGCTTCGGATGTGACAGGTGCCCAGGTCGAGGATCACCACCTGTCGGGAGGGGTCGCTATGTAGTGCGACGTGGGGAAGGACGAACACGTGCGTGTGGCCGGTGCCGCTCGTGATCGCGAGTTCCTGGGCATTCTGGGCGACTGTTCCAGACACGAAGAAGGGCTGTCCTGAGCCGCCCGCGATTTGCAGGTCGATTGGCGGTCGGGGGGATCCTGGGGGGCGGCACGACGGCGCAACACCCCCTAGAGACGACGACGGGCTGACGCTTCGCGCGGTACCGAAGTAATCAACTTCGCAGTTCCATCCGTGCCACAGGTAGCTGAAAACGACGTAGTTCCTGCCGTTCGACAACGACGCGATGGCGTCGATTCGAGTTCGAGGCGGGATTGGCACGCCCGGCGTCTGCCGCCCGTCGAGCAGTCGCAGACCTACCGAGCGAGGCACGGGCCTGTACGACGCAGCCATCGCGATCGTCGCGTGCGAGGGCGACGGCGTCCTCAGGATCGCTACCGTCGCAGCAGCAACGACGACCGCGATGAGCGCACCCAGCCGCACCTTGCTAGCCCAAACCTGATAGCCGTGATCCGTGTGCTGGGGCGAGCCGAACTTGTTCACCGCCTCCGCAGCAGCTTCGCGAGGCGGAACACCCGCAGCTTCGAACCGGGCCGCGGCTTCACGCAGATGATCCTCGACCTCGGCAGCCAGTCGGTCTCGATCGCCTCGCCACCACCAGCGCCGACGCAGCTTCCGCAGGTACGTGTCGATGGGATCGATGCTCAGCCTGCCAGCCTAGGAAGCCTGGTCGAGCCCCGGCGCGCTCCACGAGATTCCCGCGCCGATTCGCGAAGCGAATGACTGAACCAGGACGGGCTTGCCCGCCGAGTTGTCTAGCTCGAAGTAGACGCCCTCGAAGCCGTTCGGATCGTGTCCGAAGAGGGCTGCGTCAGTCGGTGGGTGGGCGACCACTCCATCGGGATCGTCAGTCTGCGCGACCACGACCGGAACGGGGTGGTCGTCCACTCGAAACATCGTTATCAACTTCACGTGCATGCCCGATCGCTGGATCCCGGATCGGATTCTCGTCCGTAGAGAGGAGTCGG